>JAABUN010003034.1_pt1 | contig 27322 bp, 27 predicted proteins | sample 5559311 | NCBI WGS metagenome assembly JAABUN01 (sample SAMN10711877, study PRJNA513370) | rock metagenome | isolation source: Antarctica rocks | place: Antarctica: Victoria Land, Siegfried Peak sud
CAGACCTCGCCGACCAGAGCGCCCCGCTTCACACCACGGTGACCATCCAGGAGGCCGATACGCTCGCGACCGTCAGCTGATTACCTGACCGCCACCGCGAACTTCCACGACGGCCGGGACAACCTCTTCCAACCCCCTGAGGAGTGACTATGGCTCGAACTATCGTTGACAAAGAGCGGGCCGCCGCCGAGATCGCCGAGCGGCTCGCCCACCAGGAGGAACAGCCGTCGTGGCGCGACGCCGAGCCACTACACCGGATCGCCGTCGCCTTCCGGCGCTCCGTGACCGCCGACACGGAACTGGCCGAAGCCGTAAAAGCTGCCCGAGCCGATGGCTACTCCTGGGCGGCGATCGCCGCAATGCTGGGCGTATCGAAGCAGACTGCCCAGGCCCGCTACCGGCTCTGAGCTATCCAAGAACACCGACCGCCCGCAGTCTCCGCTTACGGCAGCCGCGCTCGGCGACAGTCCCCGAGGGCCGAGGCGCCAGCCTCAGCGCACCGCCTCGACGAGGTAGTGCGTGGCGAGGTCGTCGTGCCCGGCGCGCATGGCCCACTCCTCGTAGCCGACGTAGAGGGTCTGTAGCGCCCTCGAGAAGCGGAAGTACTCGGCGCCTCGCCACAGGGGCACGACCTCGGCCTCGGAGAAGGCGACCAGCAGGCGCTGAAGTGCGCTCTGATAGCAGGCGTCGTAGGCCGCGGGGAAGACGGAGTCCTCGTGCCGACCCATCACGCGTGCCGCCATCGGTGCCCCGATGGCGTCCGGGAGCACCCGGTTGACTTGCGCGAACACGGCGTGACGACCGGACAGCAGGGTCACCAGCCGGCCGCCGGGGCGAAGGTATCGGTGGATGTTCTCCAGGGCTCGATCGAGCCGGCGGACGTGCTCGAGCACCTGCCAACCGAGGACCGTGTCGAACCTGTCATCCAGTGACGGCAGGTGGACCGAGACGTCCCCCGCGATGACCTCGTCGTACGAACCGGGAGGGGCGCCCGCAAGCTCGGCGGCGGCGACATCGAGTCCCACGTAGTGAGCACCAGGCGGCCTCTTCTCGGGGCGCAGCGTGGGGGCGCGCCCCGCGCCAACGTCGAGTATCGATGGACCCGGTCCCCCCTTGGCCGCGACCCGATCGGCGAACGGCCTCACCCAGTCCTGCCCGTAGCGAGGAGGGAGCTCCCCCGACGCCGCGCTCTGAGCGGCCCGCAGCGCGCCGCGCAGGGTGCCGGCGGAGGACGGAGGGGCCCCAGGCACTGTGCTGAACCTAGAGACCGCGCGCGCCGAACACCCGCGGGATCGTCCGCAGGAGGATCTTCACGTCGTTCCAGAGCGACCAGTTGGCGACGTAGAGGTAGTCGAGCACGACCATCTCCGTCAACGGGATGCGAGAAGAGCCCAGCACCTGCCAATGTCCCGTCATCCCCGGTGTGAGCTGAAGCCTCCGCCGGTACCAGCCTTCCACGCGAGCGTCCTCCTCCTCGAGAAGCGGACGCGGCCCGACCAGGCTCATCTCTCCTTTCAGGACGTTGACCAGCTGCGGAAGCTCGTCGAGCTGGGTGCGCCGCAGCCAGCGCCCGACCCGGGTGACGCGCGGGTCGTCGGCGATCTTGAAGAAGCCCTCGGCCCCCTCGTTGCGCGCCAGGAGCTCCGCCCTCCGGTCCTCGGCGTCACGGACCATCGTGCGGAACTTCCAGATGCAGAAGGAGCGTCCGTCGCGACCGATCCGGCGCTGTCCGAAGAAGACGGGGCCGCGGGAGTCGAGCACCATGGCCACGGCGGCGAGGGCCAGCAGGGGGCTCGTGGCCAGCAGGCCCACCGTCGCGCCCGTGACATCGAGGGAGCGCTTGACGACGCGCGAGGATCGCGAGAGCCCGAGGGGGCGGACGCCCAGGAGCGTGAGGCCGCCCAGGTTGTCGAAGGCGACGGAGGAGCCGACGACCTCGAACAGGCGCGGCAGGATGCTCACGCGGACCCCGAGGGCCTTCACCATGCGGATGAGGTCGAGGACTTTGTCGTCGGTCTGTTCGGTGGGCGCGACGATGACGCGGTCGATCGCGAGCGCACGAACCCTCTCTGAGAGATCCTCGATGCTGCCGGCTGCGGGTAGCGCGGGGATTTGGTCCGATTCGCCCCGAAAGGGGATCCAGCCCAGGAACGTCGCCTTGACGCCCGGGCTGTCGACCAGCTTGTCCCGGATCTGCAGGGCGGCTGCCGCAGATCCGACGAGCAGGACTCGGTCCTCGTCGGTCATGGCCTTGGCGAGCGCGCGCGCGAGTGTTCGCGCGCAGGCGAGCGCCAGGAAGCACGTGCTCCAGAGCTGAAGCCCAGCGGTCGGTGTGAGGTCAGCCGTGAAGATCAGGCCCGCGAGCAGCCACGCCAGCAGCGTCACCAGCGTCGCGACCTGAAACAGCGCGGGGGCGTCGTCGAGGGATCGCTTCGCGAGGACGACATCGTCGCGGTCGTAGAGCCCGAGAATCTTGCCGAGGATCACGATCCCCGGGAGGATCAGGACAGCCCCGGGACGCGGAGTGAGACCGCGCGTCGCGTCGAGTAGCCCGAGGACGCCCGCGATGGCCAGGACGTCACCTACGGCGAGGAGACGGCGGAAGACCGCTTCGCGACGCTTCAAGCGGGCAGGAACCGCGGCGTCGGCGACGGGCAGCAGCCCGGCGGCGTCGAGCTGCGCCGGCAACGCTTCGGGGCTACGGCGCAGCGCCTTCCGTAGCCGTCGTCCGCGGACGGTGCTCACGCCGGGAGCCTTGTAGTGGCTACGTGCGTTGTCGAGTGCACCGGAACCGAGTATGAGCCATGCGAGGACATCGGAGGGCCCGTGCCTCGCGCTCGTTTCAATACGTACGCAAGAACACCCCGACGGCGGGCTCGGAGTGGTCCTCGCGTTCGCCGGTGGACCTCTCCCCACCTGGCGTGGGAGGCCGCTCTGAAGGCCCCGCGGGAAACGCCCGCTGCTAGCCTACCCGGCTCTATGCCGACGACCAGCCAGCTCGTGCGCAAGGGCCGTACCACGCCGAAGAAGAAGCTTGCCACGCCCGGCCTGAAGTCGGGCAAGGGCCGCAAGGCGAAGGTGGCGGCTCCGCAGCGCCGCGGGGTGTGCACGCGCGTCTACACGGTGACGCCCAAGAAGCCGAACTCCGCGCTGCGCAAGGTCGCGCGCGTCCGGCTGACCAACGGCATGGAGGTCACCACCTACATCCCGGGCGAGGGCCACAACCTCCAGGAGCACTCCGTCGTGCTCGTGCGTGGGGGTCGCGTCAAGGACCTGCCGGGAGTGCGCTACAAGGTCGTCCGCGGGACGCTCGACGCCGCCGGTGTGAGCGACCGCAAGAAGGCCCGCTCGCAGTACGGCGTCAAGGCGAAGTAGATGCCCCGTCGCGCCGCCGCCACGATCCGGCCCGTTCCGCCGGACCCCGTTCACCGCTCGCGCCTGGTCTCCCAGGTCGTCAACAAGGTGATGCTGCACGGCAAGCGCTCCACCGCGGAGAAGATCGTCTACGACGCGCTGGCGATCATCGCCGAGCGCACGGGCAAGGATCCGATCGAGCAGCTCGAGGCCGCGCTCAAGGCGCTCACCCCCGTGCTCGAGGTCAAGTCCCGGCGCGTCGGCGGCGCCACCTATCAGGTGCCCGTCGAGGTGCCGGCCCGTCGCGCCCGCACCCTGGCGGTCCGCTGGCTCGTGGGCTTCGCTCGCCAGCGCCGTGAGAAGACCATGGCCCAGCGGCTGGCCAACGAGTTGCTCGACGCGCAGTCCGCGCAGGGCGGCGCCTACAAGCGCAAGGACGACATCTACCGCATGGCGCAGGCCAACAAGGCCTTCGCGCACTACCGCTGGTAGTTCACGGTCGCGCCCGCAGCGGGTCGCGTTTGGGGCGCCAGACCCTTGGGGAACTGCGCCGAGCCCGCGCCCGGCAATCTACAGTGGCTCTCATGGCACGAGCCTTGAGCGCCTTGGTCCTGCTCACCGGAACGGCACTCCGCCCCTCCGCTCGACCCGCTTGCACGCTCCCCCGGGTCCGAGATCTCGGCCCCGTGCCTCGGGCTGACTCAGTACCCTGACGCGCTTCGTCTCCTAGCAAAGCACCGAGAACAGGCAGAATGGATTCAGAACCTCAATTCGACTTCGACGCGCGGGAGTTCCTGCGTGTCCTTCGTCGGCGGAAGCTGGTCGTGCTCGCGTCCATCTTGGTGCTGGTGGCCTTGGGCGTCGGACTCTCCCTCCTGCAGACGCCCGTGTACTCGGCGAAGACGACCGTGCTGATCCCACAGGACGTGCGGGACTCCGTCAACCAGAACGCCAACCCCGGCGTCTCAACGCCGGACCTCCTCCAGCTCCAGAACGAGATCTCGTTCGCGCAGGGCGACCGGGTGAGGGGGGCGATCCGTAAAAGCGTCGGGCTAGTTCCTGACGTCTCGATCGCGCTCGTGCCGAACACCGACCAGCTCGCGTTCTCGGCCAACAGCGGCGATCCGGCAGGGGTCGCCAACCAGGCCAACGCCTACGCGCGTGCCTATCTCGACCAGCGCCGCAAGTCGAAGACCGCGAACTTCTTCAAGACGGCCCAGACGGTGCTCGATGAGATCAGGTCGCTTCGAACAAAGAAGGCCAGCCTCCCGCCGAGCGATCCACAGGTCGCGGGGATTCAGCAGTCCATCATCAATCTTCAGGGCTCGCTCGGGGACCTGAGGGCGAGCGGGCAGCTCTCCAAGGTTGGGGGAGACGTCGTGCGTCAAGCCACGATCCCGAAGTCCCCGGTCTCGCCCGACATCCCGCGAAACGGGCTCATCGCCGCCATCCTCGGTCTCGTGTTGGGCATCGCGCTGGCCTTCGCGCGAGACCGGTTCGACGACTCCATCAAGTCGAAGCACGAGCTCGAGGAGGCCACTGGCCGCCTGACGGTCATGGCTCTCATCCCGCGCGCCGAGGACTGGCCGAACCCTGACAAGGGTTACGTGGTGTCCAGCGAAAGCCCTCACTCCCCCTCGGCGGAGGCCTACCGCACCCTTCGCGTGTCGCTGCAGATCCGCGCCCGATCGGAGGAGAGCCCCCTGCGGGCGCTCGCGCTGACGAGCCCGGGCGCAGCGGAAGGGAAGACGGCTACGGTCGCAAACCTGGGGGTCGCGCTGGCGCGGGCGGGACAGCGCGTTGTTGTCGTGGGCTGCGATCTTCGACGGCCGCGGATTCAGACGTTCTTTGGCCTCGAGAACAGCATGGGCTTCACGTCGGTCCTGCTCGGGGAAAGTACTCCAGACGACGTGCTCCAGGAGGTGGAGGGCGTACCCGGCTTGTCCGTCATGGCCTCCGGGCCCGTGGTGCCGGATCCGTCGGAGCTTCTCTCGCTCCCCACGGCGCAGCGCATCATCGAGTACCTCAAGGCGCGCTGGGATTTCGTCCTCGTCGACTGCCCCCCGGTGCTGCCGGTGCCCGACATGCTCCAGATCTCCCAGATGGTCGACGGTGTCATGGTGCTTGCCGCCGCGCGCCGCAGCACGAAACGGTCGCTCAGCCGGGCGATCGAGCTCCTCGAGCAGGCTGACGCGCCGCTCGTCGGCTCGGTGCTGAACGACGTGCGCTCGGGCGGCGAGGACGACTACGGGTACGGCTCCTACAACGCCTACTACGGCTCGGCGCAGGACAGCAGCCCTGCGTTGCCTGCGCCCGCGTCGCCGTCCGCCCCTCGGTTGGCACCTGCACCTGCACCTGCGCCGGGCTTCGGTCGCGAAGGGCCACGGTCACGAACCCCGCTGTCTCCGGCCTAGCGGGGGGGTGGCTCCATGGACTCCGCTGAGCCCGGAATGGCCGAGCGTCTTGTGCTTGAGGAGCGCGAAGCCCGCGGGTCGGGGCAGCCCATCGGCCAGAATCCCGAACTGCTTCCGACTGACCCAGCCGCCGACAACAGCGCCGGCAGGGCTGGGGCGGTGGGCACGGGGTCCGAGGCGCAGCACCCGCCGCCAAGCGACAGCGCCGGCAGCGCCCCGGCGGTGGCCACGCCCCCCGTTCGGCACGGCCCGGTGATCGCGAGTCGCGCTACTCCGAACAACGGTCTCGCCGACCGTGCCGCGGTCTTGAACCGTCCAGGACTGAGCTCCCGACTCCGCCGCGTCATGGGCAGAACCTCCCAGCGCTGACCCGGCGGGACGTCTGGCTGAGAATGGCGATCACTAGCGCGCTGGCGCTGAATTCCTCGAACCTCGCGTGAGCTCGCAGCAACACCCAGCGTTCGCGCCCGGCGCCGGCCGTTCGTCGCCACCGGCGCCCGGTGCGGTAGCAGACACCACGCGTGGCCGGCAGGCCGGGTGGGGGCTGGCCACCTCGCTCGGCCTGCTCTTGGCGGTCATCGCGCCGATCCTCTTCTCGCGTCCGACGCTGGACTCGTTCACGCACGCTCCGGTCATCCTCGCGTTCGCGATCACCCTCTACGCCGCCATTCGCCTGTGGCTGCTCCTCATGGCGGGCAGCAACCGACCGATTAGCCTCACGTTCTGGCTGTTCGTCTACGTTTTCTTTGGGCTTGCCGCACTGGCCAACGTGGTCAGCCAGCAGTTCCCCCTCTTCCACGAGGCCTTCGCCGAGAGCACAGAGGTGGACGCCTTGCTTACGATCGTAGTGGGGGTCGCCGGCTACGAGGTCGGCGGCCTGCTCGCGCGAAGCCGTCGTGTGCAGGAGCGCTGGACGCACCGGCTAAATCGGCCCACGGTCCGGGTCAGGCGAGTGACCGTGCTCGGTCTCGTGGGGATCATCACAGTCACGTACTTCACAGCGAAGTACGGGCTGGGCACACGGTTCAGCTCACGTGACACCGCGACCAGGGCCTTTTTCGGCCCAGGACAACGGCACGTGAGTTTGTTCCTCAGGCAGGACAAGGCCAGCGGCCTGCTGCGCATTGCGCTGGACTGGATCCCGATCTTCGTCGCGCTGTACCTCCTGCTCTGTAGCTGGCAGGTGCGACGCGCACGCGCCCGAGCGGCCGGTCGCGTCGCGAGGTGGGGGCTCCGACACTGGACCCTGCTCGTAGCCCTCGCCGTGGGGGTACTGCTGGCCGTCAATCCGTTCTCCAGCCCACGTTTCCGCTTTCTCGGGGTGGCGATAGCCCTGCTGCTGGCCGTCTGGCCACTCGTCACACCCCGCCGCTTTCGGATCTTCGCGGCGCTCCTCCTCGTCGGCGTGCTCTTTGTGTACCCATCCGCCGATGTTTTCCGCAACCAGAAGCGGGTACTCCACACGGCGTCACTCAGCACCCAGTTCCGGACAAACCCGGGGTTCGGGATGTTCCAGCAGGAGCTCAACGCGCAGGTCTACGTCCACGACACCGGGCACACGTGGGGGCGACAGCTAGTGGGGGTGGCGCTCGGATGGGTGCCGAGGAAGTACTGGTCGGACAAGCCCAAGACCACCGGCGAGTTGGTTTTCCCAGCGGCGAACCAGACGATCCCCACCTCGCTGTCCATCTGGGGCTGGGCCTTCGTCGACGGCGGGATGCCGTGGGTCTTCATCGCCCTCGCCGCGTACGGTTGGGCCGCTGGATTGTTGGAGAGCGCCTACCGGCGGCGGCCGCGCGACCGGGCGAGCTTCGCAGCGGTCGCCGCTCCCGTTTTCGCCGCCTTTCAGACGTTTATCCTGCGCGGTGACCTGCAACCGGCTGTGGCCGACCTGGCGCCCGTGGCGCTTCTCGTGATTGTCGCCTGCGGCCTCCGCTCGCGCGTGGCACATCGATCATCCGGCTCTGCCGCGGCCCGATAGAGAGCCTCCGACGAACTGGTGAAGGGTCGGTTGCGGGATCGCGGGGCCGGGCGCTCCTTCTCGGAGCCGCAGCCTCCCGTCGGAAGGTCGAACGGTGGGTTGGCGACATGGCACCCACGGCGCCGATCATCTGAAGAGGCGTGCTTGCCACCACAGCGCCGCGGTGGTGATAGACGTCCCGACCGCGAGCCCGACCGCGGCCGCGACCGCGCCGCCGATCCACGCCCCGGCGGTTCCGAGCCCGAAGACGATGACGGCGCCCGTGACCCGCACCCGGAACGTGCTCCGAAGCGCCTCGGCCGCGCGGAGGAGAACGAGTGCTCCTAGGCCGAACCCCGCGGCGGTCTGGGCCCAGAGCATCGGCGGCAGGACCTGGTGCGTCGAGATCCAGGAGGAACCCAGGAGCTTCTCACCGATCCGCTCGGGCAATGTCAGGCTAGCGGCACCCCACACCAGCATGCAGACGCCGCCGACGGCTCCGGCGGTGAGGCCGCGCCGCCACAGGACGTCACCCTGCCCCCTGGCCCGGGCCCGGACGAGGAACGGCGTCACCGTGATCCGCATCCCGTTGAGTAGCACCTGCACCGGGCCGAATAGCAGCTGGGCGCCGCGGTAGCCCGCGGAGTCCGCGAGACCCGCGAAGACGCCCAGGGAAATGAGCACGCCTTGGGCGGCTCCGTAGAGGGCGAGGAACTCGCCGGCGTACCGTCCACCGGCGCCGCCGTGTCTACGCGTCCAGCGGGCGGGGGCGAGGACGCGGGGCACACAGCGGGCCTGGATGGCGCCAATCACGCCGCATACGGCTCCCGAACCACTCCAGACCCAGACGAGCGCGGCTGCCGTGTCGACGCCCAGCGACGGCGACAGCACGAGGCCTCCAGCCAGGAGAACCGCCCACAGCAGGTCGTTGGTCAACGCTGCGGTCGGCCGCCCCGAGGTGAAGAAGGCGAAGCGCCACACGTCCTGAGCGAACAGCAGGGGTGCCGGTATCAGCAGCGCGGAAGCCGTCGAGGCGCCCTCGGGCCCGAAGAGCGCCAGCAGCACCCCCGCCAGGGCGCAACAGAGGCCGGCACCGATCGCGGTCCCGCTCGCATCCCCCAGCATCCGGTGCAGTTCGGCCGGCGCGAGCTTCGATCCGCGCACCGCGACGACCTCGGCGGTGAAGGCCTCGACCGTCCCCAGGAGCAGCGTATACGCGACGTAGGCGATGCCGAACGCGCCGAACTCGGCCGCGGTGGCGTGCCGGGCCACCGCGATCGCGAGCGCGAAGCTCATCGCGCTGAAGACCGCCTGGTCGGCCGCGCCCCACAGCAGCTTGCCGCCCATCGCGGTGGAGCTCACGCTGCCCGGCAGTGCCTGAGCGGGTGTCTCCTCGGCCGCGGTCACACGAGAGGGCACTGCGGTCGATGAGCGCCGGGCCTGGCCGCACCGCCACAATACAGCTCGCGCGTCGCGTGGCCGGTTGCCATGGCCGCCAGACCTCCCGTGCGGGCGCCGGTCGTCGGGGCATGAAGACCAGGGCGCGGACGCGCCCCCCCGCTAGGATCCCCTTCCTGCGTCCCGTCAAGACCCTGTTCGGCAAGCTCGGGAAGGCGGCGCGCTTGCTATCTGAGCCGATTTATCGTCGTGGGCTCGCGCTAGGCGTCGCCGCCAGCATCGAGCACCGGGCCATCCCCTTCGGCTTCCGCCACCGGACGGTCGTGGATGTCGGAGCGAACCGGGGACAGTTTGCCCTCTTCGCGATGAAGCGCTTCGCGCACGCCAAGCTGGTGTGCCTGGAGCCGCTCGACCCGCCTCGGGAGCGGCTTCAGCAGGTGCTCCGGGCGGCGGCCCACGCGCGCGTCCTGCCCATCGCGGCCGCCGGGGTGACCGAGGAGCGGACGATGCACCTGTCCCGGAAGGACGACTCGTCCTCCCTGCTCCCCGTCGGCCGCCAGGCCACGGTTTTCCCAGGCACCGAGGAGGTAGGGACGGTCGTGGTCTCGGCCGCCAGGCTCGATGCCTCGATCGAGCCTGAGGACATCGAGCGACCGGCCCTGCTGAAGATCGATGTTCAGGGCGCCGAACTCGAGGTGCTGCGCGGGAGCGAGGGGCTCCTAGACCGCTTCGATGAGGTCCTCGTGGAGTGCTCGTTCGCGGAGCTCTACGAGGGCCAGCCGCTGATCGACGAGGTCTCGGTGCTCCTCCGCGAGAACGGCTTCGAGCTGGTCGCGGCGGGCACCCCTGCCACGGACTCGGACAGGACGCTCGTCCAGGCGGACGTCCTGTTCAGGCGGACGACGCAGGCAGCCTCCAATGCGGAGCCGGCCCTCGCCCGGCTCGGCCCGGCGCCTCAGGCGGGGCCGCCGGCGCGATAGGGGTCCGTCATGGACCGCGGCCTCTCGTCTTTCGCCGTCGCGACGACCAATCACGTCACGTGACCGTGAAGGCGCGTGAAGTACTGGGCGTCCGGGTCGAACGCGCGTACGGGCGTGGCGGGGACCCCCTCGTAGACGAGACCGGGCTCTGCATATCCCCTGGTCACTGTCGCGCCGGCCGAGACGACCGACCGCTCCGGCAGTTCGACGCCGCCGAGGATGATGCATCCGGTCCCGATGAAGCAGCGAGCACCCAGCGTGATGGGCCGGGAGTCCTGGCGGTTGCGCTTCAGGTCGATGGAGTGCGTCAGGATCTGGGACCGGCACCCCGCGACCGTCGTCAGGGCTCCCACCGTGACCCGGTTCGTGCAATCGATGATGTGGCGATTGGTGATTCCCGCGCCCTAGTGCATGATCAAGTCGGGCTCGCGTGATGCGTCGTTGCGCAAAAGTACGTATTCAGGGGGTCTTGGCGTTTGAGCAGGGATTTCGGGTTCGGGCGCGTAGTTATGGAGTGTGGCGGGGCGCGATGAGATTGGGGAGTTGAGGGCCGAGAACGCGAGAACGCTTTGTTGCGTGAGCGGCTGGCCGTGGTGCTGGGCCGGTGTGAGGTGTGAGGAGCTTGAGCGGCGGTTGGGGGAGAACTCGACTAACAGCTCGCGGCCACCGTCCAGTGATCGGCCGCAGACGCCCAAGCGCCCGGCGCGTGAGCGCTCGGGGCGCAAGCCCGGCGGCCAGCCTGGGCATGAGGGCAGTCATCGACAGATGGTCGCTGACCCGGACGTGAGGATCGAGCATCCGCCCGCGCGCTGCAACGGCTGTGGCGAGGATCTCAGCGATGGTCAGCCGGTCGGAGAGCCGGTCTGTCATCAGGTTTGGGAGCTACCCGCGGTCGTGTGCCTGGTCACCGAGCATCAGCGGCTGCGACGGCGCTGCGGCTGCTGCGGCAAGGTCACGCTGGGCGACGTTGGGCCGGGAACGCCCGTCGGGGCGTTTGGCCCGAACCTGTGCGCGACGGTCGTCGGCCTGGCGACGCACATGTCCCGCGAGGAGAGGTCGCGAGGTTCATGGTCGACAACTTCGGCTGCCCGATGACGGCCGCGTCGGTCGAGGCGAATCTGCAAGCGCGCCAGCCAAGCGCTCACCGACGCGTATGACCAACTCGCCGACGCCGTCCGCGAGCAGCCCGTTGTGCATGGCGATGAGACCGGCTGGCGCTGGCCGGCCGCCGGCGCTGGGCCTGGCTGGCCAGCACGGATGAGATCGCCGTCTACCACCTGACTGACTCGCGCGCCGCCCGGGTCGCCAAGCTCGGGCGCGCCCTGAAGCAGGTCGCCTCGGAGATCCTCACCGTCTACCGCCACCACGAGACCGAGGGCCGGCTGGTGGCCTGGAACGAGCCCGAGCTCGTCGACCCCCACGACCGCTTGATGGACCTGCTTGAGCAGGGCGCCAGGATGCGCGACGAGAAGACCAGCCGCTTCTGCGGTGGGCTGCTCAAGCTCTGGCCCGCGCTGTGGAACTTCACCGAGGCCCCGGGCGTGGACCCGACGAACAATCGCGCCGAGGTGCGACCAAGAACGTGCCTACACTGGGTCTGGGTCTGCGCAGCGGAGTCTGGGCGAGGAGCGCCTGTTGGGGAGCGGCGGCGGAAGAATGTACGATGGAGAGTCTGGAACGGGTCAGTACTCATTACAAGGACCGAAGCGCTGCTGCGTACTTCCGCAAGCAGCAGCGGTTGACCGAGATCAAAGGGAAGCTGAACAGCCGGAAGTTCGCCGCTTACGTCGATTCCGGCGACAGCGTGGTCGATTTCGGGTGCGGCGATGGGGGACTTCTCGCACGCCTCAACGCGTGCGAGAAGGTGGGCGTCGACGTTAATCCCTGGAATCGTGAAGCCGCTGCGGCTCGCGGGGTTCGCACCGTTGAGTTCGCGGAGGAACTCCCCTCCGAAAGCGCCGACGTCGTCATATCAAACCACGCGCTCGAGCACACATTGCACCCGCTCGAGGAGCTGCGCCGAATGCACGCGCGGCTCAAACCGAATGGTCGCCTCGTGATCTACCTGCCCGTGGATGACTGGCGCATCCAGAAGTCCTACCGGCCCAACGATCCCAACCATCACCTCTATACGTGGACTCCACTTCTTTTCGGCCACCTGCTCGCGGAGGCCGGCTTTAGGGTCGTCGACTCGCGGGTCGTTCATCATGCGTGGCCGGGACGCCTCACGCCGATGGCGGCGCGGCTGCCCAAGCGTCTCTTTGGCTGGGTCATGATCGCCTCCGCCTTCGCGACTAGGCGCCGGGAGCTCTGCGCGCTGGCCACGCGCCGGAGCGGATAAGCTGCCTCTTGGATATCCATGTAGCCGGAGTGGGCTTGGCGCCAGGGTCGGTTCGCGGGCGGGCGCTCGAGGCTGGCGGGGTGCCCGCGGGTTGCGGGCGGCGGGTGCGGCGGCCTGGTCTGCGGGCGGGGGCTGGCGATGAGGTCTCGGTAGCGCACGGGGTCGTGGGCGGTGGCGAGTTCGAGCACGCGGTAGAAGACGAGCCCGCGGCTGCGTGAGCGCTGCCGGTTGAAGCGGAACACGAACTCGTTGAGATAGCTGGCGAGGTGGGCGGCGTCGATTCTCCCTTGATGGGTGCCGAGCAGCCAGCGCTTGGTCAGCGAGATGACGGTGTGCACTCCGGGCAGCAGCTTGGCTGTCTCGGCGCTGGCGCTGCCGACAACGCGCTCATGGGTGTACAGGCCGGCGGCCGCGGACGGGTAGGACTGCCAGCCGTCGGTGATGACCCTCGCGCCCTCCTGGACGTTGTCGGTGAGAAATCCCCGCAGCGTGTCTGCGGAGGCATCGAGCAGCGGCGCCATCCGGCAGCGGCCGAAGCGCTTCGGCTCGAGCCGCTCGACGGCGACGCCCACCAGCACCTTCTTGCCCTTCGCGCGCCCGCCGCGCAGCCCTGGCTCCTCGCCGCCGATGAAGGCCTCGTCTACCTCCACCGCTCCCTCCAGGCGCTCGCGGCCCGGGCGCACGAGCACCGAGCGAAGCCGGTGCAGCATCGCCCACGCGGTCTGAGAGGAGCCGATCTCAAGGGATCGCTTCAGGCTCAGCGCCGAGATCCCGTCCTTCTGGCTGGCGAACAGCCAGCACGCCATGAACCACACCGTCAGCGGCGTGCGCGTCTTGTCGAAGATCGTGCCCGCCGTCGGTGACGTGCGCCCGCCGCACACGGTGCACTCATGCCGCCCGTCCGCCAGCTCCCGCGCCCGGGCATGGCCGCACTCGGGACACACGAAGCCCGCCGGCCAGCGCAGCGCACTCCAGGTAGTCCAGGTAGTCCAGGTAGTCCAGGCAGTCCGCGTCGGTCGAGAACCACGCCTGGAACTCCCCGATCGACCGCGGGTAGTGCGTTCCAGCCAGCACGGACGGGGACATAGCCCCATCTGACTCCGGCTAAATGGATATCCAAGTCGGCTCAATACCCCGACCGACATAGCAGAGCACTTTCCGGAGGTGCGCTACGAGCACATTATCTACGGGTGGGAGTCGGAGCCCGCCTACTGCGGGAACTCGCCCGGCGCAGCAGCGCTCGTTCGTCTCGCCGGTAGATTGACACCCCAGGCTTTCGTCCCACGCTGCTGATCTTCCTGCGCCGAAGGGCTCGCGACTTGGTCGATTGAAGTTTAGCTTCTGGACCTTGTGGTCGTCTTCAACGTGGGCGAGCGCTGTTGAGCATGGGGATCCGCAACCGGCGCGTCAGGCGGATTTCCTGAGGAGACCGATCAACTGGTCTGAGCCAGCAACCTCCACCAGATACGGCCGTTCACCGACAGCTTCCGCGAACTCGAGGAAGGCAGGGTTGTTCCCGACATCATCCGAGAGAAGTGGTCCACCTGCCTTGAGGTGCGGCCATACCCACCCGTACTCCTCGAGCTGTGAGTCGTAACTGTGCTCCGCGTCGTGCAGGAAGACGTCGAGCGGGCGTTCGCACTCTAAGAGAGATGGCAGCAACTGCCGAGATGGGCCGCGCCCGAGGCTCCAACGCCCCTTGAGGCGATCGGGCACCATCCGCCCAACGAAGTCGTCGCCCACGTGAAGCGGCGGAAGATCGACGCTGAATAGGTGCCCATGCCCGTTTCGCTCCAGCACGGCCAAGAGGGCCGCGGTCGTGACACCCTGCCCCACTCCCGTCTCCAGGACCTTCTCCGGCCTCGTCATTCGGACGATCGCAGCGGCCAGTCGCACGAGCTCCGCGCTGCCGGCGAAAAGAGGCCGCTCCGTCTCGGAGGGCAACAGCAGGTCTGAGACTTCTCGGCACGCGCGGTCATAGTCCGAGGGCGGCCGACCGGTCACCGCCGCCGCCGCGTCTCGTTCGGTCGTGAGGAACTGGGTGAAGTCGATGAGGGAAAGATCCCAACGAGCCTCACGGCGACGACGCATCACACCTCGTGCTGTCTCCGCCATCCACACGGGATGGCGGACCGACCTCAGCACGATGTTCGGTGCCTGCTGGAGTCGGAGCCTGAGACCCCTGGGCGGCGTCACAGCCGGGGGCTGATCCGTGCCCGGCGCGCGGCCAGGGGAAACGGTGTCTCCTCGCGACATGGCAGCAGCATGGCAAACCCGGCGCGATCCCGCTGCACGGGGAACATTGAGTGGGAACATCTCAGCCTCGACGCGCGGCCCGGATGCCGGGGCTGACGGCCCGACGAGCGTCGCCTTGCCGCAGCCCAGGCCGGCGGACAACCGTACTGGTACGGTCCCGTGGGAGTCCGAGCCTCAGGACAGGCACGTGACCCGTGGTCTCTTGAGCACGACCCCCCGCCATGCACGTCCTCTCGGTCATTCATCATCCGGTCTGGGGCGGCCCCCACAACCGTAACTCGCTGGTCGCCCCGCTGCTCGAGCAGCGGGGCATTCGCGTGACCGTCCTGTTGCCCGACGAAAAGGGCAACGCGGCCGAGCGAATGCGCGGTCGCGGCATGCACGTCGTCCAGATGCCCCTCGGGCGCTTGCGCGGCAAGCTGGACCCGCGGGTGCATGTGCGGCTGGTGGCCGGCCTGCGCGAGGAGGTGCGGCACATCCGCGAGTTGATCCGCGACGAGGACATCGACCTCGTCCTCGTCAACGGGCTGGTCAACCCGCAAGCGGCGATCGCGGGGCACCTGGAGAGAGTGGCAGTGACGTGGCAGCTGCTCGACACCTTTGCGCCGTTTCCGCTGCGCGTTGCGTTTATGCCGGTAGTGCGGGGCGTGGCCGACTCGGTGATGACCTCGGGCGACGCGTGCGCCCGCGTGCACCCCTGGACGGACGGGCTGAAGGCGCGGCTTGTCTCCTTCTTTCCCGTGGTCGACGTCGAGCGCTTTCGGCCGGACGCCGCCCGACGGGCGGCAGCGCGACGCGAGCTCGGGCTTCCCTCCGACTGCGTCGTGGTGGGCAACGTCTCGAACCTCAACCCGATGAAAGGCCACCTCACCTTCGTCCGAGCCGCAGGTGTGCTGCGGCGAAGCCGTCCCGATACCCGGTTCGTGATCCTCGGGGCGACCTACAGTCATCGCCCGGGCTACCTCGACCAGGTGCTCGCAGAGGCCGCGACGGCGGGCTTGCGCCAGGGTCGAGACCTCGTGGTGCTCGATCCGCAGAACCGCGTCGCCGAGCTCGCGGCTGCCTTCGACATCTTCTGGCTCACCTCCGAACCCCGCTCGGAGGGGATACCGACTGTGGTTGGGGAGGCGATGGCGCTCGGCGTCCCCGTGGTGGCGACGGACGTTGGTTCGGTCTCGGAGTCGGTCGGCGAGGGCGAGGACGCCGGCGGGCTGCTCGTTGCCCCCCGCGACGTCGCCGGACTAGCGAGCGCGACGCTCAAGCTCATGGACGATGATGAGCGCCGGCGAGGGCTAGGCGCGGCGGGGCGGCGACGTGCCGTCGTTCTCTTTGCGGCGGAGGCGTCCGCTGAATGCCACGTCGAGGCCTTCTCGGCGGCGCTGGCGTGGCGGCGCGGTCGCCGCTTCCTGCGCGCGCCGAGAGTAGGGTCCGCGGAGGCCGCTCGTTGATCCCATCGGCTGACACCTCATCTCACGCGGCCCATGATGCCAGTTTCTGGGATGCAGCGGTGTCTGCTGCCGGGATCGAGTGCTGCAACCCACTCAAGCTGGCGCTGACCATATCGCCGGGGCCGGGCTACTGGTCCTGTGCGAGCCCCCTATGGCAACGCGTGCAGTCGTGCTGTCAGTGGCCGGTGAACCCGGACCGGTCTGGCTGGTTTTCCACGAAACCTGGAGACCTGCGCGGTATCAGCTCCCGCGGGGAGCGCGCCCTGCGCCTCAGCAGGCGAGCCCTGTTGGCCTGATGGACGCCGAAGGGATGAGCATCAATTCGCGGGGGTTTCTGTATCGTCTGCGAGCCACGGACACGCCTCGGCTTCGAGTTCTTGGGCACTGCGTGCAGAAAGTGCGGCGTAAGCGCAATCCCCCAGTTCAGACGCGAGGAACAGCCATTCTTTTCAGCCTTGCATCCGAGCTGGCTTGCACGAATTCTCGGCATTGCTTGACGGTGGACGACCTGCCGACAGCAGGTCGGACTTGGTCGACTTCCCCCTGAGGGATGAGGAGTGGATTGTCTCATTACCCTCCGACTCGTGTACCGCATCACTCGGACGGCACCCTCTGCTCCGGATTGCGGCGGCGCATTCCTCGATGACAGTAAGGAGGGGGATACCACGCGAACGAGCGCCCCAGCTCAGGCTGAGCGTGACATCCTCAGTGCCTGACCAAGAAGCCCGTGCGGTGGGAGTGTACAAAGCGGGAGAGTGTTCGCTCCTCGCATCGGCCGAAGTTCGGGCATGAGGCGCCACGCGAAAGATTCCGGCAGTCACTTTCTCTCTGGGGATGCACTGCGACAGAGAGCAATCCACCAGGATGACTGCGGCTCCCGCCTGACGTCGCCGGGCAGGTGTAGGTGCGGAAAGCACTGATCCTCCTGAGCATCCCGCTCCCTTGGTCCCTCCGGAGGCGGCTGCTCGAGCGCTTGCTCGGATACGACCTGCATCCCACGGCTCGAATCGGCGTGGCCTGGATTGCTCCCCGTCAGCTTGTGCTGCAGGCGGGAGCGTCTATCTCCCACTTCAGCATCTGCCGTAACCTGGATCGGCTCGAGCTCGGCGCGGCGGCGACGATCGGCAGCTTCAACTGGATCACGGGGGGCGCTTCGCCAGACACCGGGCACTTTGCCAAGGAGGAGCGAGATCGAGCGCTGATCCTGGGGGATCATGCTGCGCTGACGTCACGACACATCGTTGATTGCACGAACTTCGTCAGGATAGGCCGCTTTAGCACTGTGGCGGGCTATCGCTCTTTAGTGATGAGCCATTCCATCGACTTGGAGCTCAGCCGCCAGGTCTCCGCCGGCGTCCGGATCGGCGAGTACTGCTTTGTGGGGGCGCGATGCACGTTACTAGCGGGCAGCCAGCTTCCCGACTACTCGGTGCTCGCGGCGGGGTCGGTCCTCGTCCACGCGTACGATGAAACCCACCGACTGTACGCAGGCGTGCCGGCTCGGCCTCGTACAAGCCTCCCCGCCGAGCTTCTCTATTTTACCCGTCGTCAGGGTCGTGTGCTCTGATGGGGTCTGATCCCGACGGGGCCCGACGGGTGGGGCGGATAGCCTTGTCTGCCTCGTCGATGCTTCCCTTCCCCTTCCCCGCGCCAGGTGACCGCAGCCACGAGAAGCTCCTCGCTGGTGGCCAGGTAATTGCCGATTCCGTCTCCTTGCCCCTTGCCCCTTGCCTCTTCGCCTCTTCGTCTCTTCAATGCCGCGAATCGCCGACACGGAACAGATCGCTGTCACTATGCTTGTCATTAAGGTGAGCACCGCGGCACCGCGGCACCTCGGCCCCGGTGCCGGGGTGACTGGGGCGGTCTTGTCGATGACCAGGGCGGCGAGGACGGTGGCAGAGGTACAGGCGGCGCACCTACTCGGCCCTCCGAGGGCGGAGGGCGGCGTGTAGCATCACTGCGCTACGGGCGAGCGCGAGCTGTGCCGCCGTGAGGTCGTCTTCATGCGCTTGCAGCTGTGGACCTACAACTACCACCCTGAGCCCACGGGCATCGCCCCAGTCAGCAGGACGTTGGCGCTCGCCCTGCGCGAGCGCGACCACGCTGTTGAGATTGTCACCGCGCATCCGCACTACCCCTCCCCGGAGTGGGGGCGGCGCGCGCTGCCCTACCGGGAGCGTCAGGACGGCCTTCCCGTTCTACGCCTGCCGCTCTGGATCGGACGCGGCAGTGCGCTGGAGCGCTATCGCCAAGAGCTGACGTTCATGACCGCGCAGTTTGTGGCGGCGCCTCTCCTCGCCCGACCCGACCTCGCGATCGTCGTCTCCCCGTCCTTCCCCGCGCTCCTGCCGGCCATCATCGCGCACCGCGCTCGACGAACCCCTTGGGTGCTCTGGCTCCACGACATCCTGCCCGACGGCGCGACCGCGACCGGCGTCGTCGATGAGGGCAGTCGCGTCATCCGGCTCGCCCGCACGCTGGAACTCTCCGCCTACCGGCACGCGGACCGGATCGTGGTCCTGTCACCGGCGTTCATCGACAACCTCGCCGCGAAGGGCGTGTCCGAGGAGAAGATCCGCCTCGTGTACGACCCCGCCACTCGGCGGCCCTCCCGGCCGCGTCCGGCCGCGGTCGGCAGGGGCGGACCCCTGCGGGTGTTGTCGATGGGCAACATCGGCTTCTCCCAGGGTCTCGCGCCGCTCGTTTCTGCGGTCGAGCGCTCGCCGGACCTCGACGGAACGGAGCTTGACCTCGTCGTCACCGGCACCGGTGTCGCGGCCGAGGAGGTGCAGGCGGAGGTGCTGGGGCGGCGCGTCCGTATGGTGGGTGTGCTCGATGACGAGGACCTCGAGCGGGAGCTTCTCACCGCGGACATAGGCCTCGTGACGCAGAACTATGGGGGGGGAGAGTTCAACATCCCCTCGAAGCTCATGAACTTCATGGCCTACAGCCTCCCGATCGTCGCGGCGGTAAACCCAGGGGGTGAGGTCGCGCGTCTCGTCCGTGACACCGAAGCGGGCTGGATCGTGGACTCGTCCCGGCCGGAGGAGCTGCCGCGTGAGCTCGCACGACTGGCCAGCGAGCGAGACGAGGTCGCTCATCGCGGCGAGCAGGCTAGGTCCTACGCGAACCGGCACTTCGACGTGGACGCCTTCGCCGAACGCTTCGAGGCGGTGCTCGGCGAGGTGTTGCTGCGGCGCTGAGATGCTGGCGTTCACTTCGGCGCGTCTGGTGACTGGTCCGTTCCCGACCACCTGGGGCGTGGCTCCTGACACTCGACAACGGCTAGCCCATCGCGACCGTCTGCACCTACCACACCCGCCACGGCAGAACACGCAGCTTGATGAACGAGCCTGGGCTAGTAGCAGTGCTGCGGCGGCGTCGCGGCGCCCTGACGCCGGACACGGAAGCCTCGACGCGCGGCCGCGGGGCGGAGCCGCCGGCGACCTCATCGTGGATCCAGGCGTAGGTCCGCTCGAGGCCGTCACGCAGCGTGATGGAGGGCTCCCACCCGAGGCGTTCGGAGATGAGGGTGTTGTCGCTCGAGCGGCCGCGCACTCCCTTCGGCGCATCGAGGTTGTAGGAACGGACGAGCCGGACTCCGGCGATCTCCTCGACGATGTCGACGAGCTCGTTGATCGTCACCATCTCGCTCGAGCCGAGGTTCAAGGGCTCGTCAATCTCGCTGCCGGTGAGGACACGGGTTCCCAAGACGCAGTCGTCGACGTACATGAACGAGCGGGTCTGCTCACCGTCGCCCCAGATCTCGATCTCCCGCGCCCCGCTGCGCTTGGCCTCGACGACCTTTCGGCAGATCGCCGCAGGCGCCTTCTCACGCCCCCCGGTCCAGGTCCCGTGCGGCCCGTACACGTTGTGGTACCGCGCGACGCGGGTCGCGAGCCCGAAGTCCTCGCCGAAGTGACGGCACATACGTTCGGAAAAGAGCTTCTCCCACCCGTAGCCGTCCTCGGGCATCGCCGGGTAGGCGTCGGCCTCGCGAAGACCAGGGTTATCCGGGGTGTCCTGGCGATAGTCGGGATACACGCACGCGGACGAGGCGAAGAAGTAGCGCTCGACCTGGTGCTCGCGGGCCGCCATGAGCAGATGCGTATTGATGAGCACCGAGAGCATGCACAACGCCTTGTTGTTCTCGATGAACCCCATGCCGCCCATGTCAGCCGCGAGGTTGAACACCCGCGTCGCCCCAGCGACGGCTTCGCGGCAGGCGTCGAGATCGCTGACGTCCAGGCGTCGGTTCTCGGCGCGCGAGTCGCGCTGATGCCACTCGTCGAGGGGCTTCATGTCGATGGCCACGACTGGGGCCTGCTCGTCGAGCAGCGAGCGGACGAGATGCCCGCCGATGAAGCCGCCCGCTCCGGCAACCACGATCCGTTCGTCCACCATGCGGCAGTGATCGTACCGGCGGGGGCGATACGCGCTGCCCGGGTAGCTACATGGATGTCTGAAGAAAGGTCGCGGCCGGGAAGTCGCCGGTGGCGCCGTACGCGCGCAGCCCGTCCGGCATGGGCATCGGTCGGTATCCCGGCAGCAGCTCGGCGAGAACGTCGGGAGCGCCGTGGTGGAGCATGGACAGCGAAACCTCTAGCCGACACCGAGCGTTGTCGGTGAGGAAGGCCTGCAAGAGCAGGCTCTCGCTCCAGAAGAAGAGGTCATCGTTCAGAAGGCCCGGTCGGTGGCCGTAGGGGAACAAGATGTCGTGGAAGTGCACGTTCACTTTGGGCGCGAGCCGTGGGAGCACCTCGAGCACCAGCCGCGGCACCTCACCCCCGGGCCGGACCGCGTGCGTCGAGTCGATGAAGAGCAGATCGCCGGCCTCCGCGTCGGCCAGCTCGGACGGGGGCAGCTCTTGGGCGCGACGCTGGATGAGCTCGATACGACCTTCGCGCGCGAGCTCGAGCAGCGTTGCCGTTGGGTAGGGCTCCACACAACGGATCTCGACCGAGTGGCCGACCTCGGCGGCGGCGCGAAGGATGACGTGCGTGGAAACGCCGCAGCCGACCTGGACCACGCGCGGCGGACGGTGAGTGGCGATCCAGCAGAACAAGAAGTCCGCCTCCGCCCGACCGTAGCCCACCGCGCCGTTAGCCGCGCACGCGGCGGCGTGGACGTCGAGATCGGGGAGGCGCCGTGAGAGCTCGGGCGGACATGAGGCGCGAGCGCGCGCGATCTGGTCCTCCAGGTCAGAGCCCCGGATCGCGTGCATGTCGTACGGCCGCCGCCAGGCTTGCTCGCGGCGCAGCTCGCCGATGTCCGGGATCTGCGAGTAGTAGTGGCGGGGCAGGACGTCCACGCCGAGTCGTTGGCCAACCATGAACCCCTTGTGCAGGGCGCGCTTGCCCGCCTCTCGCAGCCGCGGGTCCATCAGGGCCGGCCGCGAGAGCGCCGCCGCCCGGACCACGGCACGATTCCCGGCGCCGCCTGGCACATCGCGCCGGCGTGTCCCGTGGGGACGGCGACGGGCGCGAGCATCGCGACGACGAAACCGAGGCGCATGCCCAGATGCTACGGCCGCCGTGGGGAGGTGGTACGTGGTGCCGCCCCGTACAGTCTTGTTCCTGATCGGCGGGGCTGCGACTCTCCCATGGAGGCGATCCGATCCGAGGGTCGGTTCCCTCGAGGAGACGACGTGATGAACATCGTGATCAACACCGCCCGGCTCGCGCTGCTCGCCGTCTTGACGTTGGTCGCCGTCGCGGTCATCGGCGTCTCCGCGGCCTGGGCCGATGCCGGGATCTTTTACTCCCCTGACCCGCCGCGCACGGGAGATATGGTGGCCTTCGACGGCAGCTCGGCGTGCGGAACAGGCGGCGTCGTCTGCCGCTGGGATCTGGACGGGGACGGGTTCGGCAACAACGCGGACGAGCCGGCGTCGCCACGTGTGGCCCACGTTTTCGGGTCGCCGGGACCACACGTCGTGCGCCTGCTCGCCGACGGCGGTCCAGTGCTAGGCAGCAAGGCGTACGAGGTGACGGTCGACGTTGTGGACCGTCCTCCGGTGGCGGCCATCCTGGCGCCCGCCAAAGCCGTCATCGGTCGTCCGGTCACCTTCGTCTCGCTCGCGCGCGACCCCGACGACCGTCTTGCCTCGGAGTCCTGGGACCTCGATGGCGACGGGGTCTTTGACGACGCGCGCGGGCCCGTCGTCAAGCGCACCTTCACCCGCTCGGGACGCAAGACCGTCGCTCTGCGCGTGGTGGACGCGTCCGGGGCCGTCGACCAGGCGCGGGCGACGGTGGTAGTCGCTCCCGCGCGACCATCGCCACTGAGTCCGTTCCCGGTGGTGCGCGTGCGCGGCGAGCTGCTCGGTGCCGGGATCCGGATCCAGCGGCTGTCGGTCACCGCTCCTCGGTCGGCGACGATCGATGCGCGCTGCCGGCCGTCGTGCGGGGCGACGCTGCGCCGGGGCGGCACGGGGGGCACCGTGCGCCTGCGTCGCTTCGAGCGCTACCTAGCGGCCGGTTCCGTCCTCGAGCTGCGCGTGACCGCGCCGCGCCGGATCGGGAAGTTCGCGTCCTTCCGGGTCGTCGGAGGCTCGCGCGGCTACGTGCGCAAGGACGCGTGCCTGGTGCCGGGGAGGGCGCGTCCGGTTCGGTGCGGACGATGATCTGGCGATCGCCGACCGCTTCCCCGGCGCTCTCGGCTCCGACGGGTTCGTCCCGACCCCCACGCCCACGGGGGGCGGGGGCGCCGCCGACGCCACCTGCGGCCGTGGCGTCCCCGAGGCCGAGCGGGAAAGCCCCGAGGGCGGGTCCGCCCGGGTTCGTGGACTCCGGATGACCTCTCTGCGCCGCTTGCTCGCGGCGACCTGGCTCGCGGCCCAGGTCGTTCTCGCGCTGGGTCCGCGCCGTCGTCGGCGCGTCGGCGGCGTGGCGGGCGCGCTCTCGAACGCCGGCTCGTCGGCGCATGAGGCACTGGCGCGCCGGCGCGGCGCCGACGCCCCCACGCCCTCCCCGGGTCCTCCGCCTCCGCCGCCTCCCGGGCGCTGGAACGCTTCCGAGAAGGCGCCGCCCGCTCCCCGGGCGATGCCGCGGAGCGTGTTCGAGACGGCCCCGTCTCCGCCCGCGCCCGAGTCGCTGAACGTGTCCGAGAACCCCTCGTCGGCTCCCGCCACCGAGTCGCGGAGTGTTTCCGAGACAGCCCCGTCTCCGCCCGCGCCCGAGTCGCTGAACGTGTCCGAGAGCGCGCCGTCGGCCCCGCCCGCACCAGCACCCGCTCCCGAGCCTGAATCGCCCTGGATGGCGTTGGCCTCTTCGCCCCCGGCCGCCGATCCGGACGTGGAGCGAGAGCCGGGGGCGGGTACCGGCACCTCTCCGTGGTCGGATTGGGGCCCCGTGCCGCCGCGGGCGGAGCCGAACCCGCCGACCGAGTGGGGTGCCGCGGCCCGGCGATCAGGGGCGGCTGGCGGCTGACGTGACCCAGGCTCACGCGGAGAGCCCCTGGGCGCCGACACAGAGCTCCCCCGACTCGAGGGCGCAGCCCGTGCCGAACGCCCCAACGACGGACACGTGGAACGCTTGGGGGCGGCACAGAGCTCACCCGGCGCGACCCGGCAAGCACCCGATGAGAGCAACGCAAGCGCTTGGGCGCAGAGGGTGGCTGGCGCCGCCGCGCCGCACGCGCGGGTCCGACAGCGGAAGCCGGACCCGGCACCGGCCGGGCGACTCCCCGCGCGTGCGCCCGCACGTTCGGGGTCACCGCGCCGCCGCAAGGCCGTGCTCGCCGCCGTGGTCCTCGTGCTAATTGCGGCCGCGGCTCTCCTCGTGGCCCTTCTCGCCGACCGCGGCTCGGGCACCAGCGTCACCCACGCCGCGCGCGCTCCGCTCCGGCAGGGTGGCGAGCACGGGCCCCTCGCGACGCCGCTGCGCCACCTCAAGGAGGCGCAGGCCGCGGCGACAGGAGCGGCCAGGTCCTGGGCGCCTCGACGCCGACCGGGTGAAGGCCGCGAAGTCGTCGCTCAGGGGTCCACACGGGGCATCTCGACGAACTCGAGGCCACACTGGCCCCGTAAACCTGCCCGTCGGGGGTGAGCGCTCAAGCTGTTCGCCGCGGTGCTCGCTATGGCGTCTGTAGGCGGGTGGGAGGTACCGCTGATGACCCACTTCTTGATCCTCGACAGCACGGCGAACCTCGTTGATTCCTTCGACCGCGAGGACGAGGCCGCGCGCCCCTCGAGGAGATCGTTTGCCAGGATCCCGACGAGGCTGACGAGTACGCGCTGCTGACCTACGACGACAAGGGCCAGCCTGTCGGCGAGGCGGTCGTGGGGTCCGACCTCGGCGTGCACGCCTAGATCGGGCATGTCTCGGTGAGAAGGGCGTGCGGCACCGTTCGTAGGTTGTCGAGGCTGACCGTGCAGGCGACGGGCATTCCTTCCGTGGGCCGATCTCGACCTCGGTCGCGATCCCACGGATCGTCCGCGTGACGAGCGCGACGACGACGTTGCTCAGTCTCGGAAGAGGCCATCGTTGAGCGGAACGCATCACGCCACGGCGAGGCGCTCGGTTGGTTGTCCGGTTACCTCGGCGATGATGTCGAAGTCCTTATCGAGGTGCAAGACGGTGAGTCCGGCCAGCTCTGCGATGGCGGCGACAGTGAGATCCGGGACAGACGGTGCCCGATGGCTCCCCCGGTCGGCGAGCAGCGTCTGCACTTCGACGGCGCGATCTTCGCTCGCCAGGGTTTGGTACTCGACCGGCATCGATACGAGTGGCGGTCGGAGAGCAGCAGAGCGCAGATCGAGACCCGATCGGGCGGAGTAGCCGACCTCGAGCCGCGTCACGGTGCAGATGCGGATCAGCCCTCGATCGATCCGATCGGCCCACGCCCTCGCGTCAGGACTGGTGGCCAGGCGAGCAAGGGCGGAGGTATCGATAAGCCAGTCGGTCACTCCCACGCACCCTTCATGACCTCCGGGTCGGTGAGGTCGGTGAACGTTTCAGCAAACGCGGCGAGGTGCTTCACGGTGACCGGCTGCGGATCGGTCACCGCCTCCTGAGCCAGCCTCCGACGGAGGTACTCGCTGCGGGACAGACCGAGCCGGGACGCACGGGCGTCGAGCGCGGCAACCACATGTTCAGGTACGTCACGGACGAGGACATCGGTCACGTTGCCACCTCCCAGTGATAGCCCACGATAGCGCGTCACGTCCTCCGCCAGGAAGACGCCGAGCTGCTCTGGACTCTCCCAGTCCATGCGGGCGATGAACCCCGCGATCCCGCCCCGCCCCTCCAGGATGTGCCAGACGGGCCGCCAGTACAACGCCGGTGGCCCCCATCGCCTCGCCACATGCGTGCCCCCGTGCTCGGCCGCTCGGCCAGCCAGTCGCGCAGCGCCAGCAGCCTCCGCACCGTCGCCTTGAACTCCCGCACCTCCTCACGACGCGCGGTGGCGGGTACGCTTTGAGGCGATGCGAACACTGGTCCCCGACCCACCCCCGGCCGAGTTCGAGGAGCTGCTGCAACGCCGCCGCTTGGCCCGAGCCGACCGTCACGACGAGGTGTGGGATGGTGTCCTGCACATGGTGCCAGCACCATCGGGCGAGCACGCAGACGTCGAAGGTCAGTTACACGCGATCGTCGGTCCACTGGCCCGTCAAGCCGGCCTGACGATTGGCGGTCCGTTGAACCTGGGAGCCGACGAACTCGATTTCCGCGTGCCGGACGTCGGCTTGCACCGCAGTCGTCCGCGTGGAGCGTGGCATCTGACCGTCGCGCTCGCGGCAGAGATCGTCTCCCCCGGCGATGAGACCTGGGACAAGCTGCCGTTCTACGCCGCCCACCACGTCGACGAGCTGTTGATCATCGACCCCGCCGAGCACGCCGTGCACTGGCTCGCACTCGATGAGCACGGCGACTACCAGGCCGTCGAGCGCAGCGGCCTGATCGACCTCGGCCCGGCCCAGCTGGCCGAGCAGCTCGACTGGCCGTAGGGTCAGACGAGGGCCCGCGCGGGCCCTTGAATGCCGCCGGCGCTCCGAGCGTCCGTGGCGCCCCCCACAGCGATCAGCCTAAGCTCAGGCGGCGGAACTTCGCCCGCACCAGGACGCGCTCGAGTTCGGTCGGCGAGCGCGAGCGCTTGGTCCTCGCTGAGGTCGCTGCGCCGCCAGACGTCTTCGATGACATCGAGGCCGAGTAGCGACGCAGGAACGGCCTCAGCCGGGCGCGCGAGCGAGGGATGGGTCGTCCTGCCGGCGCTGGTGAGTGGTGGCCCGTGGCGGTTACGCTGTCGTGCTGATGCCGACGCTGATCCCCGACCCCCTACCGACCGAGGTCGAGGCGCTGCTTGAGCGCCGCCGCGAGTGGGGCGCTGACCGCCACGACGAGGTCTGGGAGGGTGTGCTGCACATGAGCCCACCGCCATCCTCCCGTCATGAGCTGGTCGTGGACGAGCTGCGCGAGGCGCTGCGGCCGCTCGCCACGACACAGGGCATGGCGGTGCTCGGCGCCGCCGGCATCGGCGTCAGGGACGATCACCGCGTACCTGACCTGGCGCTGCTGCGCCCCCCGGTCGAGCCCCAATGGCAGCCGACCGCGGCGCTCGCCGTCGAAGTCCTGTCCTGGCGTGAGCCCGCCGCCAAGAAGCTTGAGTTCTACGCCGCCCACCAGATCGACGAGCTGGTGATCGTCGACCCCGAGCAGCGACGGGTCGACTGGCTTGCGCTGCGCGAGGGCGCGTATGAGCCCGTGCGGCGCTCGGGCGTGATCGACCTCGGGCCGGCCGAGCTGGCCCAACAGATCGACTGGGACCCGTTCCCGGTCACCGAACCAGAAGTCTCCTGAACCCCACGCCGGGGGCCGGGGCCCGCCGCGCAGTCCCTCTCCGCCCGCCGAGTCACGTTTGTGCTCCGTTGGCCTCTGAGCCCTGTCTATTCTTGAGGCCTCCATTCTGGTCTCTTACGCCCCGCGCGGGGGTGCTACTGCGGCCTCGCGCTGGTGTCCGGATTGGGTCGCTCTGCTGGCCGCGGAAGCTGCAGTGCCGCCGCACGGCAAGCGCGCGCGACGAGCCACTTGATGCCCGCGAGCAGGCAGGGGCTCTGATTGCGGAGGCCGACGCCTTGATCGTCGAGATCCTCAAGCCGGGCCAGTGGCCACAGGCACGGACGGTGAAGCGCTTTCTCGCTGACGATCGCCTCGAGCGAGTCCTCGCGCTGT
>JAABUN010003035.1_pt1 | contig 27321 bp, 27 predicted proteins | sample 5559311 | NCBI WGS metagenome assembly JAABUN01 (sample SAMN10711877, study PRJNA513370) | rock metagenome | isolation source: Antarctica rocks | place: Antarctica: Victoria Land, Siegfried Peak sud
GAAGACCTGGCCGGAGCGGGTCTGGGCGATCGAGGGAAGCAACGGCGCCGGGCGTCCGCTGGCTCAGCGGCTGCTTGAGGCCGGCGAGCACGTCGTGGACGTGCCGGCCAAGCTTGCCGCCCGGGTCCGGCTCTTCGATACCGGCCACAACCGTAAGACCGACGCCCGCGATGCCCACTCCATCGCGATCGTCGCGGTCCGCACCACGACACTGCGGGTGCTGCGCCCCGATGGTGAGCTCGAGGCATTGCGGATGCTGTGCGACCGTCGTGAGGAGCTCACCCGGCTACGGGTCCAGACCGTCAACCGGCTCCAGCGACTCCTCGCGGAGCTGATCCCCGGACAGGCCAAGAAGGACCTCACAGCCCTGCAGGCCAAGGCGATGCTCGCGACGGTGCGTCCTCGTGACATCGCCGGCAAGACCCGCCGCAGGATTGCTGCCGAGGAGCTCGCCGACCTGATCGCGGTCGAGGCAAAGATGAAGAAGGCCACCGCCGAACTCAAGGTCCTGGTCAAGTCACGCGGATCACAGCTGATGGACCTTCACGGTGTCGGACCCGTAGTCGCCGCCCGGACCCTGGCCGACGTCGGCGACATCGCCCGCTTCGCTGATCGCAACCGGTTCGCGTCCTGGACCGGCACCGCACCCCTGGACGCCTCCTCCGGGGAGCAGAACCGGCACCGCCTCTCCCGGGCCGGGAACCGGCGGATGAACCACATGCTCCACATCGCCGCCATCAGCCAGATCCGCCTCGACACCGAAGGCCGGGCCTACTACCGACGCAAGCGCGCCGCCGGCAAAACCAAGATGGAAGCGCTGCGCTGCCTCAAGCGAAGGATCTCCGACGCCCTCTACCGGCAACTAGTCGCCGACGCCGCACAAGCCGCCTTCGCCACCTCAGATGCGGTGCACGAGACGGGCCCGGGAGGGCACTGCGGCGACTCAAGAATCCAGCGCGGTCGACCTGCCCCCGCACATCGACACTTCGGATCAGCCACTTCCCGGACCCGCAAACCCGACGCTACAACCCCCCAAGCCAGTCAGGAAGAGCCCGCGGCGGAAGTCACCTCAGACCACGGGTTGACAACAAAGGGGAGCCGGAAAGACCGCCTCGGCGAAACGCGCGAACCGCGACCGATCCGGGGTCTCCGCGTGGACAGCGGGTGTGTCTGATTGTCATAGGGTCGGGCTGTGCCCATCCAGGTCCCCACGCGCTCGTGCGGCTACTGCGACAACTTCAAGGGGATTTACCGCCGCACGGTGAGCCTTCCGTGGTGCACCACGATGACCATCTTGGCTCCATCGTCGCTCGGTCGTATGCCTGGCCATACCCTCGTCATTCCGACCCGTCACGTTGAGACATTCCTCGACCTGACGGACGAGGAGACCGCGCAGGTGGCGATCATGACCCGTCGGGTCGCGACGGCGATCCGGGATACGTTCAGCCCCAACGGCATTCACGTTCAACAACACAACGGCGAACACTGGTATGAGGGTGCAAACTGTTGACGTGAGTGGCTTCGCGGAGCGACCAAACTTCAACATTGCTGGCCTATCGGTAACTGAGGCATCGAGGGCTCTGCAATCCTCTGGTTGGTCGTCAGCGGGCAGCGGGGATACGGCGATCGCGCTTGCGGACCCCAGTGACTCTTGGTGCGTACGCCTGACGCCCTTTGACCCTGCGTACAGCTTGTTCGCCGACGAGGTCATAGGGGGTGCGCTGAACCGATGGCTGCCGCAGATCGCTGCGATTCTCCGCCTGGCGGGGGAGGGCTACGCCGTCTTGATGGAACGTCTTTGGCCCGCTGACCCGAGTGTGGCACAGGGATTCTGCGACGCCCTCGGCCTTCCTAGTCCCAACGACGATGAGCCACCGTTGACCACCGGTTTCGCAGAAGCGAGCGACCCGGACTTCTTGGCCCTCAGGCAGCGCATTGCGGATCTCCTGACTCGGGGGGCCGCTAGGTACCCTCGTTTGTGGGGCGGCTCCGACGTCCACGCAGGAAATGTGCTGGCCGACGCTCAAGGCGGTCTGAAGCTGATCGATCCAGTCTTTCTCTCGGGACGGACGATCAGCGACGCGCTTCTCGCTGGTGAAGTGGAAGCCTTGATGGAGGTTTCCCGGGCTCAACTGGAGGCCTTCCTCATGCTTCCTTGTTTCCATCGGCGGGAGAATCGATACGAAGGCGTCGATTTGCTGCGCGACCGACTCGCGCAAATTCATCTAGCTCCCTCGGATGCTCCAACGTGAAACAGCCTGCGAAGAGCGCCCGCGCTCATTGCAGCGCACCGCGCTTTCGCCCGGTCATCGGCATGGTCCGACGTTGCGTAGGAACGTCAAATGCGCGGGCATGCGGCCAGACGCGGTGGTAAGACGCACCTGCGGTAACTCCCGAAAGCAGTCCCACGGGCCCGATCCTGGGCAATGGGCACGATCGAGAGGTATATGGCCGATGCTCCGCTAGAGGCGCCGTTTCAGGACTCCGATCCGGACGGGTCCTGCGGGACGCCCAAAGCGCCGGCGGGCGCCTTGTCTTCCGGCGCGCCGATTGGGCTCCGGCTTGTGAGACGACCGGGAGCCGATCTGGGAGAGCGCCTTGTCCGGCGATACCTACGCTGCTGGGTCGGGGGAGGATGTGCCGCTTAGCGTCCTATCGGCCCCCGACGACAGTCCCGCGAACCGGGAAGGATTTGAGCGTGACTCCTCCTGAGGACGTTGTCGTGTTCGGCCACGCGGTGGTAGACGTGCTCGGTTCGACACTCACGGACAAGCTTGTAGGGGCCTACTTCGTCGGCTCAATCGCTCTCGGCGGCTACGTTAGAGGACAAAGCGACATCGACATCGTCGCCGTTTGCGGACATCAAGTGCATGAAGAGACGAAGACCGCGCTGGCTGAGCGGCTGTTGGAGGCAACAGTCAACTGCCCTACGCGCGGACTCGAGTTCACGCTCTACCGCGCCGATGTCGCGTCATCCCCCGCGAAAGACGCAGACTTCGAGGTCAACGTCAACGGTGGCCCTCGTATGACCCGAGATGTTCACCTGTCATCGCATGCGGAACCGCGGTTCTGGTACGTACTCGACCGCGCCATCGCTCACCGCCAGGGGATCGCGATCTCCGGTCCCCCTGCAGCAGAGGTGTTCTCGGACATCACGAGGCAACTGCTGGTGGAGGTGATGGGCGAGTCGATGCGATGGCACCGCGAGCACGAGAAGGCGACTCTGTACTCCGTACTCAACGCCAGCCGCGCCTGGCGGTTCGCGGTCGACGACGTCCTCGGTTCGAAACTCGAGGGCGCCGCATGGGCACGGCGCCGGTGGTGGGTGCCCTCGTTGATTGATGCTGCCGTCGACCTCCGACACGGGCGCCCTGCGCGGCTCGACGCTGATGAGGTCGACCGCTTCCTCAAGCACGTCGAAGGAGCGCTCGCTCGAGCGGCGTAGCAGCCGTCGCGCCCAGCCGGGGCCCTTCACTCTCCGCAGACGATCTTGACCTGTCACCGGGGTTCTCATCGCCGACCAGCTTGCGGCTCCTCTCGGGCGTGTGCGGCCATTCTCCGTCCGGACGCCGATCCGCTCGCGAGACGTCCCGACGCGTACGGCACGCGGAGTGACACGGCCGCTGTCGCGGCAGTATGACGCACGTCCTCGGGCCGATGGAGCGCGACCGATGGCCGCAAGGATCGACCTCTTACCCTGTACCCATGGAAGACGCCGACCGTCTGATCGCGCAGATCGTTGAGTGGGGGAAGCGTGATCCGCGCGTGACGGCCGTCGTCCTGACCGGGTCGCGCGGCCGCAACGAGCGCGTGGACCAGTTCTCGGACATCGACGTGGAGCTCATCGGACCCCGGCCGCAAGACCTCGCGTCCGACGACGAGTGGATCAGCGTCGTCGGTTCTCCGATGGTGGTTCTTCCCTTCGACGAGGTCGACCTGACGACGCGCTTGGTTGTCCTGCCCCACGGTCGCAAGGTCGACTTCATTCTCTGGCCCGAGACCCGCATCTCGACCATGGTGGAGAACGGGCTCAACGAGCTCTACGCCCGTGGGTACCGGGTCCTCCTTGACGAGGCGGGACTCACCGAGCGGCTCGATGCGCCCACGGGATGTCCGAGTCCTGCGGTGCGACCCGATCAGGACGAGTTCACTCGGCTGGAGAGCGAGTTCTGGTTCGAGGCGACCCAGGTCGCCGTGTACCTGGCACGCAGGGACCTGTGGGTGGTGAAGTTCCGCGAGAACACGATGCACGAATGCTTGCTTACGATGCTCGAGTGGCGGGTGCAGTTCAGTCGCTCCGAGCCCCAATTCACCTGGCACATCGGTCACCACATCGACGAATGGCTGTCTGCTTCGGACTACACGTCGGCCGGTGAGGTGTTCAGCCGCTTCGACGTCGTGGACACCATCCGAGGGATGACGTCCGCGATGGATCTTTTCGAGAAGGCAACCGCCTCAGCGGCGAGCAGTCTCGATCTCGCCTACCGACCCGAGCTCGCCGCACACACGCGACGTCATGTCGAGAGCATGTTCGGCGTGCTGTGAGGAGCACGGGCTTGCTTGGCTAGAGGCCTAGCTGCTGGGGCAGAGGGTAAGCGCGTCGCGCCGTCGAAGCACGCTCGTCGCCGAGCCCAAGTTGAGCGGCAGATTACCCGACTTCCGCAGATCCGGGTCATGGGGATCCCCGACAGGCGGCGGAAGGTCTCGCTTCGCCGGTCAAGTGGTCGTGGCGCGGAGACGTTCGCAGTCCTGACCGGTCAGCTCGGCGATGAGGTCGAAATCCTTGTCGAGGTGAAGGACGGTCAAGCCCGCGAGTTCGGCTGTGGCCGCGATGAGAAGGTCCGGGATCGACGGGGCGCGGTGGTGTCCCTTGTTCGCCAGCAGCAGTTGCACCTCGAGCGCCCGGTCCTCGATCGCGGGCGTCAAGTACTCGACAGGCATCATTGAGATCGGCGCGGTGCCGAACACCGAACGGGCCTCAACCGCAGTCCGCGCCGAGTAACCGACCTCGAGTCGGGTCATGGTGGTAATTCTGACGAGGGCTCTTTCTACGCGGCCGGCCCACTCCTTGGCGTCGGGGCTGTTCCCCAGGCGCACCAGGGCCGACTTGTCGATCAGCCAGTCGGTCACCGCCACGCTGCGTCCATCACCTCGTCGTTGGCCAGGTCGGCGAATCTGTCGGCGAACTCGCGTAGGTCCTGCACGGAGACGGGTGCGCTGGCGGTGGCTGCATCAGCGGCCAGACGTCTGCGGATGTACTCGACCCGGGAGATCCCTAGTCGAGCCGCGTGGGCGTCGACCCCGGATAGCACCGCATCGGGAACATCGCGAATCAGCACATCAGCCATGTTGGAACACCTCCTTGATATCTGATGATATCAGTCTCGGCACGTGGTGGGAACGTGTCGGAGACAGTGTGGCTTTCTGGGCGCAATGACGCAGCGTTCCGTGACCCGGCGAGTCCCTTCGGCCTGGGATAAGAGATGTAGCTTTTCGGGCACGGCGGCGTCGATCCACCCGTGGTTACCTTTACTGCGGTCAACATCCGCTATGCCGTCGTAGAGGGCGCATGAGCTCTGGCATGTGCTCATGTTCCTGGAACTCGGAAGGAAGCAGCAGATCCTGTGTCGCTGCACTCTTCCAAGTTGATCGTTTACGCGCTCGGCGGGTCGCCAACCTTCATGCTGCGGTGCGCGCTCACCGGCGCATCCGTTTGCTTTGCCCACCCCGGACCAGACACCACATCTGCGGCGCCACCATGTCTGGTGACCTACGCTCACCGTATGGCGAACCCGCAAGACTGGGACGTCTTCTTGGCTGCCACTGACGAGTTCACCGCAGTCAAAGCGTTGCTCGACCACGGCATTGAGCAAGCGGAGCGAATCCGGTTCATACAAGACGATGGGCATGTCGTCGCCGCCGTGCTCGCCTCCGGGGTGGAGAAGCTGCTCAAGCTCACTTACGGCTATGCGGTGACCCACCGGGACGGCAGCTGGCCCGGACATGACATCCGCCGGTTCGGTCACCGCATCCTCGACCTGCACCAAGCGTGTCTGGAGGTGACCGAACCGATGCTGCCTTCAGCTACCAACCCCGGCGTCTTGGATGAGGCTCATCGGGACATGCAAAGCGACCCACTGGTGGCCCCGCTGCTTGGACTGCTGGCGAACTACGGCGCGGGTGGCCGTTTCTACAACCTCGACACCCTCGCGGCCGCCACACAGGTCTACGAGTCTCCCGGGCTGCAGTGGCGCGACATCGACGACACCGTCACCGAGCTCCTCCTCGTAGCAGACCCGGACGTGCTGTCCGACGACGACAGGTTCAAGCACCGGCGCGGTCAGGTGCTTGCGACCGCGGTGCGGCGATGGAGGGTGTTCTACGTGCAGCTGTGGGTGCAGAACGTCATCGGTGGCGATGCGCAGCGGTTCGGTCTCGAGCTGGGTGGCCACCGGCTCTGACATTGGTACGGGAATCGTCGGAACCCTAGTGGACCAGGGTTGGCACGAAGGGCGGGCTCGAAAACCAGGCCCAAGCAGTCCGCCGGTCGGCCATCAAAGGGAACGTCCGCACATCGGTGATGTGGTGACTTGGGGGACAAGGATCCGCACGTCCTCAAGGACTGCATCGCGGATGTTCACCGCAGTGCAGGAAAGTTGTATAGGACACACCACCGAGTGGGCCCGCTCAGGGTCCGGCCAGGCCTCGGGGAACCCTGCAGGGATGCTCGTAACTAGTGTGCGGGCGGTCGGACCACGTGGATGTTGCTGCGGACAACCCGGATAACGCTGACACCGCGGCTATCGTGCTGCGTTGAGTCCGGTCGACGGCGTCCCCCTCGATGAGGCGGCCCACATCGTCGGCTGCTCGCGTCGCACCCTGGTCCGTCACATCGAAGCTGGGCGGCTGCCTGCTGGGCCGGCCAACCAGTCCCGAAGGGTCTCGCGGGCCGATGCCGAGATGTTGGCGCTTCGGTCACGGTCGTCGCGAGTCGCGTTCGACGAGGAGTCGTCGTACTGGGTCGGCGCCACCGCAGCCGCGGAGTTGCTTGGGGTCGGGGTGGCAAGGCTGAACAGCTCGTCGCGGCGGAGCGGATCCCGTTCGAGGTTCACACCGACGGGCGGCGGAATCGCGACGCGGCGCATCTTCGCGCGCCATTTCATCGCGGCTGAATCCGTGTTTCCGAATCGCTCGTGTGGCAGACGCGGAGGCAGCATGTTCGGTCCCCGTCGCAGGGGAGACTGGACGACCTCCAACACATATGACGCTCGTCATGCCGGAGTGTTCCAATATGGTCGTGGCAGATCGAACCTCCGATGGTGGTCCGATACTGGGGCCCGACGCGCTCGCGCATCTCCGAGTCCCGCCGACCGGAATGTGCTGGTGGTGCCACGAGAGACGGGCCACCACTGGCGAGCACAAGTTTAAGCGCGCGGATCTGACTCGACTAATGGCTGGTGGAGGTCCGCTGCTCTGGGGAGACAGAGACGGCAACACGCGCGAAATCAGGGGCGCTAGCGGAGTCAGACGAGATCGCTACGGAGTGATCAAGTTCCCCAAGTCCCTGTGCGAACCATGCAACAACAAGCGGTCCAAGCCCTTCGACAACGCCTACGACGTGTACTCGCGGTATGTCGACCGCACCTGGTTACGAATCATGCCTGGAGTCGACTTCCGACAGATTTTCGGTACCGAGTGGGAGGCGTGCACGCTCCACCTTGCGCGGTACTACGGCAAGCACTTCGGCTGTCGCATGGTGCGTGCAGGTCTTCCGGTGCCCGACTCGCTCCGCGAGTTCTTGGATGGTGGCACAGATATGCCGGACGCTCACATGGCACTGATTACCACAGACACCGTCCACAAGTTCTACAAGGGCGGGCTCTCAATCAGCCCGGATTTCGTAGAGGCCGACAAGAACATCAGTCGGTTCGTGCGTTACGTGCTAGTCGCGTACGTCGGCTCTATTGGTGTTCGGTACGAGTGGTCCGAGGAAGACTTCCCCGAGCGATCGCAGTTCTTCCAGTTTCCGCACCCGATCATCAACTGTTTCGAAGACGAGATCGCCGTGTGTGAGGGCCGAGCTCGTCGTCCCGGTTGGTTCGCATCAATACTCCAGTGGGCAAATCGTCGCGCGAGTAGTGTCGAACGCCGTTCTGATCTGTCCCGGACCTCAGGGACGTGCGGCGTCTGTCTGGACGCGCCTCAACGAGGCGACTCCGCAAGCGAACCTAGTTCGAACGCATTGGAAGTCCTCAACCTCATGAATCTCGTAAGCGCGGGCGGTGAATCGCGGCTGCTAGACGATTCTCCGGTGATGTGTGACGTGACAAACCCACTGTCGGACCAGCCATCCAAGATCGCTCGGTATTACATCTGCGAGCCAAAACCAGGCTGCTCGCGGGCCAGTCTGCCGTTAGCGTGGTGCCGTGACCGAGAGCCCTGTGGCGAGGCTGGTGGCCGTCTCGCTGGAGTGTGCCGACCCGCAACGGCTCGCCGACTTCTACCGGGCGCTGCTCGGCGGTCGGCAGTTGTGGCGAAGGAGTCCAGCGTCGGGGTCGAGGTGCCCGGTGCCGTGCTGTTCCCGCAGCGGGTCGACGGGTGCGTGCCCCCGCTCTGGCCGGGGACGTCGATCGTGCACCTGGACCTCACCGCCGGCGACGTCGACGCGGCGGCGGAGCGGGCAGTCGCGCTGGGCGCCACGCTGCCGGGTGCTGCTCGACCCTGCTGGCCAGCAGGCATCGTCCGGGACGAGGAGCGCCCGGCGGAGTCCCGACAGACGGACTGGTGATAGGCGCGGCCCGGAAACCGGTGATCGAAGTACGTGCGCAGTGGGGAGGTCTGGTCGTCCCGCGCTGAGGTCAGCGACCGGTATGGGTACCTGTCGGCCATCTCGTGAGCATGTCGTACCCAAGTCCCAGGCGCCGGCGTTCACCGGTCGTCGCCCCAGTTCACGGCTGCGTCACACCGGTGTCTGGAGTCCCCGGAGTGTCGCTTCCTGCTCGACTGTCGGGCCGCACGCCAGCAACGACGCGAGGTACGTGTCGAGGAGGTGGGTGGCGTCGTTCGTCTCGAGGCCGAGGGCTCGCGCACTTCTCAGCAGATCTCGCCGGTCGAGGTCGTGTTCTTCGCGGCTGGCGACCAGGGCGGAGTCGACTATGGCGAGGTAGGAGTTCGCGCCAGTATCGAGGGAGCTACCCGTGCGGCCGCGAGACACGAGGCGCGCCATCGAGACTGCATCGGCGTCCGGCGCCCTGTTCGTGGTTCGCGGCAGCAGCCGTGGTTGCCGCGAAGGCCGGTCGCTGGCGGGACTCGGTAGTGAGTCGCGACACCCGAGATCGGCCAGGTCGGTGATGCCCTGTTGGCGGGCGAGGTCGAGGCAATGGGCGAGGAGGCCGGCTGTCGCTTCCGCATCGCCTAGCGCCGAGTGGGCGCCGGTGACGGTGATGTTCGCGGCGGCACAGCACCCCTGCAGGCTTCGCGCGTAGCCCAGACCGACGATGCCCGTCAGTTCGAGGGTGCACAGGCTCGCCCACGCTGGGGCGTCGACATCGGCGCGTTCGTGTTCCGCGGCCAGAAACGCTAGATCGAATGGTGCGTTGTGCGCCACGACCACGCGCCCGGCCGTAAGTTCGGCCAGCCAGTCGGTCAGGTCCGCGAACCCAGGCGCGCCGGTGAGGTCTTCTGCGGTGAGCCCGTGGACGTGGGTGGGCCCTGGGTCGCGTCCCGCGTTGACGAGGGTTGTCCAGCGACCGGTGACCTTGCCTGTCGGGTCGCAGTGGACGACCGCGATCTCGATGACACGGTCGTCGTTATGGGAGGCGAACCCGGTGGTCTCGACGTCGATGACCGCGAACGCGGTGACGCCAAGTACCGCGGGCGTCTCCGGCGCGGCCGGGCTGGTGTTGCCCGGGTCCCAGCTGTTCTCGGTGCTGTCAGGGGACTGGGTCGCGGCAAGATGGCGCAGTGTGTCCCACGCGCCGGGGACGTCGAGGTTGGCGGCTGCGTATCCGCGGGCGAGCAGGTCATCGGAGAGGTACTCGTCGTACTTCTCCCGTTCCTTGATGAGGACGCTGGCGGCGAGAGCTTCGGGCGCTGGCTGCGGCTCGGCGAGGACCGCGGTGATGGTGTCGAGGACGTCGGCGGTCGTGGCGCCGGTGACGGTGAGCGCGACCCCGCCGATGCTGACCCGCAGACCGGCCTGGTTCAGGGCGACCGCGAGAGTGTTGAGGATCCGGTCTCCGCGCCAGGAGAACACGAGCGTGTCGGCACCCCAACCCACCAGCTCCCGTTGGCCGAGGAGGAGCCTGCGATACGACGCCCTGGCCTCGTCGAGCAGCCCCTGGGCGGGGGCATTGAGGTAGGCGGGCACGACGTCGGACTCGTACAGGCTGCGCATCCGTTGACGAACCAGGTCGGCGACCTCGGCTCCGCCGCCGGAAAACATCGGGGGCCTCCCGCCGCCCGACCTGGTCAGCTCGATGACCCGTGACTTGGTGTCGACGTCAACCACGCGCCACCGTCGACCGGTGAAGATCAACAGACTCCCGACCAGGACCGGGTAGTCCACCGGGATCGACCCCAGCGTGCGGCCACGGACGACGAGCCGGTACTCCTCACTGGTCTGGAAGGCCGAGTAGAACGTGTAGTGGTTCACGATCCTGTCGCCGACCGGCCCGTGCAGGAGCAACCCGTCGCTGGACTGGATGAGTAGCTCGGATTCCCCGAGGCTGCGGAGCAGATCGAGGAACGTAGCCCTGTCGATGCGGGCGAACGGGCCCGTCGCGCACAGCGTGGTGAAGAGCTCGGCGGCGGTGGCGCCACCGTGCTGCGCGATCACGGACAAGATCTGTTGGGTCAGGGTCGAGAGGTGCAGGTCGGCGGTGTTCGGCGGCTCGTACCAGTGCTCCTCGAGCATCAGGTTCACCATGGCGATGCTCTGCATCAGCTGGGCCCTGACCTGATCCGGGGGCGGGGTGCGTTCGCTGAGCTCGCGTTCGGCCACGTACATGCGCAGCACGGCCGGCTGGTCTCGACGCCCGGACCGCCCGAGCCGCTGCCTCAGGGCGGCGACACTGCCGGGGGCGCCGATCTGGGCGACGGAGTCGGTGCTGCCGATGTCGATTCCCATCTCCAGCGTGGAGGTACAGATCGCGGTCGCCGGAACATCCGATGCTCGGAGGCGACGTTCGACGTCTTCGCGGTACTCCTTGGACAGGTTGCCGTGATGGGGAAAGAACTCGTTCGGGACCCGGTGAGTCGCCGAGAGCTTGTCGAGGATATCGGAGTGGGCCTCGACCTTGGCGCGACTGTTCGCGAAGACGAGGTTGTCGTGTCCCCGCAGCGTCTTGAAGAGGTGGTTCCCGATCGCCAGGTCGTCGGTGGCGTGGATGGCCTCGTCGGCGTCCGGGTCGGTTGCCAGATCGTCACCGTTCGGAACGTCCGGGGCGTCGGGTGTTGGGTCGGGCTTCGTGTACCCGCGGAGCTGGAGCTTGATCTCGGCTGTGTCGCCGTCGGGGTTGTCCAAGATCGCGACGGACCTAGCGTGTCCTGGGCGCAGGAACTCGGCGGCGATGGTGAGGTCGGCCAGGGTCGCGGACAGGCCGATGCGGGGCACTCGCCGTCGAATAGCCAAGTCGATGCGGTGCATGAGGGACTGCAGTTGTGCGCCGCGCTGGATTCCGATGAAGGAGTGCAGCTCGTCGATCACGATGTAGCGCAGCCCGGCGAAGATTGTGGCGACCTTCGTGCCCTCGCGGACGAACAGGGCCTCGAGGGACTCGGGGGTGATGAGCAGGATGCCGTCGGGGTTCCTCACCACGGCCCGCTTGCTGCTGCCCGCGACGTCGCCGTGCCAGCGGTGGACGGGAATGTCGGTAAGCTCGCCGAGCCCTTCGAGTCGCAGGGCTTGGTCGTTGATGAGGGCCTTGAGTGGTCCGAGGTAGAGCGCCTTGACCCCGGGCTGACTGGTGCCGTCGTCGTTGGCGGCCGCGATCGCTGAGCAGGCCGGCAGCCAGGCGGCCTCGGTCTTCCCGGACGCGGTCGCGGCCGCGACGACCAGGTCGCTCCCGGCCAGGACGGGATCGACAGCTTCGGCCTGAACACTGCGCAGCCGGTCCCAGCGCTGGTTCCACACCCAGCGTTGAACCTCCGGGTGGAGCCGTGAGTAGGCGGTGGCCGGGTCTGATGTCACGACCGCTGGTCTCGCGGGGAGGTCAGAAGGGCCAAACGGTGGGTGAGGCGGTCCTGGTTCAAAGCCGGAAGCTGTGCAGGTCGTCGTCGTCCTCGTCGGCCGGTCCCGGCGCCGAGGGGCTGTTGCCGGCGATGCCGACCTGGACTCCGAGGCCCGCCGTGCTCGGTGCGGCCGGGCCGGACTCGGGCTCGCGTGCCGGGTCTTCGAGCGGTTCGAGGTCGGGGTTGGACTCATGCTGGACGGGAACGGCGTCGATGATCTGGTCCCAGTGCTGCTCGGGGTTCTGCTCGAGGACGGCGAGCAGGTCCAGGAAGCTGCGGATGGTGTTGCGTGGGGTGCGGAAGTACGCCTCGCCGATCTTCGAGGAGCAGTGCGTCATGAACGCCTCGAGCGCCTCGTCGGGGAGCAGGTAGGCATCGGGGTCCCCGGCGGCGTGGACGTGGACCAGCTTGGTCAGGAGTACGTAGAGGTCTTCGGGGGTTAGGGCCGCTAGCCGGATCACGGGGCCGCTCATGTCGACGCGGCCGCCGGTGGCAAAGGTGTTCTCGGTCAGCCGTGACTGGAGCGCGGCGTAGGAGTAGAGGCCGCGCCGCGAGTCGGTGAGGAAGTCGGGGGTTCCGCCGAAGATGAACCCGACACCGGCCGCGGAACCTTGGAGGGCGTCGTTGAGGATCCGGAGGATCTGCTCGTAGTTGGAGGTCCGGGCCTGGTTGTTGGCGAGCTTGTAGAGGTTGACCATCTCGTCGAGGCACACCAGGAGTCCGTCGAACCCGGCGAGGCGGACGAACCGGGCCATCAGCTTGAGCTGGTCGTAGAAGTTGGCGTCGTCGATGATTGTGCGGACGCCGAGCGCGGTCCGGGCGTCGGTCCGGGTGGAGAACTCGCCGCGCAGCCATCGCACCGCGTCGGACTTGAGCTGTTCGTCGCCGGTGTCATGGCCCTGCCAGTACTTGGAGATGACCTCGGCGAAGTCGTACCCGCCGGTCAGCTCGGTCAGCTGGTCGAGGCCGGTGCGGATGACTGCCTCGGGTGGGGTTCCGCTCTCGCGCGACTCGGCCAGCGCGGTGGTGACGAACCGTTCGACCACGCTACCCATCGCCCCGCCGTCGGGCTTGGCGCGCGTCGACATGTTCCGCATCAGCTCGCTGTACAGGCTGCGGGCCTGGCCGCCGGTCGCGTGGAGGCGCCGGTCGGGAGAGAGATCGGCGTGGACGGTGACGAGCTTCTTCTGCAGCGCGACCGAGCGCACCAGGTTGAGGAAGAACGTCTTCCCGGACCCGTACTCACCGATGACGAACCGTGCCGCGGACCCGTCGTCGACGATCCGCTCGATGTCGTTGAGCAGCGCGTTCAGCTCGTTGACCCGGCCGACCTGGATGTGTTGCTGGCCGGCGCGAGGAACGACGCCGGCGCGCAGCGAGTTCACGATCGCGTCGCGGTCACGGGGCCGGATCCGGTCCGGGGCACCGGTACTGCTGGAAGGGGTGGCGGTCATCGGAGGAGCTCCTGTCGCGCGTAGTCGTTGACGGTGAAGACGTCGGAGTCGTCGTCCTCGAGGAGAGGCTCGTCGACGGCATCGAGAGCAGCTTCGTTGATCCGGTCCAGAGCACCATCAGGCATGAGCTGCCAGGTCCCGGCGAGCTCCTCGAACTCGGCCCGACCCCACGTGTCCTGAGCTACGAGCGCGCGTACCAGGGCAGAGTGCGTGGCGTCGAGCCCGGCCACCAGATCGACCGTCCCGAAAGGGCTGGCGGCGCTGGCCGCCGGCTCATCGCCGACCGCGCCTGTGCCGACGCTGGCTGGGACCGGCCGCGTCTCCGAGGCGTCGTCGGTAAAGATGTCTGTCAGTAGTGCCGAGACCGCAGCGGTCTCGGCGAACTTCGCCTCGATGGAGGCGAGGTCCAACCGGACGCCGCCACCGGCGTCGTGGGCGTCGGGCGTCGTACGGGAGTGCTTCCCGCCGGATGCCGGCGGCGTGATCGGGTATCCGGGGTCAGGTTGGCCAGCCAGCCGGACGGTGATCGGTCCGGTCGCCGGGGCCGGTCGCGCTCCGGTGAGGTGGGCGTGGAGCCGGCTGTGGACCTGGGCCGGGTCGAGGTCGAGGAGCTGGTAGATCTTGGTCAGGCTGGTGACTTCCTCGGGAGAGATCACCCCGTCGGCTGCAGCGACGGCGACTAGGAGGTCGCCGATGCCTTCCCGCTGGGGGATCGTGAGGACTTCGACCCGCTTCTTCAGGCCGGTGAGCTTCACGCCGTTCGCGACCAGCCAGCGCATGTGCGCTTCGAGGCGGGCCCGTTCGCCCGGGCTCAGCTCTAGGGCCGTCTCCAGGTGGGTCACCAGGTGATCCAGTTCGTCGGGGCTGACGTGCCCGTCGGCTGCGGAGACGGCAGTGGCGAGATGGACGAGGGTCGCGGCTGCGGCGTACGCCGGTGTCGCCGCTTGGGGAGGCTGGACGCCGGTCCGGAACACGACAACCGGAGTCGCGGGTGTGATTGCGGGGCCGCCGAGCCGGACGTCGGGCTCGATCCCGTACCCGTAGCGGCCTAGCAGCTGGGAGAGCGTGACTGTCTCGTTCTTGGCCATCCGGTCGGGTGACTTGGTCGGCCACCAGCCCATCAGGTCGGCGCCTGTGGTGGCCTCGCCGACCTCGGCGAGACGCTGGGCCCAGTCGCGCAGCTGCGCTACCTCTGGTCCCGGGTCGCCGGCTAGGTCCTCGGGTAGCAGAGCAGCGGCGCCCACGCTCTGACGGCCATCAGGGTTGCGTCCGAGGTAGCGGCTGTAGGGGTCGAGATCCTCGGTCACGGAGTCGACGATCTTGGCAAGCTGCCGGGTGGGGACGGCGGCGGTGAACACGTCGGGGATGTTCATGGTCAGCGACGCGCTTCTGATCCCGGCGCTGGCCGCGTAGTACTCCACCCCGATCTGCTTCTTCGTGGCCCGCACGGTGATGCCGTCCTGGTGCGCCTTCGTGTAGCGCGCCTTGAAGAGGGTCGCGAACTCTTCGGGACAGCGGGTCGCAGGCGTCCGCAGGTGAATCTCGGGGTGGTACCAGGCCCAGGCCAGCGCCCAGTCCGCTGGCACCGGCTGCCCATCAGCCGCGAATGAGCCGATCTCGACTGCCAGCGAAGTCGGCGGTTCGTATCGGTGCGTCACCTCGAGGGCGGGCGGCTTCGCGTTCCCCGACTCGCCTTGGCCACCCTGGAGGTCCAGCACGTCGAGGAAGCGCGATGCGTAGCCACGAAACGAGTTGTTAGACCGGTACAGCCCGAGCAGGCGTTGCACTTCGGCTCGCAGGTGGGGAACCTCCCACAGAAGCGAGGAGTCCCTGGGGACGTCGACCAGGGCTCGACGCTCGAGGCCGTAGAAGAAGAGGAAGACGTAGCCGATGTAGGCGTTCGGGTCGCGCCTGCCTCCGGCGAGCCAAGACAGGTACGCAGCGCGGGCCTGCGGGTTGATGTCGGCGTAGTTCGGCCAGTAACCCATCGTGGCGCCGGTGTGGTCGGGCTTGGATCCGCGCACCGACAACGTCGGGTCGATCAGCGCCGGTTCGATGCCGGCCCCGGTGGCGGCGCGCAGACCACGGCCCACGTAGAGCATGCCGCCAGGGATGAGCTGGCCGCCGACGTCGGTGCTCGTGCCCGGCCCGATCCACTGGACAGTGCGGGACAGGTGCTGAATGCCACCGCCGGATGCTCTCGGCGCAGAAGTCGTCACCGAGGATGGCCTGGCAGCGACTCCGGACACCGGGGCCGGTGCGCGCGGAGCCTGGGAGCGCGCCACAGGAGTTGCCTCGGGGGTCGTGCGGTCGAACAGTGACCCCGCAGGGCGGGCCTTCGGTTGCTCGGGTTGAGGCTTCTGCTTGCGCCACCGCTCGAATAGGCCCACTGGGTTCCCCTGAACGAGATCACGGCCGCACTCGCGGCCCGAACGTCCCGAAGCCTAACCCGCTGAACCGACAGCGGTCGCGGGTTCAAGGAGATGCCGCGATCAGTGGCGCTACGCAGCCGTTGCCAGGCTTCGGCGCTGCCCTCTGCGCTCGCTGAGCGCGACTTCGCATCGCGGCGCTGAACATCCGCGTGTGGCGCGATCAGCGAGCCCAAGGCTGCACGACTTTCCGCGAGTGACGCTGAGGCGGTCGAGCCACGAGCGCGGCACCGTTCGCAGGCCTCTCGCGGAGGAAAACGCCATGTAAACGCCGCGCCGAGCGTTGGCCACTCGCGGTCATCTACTGACCTTGGGGATGAGGGCGGCTAACGGGTCGCTCCGACCCAGGAGTTCACTATGGCTGCCACCATCACCCGCCGACTCGTCTCGCTCGCCGACGCCGCCGACGCGCTCGCCGTCTCGACGCGCACGGTCCGCCACTACATCTCCGAAGGCCAGCTGGACGCCGTACGGCTTGGACGCAAGACCATGCGCATCAAGGTCGACTCGATCGAGCGCTTCATCGACGCCAGGCCGGTCGGCAACTGGCGTTGATTCGCGATTCAGCTCCTCACGTCGAGTTGGCTCGCTACGGTCAATCGACCTGATCGGGAGGGGTGTGCATGGAGCCGGCCAAGACAACGACCGAGGAGCAGATGTTGCTGCGCTACGCCGGCACCTGTCGGCTTTGCCGCGCCGAACTTCCCGCACGCCAGGAAGCCATCTACAAGCGCGCCTCCCAGAGTGTCCGGTGCGTGGAGCGCCCGGCTGCCGTCGTCGCTTCCGTGCACTCCAACCGGAGCCGTCGGCTCCCGAGAGTGGAATGGCCGGCGCCTCGGCGCAACGAGAGTACGAGCGCCGGAAGGTGAAGCGAGAAGAGCGGGTCCGGGCGAAGCATCCGAAGATCGGCGGCCTGATCCTGGCGCTTTCCGACGACCCGCAGAGCACAACGGCCTGGGCCTCGGGTGCCAGGGGAGAGGCTGCCCTGGGAGCGCGGCTCGACAAACACGCGTCCGAGACGATCGCCGTCATGCACGACCGGCGCATCCCGGGCACGAGGGCCAACATCGACCGCCGATGAGCGCGCAAGGCACGGAGTTATAGCCCAACCGACCGTGACGCTCAGCGCCAGCGTCAATGCTCGATGACTGGCATGGTGGGGCTTGTGACGATGAGCGGGCCGATGTTCTGGATTGGCGGTACGCCCGGCTCGGGCAAGTCGACCATCGCACGGCAGCTCGCCCACGAGCTGGACCTTCCGCTGCACCCTATCGACGCCTACACCTACGACCACGTTGACCGTCTCGGCGACCTCGGCCCTCCGCTCGACGAGGTGCTGGCCCAGGGACCCGTCGCGGCAGCCGACGAGTTCGAGCGGGTTTCGGCTCTCCGGCTACCGGTGGTGGTCGACGACGTCCGCGCGGCCCGAGTTGGCGAGGTACCGACGCTGGTCGAGGGGCCGCAACTGCATCCAGATGCCGTGGCGGCGTGGGCGCCGGTCGCCTCGATTTGGCTGCTCACTACCGCTGAACGCACCCGAGCCGCCCGCGAGGAGCGGCTCGTCGACGGGGACGAGGCGGCGCGGAGGCGGGTCGACCTGTTGGTCGGACGCGACCAGGTGATAGGCGCGCGTCTGGGTGCGGCAGCGGCCCGGGAGGGCCTGCCTGTGGTTGACGTGCCAACCGAAGACAGGTGGCACGGCGTCACCGCCGCCGTCCGTTCGGCGGTCATCGCCGCCCTTGCGGGCCGTCCACGCTTGCGACCCGGGCCCGGGCTGGTGGCCCGGCGACTCCACGAGAACGACGTCGTGTACCGCCAGATTTCGGCCTACGAGCGGCAGATCGGCGCAGCCCTTCCACCCTTCCCCTATGCCTGCATCTGCGGGCGCAGCGGCTGCGGCGACGTCGAGCCGGCCAGCACCGCGAACTACTGATGACCCTGGTACGAGCCGCGATCCGGCCCCTCAGGGCTGACCAGCGGCCGAAACGGCCCCTCCTATCAAGCCGCGATGCCTCGGCACCAGCAAGTCGGGCAGTGCCTGCTCAAAGCCGCGACCCGCGCGCGCATGTCGATTGGGCGTGCATCCTGCGGCGCTATGCATCCGGCCGCTGCAGCGGCCGTTGTGCCTGAGCAAGGGCAAGGTGCCGCAGGACGGCAGCATAATTGCGGCCCCGCTTCCCCGGCGCGTTGAACACCGGCACCACCAGGTCCCACTGCTCATCGGTACGGTCACTTGGGTAGGACATGCCCCGCACAGCGGCGACCAGCGCGGTCCCCGCAACAGGGATACACCCAGTTAGCCCCAAGCGAATGGACGCACTCTCCGGCCCGCGCGAGCGCCCATGCGGTAAGACTCAGGGCAGACCCGCGCGGATCGCGGCAGATGAGGACCTTCGCGTCGCCGACTACGCGACTTGCGCGATCCCCATCATGTGGTTGGTCATGTGCCGGACGCCAGGTAGGTGCCCCACCGTGCGCACGACCAGCAGCGCGGCCTCGTGCACTTTCTCGTCGACCTCACGCACCTGCTCGAAGGCGAGACCGTCTGGCCCCTCAATTGCACAAACACTGACGTTGATAAGTTTGATAAGTTCAGCCTGCGTGAGCTCTCCTTCGAGTTCTTGTCCTTTCCGTCCAGACGGACGACGTCGACGGTGCTTACGAAGAAGCTCGAGGACTCGACTACGAGATCGTGCACCCGATCACGACAGAACCGTGGGGCGTGCGCCGGTTCCTCGTCCGCGCACCAGACGGCGGCGTCATCAACGTCGTACGCCATCGAGACTGAGAGCGAGCTACGTGCGTCTCGCAGGCTGATCCTCTACCGGGCCGGTTAGCGTCCGGTCGACCCGTCAGTGAGCTCGCGCAGGATGTCGGCGTGACCCGCGTGGCGCGCGACCTCCTCGACCAGGTGGGCCACGATGCAGCGCAGCGAGACGTGGCCACGATGGGGGACGTCGGCGGACTGAGAGTTAGTCGAAATTGGGGTGCCCGGCCACGAGCTGGCTGTGCGTGAGCCGTCCCCCGAACTCAGCGTGTCCGACGTGCCTGACCAGCACATGCGGGACGCCCTCAACGCTTCCCCTGTCTTCCTCTTCGTCCGTGCGGTTCGCCCCTCCCGGCCCGGTCCCTGAGACCCAGAGGGCCTCTCCGATGCATCCCCGCTGACACGCAGGTTGCGTGATGCTGCCCCAGGCCACCCTGGCCGAGTGCGCACGACCATCGACGGTCGGGGGACGCAGTCACACGTCCGTCGCCGACCTGGTCAGGAGCATTAACGCGTACGCCGCCAGCGTCTTCGCGTCCGTAACAGTGCCGTCAGCGATCATCCCCTCGACCTCGGCCCGAGTGAACCACGCCGAGCGCATGTCCTGCTCCGCAAGGTCCCGGTCCGGCGAGCCCAGCGCGAGGTCGGTCGCCAGGAAGACCGCACAGCGTTGGCTCGAGAGGCCGGGCGCGACGTCAAACGTCCCGAGTCGGGTCAGCGTCCCAGCGGAGAGGCCCGTCTCCTCGCGCAGCTCACGAGCGGCGGCGGCAGTCTCGTCAGCGTCGACGCCCGGTTCGGCGTTACCGGCCGGGAACTCCCACCGCCGGCCGGTGAGCGCGTGGCGGTACTGCTCAACCAGGTGCAGGCGGTCGACGTCGGCCGGAACCACCAGTGCAAGGTCGGGACCGTCCACCACGGCGTGCCGACCGGTGGACCCGTCCTGACGGCGCACGACGTCCTCGCGCACCGTCATCCACGGGTTGGCGTACACCTGCGCGCTGCTCAGGACCCTCACGAAGGCCATTGTGCCAGGTGGGCCGGGTGTCGGACCCTCATGGCACGGTGCCTCACGTGAGGATCTATGTCGCAGGACCCGTCGCCAACGTCCGAGCCGTGCAAGCCGCGGCGGTCGCCGCCGGTCACGAACTCACCCTCGACTGGACGCGCGACATCTCGTTGACCATCGACCACGCGTCTCGGCTCGACATGTCGGCCGCGCTCGCCGGTGAGGAACTCGACGCCATCATGACCGCTGACGCGGGGTGGTCATCGCGTCTGAGCACGACGGCCGCGGCATGTTCGTCGAGCTCGGGGCGCCTCTCGCAAGAGCGCAGCGCGGCGAGCCCGAGCACGCTGTCGTCGTGGGCGACATCCGCCACGAAAGTGTCTTCTACGTCCACCCGCTGGGTGCAGCGGGTGGCAAGAGTCGAGGACTGGCGGGCCGTTCCGCATCCAGACAACTGGGAGTGATGGGTATCGCCGTCTAGTACTGGACACCCTGCGTATCAAGAGCTGACGAATCCTGACCGGTAGCCCTGCTTGTAGCCCTGCCGCTGAAGGGCGGATCTCCGGCCGGGAGCGAAGCTCCCGAGGGTGGATCTCGACGTTCCGCAAGACGAGCCAGCAGCACGGATGGCGCATGTCATACCCGGCATCGTGGCATCAGCTACCGGCGAAGAGGAGAGCCAGGGTCCTGCACCCGACACACTCACCTGCCGCATTCCGAGCGGTCGAACGATTGGACTTTGAATCGCCGCAAGAGGATTCACCGGGACGGTGAGTCGCGTGCCCCAGCCGCCGTCAGAAGTCGGCACTCATAAGCGCTATCGACGCGTCGAGGCGTCGGCGCAGCGAGGCCGGTCCGAGGTCGGTGCGACCCAGTTCTTGGTAGTTCGGGGCCCAGCTCTCGACACCGGGCCGTGCATTCATCGCCGCGTACACGTCCCATAGGTCGAGGTCCGGGACGGTTGACCCGGTGGCCGCCTCGTATGCGCTAGTGAAGGTGTCGGCGATGGCTCGATGGTAGAGAAGGACGAGGTCTAGACGGGCCCCGGCCACGTCGAACCCGCGGGGGGCCAGGCCGGCTCCGGACCAGTCCACCACACCGCTCAGCAGTTCGTCCTGCCACAGGGTGTTGCCCGACCAGAAGTCGTAGTGCGTGAGCACCTGTGGGGCGGCGGAGAGCCGTCCCAGGTCCGTGGAGCGCGGCGGCGGCCGGCCCCTCGGCGGGTCGGGGTGGGCTCAGCCGCTCCGGCAACACGGCCCCGGGGACGTGGGCGTGGAGGCGGGCCAGTGTCCGGCCGAGCTGTGCGGCGAAGGACTGCGGGTCCTCCGGGTTGATGCACGCGCATCCAGGCAACAGGGTCGTCAAGATCGTCGGCACGCCGAGTTGCGCGCCGTCGGGGTCGGAGGCGAGCAGGCGTGGAGCCAGCCCATCGAGTCCATCGAGTGCATCCAGCACGCGAGACTCGCGATGCACCGCGTCGTCACCAGTGCTGAACCTGCGTAGCACGAACTGCTGCCCGACCGGGGCGCACACCACATCCGTGCGGGCGTGAGTTCCCCGAGCAGCTGGCGTGACCATCGAGCTGTGGGGGTTCCGACGTCCCAGCTATCCAGTCGAGCACGGCGTCCGACGGGGGGGGTCCAGGTCACCTCGACCAGTCTGGACTACGACGACCGAGAACATCGTCAACGGTCCCAGTCAGCGAACCGCATGCGGTGACGCCCGAGCCAGCCGAGCGCAGGACCCGCTCGTCCCGCAGGGGATCGGCCTACGAGACGACGATGTCGTGATCGGACTCAGGCCACCGGCGACAGCGTGGGCGGGTGGAACGGTGTGGTGTGGCGGCGAGTGATCCGCCATCCCGCCGGGGTCGGCATGAACTGTTGCGTGGTGTCGAGGACACGGTCGATGACGTACTGTCCCGCTCCGTTGCGTACGAGCAGTACGAGCACCGCGTCCAGGGTGACCGCCTCGCGTGTGTCATTCGTGGGGGCCGTCTCGTTGGCGATGAGGTGGATGGTCTGCCGGTCGGTCTCGGCCTCCCGCTCGGCGAGGAATCTGCTGATCGGTTCACGGCCGCGCAACTCCTGGCCGCGGGCGGTGAATGAGGCGTCCTCGGTGAACAGGTCCAGGGCAGTGCTGGCATGTCCGTGATCGATGGCGGCGAGGAACTCGACGAGCACGGCGTGACAGGCTGCGGCCGAGCCGGCGTCGACGCCGGGGGCCAGCGTGGTGGGCAGTGTCATGGGCGGGGTCCTCCGGGGTCGCCGAGGGCGGGCATCGGGTCGCCACCGGGATTCCAGGCCTGCAGGAACGCGGGCTGGACTGCGCTGTCGACGATCTCGATGCGGGCGCCGATGCTGTCCGCGGCGTGGTAGGCGAAGCTGCGGCCGTACGGGCAGCCATCGAAGTCCTGCGGCAGACCAGCCTCGGCCAGCTGTTGGGCGCTGCCGGTCAGGGAGTGGGTCCACCAGCCGAGGTGGTCGAAGTGGGCGCCGCCGGTGGCGTCCCACGGGCTGCCGACAGGGCCCTCGATCAGCTCGATGTGGGGGGCGGTGCTGGAGAACACGATCCGGTAGGACCAGTCCCCGAGGGTGTCGGTCTGGGGCGGGCTCCACTCGATCCCGACGGCGGCAGCGAGGTCACCCATGGCGGCTTCGAGGTCGGGCACGGCGAAGCACACGTGGTAGAAGTCGGTCACCGGGGTCAGTCTCCCGTCCTGGTTGGCGTTGCGTCGAGGATGTCGAGGATGTCGAGGATGTCGAGGGTGTCGCGGCGGGCGGGGGGCGGGAACGCGTGGCGTCGCGCGCCGCTCACCACGACCAGCGCGCCAAAGAAGATGACGACCCCGACCCAGGGCAGCGCGCTGATGCCGAGGCTGCTCAGCGCGATCCCGCCGGTCAGGGCGCCAGCAGCCATCCCGGCGTTCAGGACGGTCACCAACATCGACTGGGCCACGTCGACGGATTCACGCGCGGCGCCGGCGGATGCGGCCTGGAACACGGTCGGCGCGCCACCGAGGGTGAAGCCCCACACCGCAACGGCGATGACGACGATCCCTGGTGCCGTCCCGACCAGCGCGAGGGTCGCCATGACGAAGGCGAACAGAGCCATGCTGGCGATTGCCAGGGCTCGCAGGTGCCCGTCGATGAGTAGCCCGGGTGACCCACAACCCAGCTATCGCCGCGACCCCGAACACACCAGCAGCACTGCGCCGACCTGGTGGCCGAGCCCGGCCCGGCTCAGGACCGGCGCCACGTAGGTGAACACGGCCATGTGGCCCAGTTCGAAGGCAACCGCAGCGAGCAGGACCGCCGCCAGACCCGGCCGACGCAGCACACGGGCCAGCGGCACCCTGTCTCGCGCGGGTTCGCCGGGCACCTCGGGCACGGCGGCGAGGACCAATCCGGCCGCGGCTACCGACAGCACGGCCACCGCCGTGAAGATCGTTCGCCAGCCGACCATAGTGGCCGACAGGGTGCCCAGCGGTACCCCGAAGGCCAGCGCCAGCGGGATCCCGCTCATCGAGATCGCCAGCGCCCGCCCCTTCACCTGCTCGTCGACCAGCCGCATCGCGTAGCCCGCGATCATGGCCCATTGGATGCCTGCGGCCATCCCGGCCAGCAGCCGGCCGGCCATCGTCACTGCGAACACCGAGGAGATCGCGGTCAGAAGATTCACCGCAGCCACAGTCACGATCGTGATCAGCAGCAGTCGCCTCCGGGGCACCCCGCGGGTCAGCGCGGTAAACGGAATCGCGGCCACCACCGAGCCGGCCGCGTAGATGCTGAGCAGCTGACCCGCGCGGGCTGGCGACTCGGCGAGACCGGCGCCGATCTGCGGTAACAGGCCGGCCGGGATCGTCTCGGTCAACATCGTCAAGAACCCGGTCGCAGCCAACGCGAGCAGCCCCGAGACCGGAAACCGCCCGCATACCGAGCCCTTGGCTGCTGCTTGCGCGCTCGTGGCCTGTTCCATGTCTTTGATGCTCGCGCGGTGGAACTGATAAGTCCAAGACCTATTTGCGCTGACGTTGATACCTGGCCATGCTGAATGCATGGAGCTGCGGCAACTGGTCTACTTCGACGCCGTCGTCCGCCACGGCGGGTTCACCCGCGCCGCCGAGCAGCTGCACGTCGCCCAACCCGGTATCTCCGCACAGATCCGCCAACTGGAGGCCGAGCTCGGCGTCGCTCTGCTGGCCCGCACCACCCGACAGGTGCGCCTCACCGACGCCGGCGAACGGTTCCTGACCCGCACCCGGCGCATCCTCGACGAGCTCGACGCTGGCCGCGCCGACATGGCCCGACTGACCGGCGTCCTGACCGGACGGGTCCGCATCGGCACCGTCGAAGCCCTCGACCCATTCGACCTGCCCGCTGCCCTGGCCGCCTTCCACGACAGGTACCCCGGTGTCGAGGTCATCCTGCGGCCCAGCCCGGTCGGGCAGCAGCTCCTCGACGACCTCGACGCCTACGAGATCGACCTGGCCCTGGGACCCACCCCACCCGGACTACCGGATCGGTTCACCACGCTGCCGCTGTTCAGAGAGGAGATCGTCGTCATCACCGGCGTTGATCATCACCTCGACGCTCACCGAGGCATCTGGTTCGCAGCGTTGCGGGACGAACGGTTCGTCAGTTTTCCGCCCGGCACCGGACTGCGCCGCATCCTCGACACAGCCGCAGCCCCGGCCGACTTCGTGCCGCGCGTGCCCTACGAGAGCACCAGCCTGACCCAGATCCGCGACCTCGTCAGCCACGGCCTCGGCATCGCCCTCGTCCCCACCTCCGTCGCCACCGCACCCGGCCGACCCGTGACCACCCATTCCGTGCACCCCGACCCGATCCAGCGCGCCATCGCCCTCACCCACCGCCGCGATCCGCCGCTACCCCCTGCCGCGCAAGCCTGCCGAGAACTCCTCCAACGCTGGCCAACAGCACAACCCGCCCACACGAACAGCGACGTCTGACACCTCGGCTCGGCGTCGGCTGCTGCCAGGTGCCACGAGCGCCTGATCGCACGTGGGCCAGCGAACGACACCGAGCCCTACCTACCACCCAGCATGACTCGCTCCAGAGCGGTACGCCGGTCAACCCGAGTGGGCCGCTGTGTGCCGTATCCCGATGGGTGATCGGTGATGCCGGTGGCGGCGATAGCGATCACGCGCCAGCCGGCTTGTCGGCCGAGTGATCGATGACCAAGAACCCCAAAGAAACGCATCCTCGCAAGAAACCTCTCGACATATTTCTCTCGAGAATCTACTCTCGACACATGTCTGAAATGTTCGAGCCTGGTAGCGGGCCCACTGGCACCGAGCCCATCCGCGAGGTCACCGACCCGGCGGTGATGCGTGCGCTCTCTCATCCGGTGCGGCTCGCGCTTATCGAGGTGTTGACGCTGTGGGGCCCGTTGACCGCGACCGAGGCCGGCGAACGGATCGACGAGAGCCCTACGACCTGCTCCTACCACCTGCGGCAGCTGGCGAAGTATCTGTTCGTGGAGGAGGCCGGCGGAGGACGCGGTCGGGCACGGCCCTGGCGAGTGACACGCACCGGCTTCTCCGTGAAGGAGCCTGAGTCGGCGCACGACGAGGTGGCAGCGGAGGTCCTGCTCGGCAGCGCGTTAAGCCGTCAAGTGGCCCGGCACACGCAGGCACGACGCGCTCGGCGGGCCTATCCCGAGCTCTGGCGACAGATCATCAATCAGAACGAGACGGTGTGGTGGGTCACCGCCGAAGAGGCCGAGCAGCTCAACACCGCGATCTCCGACCTCCTGATGCGCTACCGAGACCGCTTCGACCCTGCACGCCGACCCGAGGGCGCCCGCCCAGTGGAGTTTGTAGCGTTGACTCATCCCTTCGAGCGCCCGGAGGTGAATGCCGGGGACGGTGTGGGCACGCCGCCCGACGAGGGCCGCCACGAGGGAGACAGCCACTCATCCACGGACCCGAGATGACGGCCACGGAGGCACAGGCCGAAGACGCGCCTAGCCTTTGGCGCAACCGCGACTTCGGTTTGCTCTGGTCCAGCCAGACCCTCTCCGACCTCGGCGCCAACGCCACGATGCTCGCACTGCCCCTGCTGGTGCTCTCGGTCACCGGGTCCGCATCCGACGCCGGGCTCGCCGGCACGGCGTACGCCGCCGCACAGGCCTTGCTTCGACTCCCCGGTGGTGCACTCGCCGACCGCTGGAACCGCCGACGCGTCATGCTCGTCAGTGACGCCGCCCGCATCACGCTGCTCGCCGGCCTGGTCGCCACGTTCGCCACTGACCACCTCTCGTTTCCGCTGATCCTGGTTGTGTTTACCTGCGTCGGCGTCTTCGACGTCGCATTCTCCCCCGCCGAGACCGCCTCGATCAGCCACCTCGTCCCGTCGCACCAGCTGCCGCAGGCGTTCGCGCAGAACGAGGCCCGTCAGTACGGTGCGGGCCTCGCCGGACCGCCGCTGGGCGGACTGCTGTTCAGCGTCGGTCGCGCCGTCCCGTTTCTGTTCGACCTGCTGACCTACGCCGTGTCGTTCTGCGCGATCTGGGCGATCCGCCGCCCGATGGACGAACCAGCCTCCGAGAGATCCTCGACCCCGTTCCTCGCCCAGATCGCGGAGGGTGTGCGCCACGTGTGGAACAGTCGGTTCCTTCGTGCCACCGTCGTGATCGCGGCTCCCCTGAACTTCGCGGTCACCGGTGCATTGTTCGCAACGACGGTCGTTCTCCGCCAAGCCGGTGTCTCGGCCGGCACCATCGGCCTGGCGCAAGCAGTCGCGGCCTGCGGCGGACTGCTCGGCGCGTTCGCCGCCACCGCATTGAGCAACCGACTTTCGCTGCGGCAGATCGTGTTAACCGTCGCCTGGATCCTCGTCGGCTGCCTGGCCATAACCACGCTGCTGACTGGAGCGCTGGCGATGGTCGTGCCGCTCGCGGTTGGTCTCTTCTTCGCACCAGCGGCCAACGCCGCCCTGTTCGGGCACCTCGCCTCGACCACGCCGAGCCAACTGCAGGGACGCGTGATCAGCGTCGTGATATTCGCCGCCACATCCACCGCCGCACTAGCCCCCCTCGCCATCGGCGCGCTGATAGAACACGTCGCCGGCTACATCGCCCTACTGGCCTGCGCCGTCGCAGTGACCGTGTCGGCAACGGCAGCGACCCTGGCTCCGGGACTTCGCGACACCAGCGACGGCGCCCCCGCCTCGCCGAAAGCGAAATGACCGCGGTCACCTCGCCGAACCCGGGGACCCACCACGGGTGCTCCGTTCGCACGACCAAAGAGATCGCTCGACCCAACCACTCGTCTCCATTGCCGGTCGGGACTGTGCAGTAAAAGGTGTTTCCGGCTCGACGCGCTGAACGTGGGTTCAGCGGGGAAGGTGCCGTGATGACGACACTGGATGCTATGAGTGCGAAGAAGAAGAAGCCGGAGCCCTCGGCTGA
>JAABUN010003036.1_pt1 | contig 27319 bp, 25 predicted proteins | sample 5559311 | NCBI WGS metagenome assembly JAABUN01 (sample SAMN10711877, study PRJNA513370) | rock metagenome | isolation source: Antarctica rocks | place: Antarctica: Victoria Land, Siegfried Peak sud
TATCCAAATCTTAAATTTAATATTATGGGCATGACTGATGATAAAAAGTGCAACGAATTAAACATTTATTTAATTTGATGTGAAACTAATTATTTTTATAAGACATTAGAGACAGACACTAATTAGACCGAAACCAGGCATGTTTTCATATGAAGATGCATTTAAGTAGCCTGATTTCCCTAAATGAATAATATACCCATAATCATTGCTGTTTTCAGAACCGAAGCTGGTCTGGGTCCAGGGCCTGTCTTTTAAGCCCAGATTGTTGGCAATGTGGACCCTGCTATAGGGAATAGTTGAAGCAAAGACGCAACGTGCCATTAAGATTTCGGTGATAATTAGTGGCCTAAGATCAAAAAATAGTCCCATTTAATTTTCATTAGAGTTAAATAAATTATTTATAACCAGAATTTGAATTAGATATTCATCTTTTACATTCAAACATTAAAAGGGTTACACCTTAAAAGTAAATCATGGTGCTACGCTGTAAAACAGAACACATCATGTCACCAATGGGAAAAGTCATGAAGAGTATTATCAAAAGTAAGACTAATTTTATTATAACAACTACTAAGCAGCTTTAACGCACAAACCATATGATGCCCCATACCAAAAGGCCTGTTGGCTGCTGGTCATACTATTTAGTAGCAAGGCGTCTTTCTATACGCTTCATCTACTATAGATAAGTCAAGGTCAACAGTAAAAGTAAATGTTTTGTTATCCTTCTTTCTAATGTACTTAATGTAATCATAGTTTCCGCTGTGCGTAAAAATATAAGTGCCTGTCTGTATTCCCCGGTACTTTTCGGTATACGTCGTTTCATAGGTAGCATAGCCCTTGTGAGGAAATCTTTGCCTGACGTAATAAAGCGGTATTGTTTCACCTTGCCCTTTGTATTTTACGAAACTTGCTTTTTCTGTTTTAGTATCGAACCCTACTGTCAATGTCATTTTCGGATTTGCGTCATTGGTGAAACACATAAAAAAGTTCTGCGCTGAGGCATTTATCCGAAGTACACAAAAGATAATTATATACATGAGTCTGATCTTCATAACATGCAGTTTATTGAAATCAATCCAGGTGGCAAAGTACAGCACTTCATAGCCGGCATTGTCTGCGACAAATACTTAACTGAAAATACTTTTTACAAAGCAGTAATTACAAGCTAATTGATGAACATCCTGCAGAAATGACGGCTGACGACAGTCTGTGAAAAAACTAAGATAGTTTTTAGAATGCTTCGGACACCTAATGGATAACTATATCCGTTGAAGCAAATCTCAGAGCCTTTATTTAGTATTTTCACAGACTGACGAGCGGGCACATCCGCTTTATCTCCGCCTCTTTTAAACTACATCAAAACTATTTGCTGACATAGTTTATTTCACTAAACCAATCCTGACTGTAATCTCCGCTTGCGTTACTCTTCTTTGGGTATTTGCATTTCCTGTAATCGCTGCTAAAGAACAACAGTATTGTTGGTAAATCGCAACATCTGAAAGAAAAAGTTTTTTTAATTACCAATTTGTAGATATATTGTTTTTTTTTTGATCCCCACTAGCACTTAATACACGTTATTTTAGTACTACTTTAATCCGTACTGACCCTGTAAAAACATCCAATTAACACTAATTGTATGGGTGCAGAAGAGTTCAGTCAAAAATATTTTTCCCGCGAAAGGGTCCGTAACCGTATGCTCAAACGTGCCGCCGAAATCTGGGGGTTCCCGGAATCTGAGATGGACGACTTCGATCCCCTGGTTACATTGTTAATGGAAGCCTGCTCGGTGGAATTTGAGAAAATATCCGGTGAGATCGGTAAAACGCAGAACCGCATGCTGGAAAGGCTTGCACAGTTGCTTTACCCAGGCATGATCGCGGTGCGTCCTGCATACGGCATTATGCAGGTACGACCAACTGAGCCCTGTTCTTTTATCTACCCCGATGCCCAGTTTGTTTTTAAGCCGTCGGCAAATGATCGCAAGCGCAGTGACGGGAACCAGGAGTTTTATTTTTCTCCGTCACATGCCTTCAAAATAGCAGATGGTTCGATCAAATACATCGCCTCCGGGCGCGAATTATTCGAGGTAACCGAAGGGGTGCAAAAACTACCGGTTGCTTCTTCCGTAAAAAAGAATATCGCGTACCAGCATTCTTTATGGCTCGGCCTTGAACTCAACGAACAGGTAGATTCATTAAGCGGCATGTCCTTTTTCTTCAACTGGGTGAATCAGCCCGATAAGGAGGTATGGTATCAGTACCTGCCTTATACCAACTGGTTTGCCCAGTCGTCTCCGTTATCACATGCACCCGGGTTTCCCATACAGGATGTGGTGGAACCGGTAAGCCGTTTAGAGATGGAGTTTGACGCCATGCAAAAAATTGAACAGGAAATACAGGAATTGTATTCGCGGCAATTCATCACCATTTCTTCAAAAGAAACATTAGACCAGCTTAAAGTAACCAGGAAGCTTTACCCTCCGGCTTTTGATCAGTTGTTTGAAAAAAAAGAGCTACAGGAATTAAAAAGGACGCTTGTATGGATAGAAGTACGGTTTCCTACTGTTATACCTGATGAAGCGCTGGACAGTGTGCTCTGCAGCATCAATTGTTTACCAGTGCTGAACCGTAAGCTGAACAAATTTTCTTATAAATTATTACAAAGCATCAATATCATACCACTGGAAACGGAAGGCACTTTTTTGTCTGTTAAAGAAATTACAAACAGCCTGGGATACGCGGCTAAACTGATTCCATTTGCCAATCCGGCCAGTATGCAACCCGAAACCTATACATTACGTTATGGGGTAAATCGTTTTGACAACCGGGATGCATACGAAACACTCACTAATCTTTTGGAATTGATCAAGGAGGAAAGTTCTTTCTTTTCTTCATTAGGAAGCGACTTCCTGGTTCATAACATCAGGGAGTTAAATCAGATTCTGGCCCGGCTGGAAGATAAAGTAAAAGCCCAGAACAATCATCAGTCACCACACCCCTACCTTATCATCAAACCTTTAAAGGAAGGTGCTACGGTAATGGTCGAGTACTGGAGCTGCAACGGGGAAGCCGCCAACAAAGTGCCTGTTGGATCGGGTTTGCAAGCCTACCGGAATAATAATGTGCAAAGCAATTCCTTATATTTTATAACGTCTACTTCCGGTGGCCGCGATAAATTTACTGATATAGAAAAGATAGACCAATATAAGAAATCACTGTTAACACGCAATCGTATTGTTACGTTGGAAGATTTGAAAGCTGCCGTGCGTGCAGAGTTGGGAAACAGCGTAAAATTAATCGAGCTTAAAAAGACATTTATAAAAGGAACCCGGCCTGGGGAAGGGTTCATACGATGCATGCAGATCATCATCACGCCGGATCAAAACAGCTTTAGTACTGGGGAATGGGAACAGCGTTTACTGGAGTTAACCCTAAGACTGGAAAAACAATCCATCAATAACATTCCTTACCAGGCAATGCTTGCCAGATAAACGCCTGTATGCAAAAACCGGAAATTTTTAATGAACTATTGCAGCAACTGCAGCTCGATATCCGGCTGGAAGTTATTTTGGCTGACCTCCTGGCCGGAACATTGGAGCTGGACGACATTCTGATTATCAACAACAGTTTGTTCAAACGCAACTACCATAACGATATCGAAAAGATAGAAGAAGTAGAATATGGACTAAATAAAAAGACCAAGCTTTGTTTTGTTGTTAACAGGGATGGTATTTATGATGCACTTCCGGAAGATTTACTTCATCAGCCGGCCGACTCCTTCAATTATACAGACAAGGAACGTATTATTAAGGAAATGAAGGTGCAGAATGAACTGGAGAAATCAGCAAAATCATTTCTGCTGCCCTATGAACAGGAATTTTACTGGCAGCGGATTAAACTGGAACTGGAAGAACGTAAGTTTTTATTTGAAACAAACAGCAATATATCCGGCGATTTATTTAATTACCTGTGGTCACTGCCCGATTTTCTTGACAATGTTCAAAAAAGTAAAATAGGCATCCTTATGCCGGTGTTGAACAGCATAGTAGGCGACTGGATTCTTACAAAGTTTATTATTGAATCGCTGACAGGTGATGAGGTTGAGTTAATGTACACGGCTCCTATTTGTTCTTATTTAAACGAAGAATGCAGTCTAGGATCTTCCCGGTTAGGCGTTGATAGCCTGTTAGGGGGAAAAGTTATGGATATGCAATCTTCAGTAACTATAAAGATATACCTCCGCAACATTCAAACATTATCAGATTATATGCCTGATGGTAAAAAAATGCAATTGTATCAATATCTTTCCGCTATGTTTATTCCCTTTGAAAATGATATCATATACGAACTGGAGTTTTCAAAAAACGAAGGATACCTGTTGCTAGATACGGAAACCTCCTATTTAGGAAGGCTGAATTATACAACAATAATTTAAAGAGATTATATGCTTACTGACCTTACACACATGCCCGTTAACTGGATTGATGGGATGAAGATTACAAAAAAACATTTTGAAGAATCTGAGCAATACCTGCATGAACAGGTGAGGGATGTAAATGCGCAACAGTTAACTGATTTCAGTTTTGGCATATTACCGGCAGAACGTTCCTTGGATCTTACTGTTTTTTGCGATTACAGCCAGCAAATTAATGTTGAGCTTAATGCCTGTAAAGCCGTTACGCCAAACGGAATACGAGTGCACATAACACAAACCAGCGCTGTAAAAATTAATACTAACTTCAAAGAAATCGCAGCCAGGTTCGGGTTATTGACTACACAAACCCAAAACTTATACATCACCCTTAATATAAATCCCTTTAACCGCGTGCCTACCGGCGAACCCCTTATGAATGAAAACCCGCCGCGGCATCCTTACACACAACCGGAAATAAAACTTGATATTATACCGGCTGAATATATCAATACAGGACAGTTAACCGGGAGCCTGGTTATAGGAAAGATCTCTTACCAGAACGGAGAATTGCTGTTTCAGCGGGAATTTATCCCGTCATGTACCGCAGTCAATAGTATGCCTATTGTGCTGGACTGGCACAACAGGTTCAGGCAATTGTCTGAAAGCTGGGAGCAGCACTGCCTTAAGATCATTCAAAAAATAAATGCAAAAAGTCAGCAGGCGAATTCTTTAACCGGAAGCATCCAGAAGTTAAGCGAAAAAGTGCTGGAACAATTAGTGTCTCAAAAAATATATTACCAGTGGATCATACAGAAATCAGCACCTGTTTTTATGTGTGAGCTACTACTGCGGCATATACAGCACCTGTACAACACGATCATTTGTATGGCAGAGAAAGAACGGGAAGAAATGCTGAACTATTTTGCGGAATGGGCAGATGTGCAAACCGGTATGATAGACAATCAAACGGTTAAGGCATTGCAGATACAATACAATCATTACGATATTAATCAGGTATTAAGTGACATCCACCAGGTATATAACCTTTACCTGCAGATATTTCAACGGCTGGCGCAGCTTGAATTCATTGGTAAGCGCAAAGGCCAGAATATATTCGTGATTGAGCAGGAAGTTAAAGAAGCAAAAGCACCACCGCCGACGCCAAAGCAGGAAAAAACAACCTCACGGTGGAGCCCGTTAACCTGATAGTAAACGTACAATAAAAGGAATTATTTATTAAACTACACTTATTGCATGGAAGCCTTAAATCAATCTGCCAGATCTACTGCTATAAATAGATTTATTGGCATTTATAGTTTGTCGTTACTGTTAGTTTTACTAATTGCTTATATATTATTCAAAACTCCAGTAAGTATTTTTAAAACAAATCTTAAGGAATATGAAGCCTCTCAAACGGAACAGGAAAGGCTCCTAAGCCAGGCAGGTGCATTAACTGGTAACTTAAAAAATATTGAGCAGGCAGATAAGGACTATTTAAATACGAATAATGACCTTACAAGAGGAGACTTAAAGAAAAATTTTCAACAATACGAAAAAAATATATCTGATAAGCTTGTAGATATTAAAAGAGACACAGCACAGCTCATATCGCCCCTAACTAAGAAAAGCAGTTATAACTATATAGCAGCCTTTGATGCTATATTGACATACCGTAATTCTATAGATTTTTTGAGAAATACGTTAGAAGATAAAAAGATTGACGTTGGTATGATAGAGAAAACCAATACGCAACTGAGTGTATTAACCAGGGAGAACGAGATGCTTAAAATTCAACTGGCTGCTAAAGGGTCATCAACTCCCGCTCCAGGTCCGGGCCCAAATACGGGCGGTGGATCAAACAACGCTGCAATGGTACAACTTCAGAAAGAATTAAGCCAATGCCGCGCAGACATGGAAAATTTAAAGAAACAACCAAATAACGATGCAACGGCGGTACAACTTCAGAAAGAATTAAGCCAATGCCGCATAGATTTAGAAAACTTGAAGAAACAACGAGCTAATGATGTAGATATAACAGAGGCTAAAAAGGCGGAGGTATTGTTCAATGCCGCTGATGAACTTATGCAGATAGCACAGGCCTCCAACTACGTTCCTAAAAAAAAGTACATGTTTGAGGCTGCCAAACAGCTGTACGAAAAGGTAAGGGTTACCTATCAGCAGCCTGCCGCAGTTAGTAGTAAACTCTCGCAAATTACCGCTGAGTTAAGAAAGCTTCAACAATAAGACAAGCGCTGATAGTGATTCCGGCTGGGTGTGATGGTATGTGAAAAGATTCTTACTTTTATTTCAGGTACACTTGGCCATGAACTTATGGCAATGACCAAGCAAAAATTACCACTAAGTAGTATTGTGTTGCATGTATTTACCAGATAGCTTCGCAACCTTAATGCGGTGCAAGCGTATTGATTCATATAATTGTTTCCGGACTATTGAAAAGTGAGAAAATACTTATACATATAAAGGTTCTGATTATTTTAAAAAAACAACTATGCCTTATCCCGAAGAAGTAAAGAAAGCCATATCAATAGCTCAATCACTGGCAAAGGAATACCGTAATGAAACGTTTGGCTCCCCGCATTTGCTGCAAGGGCTATTGCATAATGATGTAGGTCTTGCTTCCTGGATCATATCTATCGGCAAAGACGTTCATTTTATGCGGGAATGGGCCGAAATACGAATAGAAGACTATCCGCGGTCAGGCAGAGTGCCTGAAAATCCACCTGCGGATGATAAAGTTAAATCAGCTTTAGAGCTTGCCGATCTAATCGCGATACAATTAAACCGCGATTACACAGATCCGGTATGTATACTCGCGGCTTTACTGAAACCAGGAGTGTCATTTACTGCCGATCAGCTTAAAACGTTTTCTGCGACCCAAAAAGAAGTTTTAGATGCCGCTGTAGAAGAAATCAGTTTACAGCAGGCTATTAAACCCGAGCTTAAGGTAACCGATTCGGATAAAAAAGAGGGTGCTATAGGCAAGGCGGCTACCGGAAATGCACTTTATAAGTATTGTGTTGATAAAACTGCGCTGGCAGCAGAAGGTAAGCTGGACCCGATCTTGGGGCGTGATAAAGAACTCAGGATGATGTTGGAAGTTTTAGGCAGAAGAACCAAACCTAATGTAATTATTGTTGGAGAACCCGGCGTAGGCAAAACAGCCCTGATAGATGGATTTGCACAGTTAATCATTTTGGGAAAGGTGCCTGCCATGTTGCAAAATGCAAAGTTATTTGAACTGGATACGGGTTCACTGGCCGCCGGAGCGTCTTATAAAGGAGAAGTAGAAGACCGTATTAAAAACATCATTAAAGAGATAAAGCAATTTGATAAAGCCATTTTATTTATAGATGAAATTCACCTGCTGCTTGATGCCAAAGGATCTATTGGTACGGGGGTTGTTAACTTGTTGAAACCGGAACTGGCAAGAGGTGAACTCACCTTGCTCGGTGCCACTACTAATGAAGAATACCGGAAGTATATTGAATCGGATGAGGCCTTTAGTCGCCGATTTGAATTGATACGCGTAGAAGAACCAGACAATGATACGGCTGTGATAATGCTTAAACATATTCTGAAATTATATGAACAACATCATAAAATCAAGGTAGAGGAAGGAGCTATTGAGGAAGCGGTTCTACTGTCAAAGCGGTACTCGAAGGACAGGCGGTTACCGGATTCTGCCATAGATCTGATGGACCGGACAATGTCAGCAATAAAAATGATGGAAGAACTTTCGTTGAACGATCTGGAAGCTATAAATGAAAGGATACAAAAAGTAGACGATGATTCATCGGTTGATATTAATATTTCATTAAAAGAACTCAAGTGGTGCCAACGCGAATTAAAAGATAAAATCAGTCCGATACTTTTGAATAAATTAGAAGAGGAGCCTAATAGTGATGACTTATTATTGCCTGTCGCTCTATCAGATTATCTTTTGGCTTCTATAAATCAATTAAGAAGTTTTGCAGGTGAGAAAAGAGATGTGGTGACAAAAAGTGATATAGCAGCTATCATCTCTTACAAAACCGGCATACCAATAGGTAAAATCCAAAGTAAAGAAAGAGAAAAACTATTAACTGTTGAAGCGGTATTGAAAAAGCGTGTTTTAGGTCAGGACCATGCAATCAAAGCTATTTCAGAAGCGATTCTTGAATCAAGGTCCGGATTGTTAAAAGCCGGTCAGCCTATTGGTTCTTTCTTCCTGCTTGGACCTACAGGAACCGGAAAAACAGAATTGGCAAAATCATTAGCCGACTTTTTGTTCAACGATGAAGGTTATTTGATTCGTTTCGACATGTCAGAATTCAAAGAAGAGCATTCGGCAGCTTTATTATATGGTGCACCTCCCGGTTATGTAGGTTATGAAGAAGGCGGCATGCTGGTAAACAAGATCAGGCAAAAGCCTTACTCCGTAGTATTGTTTGATGAAATTGAAAAGGCACATCCATCGGTCTTCGATACGTTTCTTCAGATATTGGACGAAGGTAAATTGCATGACCGTTTAGGCAAAGAAGGTGATTTTTCTAATGCCATTATACTTTTTACTTCAAATATCGGCAGTGAAATAATAGCAGATAGATTTAATAAAAATGAAATACCCCTTCCAACGGAAATGATGGAGGTTATGTCTAAATATTTCCGGCCAGAATTCCTTGCCAGGCTCACTGAAATTGTACCGTTTGCACCTATATCAGAAGAGAATGCCGTTAAAATTTTCGACATCCATGTGAAAGGACTTATCGATCCTTTATCTAAACAAGGTATCACTCTTATAATAAGTCCAGAAGCTAAGCGGTATCTTACTTTAACCGGATTTACACCTAAATACGGTGCCCGACAAATAAAAGGTGTTATACGTAATCAATTAAGAAGACCAATCTCCCGGAAAATTATTGCCGGTGAAGTTTACAAAGGCGCAACAATACACATCAGCTTAAACGACCGGATGGAACTAGAATGGAACTTGACCACAAAACAATTAACAGAAATAAATACAAGTTTGGGTGAACCAGCAAAAATTTAATTTATAAATTTTGTAATTGTATTGGAGATTATTAATATTGTGTATATATTGAGTACGATTTCTAACTGCAACTGTTAGATTACTTGCTAGATGGTTCTGGCTTTTATCCTCCCCCCTTTGAATTTTAGTTTTATCCACTATATATTTTTTTGAATTATATTTTGTTTCCAAATTTCTAACATATAATTCTTCATTAAATAAATTTAATATAATATCTATATGCCTACCTATGACATTGGTGGACAGGAAGTGCCACGAGAAGCCTCTCAAAGTATAGCAGATATACCTCAAAACAGGACATTGTTGATTCAACAACTTACAGATAATCCTCCCTTAGCTCCTGATGTTATCCCTGACTTAAAAACGGTGAATGAGGTTTTTGATTTCTACAAACCACAAAAAGAAGTTGAGTTTGAAACCACTGATGGGTCAAATAGAACTGAACATCTTGAGTTCAGGAACTTAGCCGACTTTGGAAAAGGAGGAATTGTAAAACAAAGTACATTTTTAAATGAATTGAGCCATCAGTGTGAAGATCTTCAAAAATTTGTTCGCCAACTCAAGACAAATAAAATATTAAAGACTGTATTGGAAAACAAAGAAGCTAAGGCTGCTTATATGTCTTCTGTAAAGGCGCTGCTTGACGAATTAGAACAAGCTGAATAACTACTTAAACCTGAAAAATACTTTATGGAAAATCGTAATAAAGAATTAGTGGCACAAGAAGCTGAAAATAGCTTCAATGAGAAAACGAAGCAACCTTCTATTCAGGAAGCCTCCACTGCATTGATAAAATACGGGGGGTTCGGAATCGTCGAAACTACTGTAGACGGAGCTCAAAACCTGAACCCGGAAAAACCGGCAAGAAAAAAGATCTTTTTATCTGAGGATTCCAAAAAAGAAGAAAGAAACGCTTTAAAGAAAAGGCTGCAGTTAATACTTGAGCAACTTGCCTCTTCCGACACTGTTGCCACCATGATTGAAAATGCACAAACAAAGGCTGATAATGCACAGGTGCTATTGAACAAAAATGTGAAGAACGCCTTAACCGCTACTTATAACCTGGAACAATCTTACCGTGCTGTAAATAACTTCTTTAAAAATACGGATCAGGATAAACTCAAGAATGTATTTGTGATGAATGCAGCTATGGATCAGTTAACTGACCTGGATAATACGGTTTTTATTGATGCGGTGTCGGAGGAATTACAAAAGAACTATGACCGCCTTGATCTGCGTGAAAATTATTCCCTAATGGTGATACCAGGTTATCTGGGTTCCAAAAAAGTAATTGACAAATGGGCTCGAGTTGCTAATAAAAGTAAAGTGATGTTAGTAACTGATTTTGCGCATTTAGAGGGGCCCGATGATGTAATAGATATTTTTGAATCAGCAGACCTTGCAGGCGGAGATATTTACTTGTCAAATGTAATGATGACTTGTAACTGGCTCGTGGGCAGAGGCAAGCAGCAGGATGTAGGCGAAGAGCATGATTTGTTTGTCCCACCTTCTACAGCCCTGGCAGGAAAAGTGTATAGTACCTTAATGTCTCAGGTAACAGCAGGCCGGAAATACGGGGCGTTGAATGAAGTAGACGGTGTCCGGTTCCCGCTTAAAAAAAGTGAGATAGCGCAACTTGAAAAAATTGGTTTGATACCAATGGTAAATGAATATGGTAAAGTAATGCCTTTTTCTGCTAAAACATTATTCAATGGTGATAATATCGGGTTGCAGACTTATTCGGTTGTGAGGGTGTTTGATTATGTTACCAAAGTACTGATCGACTTTTTAAACAGACGGGCTTTTGAAAATTTTAATGTGAATACCCGTATGGATATCCAGAAGCAGATTGTTAAGTTTCTGGATAGTATCACCGGCCCGGGAAAACTCATCGAAAAATTCAAGATACTACGCTTTGAACAAGATCCAAAACAAAAAGACCGGATTTTCCTTGACATACACATGGTACCTTATTTCCCGGCCAAAAACTTTATGATCAAACTGGATGGACATAAAGGCGATGATCCGGATTCTGCAGAATGGCAAGCAGAGTATGCGCAGAATAAATAATAACGTTTATAAATAATTAAAGAAGATTATACAAAATTTATTTTAATTGCAAATCCTTAAGTATGCATTATAATGTGCCGTTAATTCCTCAATCAGCTAGCATGTCATGTTGGGCAGCAAGTATGGCAATGATATTAGAATTTAAAAACGAGGCAAGTTATGACCAGAGCTTACTAGCTGAGAACTTCGGAGGCCCATCATATACTAGACAATTACAATCCGGTATCTCAATTAGTGACACTTATATACTTAGACGATATGGATTTACATTGGAAGCACCGGTGTGTTATTCAGCTGAAGGATTGTATACATTACTCTTCAATAATGGTCCATTATGGATTGCTGCAGCAGTTCCAAGTGGACATGTAAGAGTTATTACGAGTATGGATCTTATAAGTGGTGCAAACTCTGATAATTCCCGAGTCTATATTAACGATCCATGGGAAGTAGGAATGACAGTATTTAGACAAAACAATAGAGGATCACGATATTCATTAACTTTTTCACAATTAATGGCTCAATATGAAGCTTTGGCCTATGCGACAATAAGTGCACCTACTCCTCTGACTGTAGCACATCTCAATTAAAAGTCTAAAGCTTATGTCATTTAAAACCGAACTAGTTATTGAAGGAAACACCTATCATGTAAGAAGGTTTTACGTAACCATTAAACGTGACATGGATATAAAAGGACGGCCTACTTCCATGCCTACCTGGGACATAAGAGTAGTTATTGATTCTGTAGAAGATACCACCTTAACGTCATGGATGATAGACCCGCATAAACAAATGGATGGGAAGCTGACCATTTTTAAAATAAATGAGGATAGCAAAATGAAAGAAATAGAATTTAAAAAAAGCTATTGTTATCACATGAACGAATCATTTAATTCGGATTCATCATACACTTCCTGCAACCTCCTGATTTCGGGTAAAGACATTGCCATTAATGAAGCAGCAATCAATCAGAACTGGCCAGGCTAATTATAATAAAATGAGAAAAGCGGTATGTCTTTCAAATGCACCCTGCAAGTGGCAGATAAAACTTTCGAAGTATTGGAATGCAATGTATGGTTGAATCAGAAATTTGATAAGAATGGAAGACCTGCCTCTGGCGTACAGGGCGGAAATATTATATTGTTATTGGAAGGATCAGATGACGATACACTTGGAACATGGATGGCTGATCCCACCAAGAAGCAGGATGGCGTAATAACTTTTTTCAGGATAGACCAGGATTCAAAATCTAAAGAATTGGAATTTAAAGGTGGGTATGCTATTACATTAATAGAGAGTTTTATTGCCGATGATGACGTTTCTATGATACCGGAACTTGAAATCGCAACTGATGATGAACAAGGCAGGGCTAAGTATTCCAGGATACTTAACTTTCATCGAAGAACAAACAACAGTTACGTCATCTACTTTCAGATTTCAGCTCAAAAAATAAAAGTAGATGGCGTAGAACATGATAACAGATGGTAACAAGTTATTTTATTAATAATTAAGAATGGCTCAGCAGGTAAAAGCATCAATAGAACTGGACAGTGGCAAGAAACTGACGCATTATCGAAGCTTGATCATTGAACAAGATTTGTTTAATCACCACCGCTTTGAAATTGTAGTACCCTTTGAAGTACTCGAAAGTGAAGAGGAAACCTTTTTTAACAAATCGCATAAAGACGTTTGTGGCAAACCTTTAACAATATCATTTGAACCGGTTTTAAAAGACGGCAGTTTCGACTTCCAGTTCAACGGTATTATTACAGAAATATCCTTATCCAGTCAAAGTGACCTTTCCAGTGTATTTATCATTAAAGGATACAGCCCCGGTATATTACTGGAAGATTGTGAACTGCGGCGTACATTTTTAGATAAGAATTTACAACAGATCTTTGATACCATTCTTAGTGCTTACCCCGGTAATATTATTAAGAAGCAGCTTAAACCCAGGCATAAGCAAACTATAAAATATGCCGTACAATATGATGAGTCCAATTTCGAATTTTTAAACAGGATGGCTACCGAATATGGTGAATGGTTTTTTTATAATGGAAAAGAACTATCACTTGGAGCGCCTGTTTCAGGTAAGGAAATAGAGTTTATTATTGATGGCATACAATCGTTCGATATGTTGATCGCATTAATGCCCAGCAAATTTACTATGACAGGTTATGACTATACCAAAGATCAATCTTATCAGGGAAAGTCTTCCAGTCAGCCGGTAGATGGCCTGAGCCAGTATGGAAAATTCGCATTGGATGAATCTGAAAACCTGTTTAGTCAGGAAGCGTTACTGATATCAGATAAACCTGTATACAGCCAGAATGAATTGGATGAATTGATTAAATCGAGGCGCTCCTTAATGGCTAGTAATCTGATTATATTTAACGGACGTGGAGAGAATCCGGATATTTCAGTAGGGACTGTTATAAACGTAAACGGAACCAGGCCAGAAAAGGGTGGAAGAAGCAAGAAAGAAAATTTTGGCAAATACCGGATTATAGAAATCAGACATGAAGTAGATAATAGCGGAAACTATTCCAGCACGTTTAAAGGAGTACCTGAAACAGCCCAGGTTCCTCCGGCGAATCATAATATTAAGCATCCGGTTGGCCAACCGGAACTGGCTACGGTAATCAACAACGATGATCCGGATAAATTAAGCCGTGTAAAAGTTGAGTTTAACTGGCCTGGTGAAGATAAAGAATCAGACTGGATCAGAACAGGAAGCTTTTATGCAGGTGGAGGGGATGGTAAAGGGATGCAGTTTATTCCTGAAAAAGAAGCTCAGGTAGTAGTTGGATATGAGTTGAACAAACCTGAACATCCGTTTATCATTACCAGTCTTTATCCCAAGAAACCAGGCATGCGGCACGCACAGGGGAGTAATGATGAAAAAGTTATTTATACTAAAGCCGGTAACACTATTGAGCTAATAGATAAACAAGGAGAAAATACAATACAGATTACTAATTCGAATAAGACAGATACCGCCATAATGCTGGAGTTTAAAGGTAACGGGCAAATTGCGATTAAAACAAATGGAAAAGTAGAGATCATTGCGCAGGAATCCATTTCATTAAAAGCAAATCAAAAAATAAGTATAGAAGCTCAGGATATTGAGATTAAAGCACAGAACAATCTTACTTGTGAAGGAACTATGAAAGCTGGGCTATCGGGGATGGAAATTAAGATAGAAGGACAGGCGAAGACTGAAGTGTCAGCAGGGGCAATGATGAAAGTAACAGGGGCCAACACCGAAGTAAACGGCGATATATTGTTAAACCTGAAAGGAACCATGGTAAAGATCAATTAATCATAAAACACTATTGTCTTTGTTAATATTTTTTTCATTTTATAACTAATAAATTTTATTTTATGTCATCTTTTCAATCAAAATTCAAATTCGATGGCCAGGAGTATGATGTAATCAGTTGCGTTTACTCTTTGGGACAAGCTACTGATGAAAAAGGCAGGCCGGCTTCTACTGTTCATGGCGGCAATATTTCTTTACAGGTTGCAGCTAACGACGATGATACACTCATCGGATGGATGATTGATCCCTATAAAAAATCAGATGGGTCTATTACTTTTAATAAAATTGATGAGGACTCAACCATGAAAGAACTCAAGTTTGAACAAGGTTATTGTGTCGGCTATTCCGAAAGCTTTAGTGCAAACTCAAATTCACCCATGACAGTTTCGTTGAATATTTCGGCTAAAAAGATTACCGTAGGCAATGCTACTCATGAAAATGTTTGGTAGTAAGTTAGGTTTGTTTTAATTATTAACAATTTTTATAGGTTTTAGTATCCCTTATTAATATTTTAATGAAACTATTTGGTTTACTAATCAGGTAAAGCTAGTATATGTATTTAGTACCAAATATGAAGCATGTGAAACAAACCAAAAGGATGGCATGTTGGTTTGCTAGTGCACAAATGCTTATTACCTGGAGGCGAGAAACAACCCAGTCTTGTGAGATAGGAATTTTAGATCCATCGGAGGATACGGCCAGTTATAAAATGTGGGAAATAAATAACGGGATATTGAATCCGGAAATTTTAAAATTTGCCAAGCGCGTGGGTCTTCAAGCTGTTCCACCTGTATCCCCTTCCGAGCAAGGATTAGCTGATTTGCTTTTTTATTATGGTCCTTTGTGGGTGAATGGAAAAAGTCATATTGTTGTTATTGCAGGTATACGAAATGAAGGATCTAATAATGCGGAAGCTTTAGTGTATGACCCAGCTTATAATGAGTGGGAAGTTAAGGCAAAAGAATGGCGTTCTTTATCAGAATGGTATGTTGGTACCAATGTAGATTCGAGAGATACAGGAGGAGATGTAGAAGCTGTATTTCTGCACTGCCCTGGTTATTAAATTAAATATTTTATTTATTAAAATTTATAAATTTCATTTTATGTCTTCTTTTCAATCAAAGTTCAAATTCGATGGCCAAGAGTATGATGTAATCAGCTGTGTTTACTCATTAGGTCAGGCAACTGACGAAAAAGGCCGGCCTGCTTCTACGGTTCATGGCGGAAATATTTCTTTACAGGTCGCGTCCAATGATGATGATACATTGATAGGATGGATGGTTGATCCCTACAAAAAATCGGACGGCTCAATTACTTTTAATAAGATCGATGAAGATGCGACCATGAAGGAATTAAAGTTTGAAGATGGCTATTGTGTCGGTTATTCTGAAAGCTTTAGCGCCACATCAAACACGCCGATGACCGCTTCTTTAAACATCTCAGCTAAAAAGATTACCGTAGGTAATGCCACTCATGAGAATGCATGGTAATATAAATACTTATAGGCTTTTAGTAAAACATAAAAAGTGCATTTTGCTTTATAGGTGTAGTTATACTGCTTAAATAAATGATTAATTTTTGCGGTATGCTTTTAGAAGAACAATAATTAATGATATATGAGCATTCTAAGTCTTCCGAAACTGCCGAGCATCTCAAAATTTGTAGGGTCGAGTTGGGAATTCGATACTTCTACAGGCGGAGATATTAGTGCTGCGATAGTTGCTGCTAGCCAGGGATCGTTGTTTATTCATGATAATAATGACCCGGATGGCATAGTGCATGAAGTAATGTATGTAGGTGTTGGATTAGCAATGGGCTCTCCATTACCATCTGCTTCGTATGCAACACCTGATATGTTCAGTACCGGAGTTGGTCCGGTTGTAATGCCTCCGACTAAGGCTGCTTTATATGTAAATGATTTTGCCGGTACTGGCTTTATAATAAATTTTTCCGGTGGCGCATTTGCTGGTCGTGCTTACACTATTGTATTTTTTGGTTTTCCTTTTGTAAGAGCAGCTTTACGTATTAAAAGTAAATCCTATACAACGCCGGCAGTTGGTATGTCCGGTATGCCCGTTTGGTTTGTATTGGATCCTTAATTTTATATTCTAATTAAAAGATATGGCCTGGGAAGTTTTAGCAGATTATTCAACAATGTTTCCACCTTACTTTCTTATGGAAAGGGCATTTGATGATTACAAGCTCGATTCTAAACCGGCCGGTGCGCATCCTACTAACCAATGTGCCATAAGAATGAGTATTGCATTAGGACGGAGTGGTTTTTCATTAAGTGCATTTCCGGTGCCCCATCGTGTGAAAACAACCACTCATTTACCGGTACCTTATGTAATGGGAGCAAACGAACTGGCCGAATACTTAAAAACCCTATGGGGATATCCGGTAGTTTTCCGTAGCAACCTGAATACTGTAACCAGGGAATTAAGCAACAGGAAAGGTATTATTTATTTTAATAACTGTTTTCACCGGAGCGAAGACCCTGAAGGCTCAAGGCAAGGCGATCATATTGATCTTTGGAACGGCTCGCATTATTATAACCAGTTGTACAATATTAGGGCAGGTATGGAAGACAGGCTTTCCTCCGGACCTTTATTTACACGCAGTAACAGCGTGTGGTTTTTCGAATTGTTTTAAAAATAGCACTATACATCATTAATAACAATCTTTTATAAAAACTTTAACGAGTAAAATTTTTACAATGCGTATTAAAAAACATTATACCTTATCAGCTTTGCTGATTCTATCAGCATTTGTTACAATGGCCCAGCCAAATATGTCAGAAGATGGATTAAAAGAAAAACGCTTTTACATAAAAGCATATGGTGGATATGGATTATTTACTCCGGGATCTTATCGGGTTGAATCAAGAAATCAGTATGTATACCAGTCAGGGACCGCTGGGGTAGTACCTATATTAAGAGACACAACACTTGTTTCTTTAGGAAAAAAAGGTATAGGAGGTGGCTTAAGAATTGGAGGAGGAATTGGTATTAATTTGAGTGATTTTTTAAACGTTGGTGTAGATGCAGAATATTTTAAGGGCAATACATTAGTTAACAATAGTTCAAACAAAAATGCTTTTTCTAACAGCTTAACACGCTCTACAATAGATTATAAAGTAATAAGCATTACACCACATATACTTTTTAAAGCCAGGTCAACTCCTAATTACTACATATACAACAGAGTAGGAATATTGTTAAGTTTACCGTTTACTTTAAATTATAGTGGTAGTGATTCGCTTGCATATGAGCCAAAAATACAAACTGTTACTTCAGGATCTGGAAGTACTCAAACTACGACTACATATAGAACTTTGAGCAAGTCTGTTAAAACATATTCAGGAGGATATAAAGTTCCATTAAGTATTGGTCTTAATGTAGCTTTAGGAGTTCAATTCAAAATAGCTGGTAATTTACGGGGATTTGGAGAACTATTCGCAAATTATTCGGTTTTGTCACCCCAAAGTTACCATGAAACTTCAAAAAGAACAGCTAGTGGAAGCGTTACTGAAACAACAACACCAGGGAATAAAACTACAATTACAAATGTCATAACTACATATGATTTGGATACTGATATTACATACAAAAAAGATGGAGCTCTAACTTATAAGTATGAAAATGTTAAACCATCTACAATAAGTAATATTCCAAGTGGTACGACAACGCAAAATTTTTATAATTTATCATCGCAAACAACATCATCTATTAATAGAAACATGAATGCTATAGGAATTAACATAGGTATAGCATATAAATTATAAATGCAAAACGCTTACTACAAGTTACCTCTCCGCCTGGACCTGATCAGTCAGAAAAAGCAGCACCTGTCCTGTTCGTTAAAGGATTCGATAGCGCAAAACCTGCACCTCATCATTTCCACATATCGGGGAGAAGCTGCTTTTTCTGAAGATTATGGTTGCAGCTTGTGGGATGAAGAATTCAATATCCAGCTCAACCTGCGCTGGAAAGAAAATCTGTGCGATTCGCTTACCCAAGCCATTGAAAAGTTTGAAAAGCGGTTTCAACTGCAGGACATTAAAGTCAGCATGGAAGAATACAACGAACTGATGGAAAAAGAAAGTTCACGCATCCGTAAACGAGTAAGGATCGAAATGTTCGGTACCATAAAAAAAACGAATGAGGCGCTTAATTTCCGGGACCTGATATTCATATCTCCTTTAGCACAAAAATAAAACCGGAAAAACAATGCCATACGAAGGTGAAATATTAGATAATTGTCCCCTATTTATTGATTTTAACCATGTTCACGTTGTGGTTGTAAGTGGGGCATCCTGGAACCCATGCGGCCATATGTTAATATGTACTGGAACAAATCGTGGTAACTCTTTGTATTTTCACGTTGCAGGGCAAGGAGTATATGAATTATACGGTATATATACATATCCAAAATTTATGTACGAAGATGGATATAAGCAATACCTGCGGGAAAACGGTAAACATGAGCTTACGCGAACGAACGTTAAAGTAATAAATCCACACAAAGCACATCAGGAACTTATAAATTTAATGGGACAGAAATGGTTTTGGATGGTTCTACCACATAATTGCGCTGCATTTGTAGAGAAAATTATTGAAGCAGGCGGAGGAAATCTTTCTGTTATGCTTAACTGTCCTGACCAGGAAGTATTTCATCGAATTGGTAGTAGGTTTGATGGATTAGGAAGCGGAGCCAGACTTATTATGTATTAAACATATACTTCTAATTAACATATACGTGTTAAGTTAAAGATATGTTACTTTATCTGATATAACAAAAATTTACTCCTCGGCTCATTGCTTTTATAATATAAAGTACAAGGTTTCTATATGTATGCATAAGTAACTTTTTCATTATTGTTATCCTCTTGATTGATAATAGTATAGACAAACCTTAATATTTATTTCTTATGTTTGCAAGGTTTAATCTAACTATTTTATCAAACTTATGTTTTCATGCCTGTTAGTTCTATAGGGAAGCAGCTTCGTAACCGCATAATCTGGTATTGTTTCGCAATGGTGATGATACTTAGCCTGATAAGCCTTTCACAACAGATAAGCGAAACTTCAATTGACTCATATTACATACTGGCATTGATACTTGTAATTGCCTTAGGTATAATTCACGTCAGGTTAATGTACAAGTATTTACAGTTTCCCCTATCTGAGAACTTTGGCCGACCCTTATTGATTACTATAATTATTATGGCATTATCCGCCGTAATAATTGCAGTAATATACTATTTCCTTAAACTGAATTATGGATTTATTACTTTCCTCCTTCCCTTTATAATTCCTTTTATATGCTACCGGACGTACCAGCATTTTATTCAGATTCCTTCTGCAGAATACAAATTATGGTATTATCCGGTAAATTCTTCAATGCCGGATATTGATGCCATAGACCTTTCCCAGGTTTTAGTAGTGCAATTTGTATTTTCAAAAAGTCAAAGCGATTTAACAAAAACCAATTTTACGGCTAAAGCACCTATAAATATGACTATGGGCCAGCTTTTCTTCATATTTATAAATGACTATAATGAACGGGAGCAACAAGGTGACATTGCATTCTTAAACAGTCAAAATTTACCATACGGCTGGTTATTTTACTGCAAAAAAGGATGGTTAAATAAAAAGACATTCTTTGATACAGATTTGTCGTTTAAAGATAACTTTGTTCACAGCAATGAATTCATATACGCAGATAGAGTTACAAATTAGTAGTTGTCAATGAAAAGAGGATAGAGTATTTAGTACTGGTAGTTATTCGATAGTAAACCTCCAACAATGAGCCAGCGATTCGAGCAACAAATGAGTCTTCGTACAATAGCAATTGATGATGTAAATTTTCTTTAAAAAGCCGTAATGAACTACCATCGGTTCTTAAAGCGTTGCAATATATTTTTATTACTACTGAACTAAGTGAGAAAGTATTTGCACTGTTACAAAGAAGATATGTGGAGACAAAAACAAACAGGTCGCAAGGGTATGGATCTATAGCACATACTGATATTAGCTGTGGTGCGCCATACCATTTACACCAATGGGACCGGTTGGAAATGATGGCCACTTACAATGAGTTTAGTTCGCCAAATAATGGGTGTGCATGCCACAGGCTTTATGAGCGGCGATAAAAAGATTGAATCGGTTATCAAACTATATTAGACAATGTATTGAATGGTAAGTATTTGCCTGCTCCTAATACTTAAACAAAAAGAAATCACTTATGCGAATGAAATTGTTGTGGTATGTAATTACTTTTTCCATTAAATTAGTCATCATCCAGCTTTCACTCTCCGCCATTTCTCCCATTGTGGCTTTTGCAAAAGAATTTATTCCAATTAGTGGTATTGTTACCAACAGTAAATCAGGTGAGCCGCTTGCCGGGGCTACCGTTACAATAAAAAAGAAAAAGAAAGCGGTTATTACCGGCAACGAAGGGAAATTCATTATTGATGCGGAAATAGGAGATGTACTGGTTGTTTCTTCGGTGGGTTATGTGACGTATGAAGTAACTGTAAGTGCTGAAACCACTTATTCATTAAAGCTTACAGCCAGCGATGCCAGTCTGGGCAATATAACGGTTATTGGTTCCCGTGGCAGGCCACGTACAGATATCAACAGGCCAGTGCCGGTAGATGTAATCACTTCCAGGGAACTGGAAAACACAGGGCAAGTGGATTTAGGCCAGATGGCGCAGTTTACTTCACCATCCTTCAACTCTGCAAAAAATGGAATTAATGGAGTGGCGAATTTTGCCGACCCTGCTACATTAAGGGGTATGTCGCCCGACCAGTCCCTGGTGCTGGTTAACGGCAAAAGAAGGCACCAGTTCTCTGCGATCAATAATAACGTAACAATAGGTAAAGGTACAGTGGTAACAGATTTAAACAGCATTCCGTCACTGGCAGTGGAACGTATGGAGATATTACGGGATGGTGCCGCGGCGCAATATGGCTCCGATGCGATTGCCGGTATCATGAACCTTTCACTAAAAAACAATATCAATAGTGGACAGTTCAAAACACAGTTTGGTGTTACCAAAAAAGGTGATGGCGCTACTGCTTTGGCGGCATTGAATTACGGACTGGGGTTAGGAAAAGCAGGGAGCTTTTTTAATTTCACCTTGCATTATCAATATGTTGGAGGTACAGACCGGGTAGACCCATACACAGGTATTATTTACAACAGCTCAAAAGCTATAGATGACAGCATCCGCAATGCAAGAGGAGTGTGGCCTGTAAATAAATCTGCTTATGTAACCCGGTACGGCAGCAATCAAACAAAAGCATACCAGGCCTTTATAAATATGGGTTACCCGGTTGGTAAAAACTGGAACTTGTATAGTTTTGGCGGCGCTTCAAAAAAAGATATTCTTGCGTATGGCTTTTTTAGGAATGCCCGTGCTGCAGATGCAAACTCCAATCCATCTCTTTTCCCCGACGGCTATACTCCCCAGCTTCCTGGAAAAACTGTTGACTATTCTTTGTTCGCAGGCGTAAACAAAGTATCGGCCGATGGATGGAATATTGATTTGAGTACAGGTTACGGCTTAAACTATCTTGATTTATTTGCCAACAACACAACCAATCCATCAATGGGTGCTGCATCGCCTACTGATTTTTATGTAGGCAGAAATACCTTCGGGCAAAGCACTACCGAAGCGAATTTCAGCAAAAATTATAACGGGCTCTGGGGTACTCAGTCTGTAAACCTTGCCCTGGGCAGCCAGTTACGAATAGACAATTTTAAGCTTGCAGCAGGCGACTCAGCTTCTTACATAGTTGGTCCTCTTGCAACCTCTAATAACAAAGCCCCTGGCAGTAGCGGAAGACCCGGTATTGCACCCGCCGACAGGGCTAATGAATCAAGAACCAATATCGGTGTGTACCTCGATCTTGAAAGTGATATTACCGAAAAATTTTTAGTGGCCGTTGCAGGGCGTTACGAAAACTACAGCGACTTTGGAAGTAACATTTCCGGTAAGCTCGCCTCCCGTTTAAACTTTACTAAAAACTTTGCTGTCAGGGCTTCTGTTAACCGTGGCTTCCGTGCCCCTTCATTGCAACAGGTTTTTAATAGCCAAACCACTTCTACTGTGCAGGCAGGTGTTATAAGGCAAACAAAACAGTTGCGCAGCGATGACCCCAGACTGAAACAAATAGGCATTGAAGATCCGAAACCCGAGTTAAGCTGGAATTATAATATCGGGTTAACTGCAAAAGCAGGAACGGAATTTTTGTTTACGTTGGATGCTTACCAGATTGATGTGACTGACCGGATCATTACTTCGGAACAATTAGCTGTAAGCAGCGCTATCCCTGCTTTGCTTGCAGTGTTTCCGGCAAGTACGGGCATAAGGGAATTAACCTTCTTTACCAACCATATCAATACTCGTACTAAGGGCATTGACCTGGTTGCAAGCTATAAACACAACTTTACGCCCAAGAGAGTGCTGAACGCCAGTGTGGCCTTTACATTTAATAAAACTGAAATTACTTCGCAAAAAGCTACTCCCGAAGCATTGCGCGCCGGAGCTACCAGTACCATAAAATTAATTGATACGGTAAGTGTATCTTTAATAGAAACATCGCAGCCCAGGAACAAAGTGCTTGCAAGCATCGGTTACCAGGCCGGTAAATTCAATGTTACGGCTAAGGCCACTTATTTCGGAGAAGTAAAAGCATGGGAAAAGCCAGCTGGCCTGCCACACCGCAGTCAGGTTTTTAGTGGTAAAACCCTGATAGATGCTTCGTTTAGCTATGATATTTTTAAAATGTTTTCGATCACTATCGGCGGCAATAACCTCTTTAATGTTTACCCGGATAAAGTGTTAACTACGTTTGCCTCTTATTCCAGCGGGCAGATTCCTTTTACAAGAAATGCGGGCCAGTTTGGTTTCAACGGGTCATATTATTATACGACACTTAATTTAAAATTTTGATGCCGCCGCAGGTGCAATAATTTGTACCGGCTTATTGATTATACTTATTTCAATGTCGTTGATTTAAGAAGTACATCTTTAATAGGCATCCCTTGTGTCCCTTGTGGGATTTCCTTTGTGTTCCTTGTGGTAAAAAATTCTCGAAATCATAGACCTTATTTTACCACAAGGAACACAAAGGAAATCCCACAAGGGACACCAAGACCTCGGACCAGATTATTTCTACCAGGAAAGAACACAACAAACTTCTTAAAGTCAACGACAATGTAAATTTATTGGATAAAGCAATACTCATATTATTATGCATAGCATCAGGGATGCTGTTGAGGCGGTTTAAAATAGTGCCTGATAACAGCCACAAGGTTCTAAACGAATTGCTGATTAATTTTTTTATGCCTGCTCTTATACTATGGCAGATTACTGAGCTGAAATTTAACAGCAGGTTTATATTTCCTGTACTAACTGCCTGGATAATTTTTGCAGGGGCATTGGTATTTTTTTTTGTTGTTGGTAAATGGCAAAATTATGCGCCCAAATCAGTAGGAGCTTTAGTTATTACCGGGGGTATCAGCAGCACATCATTTTTAGGGTTCCCCATATTTGAAATGCTGTATGGCAAAGAAGGTTTGCAGATAGCTATTTTAATGAGTCAGGCGGGTTCTTTTTTAATTGGTATTACACTGGGTGTGGCTGTAGCTTCCTGGTATTCATCTACTGCTCCTTCAGCAAAACAAATAGCGGGCAATGTGTTTAGCTTTCCACCGTTAATTGCTTTCATGCTTGCAATTGGATTGAATATTACCGGTATCCATTTTCCTGCAGTCGTTAATGAAATGCTTGGCACAATCAGCAACCCGTATTTAATACTGGCATTACTATCTGTTGGAATGCAGATAAATTTGTCAGCAAAAGAAATAGAAACCAAAATGCTTACTGTTGGTTTATTATACAAGTTGATATTGGCGCCAGCATTGATATATTGTTTGTATCATTTTGCTTTTAGAAGAGATAATTTTATTACTTCTATCAGTGTAATGGGAGCAGCAATCGGCCCTATGAACACTGCTGCGGTAATAGCAGGGAAATTTAATTTAAACGCAAAACTGGCTTCGCAAATGGTAGCCATTGGCATACCACTTTCTTTACCGGTTATCTATATTATTCATTTGTTATTGAGGTGATTTGTTTCAAAGGAATTGTCGTTGTTTTATCTTCAATTATTGTGTTATATTGTTTACAAACTTTAATTACCAGTTGGTAACAAAAAGATCAGGATCAAATGCCACGTTTCTAACTTAATATATTGCTGTTTATTAATTAATTTTACCAGCTCAGCAAGGTTAATTTATTTATTAATTTTAATAAATATGCAGGTTAGAATCATTTTGTTGATTATTTTATTTATGTTAACCGGGTTCCTCGTAATCCAGGGTTGTAAACCGCCAAATGATGAAGAAAAATCACACAAAACTGAACCAATAGATTTGGGAGAAATTGCTGCTCTTCCCTTAACATATAAAAATCCCGGGAATAATCCCTCTTCTCCGGAAAAGATCGAATTAGGCCGGTTGCTTTTTTATGATCCGGTTCTTTCCGGTAAAAAAGATGTGTCTTGCGCATCCTGTCATCATCCTGAATTTGGTTATGCCGAAAGTCTTCAGGTTTCTATTGGGGTGAATGGTAGAGGCTTAGGAGAAAAAAGGATTTTTTCATTACCTAATGATATTCCTTTTACCAAAAGAAATTCTCAAACACTATTGAACACTGCTTTTAATGGTATTGATACGGATGGTAATTACCAGCCTGAAGAAGCACCTATGTTTTGGGATCTCAGGGCTAAAAGCCTTGAAGCACAAGCCTTGCAACCCATAAAGCAATTGGAAGAAATGCGTGGCCGTGAAAATGGCGACACGATTGCAGTCAACGAGATAATTAAAAGGGTAAGAGCTATACCTGCATATCGCCGTTTATTTAAAGCGGCTTTTAATGAGCCGGATGCTGTAAGCGATTCAAACCTTGGCAAAGCATTAGCCAGCTTTCAAAGATCCCTGTTGGCAAACAATTCAAGGTTTGATCAATACATGCGTGGAGACACCAAGGCGTTGACAAGTTCAGAACTCGAAGGTATGGATTTGTTTATTCAATCGGGTTGTGCCCGTTGTCATAACGGACCTATGCTTTCAGATTATAAGACGCATGTAATGGGTGTCAGCGACAATGAGAATGGTGTTGGTATTGATTCAGGATTTCACAACAGCTTTGCTTTTCGTACTCCATCCTTACGAAACCTGCGATTCACCTACCCTTACATGCACAGCGGCAAAATAAAAACATTGGATGATGTATTGACATTTTATGAAGACCTGCAGGGAAATGAGTTACCTAACACTAATGTAAAAAGGGAACAGTTGGATCCACTGGCAAAAAAGATAAAATTAGAATTCAAAAATATCTCACGCATTGTGGAATTCTTAAACTCGCTCAATGACGATAAGTATTATAAGATGATTCCTGCTGCGGTACCCAGTGGTTTAGAGGTAGGAGGTAATATAAAATAAAACCTGGTGTTGTGTGTTAAGCGTAAAATTCAGTATTAATAGCTATCAGCTATCAGCAGTCAGCTATCAGGAGGAAACTTAATACACATTGATTTGCTGATAGCTGATATCATTATCTAACTACTATAAAATATTGCACATTATTAAGGAAAGGCATTATACTTAAAGAACATAATACTAAATCCTGATAATATTTAAGCATTATTAATTGTTATGAAACATAATTCATTAAATTAAGGTATATGAAAACATTATTATTCTTAAGACTTATTTTCATCTGTTCTACTCTTTCATTGTTTATTCTAGGCTCATGTAATAAGCAACCTTATATTACTGACTACGACAATGTTAATGGCTATGTAATTGCAAAAGAAATCTGTAAAAATAACGATGATGATTATTGGATTATAGATTTCACTTATCCAGATTTTACACAATATCAGTATGGTGATACTTTAGTTTTAAACGGAACAAAATATACTAATGTAATTAAAACAAAAGACTTAGACCAGCGCTTAAAAAAGGTTGGGATGGCGGTTTCAATTGATTTTAAAACTTTTACTCCTAATCAGGTAGAAACTACCGGTTGCATAGTAAGCAATCCTACTACTTATAAATTAAAAGAAATTTTTATTATCAACCAATTTGAAATCAGATAAACTTTTATTTATGAAAAAGGTATAAATAAAATTTACCAAAATCTTTCGTAAATCCATACCGCTGCAGACATTGCCATGCTAGCTGATTCTATTATTTAATAAGCTACATAATAGTGGAGGGTGTCAACAGCCTAAATTAATTTGTTACTTCATGTACACATTAACCCACATTGCAGCTAAATCACCTATTTTCATCAATTTTTGATTGATTTTGAGGTATCATATTTGTAAAATCCTTGCTGGTAAAGGGTTTATATTTTTCGGGTTGCTTGTAGTACACAGGGGG
>JAABUN010003037.1_pt1 | contig 27318 bp, 30 predicted proteins | sample 5559311 | NCBI WGS metagenome assembly JAABUN01 (sample SAMN10711877, study PRJNA513370) | rock metagenome | isolation source: Antarctica rocks | place: Antarctica: Victoria Land, Siegfried Peak sud
GCAACTCAGCTTCCTGCTCAGCCGTCGCAACCAAAGGAGACCGACCCGCCATGACAACCACCCAGCCTACGTCAACAACAGCCCGATATTACCATCCGTGCGTAGAGCCAAGGAAGCCTGCTTAGAAGTGTTCCGCCGGAGATGAGACTTCGGTGGGAGCACGGAGGGGACTGGGATGGCGCGCAAGCATCACAAGCCGGAGGAGATCGTCGCCAAGCTGCGGCAGGTCGAAGTTCTGGTAGGACAGGGCAAGCCGGTGGCCGAGGGCGTTCGGGCGATCGGGGTGACGGAGGCGACATACTACCGGTGGCGTGCCGAGTATGGCGGCTTGAAGCTGGACCAGGTGAAACGGCTGAAGGTTCTGGAGCAGGAGAACGGCCGTCTTCGGCGGGCCGTCGCTGACCTGATGCTGGAGAAGCTGGTGCTGAAGGAAGCCGCCTCGGGAAACTTCTGAGCGCTGCCCGTCGTCGGACGTGCATCGAGCACGTCACGGCCGAGCTGGGCGTGTCCGAGCGGTTTGCCTGCCGGGTGCTGGATCAGCACCGTTCGACGCAGCGCAAGGCGCCTGAAACGGCTGACGACGAGGCGGCGCTGACGGCAGCGATCATCGACTGGGCCAGGCAGTATGGGCGCTACGGCTACCGGCGGGTCACGGCCTTGCTGCGGGCCGAGGGCTGGGCGTGCAACCACAAGCGGGTGGAGCGGATCTGGCGCCGCGAGGGGTTGCGCGTGCCTGCCCGGCAGCCGAAGCGCGGGCGTCTGTGGCTGAACGACGGGTCCTGCGTTCGGCTACGACCGGAGAAGCCCAACGACGTGTGGGCCTACGACTTCGTCGAGGACCGAACCCGGGACGGGCGCAAGATCAGGATGCTGAATGTCGTGGACGAGTTCACCCGCGAGTGCCTGTGCATCCGGGTCGGGCGCAAGCTGGGCTCGGCCGAGGTCATCGACGTGCTGGCGGACCTGTTCATCGCCCGTGGCACGCCTGGCTACATCCGCTCGGACAACGGGCCGGAGTTCGTGGCCACCGCCGTGAAGGGCTGGATCACGGGCATCGGTGCCAAGACGGCTTACATCGAGCCGGGCAGCCCGTGGGAGAACGGCTACGTGGAAAGCTTCAACGGCAAGCTGCGGGACGAGCTGCTCAACATGGAAGTGTTCAACACGCTCCTCGAAGCCAAGGTGCTGATCGAGCAATGGCGGGTGCATTACAACACCGTACGTCCACACTCATCCTTGGGCTACCGGCCACCAGCGCCGGAGGTCATCGTGCTGGGCAGGCCGATGCCGCCCGGCCGTCCCGGTCCGACCGGGTCACCACCGCCGCCAGCTACAATGCTGCACTAACATTTTGCTCGGACCACTCGATGGGGGCTGGTCAACAGCGACCGCGCCGAACCAGTTGTGGGTGGCAGACATTACGTTCGTGTCAACGGCAACGGGGTTCCTCTACCTCGCCGTGGTCCTGGATGCCTGGAGCCGCAAAATCGTGGGCTGGTCGATGGCAAACCACTTGCGCGCCGAGCTGGTGCTGGACGCGATGGAAATGGCCATCGGCCAGCGCCGGCCCAAGGACGTCATTCACCATAGCGACCAGGGGTCTCAATATACGTCTCTGGCGTTCGGCAAACGCTGCAAAGAGGCCGGCGTGCGGCCGTCCATGGGATCGGTGGGCGACGCGTATGACAACGCCATGTGCGAGAGCTTCTTCGCCACCTTGGAATGCGAGCTGCTGGAGCGGCGCCGGTTCGCGTCCCAAGCCGAAGCCCGCATGGCCTGCTTCAGCTTCATAGAGGGCTGGTACAACCCTGTCCGCCTGCATTCCAGCCTGGGCTATCGCTCGCCTATGGCCTACGAGGCAGCCGTAGCAGCAACAGAGGCGGCCGAAGCCCAGGCATAGCCACCGAAGCCCACCAACACTCCATCAAACCGGGGCAACTTCAGGCGGGCCGGAGGGCGCTGAGCAGAGCATGGCGGACCACGCTGCGGCGCTGGGCCTCAACCTTGGCGACCGCCGGCTGCGCCTGGCGCTGGAGTTGTCGGGCGAGCTGGTCGGCTTCCCCCGGCAGCTCGGCACCCATCCTGGCGGCTTCGTGCTGACCGCTGACCGCCTGGACGCCCTGGTGCCGGTCGAACCGGCGGCGATGGCGAACCGCCAGGTAATCGAGTGGGACAAGGACGACATCGATGGGCTGAAGTGGATGAAGATGGACGTGCTCGGCCTGGGGATGCTGGGCTGCCTGCGCCGCAGCTTCGAGCTGCTGGAGGAGCACGGCGACCCGGCGCTGGACATCGCCACGATCCCGCCGGAGGACCCGGCGACCTATGCCATGATCCGCCGGGCCGACACGCTCGGTACGTTCCAGATCGAGAGCCGGGCGCAGATGGCGATGCTGCCACGGCTGAAGCCCACCACGTTCTACGACCTCGTGGTGCAGGTCGCCATCGTCCGGCCCGGCCCCATCCAGGGCGACATGGTGCATCCCTACCTGCGGCGGCGCGAGGGGCTGGAGCGGCCCGACTACCCGAAGCCTGAACTCAAGAGGGTGCTGGGCAAGACCTTGGGCGTGCCCTTGTTCCAGGAGCAGGCAATGCAGGTGGCCATCCACTGCGCCGGCTTCACCCCGGGCGAAGCCGACCAGCTCCGCCGGAGCATGGCGACGTTCAAGCTGACCGGCGGCGTCAGCCACTTCCGGGACAAGCTGATCGAGGGCATGGTCCACAACGGCTACGAGCGGGCCTTCGCCGAGCGGACCTTCTCGCAGCTGGAGGGCTTCGGCAGCTACGGCTTCCCCGAGAGCCACGCCGCCTCGTTCGCGCTGATCGCCTACGCCAGCGCGTGGATGAAGTGCCACCACCCGGCGGTATTCTGCTGCGCGTTGCTGAACAGCCAGCCCATGGGGTTCTATGCTCCGGCGCAGGTCGTGCGCGATGCGCAGGAGCACGGGGTGGAGGTCAGGCCCGTGTGCGTCAACGCCTCGCGCTTGGACTGCACCCTGGAGCCGCAGCGGGACGGGCGCCCTGCCCTCGCGGTTCGGCTCGGGCTGCGGATGGTGAAGGGCCTGGCCAACGAGCCTGCGGCAGCGCTGGTCGCGCACCGCGGGGACCAGGCCTACGAGGGTCTGGAGGAGGTCTGGCGCCGGGCTGGCATCCCGGCTGCAGCGCTGGAGCGGCTGGCGGAAGCGGATACCTTTCGTAGCCTGGGGCTGGATCGGCGCCAGGCGCTGTGGGCGGTGAAGGGGCTGGCCGACACCGTGCTGCCGTTGTTCGCGGCGGCAGACGCCGGGCGCCGGCCGAGGCCGGAGATCGTGGAGCCCCCTGCCCCGCTCGCCCCTATGAAGGAAAGCTGCGAGGTGGTCGAGGACTACGGCAGCACCGGGCTGAGCTTGCGGCAGCATCCCGTAGCCTTCCTGCGAGCGGACCTGCGCCGCCGGGGCATGGTGGCTTGCGCTGATCTCACGCACCTGCGCGACGGCCGTCGCGTGGCCGTGCCCGGCATTGTGCTCATGCGGCAGAAGCCCGGCTCGGCCAAGGGCGTCATGTTCATTACGCTGGAGGACGAGACGGGAGTCGCGAACCTGGTGCTCTGGCCGGACCGCTATCAGGCGCAGCGCCGGCTCGTGCTGTCCGCCTCCATGCTGGCCTGCCATGGCAAGGTGCAGCGGGAGGGTGACGTCCTCCATGTCATCGCGGACCTGTTGGAGGACCTGTCCGGGCTGCTGCGGAGCGTAGGCGACCGGGAGCGGGCGTGAACAGGCTACACGTAGGTTGGCACTGGGCGGGGGAGCTGACGCATCGTCAGGCTGTCGGGGATCGGCATCCTCCGGGACATCTGCTTCATGAAGAATGCAACGCCCGCCGCGGCCCACTGGATACGGAGGCTGGCAGTTCCCTCTTACGCCGTGTTGGCGGCAATTGGATGGAACGGGTCGAGCTGGACAGGAGCGCGGCGCGTGCTCTCAGCATGGCTGAACTCGTTGCGAGCCAGCACCTGCAATCTCCGAAATGCCTGATCGTGTGCGAGAGCATCGCGCGTTTTGACGCGTGCTTTTTGATGCGTGATGCACGCATCGTGCATCTTGACTGACGATGCACGTATTGGGTGGACAAGAGGCAGATCATCAGACAGGCTCTGTGCAGCAACCACGCAAGTTGCCAAGACCCGTGTGATGAACGCACCGGGATGCGTGATGCACCATGCAAGGAGACAGGGATGAGGCGGATCGTACTGGTCCAGCAAAAGGGCGGTGCCGCCAAGACGACGCTCTGCGTTCACCTGGCCGTAGCCTCGGAGCAGAGCGGGTCGAAGACCGCCATCGTGGACACGGACCCGCAAGCGAGTGCGGCACTGGTGTGGGGCCAAGCCCGTGGAGGCACCGCGCCCCCGGTCGCCCAGTCGCTTGCCGCGGAGCTGCGGGACGTCCTCGAGGCGGCCGAGGCGGATGGCTACGACGTCGTGTTCATCGACACCCCACCGCACACGGCGCCGGCGATCGAGCTGATCGCGCGCAGCGTGGACCTCGCCATCATTCCAGTGCAGCCGTCTGTCCTGGATGTCGCGGCAACGCAAAATACCGTCGAGCTGCTGCGGGCGGCCGGCGTGCCAATGGTCGCGGTCCTGACCAGGACGCCGCCGACCCGCGACGAGGAAACCGTCGAGACTGAGAAGGCTCTCCAACAGATGGAGGTGCGGCTGCTGGCAACCCGGGTTTGCGAGCGCAAGGCCTACCGCCGCGCCTTGACGCAAGGCCAGGCCGTTTCAGAGTTCGACCCGTCGAGCAAGGCGGCGCAGGAGATCAGCGCTCTGTGGCGCGAAATCGAGGCGCTTCAGCCGCAGGCGGTGGAGCCGGCGCGAACCAAGGCGAAGCGCAAGCTGAGGGCGGTGGCATGAGCGGCCAGAAGAAGGGCTTCGCGCAGTTCATCAGGCCGGTGCCGGAGACCGCAGCTGAGGGCAGGGCAGGGACGGTTGCAAACCCGGCCCATGCGGGAGCACGGGGCGACGTCCCAACCACTCCTCAAGGCGATGACGGACGCATCCGGATGGTCACGTCCACGGGGCGTGTCCGGACATTCAGCGCCAGCCGGCAGCTCCCGGGCATCACCTTGCGCGTAACGGAGGAGCGGTGGGAGCGGCTCAAGATGATGAGTATCCAGGAGCGTCGTCCGTTGCAGGAGATTGTGAGTGAGGCGATGGAGCGGTACATGCGCGAACGTGGTCTGCCTTGGTAGGGCGCAAGCGGCTTCACAGACAAAGCAAATCCATTCGTGATGTCCACATCTCGATGCGTGGAGTTTGATGCGTGATGCACGAGTATTGATGGATGCGTCACGCATCAAGACGCGTGCTTCTTATCCTGCCGCGAGTGAGGGTTTCTCAGGGGTAGGCGGCCTCTAAAGCCCGACGTTCCCTGCGGGGCTGTCGCGATTGAGGCAGGCGCGTCGAACGTAGCCGCGCATGGTCTCCAGGCTTTTCTGGCGGGTGTGCTCCATGATGCGTTCGTCGGCGACGCCGTTGCCGTAGGCGGTAGTGATGAAGCCAGCCCGCAGCCCGTGTGGGCTGATCGGCTCCAGCTTGGTGCCAACGATGCCGGCGGCGCGGGCGCGCTTGCCGAGCACTAGGCGGACGCTGCCGGGGTTCATTGGCTTGCGCCCGGGCTTGCCCCAGCGGTCCACCCGGCGGAACACGGAGCCGTCCTTGATCGTGGCGTCTTCCATCCAGCGCCGCAGGTGGGCGACAGGGCAGGTACGCGCGTTGCGGCCGTGCGGGATGCCAATGTCCTTGCCGGCAGGGTCCGTCTTTGAGCGCGCGATGCGGAGCACGATGCCCTGGGCGGTCCATCGGACGTGTTCGTACTGCAATGCGACCAGCTCCGAGCGCCGCAGCGCGCCGGCGAAGCCGATCAGGATCAGTGCCCGGTCGCGCACTCCAGCAAGGCCGGAGCCGCAGGCGTCCACCAGCTTCTGGATGTCCGGCGTGGTGAGTGCCGCGGCTTGGCGCAGTTCACGCCCGGGGACGTTGGCGGCGCCGCGCAGGGCCTCGCGGATGTGCGGGTGTTTGGTGTCGAAGGGCAGGCGGGCGAGGCGGGCCTGGCGGATGATGGCGGCGACGCGCCGGCGCAGGGTGGAGACGGCTTGCTCTTGGTGTGCGGTCAGGTACTCGCCGACGATGCCCTCCATAGCCTCGGCCCCATCCAGGGGGTGGAAGCCGTTCTTCAGGCACCAGGCTCCGAAGTGCCGCCAGTCGGCCGCGTAGGCGCGCAGCGTGGCAGGCGCGTCGGCGAGAGCGCGGAGCTTCTTCGCTTCCTCCGACTGCCCGGCCGGCCGCGGGATGAGGGTGATGCCGTCCTGGTCGAGGACAAGGGGCCGGAAGGGGATCAGGTTGCCGTCGTCGCTGCCGTCCATGCCTGTACCCGACTCCCAGAATGGTGGCCAAGGGTGCTGTCCTGCTCCCGTTGTCGCGTTTCCTTAATCGTGATCTATCGTTCCTGACAAAGTCAGTAGCTTGCGCGTGTCCTAATTCATAAGAATGTAGCCCAGATCGCAAGAAAGTGCCCTACATCGTAAGCCGGCATCCGGGGTGACGCGCATGGCGGCCGAGACAAGGCCCAAGCCTCCTCTGCTGGCGGTCTCCGACTCCGATTGGGCCGAGGCCGTCCAGCGCGAGTCGGTCCTGCGCCCGCTGTCCACCCAGCCCCGTGTCGGCCTGCACGCAGCTTTGGCAGCAGCGTCCGCCTTGGGCCTGAGCAAGCCGCGCATCTACGGCCAGCTGCGCACCTTCCACGCCAACCCAGTCACGGCCTAGCTGCTGCCCCGCAAGCCTGGCCAGACCCGGGGCGCGCGGCGTCTCAACGTGGCAGCCGAGGCGCAAATAGAGACGGCCATCGAGGAGGTGTACCTCAAGCGGGAGCGCCCGACCCTCAAGGTGGTCTGGCGGCAGCTGAAGGCGAACTTCCGCACCGCCGGGTTGGCCCCGCCGTCCATGAAGGTGCGAACAAGCGCCGAACCGGGACCCCTCTCGAAAGCGGGTGCAACACGCTGACTTTGCGGCGAGAAATGACCGACAGGTAGGGTCCCGGCCGGCGCCGGCCGGGACCCTACCTTTACGGCGTTTTTCTTCGTCTGATCAATACGGCAGCCCCGATCCCAGCAGGGTTCCACTTGAGCGCTTGTTCACACCCTATGCTCAACCCGCAACAGGATCTTCACTTCAACATAACCTAACGACGCTCCGGGACGTCGTACACTTGCTTCTTACAAACCAGCCAGAAGCGAGTATCCCATGACGCATTCCAAGTTGCTGACCAGCCTTTCCGGTGCCCTGCTCGCGGGCACCACCCTTGCAGGTGGGGCTGCCCAGGCGGCGGTGATCGACTCCGTATCCGTCTTCGCGACGGTGCCGACAGGCGCGACCAGACCGGACTCCATCACGGTCGGCGGTGGTTCCGTCTTTGTCGCCTACGCCGGGGGCACCAATGCGCGGACCGGGGCCGGCACGACCACCATCCAGCAATACAGCTCCAGCGGCGCGGTGCAGAACACCTACGGCATCGCAGGGTCGGTTGACGGGCTGAAGTACAACCCGGTGTCGAACCTGGTGTTCGCGCTACAAAACCAGGACGCCAACTCGACCCTCTCGCTCATCAACCCGGCGGCGCGCACGGTCAGCGGCCCCCTGTCCTACGCGTCGCCCCCCTACGTCTATGGCGCGGCCTCCAGCCGCGGCTATGACGACGTGGCGTTCCGCAACGGGCAGGTGCTGCTCAGCTTCACCAACCCGGCCAGCGGCGCCGATCCCGTGATCCAGAGCCTGGACCAGGGCAACGCGCCGTCCGGCACGCTGACCGTCACCAACGTGGTCACCGCCGGGCAGGAGGGGCCGCCGACGCCCGACACCGACAGCCTGAAGGTGAAGCCGAACGGCGACCTGGTGCAGACCGACAGCAACGGCGGCCGCTTCATCACCGTCAGCAACCCCGGTACGGCCGCGCAAACGGCAACCAGCACCTTCATCACCCTGAACGGCGCCGCCGTCACCAGCCTCGACGACGTGCTGTTCCCCTCCGCCACGGCCGGCACGCTGTATCTTGCCGACCAGAACAACAACCGCGTGCTGGCGCTGCAGGTGTCGGGCCTCGACACGTCGCAGCCTTTCGTTTCGTTGGATGGCGCGAACCAACTGGTGACGGTGTCGGCCAGCGGCGTCGCCACGCCGTTCTTCACCGGCGTCGGCAGCGCGGTCGGTGCCCTCGCCTCGCCGCACGGGCTGGAGTTCGTTGCCGCGGCTACGACGGCAGTGCCGGAGCCAGCGAGCCTTGCCCTGCTCGGCACCGGCGTCCTCGGCCTGATCGCCCGTCGCCGCCGCGCCTGAGCTGCAACCGGCCTCGACCAGCCCCGCCCGCACCCGCGGGCTGGGTGCTTCTCAGTCCGGATCGCCTGACGGCCGCACGGAGGGCTCCGTTCAGGCTCATGCCTGTGAACAGGCTTCCAACACTGACCCCACCCACTTTGGGCTTCAAGGTGTTGACCTTGCTTGTGAAACTGAATGTTTGGCGGGGTCACAACCGGTGCCGGTTGTAACCCCGCCCTTTTTGCATTTCTAGATTATCGACCAATGACTTGCATCGCATAGGGAGGGGGTCATTGGCCGGCACCGATCCACACCAAGCAGCAGTCATGATGATATGGACCCGCTTCGCCGCGTCTTGCCAAACAACGCATGCAACTCGCATCCTAGCCGTCAGTAGTGGGGGGCTCAGGCCGTCGCATGGTACGAGCTGTCCCGGGTGATCCGCCCGCCGATCCTCTTGGTGATCTTCACACTGGCGGGCAGTCCCAGTCGTCCCGTGACTGGGGCGGGGTCAAAGCCGAGATCAGCGAGATCGCCACAGCCGAACCGTCTCAGACCGGACTTGAGTCGGACCAGCACGTCCTGCTCGGAACCCTGGCAGGTGGTACTCCGCTGGTCGAGGTGCGCGCTGACGGAACTGCCGACTGGCGCGGCCTCAAGATGCCGGGTGCCGCCGGGTTCTTCCCCGGTGGACGCCGGATGCAGAGCCGCTGGCCCATCATGCGGTTGACCTACTTCAAGCTGTCCATCGATCCTGGTGCGACGGAGGCGATGCTGCATTGTCCCGAGGCAGGGATCGAGTGGCAAACGCGGTCGAGCGCGGAGGACCCATTTATCTCTGCGATCCTGGTTCGGCTCGCTGCGGCACTGGCTGCCGACCCCGGCGACCGGCTTGCCAGCCTTACGGCCGAGACGTTGGCGACCGCCTTGCACCTGCACTTGGTGGCCCGGTTTTCCGATCTGCGCCTCTCGTCCGAAGCGCCGCAGGAAGGTCTCGCCAGGGTCCTCGACCTTATCCACGAAACCCTTCCGCAGGGCGTCAGCCTGGATGAGCTGGTCGCGGCGTCCGGCCTCCCGCGGGCGCGCTTCCTTGCCGCCTTCGCACGCCAGACCGGCCATTCGCCGCACAGGTACGTCTTGCGCGAGCGGATGGCGCGGGCGCGCCACCTGCTTGAGACCACCCGGGTCCCTGTCGGCGAGGTCGCCCGGGCTGTCGGCTGCGCCAACGCCGGGCACCTGACACGCCTCTACCGCGGCCACTACGACGCCACGCCCTTGTCCTGGCGCCAGCGCCACGGGCGTTCGTAGAAAAAGCCGCTCCGAACGTATAAGAAGCACCACTCCGGCCGCCTACTGACCTCGTAACCCAACCAGCCTCTCCAACGTCCGGTATGGGATACAGGAGAGCGCCGTGGCTGACGCACCGGAAGTTCGGCTTGCGCCGGAAAGCGCCGCCCTGCTCATGCTCGACCATCAAACCGGCATCATGGCGGGGGTGGCCGACATCGAGCCGAACGCCTTCCGCAGCAACGTGCTGGCACTGGCCAAGGTGGGCCAGGCCTATGCCCTGCCGGTGATCCTGTCGGCCTCCTTCGCCGACGGCCCGAATGGCCCGCTGCTGGCCGACCTGACCGGCATGTTCCCTGACGTGAAGCCCATCTACCGCCCCGGCGAGATCAACGCATGGGACAACCCGGACGTGGTGCGCGCCGTCGAGGCGACCGGGCGCAAGCAGCTCGTCATGGCCGCAGTCACGACGGACGTCTGCCTGCAGTTCCCGGCCATGTCGGCCGTGGTCGCCGGCTACGACGTATGGGCGGTGATGGACTGCTCGGGCACATGGAACACCCTGGTCCAGCAGGCGGCCATGCACCGCATGACGCAGGCCGGCGTGCGCGTGACCACCTGGGTCGCCATCGCGGCCGAGCTGCAGCGCGACTGGCGCCGGCCCACTGGGGAGAAGCTGGCCGCGATCATGGGCGAGCACCTGCCCTTCTATGGCATGCTGGCAGCCAACCTGAAGGCCGCCAAGGGCGGCGGCTGATGGACGAGGCCTACCCCGCCGCGGTCGGGCTCGACCTGTCGCATGTCGTCCACACGGATGGCGTCGGATTGATCGAGGGTCAGGTTGAAGTGCCGACCTACGACGGCATTCTGCCGGCCTATGCGGCGCGTCCGGCGGGACCAGGACCGTTCCAGCTGGTCATCGTGGCCGAGGAGATCTTCGGCGTCCACGAGCACGTGCGCGACGTATGCCGGCGCTTCGCCAAGCAGGGCTACGCCGCCATCGCACCCGAGCTGCTGCACCGGCACGGCGACCCGGGCCAGGCCGGCGACGTAGACACCATCCTGCACGGCATCGTGGCCAAGGTGTCCGACGACGAGGTACGCCGCGACCTGCAAGCGGTGCTGGCCCACTTGCTGGAGGATGAAGCCTTAGCCGTGGACGGCGGTCGCGTTGCGGTCGTCGGCTTCTGCTGGGGCGGGCGCGTGGCCTGGATGGCGGCGGCCCATATGGTCGAGATCACGGCCGCCGTCGCGTGGTACGGACTGATTGACGGCCCGCGGGACGCGGCGCACCCGTCGCAGCCCATCGACCATGCCGGAGCGCTCCGGGTGCCCGTGCTGGGCCTCTACGGCGGGCAGGACACGGTCGTGGGCCAGGACAACGTCGCCCGGATGCGGGCCGCGCTCCGGCCAGGCTCGGAGATCGTCACCTACCCCGGCGCCGGCCACGGCTTCTTCGCCGATTACCGGCCCAGCTTCGTCCCGGGGGCCGCTGCGGACGGATGGCGGCGGACCCTGGCCTGGCTGGCGCAGCACCTCAAGCCGGCTCCGGCCGGATGAACCGCGTCCTGTCCCCTCCGGTGATGCCGGACGCCTTCGAGGCGCACCATGCCGACGTCAACGGCATACGGCTCTGCTACGTCCGGGGCGGGTCAGGCGACCCCATCGTGCTGCTGCACGGATGGCCGCAAACCTGGTGGGCGTGGCGGCAGGTCATCCCAGCGCTCGCCGCGCGTGGCCGGACGGTGATCGTGCCCGACCTGCGCGGCGCCGGTGGTTCCGAGAAAGCCACGGGCGGTTACGGAAAGGCGAACCAAGCCGAGGATATCCGGCAACTGGTGCGCGGCCTTGGCTTCGACCGCGTTGACCTGGTCGGCCACGACATCGGCGGCATGGTCGCCTACGCCTATGCCTGTGCCCACCCGGGCGAGGTGAAGCGGCTGGTCCTGGTGGACCTGCTGCTGCCGGCGCTCGGGCTGGAACCGTTCATGGACCCGGCCCGCGACGGCTCGTTCCACTTCGGCTTCTTCATGGTGCCGGACCTGGCGGAGAGCCTGATCGAGGGCCGGGAGGACGCCTTCTTCGGCTGGTGGTTCCGCCGCTCGCTCGGGCAGCCGGATGCCATGTCGTCCGAGGGCATCAGGCACTACGCCCGCATCTACGCCGGGCACGAGGCGCTCGCGGCCGGGTTCGGCCACTACCGGACGCTGCTGCAAGATATCCAGCACGATCGTCCATTCGCGACGATGAAGCTGCCGATGCCGGTGCTGGCCGTCGCCGGCGAGCGGAGCGTAGGCGCCAAGCTGGCTGACGGACTAAGGCCGGCAACCTCCAACCTGCGCTCGGTCGTGCTCCCGGCCTGCGGCCACTTCGTCCCTGAAGAGCGTCCCCGCGAACTCAGCCGCCTGCTCGTCGAGTTCCTGGAGCTGGACGCAGTGGGCGCATCCCAAGCAGCGCCGGTTCACCCCATCAGCACACGAGGTCTCCCAATGCCCTACGCACTGCCTGCGTTGCCGTACGCCTACGAGGCGCTGGAGCCGGTGATTGATGGCGAGACGATGCGGCTGCACCACGACAAGCACCACCACTACGTGGACGCTCTCAACAAGGCGCTGGGGCCGCACCCGGAGCTGCAGGGCAAGACCATCGAGGACCTGATGCGCGGGCTGGACGGGGTGCCGGAGGAGATCCGCACCCAGGTTCGCAACCAGGGCGGCGGCCATGCCAACCACCAACTGTTCTGGAAGATCATGGCGCCGCCCGGCCAGGGTGGCGGAGGCGAGCCGGACGGCGACCTGGCCAAGCAGGTCAACGCGGACTTCGGCTCCCTGCAAGGCATGAAGGACGCCTTCGCGGAGGCCGCCGCCAAGCGCTTCGGCTCCGGCTGGGTGTTCCTGCTGTTCGATCCCAAGGCCGGGAAGCTAGAGATCGCGACCACGGCCAGCCAGGACAGCGCGCTACTGCTGGGCAAGCCGGCGCTGCTGGGCAACGACCTGTGGGAGCACGCCTACTACCTCAAGCACCAGAACCGGAAGCCCGAGTACCTCAAGGCGTGGTGGGACGTGGTGAACTGGCCCTACGTCGGCGAGCGCCTGGCGGGCATCCACGCCGGCAAGCAGCAGCTTTGACCGGGGCCTCATAATGCCCGCCACCGGCAGCCCGTTGCGATCCCGGCCCCGGCGAACCCCAACACAGGAGCAACCAGGATGCCCGTCAGCACCAAGCCGTTCGGCGAGGAGTGGATCACCGAGTACTTCGCCATGGTTGACACCCTCGACACCGACGAGCTGGTGCGCTGGTACGCCGACGACGGCGAGTTTCGCTTTGCGAACATGCCGCCGGCCCGCGGCAAGCCCGCGATTGTGGCAGCGCTCAAGCAGTTCTACGGCCTGATCACCTCCATGCACCACGAGAAGACCGGTTGCTGGGCGGATGCCGGCAGCGGCGTGCTGGAGGCGACGGCGCACTTCGTGACCAAGGACGGTCGGCACGTGGACATCCCGGCGGTCAGCACGATGCGCATGAAGGACGGGCTGATCCACCGTTTCCTGTTCGTGATGGACGCGGCCCCGGTCATGCAGGCGCCGACGTGACGCACCAGCCGCTCCGGCGCGGCGACGGGGAAGGCGCCCAGTACTGGGTCGCGGGCGACCGCTACACGTTCAAGCTGACCGCGGCGGACACGGGCGGCGCGTTCTCGCTGTTCCACTTCATGGTGCCGCCGGACAGCGGCTCGCCGCCGCACACCCACGCGCGGGAGGACGAGACCTTCTTCATTCTCAAGGGCACGGTCCGGATCAGGGCGGGGGACACCACCATCACCGCCGGGTCGGGCGACACGGTGTTCGGCCCGCGGGAGGTGACGCACACCTTCCACAACGTGGGCGCAGACGACGCGGAGATGCTCTGCTTGGCCGTGCCGGCCGGCGTGGAGGAGTTCTTCGTGGCGGCCGGGCAGCCCGCCCCCGATCCCGTGACCACGCCACCGCGCCCGACCGAGGCGGACAAGGCCCGCATGGCCGAGGTGGCGCCGCGCTTCGGCATCACCCTGAAGGACGCAGCAAAATGACCCAGGTTCTTGTCGTCCACCACTCCAAGATGGGCCACACCGCCGCCGCGGCGGAGCGGCTGACCGCGGGCGTCCGCTCGGTGCCGGGCGTCGCGTGCGTGTCCAAGCCGGTCCTGGCTGACGGCGTTGGAGAGAACAGCGCTGCGACGCGCGAGGATTTCCGCGGCGCCGACGCGCTCGTGCTCGGCTGCCCCGTGCACCAGCGCAGCGTGAGCTGGGAGATGAAGCGCTTCATTGACCTGCACTGCGAACCCTCCTGGTTCTGGGACGACATGGTGGGTCGCGTCGGCGGCGTGTTCGCGACCGGCGGTGGCCACGGCGGCGCGGGCGGCGGGGCGGAGCTGGCGCAGCTTGCGCTGCTGGCCAACCTGGCGAGCCTCGGCATGCTCCTGGTGAGCCATCCCAAGACCACACCGGGTTTCGATGCCGCCGGGATGCACTGGGGGCCGCAGGTGCGGACCGGCGGGCCGAAGCTGGAGCCGGACCCGCCGGACGGCATGGACCCGCAGGCCCTTGAGGCGCTGTTCCACTACGGCGCAGCGGTGGCCCGCGTCACCGACGCGCTGCGGCGCGGGGCCGCGGGCGAGCGGTTGATGCCGGTTGGCAACGTCAGCCCCGCCCCGCAGGCCCGCGAAGCCCGGCACCAGCAGGACGGCACCAGCCCGATCGGGGAACCGCGATGACGACAGCAACTGCACGCGCAACCATCGATGGCTTCGCCGGGCGCACGGTCGAGGCGAACAGGACGCGGCTGTTCTGCCGGGTGGGCGGCGACCCCGGGGGGCCGCCGGTGCTGCTGTGGCACGGCTTCCTCGGCACCTCGTACACCTGGCGCAAGGTGGCGCTGCTGCTGGCGGCGCGCGGCTGTGCGGTGCTGGCGCCGGACATGCGCGGCTACGGGGATTCGGACAAGCCGCCGGGGCCGGACGCCTGCGACGGCCTGAACCTCGTTGCCGACTTCCGCGCCCTGGTGCGCGAGACCGGCTTCGGCGGCGGGCGCCCGCTCACACTTGTTGCGCACGACATGGGCGTGAACCCGGCGATGCTCTGGGCGCACGCGCATCCGGCGGAGGTAGCGGCGCTCTGCATCATGGAGGAGCCGGTCCTGCTGGCCGACGTGCTGGCCAAGTTCATCGCCTACACGCCGGAGGCGACCAAGCGCGGCGGCCTGTGGTTCTGGATGATGGCGCTGGCGCCGGACATGGCGGAGCAGCTCGTCGGCAACGGCCACGAGCGCGCGTTCCTTCAGTGGAACTACGACCACTATGCCGCCGATCCCGCCGCCATCGAGCCGGCGGCGGTTGACGAGTACATGCGCTCCTTCGGGGCGCCGGGCGGCGTGCCGGGCGCCTTCGGCGTCTATCGCGCGGTGCCGCGCTCGGTGGAGCAGACAGCGGCGCTGGCGCGGGACAAGCTGCGTCTGCCGGTGCTCGCCCTCGGCGGCGAGGCCAGCATGGGCGCGGCCATGGGCGAGCTGGCCAAGCTGGTCGCCGAGCACGTGGAGGCCGCCGTGCTGCCCGGCTGCGGCCACTTCATTCCCGAGGAGCAGCCGGAAGAGGTGGTGCGGCGCTTGGCGGCGCTCGTGCCGGGGATGGCTGCATGATGCCCGACGCCCTGCTCCCCGGCGCACAGATGACGGTCCGGCTGCACGTGAACGGCGAGGACCGTGCGCTGGTCGGGATTGACCCCCGGGTGACGCTCCTCGATGCGTTGCGCGATCACCTGGGCCTGTGGGGCACCAAGAAAGGCTGCGATCACGGGGTATGCGGCTGCTGCACGGTGCTGGTGGACGGCGAGCGGCAGCTCTCCTGCCTGACGCTCGCTGTCATGCACGACGGCCAAGCGATCCGCACCATCGAGGGCGTGGCCGGCGCGGACGGCATGCTGCATCCGTTGCAGGACGCCTTCATCCGCCACGACGCCTTCCAGTGCGGCTACTGCACCCCGGGGCAGATCATATCGGCGCTGGGCCTGATGGCTGAGCAACCGGAACTCACCCGGGAGGCCGTGGTCGAGGGGCTGGAGAACCAGTGCCGGTGCGGCTGCTACTCCAACATCATTGCAGCCGTGCTGGACGCAGCCGGTCCGGGAGGTGCCGCATGACCCCGTTCGCCTATCACCGCGCCTCGTCGGCCGCCGACGCGCTTGGGGCCATGCGGCCCGGCGCGCGCTACCTGGCAGGCGGCACCAGCCTGATCGACCTGATGAAGACCGGCGTCGAGGCGCCGGACCTGCTGGTGGACCTGAACCGGGGCGCCGGGCTTGGCGGGCTGGAGTGGCTGCCGGACGGCACGCTGCGCGCCGGCGCCGCCGTCCGCATGACGGCGCTGGCCCGCGATCCCCAAGTGGCCCGGCGCTTCCCGGTGCTGCACAAGGCCCTGCTGGCGGGCGCCACGCCACAGCTCCGCAACATGGCGAGCCTCGCGGGCAACCTGTTGCAGCGCACCCGATGCTTCTACTTCCGCGATCCCTCCTTTGCCGCATGCAACAAGCGCACGCCGGGCACGGGCTGCGCCGCATTGCGCGGCGTCAACGCTGACCATGCGCTGCTAGGGTGGACCGAGGCGTGCGTCGCCGTCCATCCGAGCGACCTCGCCGTGGCGCTGCTGGCGCTTGATGTGCGCGTGGTCACCGACCGCCGCGCGCTGCCCGTCGAGACGCTGCACCGCGGCCCCGGGGACGACCCGCGCGCCGACACCGTGCTGGAGGAAGGCGAGCTGATCGTGGCCCTAGAGGTGCCGTCCGGCCCGCGTGCGGCCGGGTCGGCCTATGCCAAGTCTCCGGCAGGCGGCTTTGCCCTGGCCTCGGCCGCCGTGGCGCTTGAGGTGCGGGACGGGCGCGTCGTGTCGTCCCGCGTTGCGCTGGGCGGGGTCGCGCACCGGCCCTGGCGCTCGCACGAGGCCGAGGCGGCGTTGGCCGGCAGCGCCGCCGGACTACCAAGCTTTGCGACTGCGGCAGACGCGGCCCTGTCCGAGGCCAGGCCGCTGTCCGGCAGCGGCTTCAAGATGCCACTGGCCCGGGCCGTGCTGATCGAGGCGCTGTCCGCTGCCGCGGGAGCCGCCGCATGAGCGCACGCATCGGCCAGCCCACGCCGCGGATCGAGGGCCGGGCCAAGGTGACGGGCGCCGCCCGCTATGCCGCCGAGCGGACGCTGCCCGGCCTGCACCACGCGGTCATCGTCCCGTCCACCGTCGCAGCCGGGCGCATCACGTTGCTGGACGCCGGGGCGGCGCTGGCGCTCGACGGCGTGCTGGCCGTGCTCGACCACCACAACGCGCCGCGGCTGGCACCGGTGAAAATCTTCCCGTTCGGCCCGGCTGGGGAGGGACGCATGCCGCTGCAGGATGACCGGGTCGCCTACGCCGGCCAAGCCGTAGCCCTAGTCATCGCGCGCACGCCGGAGATCGCGGCCCATGCCGCCGGGCTGGTGCGTGTGACGTACGCAGCCGAACCGCCGCGGACCATGGCCGCGCTGATGAAGGCAGGCGAAAGGGGCGACGAGCTGCCCGAGCCACTGCGCAAGATCACCGATGCGACCCGGGGCGACGTGGCGCGGGGCCTGGCCGAGGCGGATGTCACGGTCGAGGGCACGTGGGAGACACCGTCGCACATCCACAACGCGCTGGAATTGGCCGCCACCGTCGCCGAGTGGGATGCGAATACGGGCACCCTCCTGCTGCACGACAGCACGCAGTGGGTGCTGGGAGCGCGGCGGACGGTGGCCGACGCGCTTGGCCTCGCGCTCGACAAGGTGCGGGTGCTCTGCCCGTTCACGGGCGGCGGCTTCGGTTCCAAGTGCTTCACCTGGCCGCACACCATCCTCGCCGCCGTTGCAGCCCGGCAGCTTGGTGTTCCGGTCCGCATCGTCCAGCCGCGCAGCCAGACGCATACCTCTTTCGGCAACCGTCCGCAGGTTCGCCAGGTGCTGACGCTCGGCGCGCGCCGGGATGGCATCCTGACCGCGGTTCGCCACCACGCCATCGAGCAGACTTCGGTGATGGACAGCTTCATCCGCCCGGCCGGGGAGGTGAGCGAAGTTCTTTACACCACCCGCAACCTGGAGACCCGGCACCGGATGCTGCCAGTGAACAGCAGCACGCCCACCAACATGCGGGCGCCGGCCGAGAGCTTCGGCTCCTTTGCGCTGGAGGGCGCGATGGACGAACTGGCGGAGGCGCTGGGCATGGACCCGTTGGCACTGCGGCGGCGCAACCTGCCCGCAGCGCACCCGGACGGGCTGCCGTGGTCCAGTTGCGGCCTGGGCACCTGCTACGACGAGGGTGCGGCGGCGTTCGGCTGGGAGCGGCGCCCGCTGCGGCCCGGCACCTTGCGCGACGGCGACACCCTGATCGGCTGGGGCATGGCCGCGGGCTGCTACGGCAGCTACCGCAGCCAGGCGGCCGTGCGCGCCACGCTGCTTGCGGACGGCACGGCCGAGGTCGCCTGCGCCACGCACGAGATCGGCTCCGGCACCGCCACGCTGATGGCGCTGGTCGCCGCCGAGGAGCTTGGGCTGGAGGTGGACCGGGTCATGGTGCTGCTGGGTGACACGGACCTGCCCGCGGCGCCTGTGCATGGCGCGTCGCGCACCGCCGCCACCATCGGGCCTGCCGTGCAGGCGGCGGCGCGGGCGTTGCGGCAGCAAGTGCTGGCGCTGGCCGCGCCGGGCCGCAACGAGGCGGCGCCGCTCGCGGATGTGCTGCGGGCGGCCGGGATTGCCCAGTTGACGAGCGAAGAGCGGGCCGGGCCGCCGGAGCTGGACGACGCGGCGTTCGCCACCATGGCGTCGGGCATCAACACCATCCGGCAGCCCAAAACAAAGACGGCAGCGATGTATGCGTTCTGCGCGCACTTCGTGGAGGTGCGGGTGCGCCCGGCCCGGGGCGAGGTGCGGGTGAGCCGGATCGTCTCGCGCCTGGCGGCCGGGCGCATCCTGAACCCCACCGGCGCGCGCAGCCAGGCGCTGGGCAGCATCGTGTTCGGGATCGGCATGGCGCTGCACGAGGCAGTCGTGTGGGACCCGGCGTTGGGGCGGCAGGTGAGCGCCAGCCCGACCGACTACCACATCGCGGGCGGCCCGGACGTGCCGGAGGCGCTCGACATCGGCTTCGTCGAGGAACGGGACCCGTTGGTGAACGAGCTGGGCGCCAAGGGCGTGGCCGAGCTGGGCCTTGTCGGCTTCGCGGGCGCGGTGGCCAACGCGGTGTGGCACGCCACGGGGCGGCGCGTCCGCCAGGTGCCAATCACGCCGGCCCTGCTGCTTTCAACGCCTCCCAGTGCCAGCCGGTGAGCGGCATCGCCCTCCCTCGCGTCCTGCTCGTGCTCGGCATCCTGGTAGGCCTGCCGAGCCTTTGGGAAACCCTGTCGTTCTCCTGGGACCCAACCTTCCAGGCGCCGGCGCTGCGCTACGGGCCGACGCACACCAACTATCATGCCTTCCGGGAGTTCACGCTGACGCTAGGCGCCCTCCTCGTCATGCTGTGGGCCATGTTCCAGCCGTCGGCCCGGCGTTCGCGCCCAATGTGGGTGGCGATGGCGCTGGCCGGCGTCTGCTACTACGGCGGCTGGTGGCTGCCCTGGCCCTTTCTGGGTCTGCATACGCCCAACCTGGTTGCCGAGTTGGACCACGAGGCTGCGGCGCTGCTGTCGCTCGCCGCCATCGGCCTCGCGTGGCGGCAGTTCGGGATGGCTGCTGAAAATCGGCCGCGGCCGGAGACGCCCCGTGTCCGGGCGTTCTGACCCTTGGCGGCGGTATGCGGGTCCGCATTAATCTGAGACGGAGAGGCGCCATGCCGATCATTGCCGAGGATGACACCTTCACGCAGGTGGTCCAGTTCGAGGTGGACCCGGCGAAGCAGCAGGCGTTGATCGCCGCCATTGTGGCCGAGGTCGAGCGCTGGGTGCGGCACCGGCCGGGGTTCGTGTCCTCCACCTTCCACGCCAGCTTGGACGGCAAGCACGTCCTCAATTACGCGCAATGGCGCACGAAAGCCGACTTCCACGCCTTCACGGCCGACCCCGAGGGCGAGAGTCTGGGCATTGCCATCCAGGCCGTAGGGCCGAGCGGCGGCCCACACGCCAATGCCTACTGCGTCGTGCGGAGCATCAGCCCACCTTAAGGAGCATCGTCATGAAGCTGTACACTATGTCCGGCGCGTGCTCGCTCGCGTCGCACATCGCCCTCATCTGGGCTGGGGCACCCTACGACATTGCGGCATTATCCCACGATGAGGCAGGCGGGGCCGCCTACCGGCAGGTGAACCCGAAAGGTGCTGTGCCGGCGCTGGTGCTTGATGACGGGACCGTCCTGACGGAGTCGCTCGCCGTGCTGCAGTATATCGCGGACAGCTCTCCGGAGGCCCAGCTCGGGTCCGCACCCGGCAGCGTGCTGGAGCGTGCGCGGTTGAATGAAGTTCTTGCCGACTTGGTGAGCGCCGTCCACAAGGCGTGGGCGCCGGTGTTCGTGCCTGGCCGCTATGTCACCAGGGAGGAGAACCAGGACGACGCACGGCAGGCGGCGTTCGTCCAGCTCGACCAGCAGTATGCGCGCCTGGACCAGGCAATGCAGGCCCGGCAATGGCTGCTGTTCGGCCGCCGCACGGTGGCCGATGCGTACCTGTATGTCATGTGCCGCTGGAAGGACCGCACACCCAAGCCGCTGGCATCCTATCCGGCGCTGGCCGTGTTTAAGACACGGCTGGATGCCGACGCTGGCGTGCAGCGTGCGTTGGCCGAGGAAGCTCCCGCTCAAGGTGGTTGATGGTCGGGCGCTAACCCACCCTCCTGCCCGTTTTACAAACCATCAGACGGACCGATGGGGGCGTAACCCGGTATCCCATCCCGGTTGCCCGTCGTGTTGTCGGCATGGCAACCGACGCAGCACCACCTGGCCCTGACCCATATGTGGACGGTCCGCCAGCGTCAGGTTCCAGACCCCATCGTGAGTGGACGCGCTCATCCGAATGCCGGCGGATTGGCCATCACAGCGGCCTTCATCGTCATGCCAACGCCAGCATCCAACACGCGCCAAGGACAATGATAGCGACGAGGCCCAATGGCCAGGCCAGCTTGTAGGTCCGCGACTCCGTCCCGGGCACGCCGAACAGGGCGCACCCCGTGGCGACGCGCGTGGGCGAGAGCATGCACAGAGACGACCCAGCTGCGTTCTGCATGGCGGCCGCCCAGGCTGGATCGGCGCCGGCCGCGCGGGCAACGGCGACCTGCACGGGCATCATCAGCCCGTTCGAGGCCGTGTTGCTGCCGGTCAGCGCACCGCTGAGCGCACCCAAAAGCGGCGCGAGTAGGACGGTGGCTCCGCCCAGCAACAGCTCCGCCCCATGTGCCAACTCGACGGCCAGCCCCCCGGCTGCTGCGACGCGCGCGAGCACGACAAAAACGACCGTTACGAGCACCGCCCGCCATGCGCCTCGGCTTGTCGCCTTCAGAACAGACGCCAGCCGGGCGAACCGTCCTGATGAGGCCAGCACCGCCACAGCCACGAGGGCGAGCCACGCAGCAGGGTGATACAATGGCGCAAGCGGTGGCTGCCCGGCAAAGGGGCGCAGGACCCAGAGAGCCTGCAATCCATCCCGCAGCGGGGTGACGGTCCGGGTCGCCAACAGGATCAGGACCAGTGCTGCATAGGGTGCAGCTTGCCGGAGTGCCGGGACCAGCCCGCGGCCGAGCAAGGCCGGGCTGTCCCGTCCTGAGCGCAGCACCAGCAGGCCCCCGCAGGCCAGCAACGCGCCCAGTTCCGGCGGTGCAAACACGCTGGCAGCAATCAGCCCGCCGGCGAGCAGGCCGGTCCAGGCAAGGTCGTCCAGCCGTTCGGTCCGCGTCGATGGACAGCCGATCGCGCGCAGCAGGCCCCAGAATACCGGCACATGCGCAACCAGAACCGGCGCCATGAACAACGCGGTCCGGAACTGGAGATCATGGAATCCGATGCCGGCCAGCGCGGCGCCGACCGCGGAGCCGACGCCCAGTGACCCCCAGGCCACGAGCGATTGCGTGAGCAGCGACAACCCCACCCCCGGCACGCCCGAAGCGCCGGCAGCCAGGATCGCCGGGACTGCCATGACCTGGCCCACGCCGAAGCCGGTGGCACTCTCCAGGAACGGCCCGAGCAGGAAGCATGCGGCAAACAGGCGGCGGCGGTCGAAGCCGGTCCGAGCGGCAGGAGGAGAGGTGGCCTGTCCCGGGCCGTCGCGTGCCGCCTGGACGGCAAGGTGGAAGAACAGGCCTGCGACGATGAACAGCGCCGCTTGCAGCGCGAGCCAGGCGCCTTCGGCCACATCAGACGCCAACGCGACGGCAACCGCCGCGGGCGGAGCCTCCTGGAGCAAGGCCGCAGCGGCCAAGGCCGCCAGCAATCCGGCGAGGCCCGAGGCGAGTGCGCTGACCCGGCCTGTCGCCAGCAGCGCGGGTACGAGGGCGAACGGCAGCAGGGCGACGAGGGCGCGCACGCAGACCTCGAAGCAGTCAAAGGTCGAGGGCGAGGCCGCCCTCGGCCCTCGCTGGAACGGCGCAGCACAGCAGGGCCTGCCCGGGCGGCGCGGCCGCCGATAGCGGGACGGGGTAGGCCACCTCGCCCGAGAGCACCGGTACGGCGCACGCCCCGCACACACCCGCGCGGCAGCCGTACGCGGGCGCCAGCCCGGCAGCCTCGGCCAGATCGAGCAAACTGCCCGCGCCTGGCCGCCAGACGACCGTTCGGCCCGTCGCATTGAACTCGACCGTGACCGGGTCAGCCGCGGCCGGCACCAAGGAAGGCACTGCCGCGGCGCCGTCGGGCCTGCGCGCGAGCGACGACGGGCCGAACGCTTCGGCATGGATCAGCGCGTTTGGCACGTCCAGGGCGCGCAGGCCAGCATACAAGCCCTGCACGAAGCTGGCCGGGCCGCAGAGGTAGAACTCGTAGCCGCCGAAGGGCATGAGGCGTTGCAGCAGGTCGGTGCCGATGCGCCCGACGGATTGGTAGTCACGGCCCGGCAGGTCCCGCTGCCCTGGCCGGGTCAGGGCAAAATGCAGGCGGATGGCCTCCTCCGGCATTGCCGCCGCGAGCGCCAGCACCTCGTCGAAGAAGGCACGCTCCCGGCCGTCGCGGGCGACGTGGAAGAACCAGACCGGCCGGAAGCGCCGGGTGCGCCGTCCCTCGGCGGCGGCGTGGCGCAGCATGGCGACCATGGGCGTGATGCCGATGCCAGCGGAGAGCAGCACGGCGGCCCGTACTTGGGCCGCGTCGAAGGTGAACGCGCCGCGGGGTGCGAGCGCCTCGATCAGGTCGCCCTCGCACACGCCGTCGTGCAGGACGCCAGAGGCGAGGCTCGGCGGCGCATCCGGCCCGGCCGGTGCTTCGCGCTTGACGCTGATGCGCAGCATGCCGTCCGAAGGTGCGCTGGACACGGTGTAGGTGCGAACGACCGGGTCGGCCCGATCAGGAACTTGGAGCCGGATGGGCAGGGCCTGCCCCGCCTGCCATGCGGGCAAGAGGCCGCCGTCCGCGGGGACGAGATGGAGCGAGATCACCGTCTCGCTCTCCCGCACGATGCGTTCGACGCGGTGCGGGCGCCAGGTGTCGCGCAGCCGCGCTTTCGCCCGCGCGGCGCCGTTTCCTGGGGCGTTCCGTTCGGAACCGCCCGTTTCCTCGTGGACGGTTTGCAAGCGCGACAGCGCGGCGTCGGCCTCAGCCCAGGTGCCGGTGGCGTCCAGGTTAGGCGACGGCTCGATCAGCGCCCAGCGCAGTGGCAGGGCGCCGGGAAGGCGCACACCCTCGCTCACACGGAAACGCCAAAGCCGTTCCGCCCCCCGAAATGCCTGTACTTGCGACCCGTCCCAGATGATCTCGGCCTCGCCGGTGACATGCAGCAGCTCACCGGTCTCGAAGTCCGGGAAGAGCAGGCCGGCGCGAGGATCAAGCAGGAGGTTGCCCAGCGTGTTGAAGTGCAGGTTGCCCGAGAAGTCCGGGATCAGCAGCGTTCGCCGGTCCTCTTCGACCCGCACGAAGCCAGGCCGGCCGCCGCGGTGCGAGGCATCGAGACCGGCCGTGGCCGGGTCGTCGCCAGTGGGGTCTGCTCGTGTCGCCACGAAGAACGTGTCCGCACGGGCGATGAGGGTCACCGCCGGGCCGTCGAGTGCGTCAAGCCTCTCGGCCCGCCCTGGCCCAGGCTGCGGCGCGACCGAGGTTGGCTTACGTGCCTGGATGTATTGGGGGCAGTTGCCGAAGGCTTGGTCCACCGTGACCAGGAAGCTGCCGCAGTCTGCCGCAGCCACGCGCCCGTTCAGGCGGTTGCGCCGCCGCGTGGCCGGGTCGAGGCCGAGCAAGCCGACGTGTGCGCCCAGGACCAGGTTGCCGGAGAGTGGATCGCCCGCGCAGGGCAGTGCGCCCACGCGAAGGTGCCCGGGGTCGGGTGAGGACAGGAAGCCAGGTTCGCCGCACAGGGCCGAGCACCAGGGCCGGCCCTGCCCGTCGGCGGACGCCACCAGCAGCCAAGGCAGCCCGGCATAGAAGGCGCGGTGCTGGGCGGGCAGGAAGGCCCGGACCATCTGCCGGCCCTGCCGCTCCAGCCGCTCGCGCACGCCGAGCCGCTCCTGAACCGCGCGCTCGCCCGCGTGGAAGGGCGATGTCTCTCGGCTCCAGCCGTCGTGGGCCATGGCTTCGCTCCGGCCCGGTTAAGGTCCAGGCATGGAGACGTAGCCGGGCAGCGCCTTGACCCGGCCGATCCAAGCCCGAAGATGGGGGTAAGGGTCCAGCGGCACCTGGCCCTCCGGCGCGAGCGCGGCGTAGGGGAAGCAGGCGAGGTCGGCCACGGTCGGCCGGTCCAGCTCCAGCCACTTGCGCCGATCGAGGCGGGCGTCGAGGTGCGCGAGCGCGTCGCGCGCCTTGGCCTGGACTGCGGGCAGGTCCACGGGGACGCCGAGCAGGAAATGCAGACGCGCCAGGTTGGGGCCGTGGTGCATCTCATTGGCCGCGAAGGAGAGCCACTGCTGCACGCGGCCGAGATCCTCGGCGTCGTCGGGCAGCCACCCGCCAGACGGGTCATACCGCCGGGCGAGGTAGGCGAGGATGGCCTGGCTGTCGCGCAGGGCAAGGCTGCCGTCCTCCAGCACAGGCACTTGGCCAAGCGGGTTGAGGTGCAGGAACGCCTCCGCCCGGTGCGCGCCCGCGGGGATGTTCACGGCCACTTCCTCGTAGGAGAGGGCGAGGGCGCCCAGCAGCAAACGGACCTTGTGGCTATTGCCGGACAGAGCATGGGCATACAGGCGCATGGAGCAAACCTCTTGAACCGAACGAACGGTCTAATAGAGGGGTGGCCCAAGGTGGTCAAGGCTTGCAACCGAACGGACGGTCCAATACCTGTGACGGGTTCGCTTACGAGGTTCCATGCCCGCCGCTCTGCTTCCCAAGCACGAGGTGCTCGACCGGCTCGTTGGTGTATTCCGCACCCACGGCTACGAAGGAGCGACCCTGGCGCGCCTGTCCAAGGCGACCGGGTTGGGACGGGCAAGCCTCTACCACTACTTCCCCAACGGGAAGGACGACATGGCACGGGCCGTGCTGGTCCATGCCGGCCATGACTTCGAACGACTGGTCCTTGCACCGCTCCAAGATGGCGCAGCCCAGCCGTCGCGTGACCGCCTGGTTGCGATGGCGGACGGTCTCGCCGAGTTCTACGCAGCCGGCACGCAGCCGTGCCTGCTTGCGCTCCTGTCTTCTGGCGATGCGGGTCCTGTGTTCGCCGAGCCGGTCGGAGACGCTCTTGCCCGGTGGATTGGATGCATTGCGGACACCCTGGCCGCGACAGGCGTGGAGCGGTCATTGGCACTGCGCCGGGCCGAGGATGCCGTTGGCGGGATACAGGGCGCGCTGATCCTGGCACGGGCGTCTGGCTCGACAGCGCCGTTCAGGCGGTTGCTGGATGGCCTGCCTGACCGGCTACTCAATCCCAAGCACCACTCCGAAGGATGATGCATCCTATGCCGGTCTCCGTGTTGCCGACCCCAAGCATTCCGCCTGCTCTTGGCAATTACAGCCAGGCTGTGGCGGTAACTGGCCCAGGCCGATGGGTCTTCATCTCTGGCCAGGTCGGCATCGACTCCAATGGCCTCTATGGGGAGACGTTCGAGGACCAGGCAAACCTAGTTTGGCGGAACGTGCTCGGGGCACTCCATGATGCCCGCATGACGAGCGCCGACCTTGTTAAGACAACAGCCTACATCACACGGGTAGAGGACTTGCCTCGGCACCGCGCCATCCGCGACCATCACATTGGTGAGGCCCGTCCGGCGGGGACATTGGTAGTTGTGCAGCGGCTCGGGCCTCCAACAGCGTTGATCGAAGTGGAGGCGGTTGCGTTCGCCTCCATGTAGCTGCTTCTTAAAATCGTTCCGGTCTGACCCATAGTCTGGCTGTTCGTTAAACGATCCATGACCGGCCACCCCGGATGTGTCCGCCAATCCTGGCACAGGCACGGGAAAACGGACACACTGGTTGGCGGACGGGAAAACGGACAGGGGCGGCCTTGGCAAACATCGGCTACGCGCGGGTGAGCACGCTGGACCAGGACCTCTCGCTCCAGCTCGACGCCCTGGCCGCAGCGGGGTGCGTCAAGATGTTCGAGGACCGCGCCTCCGGCGCCCGCGCCGCCCGCGCCGGGCTGCAAGCGGCCCTCGATTACGTGCGGGACGGCGAGGTGCTGGTCGTCTGGAAGCTGGACCGGCTCGGGCGTTCGCTGCCTGTGACCTTCGACGATAAGTGGCGGTCTTTCTCCGGAGATATGTGTCGGGCACCTGCCGCGTAAGCCTCGGCCGCAGAAGCGGACTCTACGAAGCCAGCCTTGTGTCCTTGACACGCAGGATGGTTTGCCGGCTGGTTTTGAAATCCCGAGCCAGGGCGTACACGCCTGCTCCTTCTTCCAACCGTTGCGCCACGGTTCCTCGCTGCTCCGCCGTTAGGCTGGCGGGCCTGCCCAGGCGCTTGCCCTCCGCCTTGGCGCGGCTTAAGCCCGCCTGGGTGCGCTCGATTAGCAGGTCGCGTTCGAACTCTGCGACTGCGTTAATCACGTTCATCGTCAGCTTGCCGGTTGAGCTAGTAAGATCAACACCGCCAAGCGCCAGGCAGTGAACCCGCACGCCGCTTCCGGCGAGCTTGGCCACGGTCGAACCCACGTCTATGGCATTGCGGCCGAGCCGGTCGAGCTTGGTGACCACGAGCACGTCGCCGGGTTCCAGCCTGTCGAGCAGGCGCGCGAAGCCGCGGCGTTGGGCAGCGGCGATACTGCCCGAGACGGTTTCAGCCGCGACCCGGTGCGGCTCGATGGCGAAGCCGGCGGCCCGAATCTCCTGGACTTGGTTGTCTGTAGTCTGGCCGAGGGTGGAGACGCGAGCGTAGGCGAAGATGCGCGACATGTGCCGGACTCGTCCGAAAAGGGTATCCGGAACCTACTCCCTGTCCGAAAGCCTGAATAGCCGATTTCCGGACGGACCGTTAGCTCGACTTTGGCCATTTCCGGTCAGGCGTTGATCCAGAAGTGCGGCTCGGAGGCGATGTGATCGAGGGCTTCGTCGAGCGGCATGGTTTCGGTGCCGAACGGCCCTGGTGCGGCCCAGCGTAGGC
>JAABUN010003038.1_pt1 | contig 27295 bp, 23 predicted proteins | sample 5559311 | NCBI WGS metagenome assembly JAABUN01 (sample SAMN10711877, study PRJNA513370) | rock metagenome | isolation source: Antarctica rocks | place: Antarctica: Victoria Land, Siegfried Peak sud
GGTGCCGCTGGATTTCCGGGTCGATCTCTGTTTCGATCTGGCCATCACATCTCCTGATTACCGGGTCCGGCGCTGTCGCCGCGACGGCAGGCCCTGCGTGTTCGCGTGGTCCGCCCAGCGACTAGATCCCGAGCGAGCTGTTACCGAGCGGCCGGCCGAGGCATATCCCCGGCTGACAACCGTCCGGCGGCGGGCGGTCTGGATCTGCCGACTGCCCGCCGCTGGTCGCCTGCTACTTACGCGGCTTGTTGCCCTTCGCCTCGCCCGTGGTCTGCGGCTCGTCCATCTCGATCTGCTCCTTGCGGACGTCCGCCGACACCGTCTCCTGCCCGGTCACCGTGGTCTTGTCCAGGCGTACCCGCTCCACCGGCACCGTCTCCTTCGCCACCACCGGTACCTCCTCGTGGAGGACGACCTCGTGCTCCTCCTCGCTGAACGCCGGACCCGACATCGCGGCACCCCGGTTGGCGTCGGTGATCGGCTCACGCTCGACCCGAACCTCCTCGTGGCGAACCGGGACGGTCTGGGTCACCTGCTCGGTGACCACGTACTTCCGCAGCCGCGCCCGGCCGCTCTCGTAGGTCTGGGCGCCGACACGCAGCCGCTCCTCAGACCGGGTCATCGCCGTGTCGGTGGTCGGGCCGGACCGGTCGTGGCCGACCGTACGCTCGGAGACGTCGGGTCGGTTGTCGCCCACCTCGGCCGGGTCATCCAGATCCGACGGCTTGTCCCCGGTCCCGTCCCAACCCGACGTGCGGTCGCGCCCGACCGGCCGGTTAGAGGCGTTGACGTCGCCGCCAGCACCGCTGAGACCGTAGTGACGGTACAGGGTGGTCTCTTCGTCGGGGCTGAGGGAGCCGTCAGCGTCCACCCGAGGTGCCGCCTTGATGGTGTCCTTGTCGTGGCTGACCACAATGTCGTGACCTTCGATGCGGGCACCCTGCAGCGGGACGAACGACTCGGCAGTGCCGAACAGGCCGGTCTTGACCGTCACCCAGTCGGGCTCGCCACTCTGGTCGTCGACGTAGATCTGACCGATCCCGCCGATTTTCTCACCGCTGTCGCTCACCACTTTGCCATTGGCGCCGAAGTCTTGGAGCTGGTTGATCGTGATCGTCATGGGTAGTGCCTTTCCGAGAGCTGGAGTAACGCAGAACGCGTGAGACCTGTCGCCGCACCGGCAACCAGTCGAAGATCCAGGATCTTCCTGGTCGGTTTACAACGTACGCTTACACCGTACACACCGCGCGCGTACGTTGTAAACCAGCGGTTAGCCAGCCCCTCCCCGAGCAGCGTCAGCCAGCGGCCTGTAGCGAAGAGCGAGCTGCGGCCGAGAACGGCTGTTGTGATGAACGGGTTGGGAGTGCCCGGGAGGGCACCCGGGCCGGGGCAATAGGGTGGCTCCACAGGGTGCGCTGACGTGCGTGACCCCCTCCCTGAGGACGTGACCATCGTGGGCCCACCCGAGGAATCAGACACTGATGCCGGCGGATCCAGCAAGGGTCTGGACCGCGAGATCATCGTGCAGGCGGCCCTGGAGTTCGTTGACCGTGGCGGCGCCCAGGGCTTGACGATGCGTGCGTTGGCTCACCAGCTGGGAGTAGGCCCCATGGCGTTGTACCGCTACGTCAATGGCCGTGAAGACCTCCTCGATGCGGTGGTGACCCAGCTGCTCGAAGGTGTTCGCCAAGACCTGGAGGAGGAGCTTTCGGGGACGTGGCAGGGGTATCTGCGAACCCTTGCGCACGCAGTGAGACGTATCGCGGTGGACCATGCAGCCGCATTCCCCTTGGTCGCCACGCGCCACCCGGCCGCCCCCTGGCTGAGGCCACCGCTGCGGAGTCTGGACCTGGTGGAGAACTTCCTGGACACATTGGGCCGTCGCGGATTCACCGACCAGCAGACCGTAGACGCATACCGGGCCTTCAGCAGCTTCCTCCTGGGACAACTCCTCCTCGAAGCTACGACCCGAGGGGCAGAAACCTCGCCGATCGAAGTACCCTTTGACGAAGGTAGCGCGCAGGTGCCCAACAGGGACGGCCAACTCGACCTGAGCCAAAGGCCTGCCACGTCTCGGCTACGGCCCCTCCTCAGCGAGGACCACAGCGAAGCGGAGTTCGAGATCACCTTGGACACCCTCCTGAACCGTCTGGAGACGTCGCTCTCCCAGTAGCCCGCGACCCTGTAACTCCGCGGAACACACCGCCTGCCTTGATCCGTCTCCTCGGCCGGTGAGGCAGCGCCAGCATGAGCTGGCCGTACGGCGGCTGGCTCAGGCACCTGGTGGAGCTGCAACTGTTCAGCAGAGAGAAGTTTACAACGTAAACAAGCGTGATTACACTGTACGCGTACGACGTACGCGATACGCCTCTGCGATCTGGGGCGTCTGATTCCAGCAAGGGTCGGTCGTCAATCGCGTACCAACCCACCAAGGAGCATCATGTCCCAATCAATCGGCACGCCTGCGTCCGAAAACCAACCGACGCACGTCGCCACGGTCACCGCGGGAAGCCACAGCGGAGACGGCGGCACCCATGACGTGTCCTGGAAAGAGAATGCACTCGGCAACGCTCGCGAGGGTCGAGTGCACAACGTGTCCTGGGGAGCGATCTTCGCCGGCGTCGTCACTTTCCTCGCCATCGTCTTGTTGTTCTCCCTACTCACCGCAGCGGCGGGGCTGGGCGGGCTCCGGAGCCGGCGCCGCCGTGGTCAGCATCATCGGTCTGCTGATCGCCTTCTTCGGTGCGGGTGGCGTGGCAGGCGCGATGGCGGTCCGCGGCGGGCTCGTCCACGGATTCCTCACCTGGGCCACCTCCATCCTGGCCACCGTTCTGCTCGTCGTCGTGCTCACCCTGGGCACCGCAGGTGCCATTGGTGGCGTGCTGGGCTCCGTGGTCAGCGGGCTGGGTGCAGCCGCTGGCCCCTCGCTCACCCAGGTAGGGCCGTCGGACATCCCCACCCCCTCCGCTGAGCAGAGCCGACAGGCCCAGCAGGCTGGTCAGCAGGCCCAGGAAGCGGCCAGGAAGGCCGCTGACGCAACCCAGACCGGTGCCACCTACGGCTTCTTCGGCCTCCTCCTCGGTGGGGTGGTCGCCTCCGTCGGAGGCCTCCTCGGGTCTCGCTCGGTCAACAGCCGTCGGAGCAACACCTCCGCCAGGACCACCCGAAACGCATAACCTGCACCAGCAAAGAAGTCGAGACACACCGCCTGCTTCCTGAGGAGGCCGGACCTCCGTGGTGCGTAAGTAGCCCGCCCGGGCTGCTTTCCGCCACGGAGGTCTCTGTCTCAGCGGCGGTCCACGCTGGGCACCGACTCGGGTCATCGAACACCACTGAGAGACCGTGAGAGACTCGCATCTGACGAATGCTGCTTCTGTCTGGACTGACACGACCTTCGCTAAGCCATGTTCTCCCTGGTCACAGGGGAATTCGTCTTCGACGACACGCAGCCGGCACAAACGGAATCAGTGGTCCAGGCCAAACGGGAGTGAACCCTTGAGAGTCTTCAGCAACTTGAACCTGAATGGGCCCACTCCACCACGGGTGCAGCCCAAGCTGGGGGAATGGGGCCCGGAGCAGGTGCAGAGCACCAGGCAGAAGAAGCGGATGCGGATCTGGGTCGGTCTCGCCCTGCTCGGCGCGATGATCGCCATCTTTCTGCTCGGCTGGTACGTCTACCACGCGATGACCGGCAGCTGGGGATTCGGGATCGGCGAGGACCAGCAGTTCTTCGGCTCCCTGACCCAAGCCCTGACCCCGGTCTGAGATCAGTCCCGTGTGACCACCCCGTCAAAGCCTGCCGAGCGATCAGTCCTCCGCGGTGCCGTCCCCGCGGGTGGCCACCCCGGCCGCCGTCTCCGGCCCCTGCTCGAGCAGCACGGTGAAGGCCTCGGCGCCGTGCAGGACGGGCACCTTGAGCTCCACCGCCTTGTCGAACTTGGACCCCGGTCCCTCGCCGACCACCACGAAGGCCGTCTTCTTGGACACGGAGCCGGCGACCTTGCCGCCGCGGGAGGTGATGGCCGCCGCCGCGGTGTCGCGGGTGAAGCCGTCGAGCGAGCCGGTCACCACGACAGCGAGCCCGGCCAGCGTCTGCTCACGCTGCTCCCTCGGCTCGTCACGCATCTGACATCCGGCGACCTTCCACTTACGGATGATCTCGCGGTGCCACGGGACGGCGAACCACTCGACGATCGCGGTGACCAGGGTCGGGCCGATCCCCTCCACCGCAGCCAGCTCCTCAGGACTGGCGTTGGCCAGCGTTTCGATGTCACCGAAGGCGGCGGCCACGTCGGGCGCCACTCCTTTGCCGATGTGCCGGATCGACAGCGCAACCAGGAACTTGTCCAGCGGCCGGGTCTTGGCCGCCTCCAGATTGACCAGCAGCTTGATCCCGTTGGCGGAGAGCTGACCGTTCTTGGTGGTGAAGAAGGGACTGGTCCGCAGCTGCTCGGCGGTGAGGTCGAAGAGGTCCCCCTCGTCGGTCATCAGCCCGGCGTCGAGCAGGGCCTGACCGGACTGATAGCCGAGCACCTCGATGTCCAGGGCCTGGCGGCTGGCGAGATGGAACAGCCGCTCCCGCAGCTGGGCCGGGCAGGAGCGCTGGTTAGGGCAGCGGATGTCGGCGTCACCCTCCTTCTCGTGCCTCAGTTCGGTGCCGCAGGCCGGGCAGTGGGTCGGCATCACGAAGGCGAGCTCCGACCCGTCGCGTAGGTCCACGACCGGGCCGACGATCTCCGGGATGACGTCCCCGGCCTTGCGCAGCACGACGGTGTCGCCGATCAGCACCCCCTTGCGCGCCACTTCGCTGGCGTTGTGCAGGGTGGCCATGCCCACCGTGGATCCGGCGACCTGAACCGGCTCCATCAGACCGAAGGGCGTCACCCGCCCCGTACGCCCGACGTTGACCTGGATGTCCAAAAGCTTGGTGGTGACCTCCTCCGGGGGGTACTTGAACGCGATGGCCCACCGTGGCGCCCGAGTCGTCGACCCCAGCTGGTCCTGCACGGCTCGTTCGTCGAGCTTGACCACCACCCCGTCGATCTCGTGCTCGACGTCGTGGCGGTGCTCACCGAAGTGCTCGATGTAGGCCCAGACCTCGTCCAGGCTGCGGGCGAGCTTGCGGTGTGGGCTGACCGGCAGACCCCAGCGACCCAGGGCCTCGTACGCCACCGACAGCCGGTCAGCGGCGAAGCCCTCCAGCCTCCCGATGCCGTGGCTGACGAAGCCGAGCTGGCGGGACGCCGTCACCCGGGGGTCCTTCTGCCGCAACGACCCGGCGGCAGCATTGCGCGGGTTGGCAAAAGGGGCCTTACCGTCGGCGACCAGGGTCTCGTTCAACCGGGCGAACTCCGCCACCGCGAAGAACACCTCACCACGCACCTCCAGGACAGCGGGGACGTCCTCGCCCATCAACCGGTCCGGGATCACGTCGATGGTCCGCACGTTGGCGGTGACGTCCTCGCCGACCCTCCCGTCGCCGCGGGTAGCAGCCCGGATCAGCCGGCCCTGCTCGTAGACAAGGTCCAGGGCCAGACCGTCCACCTTGAGCTCGCAGAGGTAGCCCGACTGCTCCAGCCGCTTCTCCCCCAGCTCGCGGACCGCCCGTTGCGCCCACCGCTCCAGCTCGTCGGCGCTGAACGCGTTGTCCAGGCTTAGCAGCCGGACCAAGTGCTCGACCGGGGCGAAGGTGGTCGAGACCGGCCCGCCGACCTGCTGGGTGGGTGAGTCCGGCGTGCGCAGCGGTGGGTAGGCCTCCTCCAGCTCGGTCAGCTCGCGCATCATCGCGTCGAACTCCCCGTCGGAGATGGTCGGCGCGTCGAGGACGTGATAGCGCCAGCGGGCGTCGTCCAACTCATCGCTGAGCTCCGCATGCCGCCGGCTGGCCCTCGCGGCATCTTCGCTGCGCTCGATCTCACCCTCGGCCACGACCAGGGTGTGTTCCTCCGCCGCCTTCTCGTCTCCGACCACGTCAGCAGGCTAACGGGCGGCGCTGACACCAGAGCGGGTCATGTTCTGGGACCGGTCGACCGGCAAGCACCGCCCCGGAACATGACGAATCTCAGGGTGGTTTCGCGGTCTGGGGATCTCGTCTAGAGTATCCGTGAACGACCAGGGTGGTTCTCGCCCTGAACCGGCCGCGGGGGTGGCTATCACTCCCGGAGGTCTCATGAACAACACCACTGCTCCCGCCACGACGTATCCGGGCCCCACCCGTACGCGGGTCACAGCGGCCCTGACGCTGGCCACAACCGTGGCCATAGCTGTCCTCACCCTCATCTTGGTCTCGGCCCCCCTTCGTGCCTATGCCGCGATCGTGCCCACGGTAGATCTCGGCACCGCCGGGAGCTTCTCGGTTCTGGGGGGCCAGACGGTGACCAATACCGGCCCCACTGTCCTCGCGGGCGATCTCGGTGTCAGCCCGGGCACCGCCATCACCGGTTTTCCGCCTGGCCAGGTCCTGGGCACCACGAACGCCGGTAACGCACTCGCGATTCAGGCACAGTCAGACTTGACGATCGCCTTCAACGATGCAGCAGGGCGCGCGTCGAACGGCGACTCGGGAACGGAGTTGGGTGGTCAGACCTTCATCGGTGGCGTGTTCACCACCGCCTCTGCCGCCCAGCTGACCGGCACTGTGACGCTGGACGGCCAGGGCGACCCCAGCTCGGTCTTCATCTTCCAGATCGGGTCGGCCTTGACCACCGCGACCAACAGCACCGTCAATCTGATCAACGGCGCTCAGGCGTGCAACGTCTTCTTCCAGGTCGGCAGCTCCGCCACCATCGGGGTGGGTAGCGAATTCGTCGGCACCATCTTGGCGCTGACGTCCATCACGGTGAACACCGGCGCTACCGTGGACGGTCGCGCACTGGCCCGCAACGGCGCCGTGACCCTGGACAACAACGTGTTCCGGTCCGCCGCCTGCGCCGTGCCAACGCCCACCCCAAGCCCGTCGGTCACCCCGAGCCCGTCGGTCCCGCCGACTGTTTCGGTCCCGCCCACCGTTTCGGTCCCGCCCACCGTTTCGGTCCCGCCCACCGTTTCGGTCCCGCCCACCGTTTCGGTCCCGCCCACCGTTTCGGTCCCGCCCACCGTTTCGGTTCCCCCGACTGTGTCGGTCCCGCCGACCGTTTCGGTCCCGCCGACCGCTTCCGTCCCGCCGACCGCTTCCGTCCCGCCGACCATTTCGGTTCCGCCGACCATTTCGGTTCCGCCGACCATTTCGGTTCCGCCGACCCCGTCGCCCACCGCCCCCAGCCCGAGGCCTACCACCCCCACCCCGAGGCCTACCACCCCCACCCCGACGCCCACCACCCCGACGCCCACCACCCCGTCTGATACCCCGACCGCTTCGGCGACCCCCAGTGCGACGCCAACGGAAGCACCGCTGGAGACTGCTACCGAGTCGGCGATCGCCGGCGGCGAAGACACCGGATTCGGTGGCGGTGACACCGGCTCGGGAGGCGGCGGCACCGGCTCCGGAGGCGGCGATAATTATGGCTACAGCTCCGGCGGCACCCTGGCCAGCACAGGCACGAGTGACCTTGTGTCGCTGGTAGGTCTTGGCGGCCTCGCCCTTGTGGTCACCGCCGGCGGTGTGCTGACCGCGACGCGTCTTCGGTCCCGGAGCGGACGACGGCACTAAGAGAGCGATCGCTCCCCCACCCCGGGCTCAGCTGGGCTGAGTCCGGGGCGATCAGCGGACCGGGGCCTGGTCCGGCGGGAGCTTGTCGGGTTGAAGCCGCCAGCAGTACGAGCAGAATGTCGTCACCGCACACAGGTAGAGGACGCCCCAGAACACGTGGCTGCCCCGCACCCCGGCAAACCCGAGGGTGATCTGGATCCCGGCCATCAGCACCAGGATCAGGGGAAAGTAGAAGACCCAGGACGGGCCACCGGCTCGCCGCAGCCCGAACCCGAAGACCGCACACAGGATGGTCAGCACCAGCACGGCGAACGCATTGGTCGCGTGCGCGATCAACAGTGGCTGGATGTCGTCCAGATAGCCTGAACCGAGGCCGGCCTGGCCGATCGCGAAGGCGAGCAGCAGGGTGGACAGGATGCGGAGCTGCTTGAGAGGCACGGGCTCAGTCTGCCCTAGCGGACCGTCCGCACCCTCAGTCCGCGAGCTGATCGGTGACGATGTCGGCTGCGGTTCGCAACGACCTGATGGCGCGGACGGCCTGGTCCTGGGAGGCCGAGGCCAGGCCGCAGCTCGGGGTCAGCACCAGCCGCGAGGAGACATCCGGCTCGAGCCCGAGGGTGCGTAACGGCCGCAGCACCCGAGCCGCGATCTGGTCCGGCGAGAGTGCCCGACCGGTGGGCAGGGCCCCCAGGCCCAGCCACAGACCCTCACTCATCCCCGCCCCGATGGCGTCCCACTCCGGAGTGGTCAGCAAGTCGAGATCCAACGACACGCCGCGTGCGCCGGCCCGAAACAGCAGCTCGACCGGCGCCCCGGACGCGCAACAGTGCACCACCACCGCGACGTCACCCGCCGCAGCCAACCGCTCGACGATCCCGGTGACGGCCCCGCTCACCTCCGGCGGGTCGACCACCCGGTGCCGGGAGAAACCGCTGGCCGTCGGCACGGTGCCCGCCAGCACCGCCGGCAGCAATGGCTCGTCGAGCTGGAGCACCGGGGTGATGTCCGGCAACCGGCGTTGCATGTCCGCCACCAGCTCGCCGACCCCCTCGGCGAGGGACTGGGCGAGGTCGCGGCGGGCTCCGGAGTCGGCGAGCACCCGGTCGCCCCGGGGTCGCTCCATCATCGCCGCCAGCGTCCACGGGCCGGCAAAGGAGAACTTGAGGAGTCCGGTGTAGCCCTGGCCGAACTCCTCCAGCAGGTCGAGATCGGAGCGCAGCGTGGCCTTGGCGAGCCGGTGGTCGCGGCTGGACGCGTCGGTCAGCCGCCAGCCGGCCGGTTGCAGGTCGACGCTGAGCCCCGCGAGCAGTGCCGTCGACCGGCCGACCAGCTGCGCGTACGATCCCCGGGCCGGCAGCTCGGGCAGGTACGGCAGCTCGGGGCACTCGGCGAAGGCGATCTTGATGGCGTCGGCCATGTCGGTGCCGGGCCAGGAGCCGACCCCGGTGCTGCGGATTGGCTGGATGTCGCTCACGCGTGCGCGGCCGAGATGGTCGCACTGCCGACGACCCGGCTGCCGTCGTAGAGCACCGCGGTCTGACCGGTGGCGATACCGACGGCCGGTGAGTCCAGGACGACCTGCAGCTGCCCGTCGTCGGCCCGGATCGCGGCCGGCATCGCTGCTCCATGGGCCCGGACCTGGACGAGTCCTCTCCAGACGCCGCGGGGACGAGGGCCGGTCCAGGTGGGTCGCAAGCCGTCGATCCGGGTGACGCAGAGCGCCTCGCGCGGTCCGACGGTGACGGTGTTGGTCACGGGTGAGATGTCCAGCACGAACCGAGGCTTGCCGTCGGCCGCCGGGGTGCCGAGGCGCAGACCTCGACGTTGGCCGACCGTGAACTGGTGGGACCCGGAGTGCTCCCCCACCTTGAGCCCGTCCCCGTCGACGATCTCGCCCGGTCGACTCCCCAGCCTGTCCTGCAGGAAGCCGGCCGTGTCGCCGTCGGGGATGAAGCAGATGTCGTGGCTGTCGGGCTTCGCCGCCACCGACAGTCCACGCTGCTCCGCCTCTGCCCGCACCTCGGACTTGAGCGATCCGCCGAGCGGGAAGTAGGAGCGTTGCAGCTGATGAGCGTCGAGCACCCCGAGGACGTACGACTGGTCCTTGTCCGGGTCGGCGGCACGGTGCAGGTCGACCCCGGTCTCGGTGCGCTGCAGCCGGGCGTAGTGACCGGTGCAGACCGCGTCGAAACCGAGCGCCACCCCCCGTTCCAGGACGGCGGAGAACTTGATCTTCTCGTTGCACCGGAGGCAGGGGTTCGGGGTGCGGCCGGCGGCGTACTCGGCCACGAAGTCGTCCACCACGTCGGCGGAGAACCGGTCGGACAGGTCCCAGACGTAAAACGGGATGTCCAGCCGGTCGGCGGCACGGCGGGCATCGTGGGCGTCTTCCTTCGAGCAGCAGCCCCGGGCTCCGGTGCGGAACGACTGGGGGTTCTTGGAAAGGGCGAGGTGCACCCCGGTGACGTCGTGACCGGCGTCCACGGCTCGGGCTGCCGCGACCGCCGAGTCGACCCCGCCGGACATCGCCGCCAGCACCTTCATCTCGTCCTCACCTCCGCACGCGTTGAGCAGGCGTACTTTACCCCGGCTGGACCGGGACCGCCCTTCGACGAGCTCAGGGGGCGTGCCTCAAGGGGTGTCCTTCGACGAGCTCAGGGGGCGTGCCTCAAGGGGTGTCCTTCGACGAGCTCAGGGGGCGTGCCTCAAGGGGTGCCCTTCGACGAGCTCAGGGGGCGTGCCTCAAGGGGTGTCCTTCGACGAGCTCAGGGGGCGTGCCTCAAGGGGTGCCCTTCGACGAGCTCAGGGGGCGCGCCTCAAGGGCTGCCCTTCGACGAGCTCAGGGGGCGTGCCTCAAGGGGGCGTCTGAAGTCAGCCGAACAAGGCGGCCGTACGGGCCCGGGACACTGCGTCGGGCAGGGCGGCGGTGAGCGCGCGTACGTCGGCCGGGCTGGAGCTGTGTCCGAGGGAGAATCGCACCGCTGATCGGGTCTGCGCCTCGCTCACCCCCATCGCCACCAGCACGTGGCTCGGCTGGGACACCCCGGCTGAGCAGGCGGACCCGGCGGAGCAGTCGATGCCGGCCGCGTCGAGCAGCATCAGGATGGAGTCGGCCTGGGCTCCCGGGAAGCCGAGGTTCAGCACCCCCGGCAGTCGGTCCGACTCGGCCACCGGCCCGTTGACCACCACGTCCGGCACCGAGGCCCGGACCGCCGCCTCCAGCTCGGTCCGTAGCGCGCGCAGCCGATCTTCCTCACCCGACCGACGAGCGACCGCCGTCTCGACCGCGGCGGCGAAACCGGCCACCGCCGCCACGTCGAGGGTGCCCGAACGTACGTCGCGCTCCTGGCCGCCGCCGTGCTGGATGGAAGTCAGGGCCACCTCGCGGCGGGCCAGCAGTGCTCCGATGCCGTACGGTCCGCCGAGCTTGTGGGCCGTGAAGGTCAGCAGGTCCAGACCGCTGGCCGCGAAGTCAACCGCGACGTGGCCGACCGCCTGCACGGCGTCACTGTGCGAGACCGCGCCGTTCCGGGCCGCGGCCGCGGCGGCGGCCGCCACGGGCTGCAGAGTACCGACCTCGTTGTTGCCCCAGATCACCGAGACCAGCGCGGTGCGCTCGTCGACCAGCTGCGCCAGGGCCTCGGGGTCGACCGCGCCGTACGCGTCCACCGGCGCCAGGTCGAGAGTGGCGCCGGCGGTCTGCTCGAGCCAGCCGACCGAGTCCAGCACCGCGTGGTGCTCGACGGCCGAGATGACGATGCCGCGGCGGTGGTCGTCGCGGCGCGACCAGTAGGCGCCTTTGACGGCCAGGTTGTCCGACTCGGTACCGCCCGAGGTGAAGATGAGCTCGGACGGCTTGGCCCCGACCAGGGCGGTGATGGACTCACGGGACTCTTCCACCACCCGGCGCGCAGCCCGACCCGACCCGTGCAGGGAGGACGCGTTCCCCACCCGGGTGAGCTCGCGGGTCATGGCCTCGACCGCCTCACCCAGCATGGGCGTGGTCGCCGCGTGGTCTAGATAGGTCCGGGTCATGGACTCAGTCTGCCGCAGACTCGAGCGGGTACCTCGACGCTCAGCCGCGACGCTGCCTGACCTGGGCGCTGACCGCTGGCAGCACGACGTGCAGATCACCGACCACCCCCAGATCGGCCAGGGCGAAGATCGGCGCCTCCGGGTCCTTGTTGACGGCCACGATCGACTTCGAGGTCTGCATGCCCGCCCGGTGCTGGATGGCTCCGGAGATCCCGGCGGCCAGATACAGCTGCGGCGAGACCGTCTTACCGGTCTGACCGACCTGGTAGGCGTGCGGATACCAGCCGGAGTCAACCGCGGCGCGAGACGCACCCACCGCCGCGTGCAACGAGTCGGCCAACTCCTCGACCTCGGCGAAGTTCCCGCCCGTGCCCCGACCGCCGGAGACCACGATCGCGGCCTCGCTCAGCTCCGGTCGGCCGCTGGCCGGCTTCGGCTCGGTGCGTACGATCCTGGCCCCCTTGGCCGACTCGGAGATGCTCACCTCGTACGGCTGCACCTGCCCCGGGGCCGCCGCGGGCTCGGGCGCGACCGCGTTGGGCTTGACGGTGATCACCGGGATGCCCTGGGTGACCGTGGCCCGGACCAGGAAGTTCCCGGCGAAGACCGACTTGACGGTGGTTCCGTCCGTGTCGATGTCGACAGCGTCGGTGATCAGGCCGGAGTCCAGCTTGACGGCCAGCCGGCCGGCGATCTCCTTGCCCTCGATGGTCGAGCTGATCAGCACCGCCGCGGGCTGGAGCGATCCCGCCACCTGGGCGAGCGACTCGGCCTTCGGCGCCACCAGGAAGTCGGTCACGGCCGGATGGGTGATCGACAGCACCCGGACCGCTCCGTACGCCCCCAGCTCGGCCGCCGCGGCCTCGGCACCAGGACCGAACACGACCGCCACCGGGTCACCGAGGCGCCGGGCCAGGGTCAGCAGCTCCAGGGTCGGCTTGGTCACGGCACCGTTCAGGTGGTCGACGACCACCACGACATCAGACACGGTTCTCTCCCTCTCAGATGAACTTGCCGGCGGACAGGAAATCGACGAGTGCGACCGAACCAGCCCCGTCCTCGTCGTTGATCCGGCGGCCGGGCTCCTTCGGCGGCCGGGGGGTGGTGTCGAGCACCCTGGTCCAGGCAGCGGCCAACCCCACACTGGAGGCCTGAACACCCAGATCGTCCAGCGTCCAGGTCTGCATCGGCTTCTTCTTGGCAGCCAGGATGCCCTTCATCGACGGGTAACGGGCCTCGCCCGACTGGTCGGTCACGCTGACCACGGCCGGCAGGGTGGCCTCGACGATGAGGCTGGCCAGGTCGTCGTCACGGCGGATGGTCACCGTGCGGCCGGTCACGGCCAGGCTCGCCCCGAGGGTGGCCGCAGGCCAGCCCAACCGCTCCGCCACCATGGCGGGCAGCACCCCCATGCTGGCGTCGGTCGAGGCCATCCCGCAGATCACCAGGTCGGGTGCCACCTTCTTGATCGCCGCTGCCAGCACCGTGCTGGTACCCAGGGCATCAGAGCCGTGGACGGCGTCGTCGTTGATGTGGATGCCGGCGGACGCCCCCATCTGCAGGGCCCGCTTGATCGCGTCGTACGCGTCGTCCCCACCGAGGGTCATGGCGATCACCTCGACGTCGTCGCCTCCCTGATCGGGGCCCGCGTCGGCGACCTGCAGCGCCTGCTCGACGGCGTACTCGTCGAGCTCGGACAGCAGTCCGTCGCTGGCGGCCCGGTCGACGGTGCCGTCGATGCCGAAGGTGCGCTCACCGGTGGCGTCGGGGACGTGCTTGACCAGGACGAGGATCTTCATCGGACTCGCAATCGTGACGGGCGCAGCGGAGCTGCGGCTGGACCTCGGGTGCCATATTACTCATGAGTAACAACGCCGCCGGAAGCTCACCCGGTTGCTGCGGCCCTGGTTGACCAAGCCCCCCGGCTGGCGCCGCGCGGATGTGAGATTGTGCTCGTTCGGTGCCCGATTGGCTGGCGTCGTCAGCCGCAACAGGCACAATGGGGTCTCCCCATCGGCCGGAGTGCATGACCGACCTATGCCAAACCGACGCGAAGGCCTGGCCATGACCTCGACCACCGTGCAGCCGGTGCCTACTGATGCATCCGTGCTGGGTGCCCATTTCCGCGACGGCGGCACCTCGTTCGCCCTCTGGGCCCCCCGGGCGACCCGGGTGGAGCTGGCCCTGGTCGACGAGGACCGCAGCCAGACCAACGTCGACCTGAGCTGCGGCCCAGACGGCGTCTGGGCCGTGCACGTGCCCGGGGTCGGACCGGAGCAGCGCTACGGCTACCGCGTGCACGGCGAGTGGGACCCGAACGCCGGGGCCCGCTTCAACCCGGCCAAGCTGCTGCTCGACCCGTACGCCAGGGCGGTCACCGGCGGGGTCGACTACTCGGGTCCGATCCTGGACCACACGCCCGACTCCAACTACACCCTGGACCCGACCGACTCCTTGGCCGCAGTCCCGCTGAGCGTGGTGATCGCGGACTCCCCGCCCCCCGTTCCGATCGCCCGGCCCACCCCGATGGCCGAGTCGGTGCTGTACGAGATGCACGTCAAGGGATTCACCCGGCTGCACCCGGCGGTGCCCGAGCACCTGCGTGGCACCTACAGCGGCCTGGCCTACCCAGCCGTGATCAAGCACCTCCTGGACCTCGGGGTGACCGCCGTCGAGCTGCTCCCGGTGCACCAGTACGTCTCCGAGCCCTTCCTGATCGGTCGCGGCCTGAGCAACTACTGGGGTTACAACACCCTGTCCTTCTTCGCCCCGCACTCGGCCTACGGCTCGGTCGGCACCCTGGGTCAGCAGGTGCGTGAGTTCAAGGAGATGGTCTCCGCGCTGCACCGCGCCGGCATCGAGGTCATCCTGGACGTGGTCTACAACCACACCGGCGAAGGTGGGCACGAGGGCCCCACCCTTGCTTTCCGAGGCCTGGACCACCTCGGCTACTACCGACTGACCGCTGACCAGCGCAACGACTACGACGTGACCGGCTGCGGGAACTCGGTCGACACCTCCGAGCCGGGCGTGCTGAACCTGGTCCTGGACTCGCTGCGCTACTGGGTGACCGAGATGGGCGTCGACGGCTTCCGCTTCGACCTGGTCACCACCCTGCTCCGGGATGATCGCCACCACGTCGACCAGGAGCATCCGTTCAAGGTCGCGCTGCGCGAAGACCCGGTGCTCAGCCAGGTCAAGCTGATCGCCGAGCCTTGGGACATGGGACCGTACGGCTACCAGGTCGGAGCGTTCGGCGACCGGTGGAGCGAGTGGAACGACCGGTTCCGCAACGACATCCGGGACTTCTGGCGCGGCAGCACCCACGGCGTCTCCGAGCTGGCCCGACGGCTGTCCGGCTCCGGAGACATCTTCACGGCTCCCCGACCGGCGAGCGCGAGCATCAACTTCATCACCGCGCACGACGGCTTCACGCTGCGGGACCTGGTCACCTACAACGTCAAGCACAACGGGGCCAACGGCGAGTCCAACCGTGACGGGTCCGACGACAACCGGTCCTGGAACTGCGGGGTGGAGGGCGAGACGAGCGACGAGCACGTCAACGGGCTGCGCCTGCGCCAGACCCAGAATCTGATCGCCACCCTGATCCTGGCGACCGGGGTGCCGATGATCACCGCCGGGGACGAGCTCGGGCGTACGCAGCAGGGCAACAACAACGCCTACTGCCAGGACTCGCCCATCTCCTGGGTCCACTGGGACACCCTCGTCAGCTGGGGCGACCTGACCGGTCTGACCCGCAAGCTGCTGAAGCTGCGCGCCGAGCACCCGGTGTTGCGCCGGGACACGTACCGCCACGGCGAAGAGCTGCTCGACGCGGCGGGCGGACCGACCGGTCGCAAGAACCTGGCCTGGTTCGGTGGTCGCAGTTCCGAGATGTCGCCGGAGGAATGGCACGACGGGACCCGCCGGACGCTGGGGATGTATCTCGCCGACGACGACCCGGACCGCGAGGCCGACGACGCCTACCTGATCTGGTTCCACGGCGGTTCGGACTCGGTCCAGGTCGAGCTGCCGGACGGACCATGGGCCAACACCTACACCGTGGTGGCGCACACCGGCTGGGAGGGAGAGCTCCCGACCGAGAAGGTCAGCGCCGGTTCCTGCCTGCAGATCCCCGGCCGTACGGTCGTGGTCCTCCAGGTCGACTGAGCCGGCTACGACCCCGATGAACCGGCGTACGGCGCTGCTGATGGAGCTGATGAGACGGCTGCCGAAACCGGAGCCGCCCTCCCCGGCTTACCTGGCCCGGGTCCGGCGGGAACTGCCCCCGGCGCTGGCCCGGGTCGTGCTCGGTTCGATGGGCTCGGGCGTAGCGCTGGAGAACATCACCATCAGGGTCGCCGGCGGGGAGATCAAGGCCCGGATCTACCGACCGAAGGACGCGCCCGGCACCCTGCCGCTGGTGATCAACTTCCACGGCGGCGGTTTCGTCTACGGCAACCTGACCGCGGCCGATTGGCTGTGCGGGAATGTGGCCGGTCGGGCTGGGGTCGTCGTGGTGTCGGTGGACTACCGGCTCGCTCCGGAGTATCCGGCCCCGATCCCCTACCAGGACTGCCTGGCCGCGACCAGCTGGCTGATCGAGCAAGCGAAACAGTTCCAGGTCGACCCCACCCAGGTCAGCCTGATGGGCGAGAGCGCCGGCGGCAATCTCGCTGCCCTGATCGCGCTGGCCTGGCGCGACCGGGTCCGGACGGATCCGCTCTGGCCGGTCCTGGAGGGCCAGATCCTGCTCTACCCGGCCACCGATCTGACCCTGTCGTCGGCTTCGGTGTCCGAGCTGGAGGAGGCCCCGATGCTGCGGCGTACGTCACTGGACTGGTACGGCCGGCGCTATCTGCCCCAGGGCCTGCCGGACAGCCTGGCCAGCGACGATCCGCGGGTCAGTCCGATCTTCGCCCTCGACCACAGCGAGCTGGCTCCCGCGCTGATCTTCGCCGCCGGCCAGGACCCGCTGCGTGACGACGCCCTCCGTTACGCCGACAAGCTGACCGACGCGGGCGTGGCGGTCCGGACCGTGCTCTACCCGGAAGCGATCCACGGGTTCGCCTCCATCCCGCTGTTCGAACCGGCCGCCCGGGAGGCCCTGGCGGAGATCGTGGTCGAGCTCTCCGCCCGGTCTGCCTGACCGACGCACGGAACCGGGCGGTCAGCCCATCGAACGACCGACGGTGCTCTCCCGGATCTGCAAGGTCCAGGGCACCTTGACCGACACCGCGGGTGAGGTGTCCCCGCCGACCCGTAGCAACAACAACCGCAGCGCCTCGCCGCTCAGCACACCCAGGTCGGCGGCGACGGTCGTCAGGGTCGGGTTGGAGAACCGACCCTCGGCGATGTCGTCGAATCCGGCCACCGCCACCTCCTCAGGCACCGACACGCCGGCCTCGGCGCAGGCCCGCAGGGCCCCGACGGCCATCAGGTCGTTGAAGCAGAACACGGCGTCTGGCCGGTTCGACCGAGCCAGCAGGGACTCCATGGCCGTCTTGCCGTCGGCCCGCTGGTAGTGCGCGACCCCGAGGACCAGCTCCGGGTCGTAGGCGATGCCCGCCGCTTGGAGCGCTTGGCGGTAGCCGGCGAGCCGGACGGACGCCGTACCCTCCACCGACTCCCGGCCGATGGCAGCGATCCGGCGCCGGCCCAGCGAGATCAGGTGCTCGGTGACGGCGCGTGCCGCCGCGACGGAGTCCACCGCCACGTGGTCGAAACCCGGCGGCACGGCTCGCTCGCCGAGCAGCACCATCGGGAGGTCGTCGGCCCGGTTGGCGATCTCGTCGGCCCGGAGCGCCAGGGGGGAGAAGATGAGGCCGTCGATCACGTGGCTGCGCATACCGTCCAGCACCTGGAGCTCTGCTCCGCGTTCGGCCCGGGTGGCGTCGAGCAGCATGATGTAGCCGAGCTGGGCGGCGTGCTCGGAGATCGTGGCCGACAGCTCGGCGAAGAAGGGTGAATCCATCTGCGGGACGGCGAGGGCCAGGAAACCAGCCCGACCGTACTTCAGCTGTCGGGCACTGGCGTTCGGGCGATAGCGGAGCTCGGCGATGGCTGCTTCCACCCTGGCCCGGGTGCTGGGTTTGATGTGCGCATAGTCGTTGATGACGTTGGACGCGGTCTTGAGGCTGACCCCCGCCAGCTCGGCCACGTCCTTGAGCCTTGCGGCCATCGCGCCCTCCTTCGGCTCAGGGTTCGCCACAGTCTAGGGAAATCGAGCGGGGTGATTTACAAATCCGCTCAACCGTTGTAGAAATGGCAAACGCCAGGAAAGTTAACCGTTGTAAACTGCTGCGGCCCTGGCCCTCAACGAGGAGGTGTGATGGGGGTTCTCCCTGTCGAGGACCGGGCTGAGCGTGAACCCGAGTCGAGTCCGGCCCGGATGGTGCTCGACCCTGCATTCCAGGTGGGTCCGTTGAACCGGCGGATCTTCGGCTCGTTCGTGGAGCACATGGGCCGGTGCGTGTACACCGGGGTCTACGAGCCGGAGCACGAGACCGCGGACGAGCACGGCTTCCGCGGCGACGTGGCTGACCTGGTGACCGAGCTGGGCCCCACCATGCTGCGCTACCCCGGCGGAAACTTCGTCTCCAACTACCACTGGGAGGACGGTGTTGGTCCGAAGACCGAGCGACCGACCAAGCTGGACTTCGGCTGGCGGGCCCTGGAGTCGAACCAGGTCGGAACCGACGACTTCCTGAGCTGGTGCGCACGGCTCGGCGTGGAGCCGATGATGGCGGTCAACCTGGGGACCCGCGGGATCAACGAGGCCCTCGAGCTGCTGCAGTACACCAACGGGACCGAGCTCACGACCTGGCCCGAGCGGCGGGTGCACAACGGCTACCCCGAGCCCCACGACGTACGGGTGTGGTGCCTGGGCAACGAAATGGACGCGGAGTGGCAGATGGGCCACAAGACCGCCGACGAGTACGCCCGGCTGGCCGAGGAGACGGCCCGGGCGATGCACCGCTACGACGCCGACCTCGAGCTGGTGGCCTGCGGCTCGAGCAACTCCTCGATGCCGACCTTCGGCACCTGGGAGCGGATCGTCCTCGACCGCTGCTTCGACCAGGTGGACCACATCTCCGCCCACGCCTACTACGAGCCGACCGACGGCGACATCGACTCGTTCCTGGCCTGCGCCGAGGACATGCACCGCTTCATCAACGCCGTGGTCGCGACCGCGGACCACGTCGCCGCGACCAAGCAGTCCGAGAAGTTGATCATGGTCAGCTTCGACGAGTGGAACGTGTGGTACCAGAGCCGCTTCCACGGGGAGATGAGCCTCGACATCCGCGAGCCAGGACCGCTGATCGAAGACGTCTACGACGTGCGGGACGCCGTGGTGGTGGGCAGTCTGCTGATCACCTTGATGCAGCACACGGACCGGGTCTCGATGGCCTGCCAGGCCCAGCTGGTCAACGTGATCGCCCCGATCATGACCACGCCGGGCGGTCCGGCCTGGCGACAGACGATCTTCCACCCGTTCGCGCTCACCTCCCGTTACGCCCACGGCCGGGTGCTCAGCCCGGCGATCATCGCACCGAAGATCGACACCGCCGCCTTCGGCGCGGTCGACGCCGTGATCAGCACCGCCACGCACGACCCGGACACCGGCGACCTGGTGGTCTTCGCCGTCAACCGCAGCCGGTCCGGGGCCGTCGACTTCACCGTCGACCTCAGGGGTTTTCGCGAGGTCCGCCTGGTCGAGCACCTGCTGGTGCACGACGACGACGCAGGCGCCCGCAACACCGCCGTCGAACCGGACCGGGTCGTACCTCGTACGGGTAAGGCCGAACTGAGCGACGGTGTGCTCACCGCTTCACTCCCGCCAGTCTCCTGGCACTGTTTACGACTCCTCGAAAGGAACCGTTCATGACTGACTCGTTCACCCCCAGCTCGTTCACCCCCAGCTCCTTTACCCGCAGGGGCTTTCTCGCCACCTCGCTCGGGGCTGCGGCCACCGTCGGGCTCGCCGCCTGCGGCGGCGGCTCCTCGAATGTGCCGGGGAGCAACCAGGCCCCCACCGGCAGCGGCGGCGCCGAGGGTTACGAAGGCCCGGCGGTGGCCCTGAGCTTTTGGAACGGCTTCACCGGTGGGGACGGTCCGTTCATGAAGAAGCTGGTGGACAAGTTCAACACCGAGCACGCCAACATCAAGGTCACGATGAACACGCAGCAGTGGGCGGACTACTACGCCAAGCTGCCCAGCGCGGTGACCGCGGGCAAGGGTCCCGAGATCGCCATCATGCACGTGGACTCGGTTGCGACCAACGCGGCCCGCCGGGTGATCCAACCCTTGGACGACGTGGCCACGGCGCTCAAGCTGAGCGAGGCCGACTTCGCGCCGGTCCCGTGGAAGGCCGGCATCTACCAGGACAAGCGTTTCGCGATTCCGCTGGACGTCCACCCGCTTGGGCTGTTCTACAACAAGACGGTGATGGAGAAAGCCGGCCTGGACCCGGAGAAGCCACCGACGAACGCCGACGAGTACGGGGCCGCGCTGGACACACTCAAGGGCAAGGGCATCCAGGGGCACTGGGCCACCCCGTTCCCGTTCACCGGTTCGATGACTGTGCAGTCCCTGCTCTGGCAGTTCGGCGGGGGGTTGTTCAACGCGGACGCCACGGCCGTCACCTGGGCCGACGAGCCCGGCGTCAAAGCGATGACCTGGTTCACCGATCTGGTGAAGAACGGTCACTCGCCGGGCAAGATCGCCCAGGACGCCGACATCATCGCGCTGCAGAACGGCAAGACGGCGTTCAACTGGAACGGCATCTGGACGATCAACACGCTGAAGGAGAAGACGAGCCTGAAGTGGGGCGTCGCTCCCCTGCCGAACATCGGCGGCACCAAAGCCGCCTGGGCCGGATCGCACCAGTTTGTTCTGCCCACCCAGAAGGCACGGGACGAGAACAAGCAAACCGCAGCCCGGGTGTTCCTCAACTGGGTCAGCCAGCAGTCGCTGGAGTGGGCCAAGGCCGGGCAGGTCCCGGCCCGCAACTCCGTTCGCGACTCGGCGGAGTTCAAGGCGCTCAAGGACCAGGCGACGCTCGCTACGCAGATCAACGACCTGCACTTCCCGCCGCCGGTGCCCGGGATCCAAGACGCCATGCTGGAGTGGGAGAAGGCGCTCAACGAGTCGGTGCTCGGGATCAAGCCGCCGGCGGCGGCGCTCTCGGACGCGGCTGGCCGCGCCGACAAGATCCTGCAAGCCAACAAGCAGAAGTACCAGCAGTAGCCCGCCATGGCCTCCGCGATCATCCCGGCCTCGGCCGGCACGCAGAGCAAGGCCAGCAGCGACGAGCTCAGGTACGGGGGTGTGCACGGGTCCCGGGCGACGCCGTACCTGTTCCTGCTGCCGTACCTGGTCCTGTTCCTGACCTTTGTCGTCGTCCCGGCGGTCTTCGGAATCTGGATCAGTCTGCACAACTGGGACTTCCTGCTGCCGGGTAAGCCGTTCGTCGGTCTGGACAACTACACCGCGCTGTTAGATCCCCAGTCGGTGCAGTTCGACCCCTTCTGGCACAGCATGCGGGCCACGGCGATCTTCACCGTGGCCAGTGTCCCGTTCCTGGTCACCATCCCGCTGTTCCTGGCGGTTCTGTTGAACCGGAAGTTCCCGGGTCGCACCTTCTTCCGTGCTGTGTTCTTCGCCCCGTACGTCCTGGGTGTCGCGGTCATCGGACTGATGTGGCGCTACCTGCTCGACCCGTCCTTCGGCGCGGTCAACGGCCTGCTCCAGGTGTTCGGGATCGGTCCGGTCAACTGGATCACCGAGCAGCCCTGGGCCTGGATCTCCCTCGTCGCGGTCACCGTGTGGTGGACGATCGGGTTCAACGCGATCATCTACCTCGCCGGCCTCGGCGACATCTCGGCCGAGCAGTACGAGGCTGCTGAGCTCGACGGCGCCTCCGGCTGGCAGCAGTTCCGCTTCGTCACCGTCCCGGGGCTGCGTCCGGTGATGGTCTTCGTGATCACGACCACCATCCTGGCCAGCGCCAACATGTTCGGTCAGAGCCTGCTGATCACCCAAGGGGGCCCCGGCGACTCCACGCGGACGGCGATCATCGAGATCACCGAGCGGGGCCTGGCCCAGTACCGGATGGGTGAAGCCGCGGCCATGAGCTATGTGCTCGCGCTGTTCCTGGCCATCATCGCCATCGCCAACTTCTACCTCACCCGGGAGAGGACATGACCACCGTCCAGTCGACCACACCACCGACGACCACGTCGGCGGACGGTCCCGACCTCGACGAGGGTCTGCGCCCGCGCAGTCGGCGCAACCCGGTGTTCTGGATCGTGATGGTGGTGCTGACCGTGGTGATCCTCGCCCCGCTGACCTACATGCTGCTGACGTCGGTCAAGTCGACCGTGGAAGCCCGGTCGGTGCCCCCCACCCTGCTGCCCACCGAGCCGACCTTCGCCGCCTTCCGAACGCTGTTCTTCGGTGACGAGGCCTCACCGGTGCTGCGTTGGCTGCTGAACTCCATGGCCGCCGCCACCCTGCACTCGCTGCTCGTGGTGACCATCTCGTCGCTGGCCGGCTACGCGCTGGCCCGGATGGAGTTCCCGTTCAAGAAAGCGATCTTCGGGCTGATCATCGCCACGCTGTTCCTGCCGTCCTTCATCTTCATGATGCCGAACTTCGAGATCTTGAACCGGCTGGGCTGGCTGGACACGTTATGGGCCGTCGCGGTGCCGGGAGCGGCCGGTGCCTTCGGGGTGTTCTTCATGCGGCAGTTCTTCAGCAGCATCCCGATCGCGCTGGAGGAGAGTGCCCGCATCGACGGCGCGAGTCCGTGGCGGATCTTCCGATCGATCATCCTGCCCAACTCGCGGCCGGCGATCGTCACGCTGGCCGTCATCTCGTTCCTGGCCAACTGGAACGACTTCATCTTCCCCATCTACGTGCTGTTCTCCGCCGAACGGCTCACCTTGCCGGTCGGGCTGACCAAGCTCCAGGGGTCGTACACCATCGACTACCCGGTGATCATGGCGGGCGCCGCCCTGGCCTCCATCCCGGTGCTGATCCTCTACGTCTTCGTCCAGCGCTACGTGATCGAGGGCGTGGCCAGCAGCGGCATCAAGGGCTAGACCTCAACCCACCGACAACCAGGAGTCACCGTGATCAACGAAGATCAGCAAGTCGTTAGCACCCCCTGTTCCGGCGCCGCGTTCCGCCGCCGGAAGCACCGACTGCGCCGGGTCGGCGCCACGGCGCTGGCCGCGGCCCTGGCGGGGGTGATGTTCACCGGAGGGCCGGCCGCCGAGGCCAAGCCGGCCCAGACCACGTACGTCAACCCCGTCAGCCGGTCCTTTGCCGACACCTTCGCCGACCCCTCGATCATCGAGGGCAAGGACGGCTGGTGGTACGCCTACTCCACCGCCGACCCGCTGCGGGCGGGTGCTGCTCCAGGCATCATGCACATCGCTCGGACCAAGGACTTCGTCGACTGGCAATACCAGGGCACGGTCTTCAACGAGGCGAACCGGCCGACCTGGGCGACCAGCACTTCGGGCCTGTGGGCACCCGACGTCCGCTACATCGACGGCAGGTACGTCATCTACTTCACCGTCACCGACACGACGGCCGACCCCCGGGACAACGACTCCGCCATCGGGGTCGCCACCTCCGACAGCCCGACCGGGCCGTGGACCCCGGGCGGTGCTCCGGTGGTCGCTCCCCGACCCGGCAACGGCAGCTTCTTGTGGACCTTCGACCCGAGCGGCTTCACCGACGTCGAGGGCCGGCGCTACCTCTACTACGGCAGCTACAACGGCGGGGTCTACGTCACCCGGGTGAGTGACGACGGCCTGACCGCGGTGGGCGAGCCCACCATGGTCGCCGTCGACAACAAGTTCGAGGGCAGCTACGTCGTACGGCACGGCAGCTACTACTACCTGATGGCCTCGTCCGCCGACTGCTGCGCCGGACCGGTGACCGGCTACTCGGTCTTCTCCGGCCGGTCCCGATCGCCGATGGGCCCGTTCGTGGACGCCGACGGCATCTCGCTCACCGCCTCCAGAACGGGCGGCACCATCCTGGTCACCCAGAACGGCAACCGCTGGATCGGGGCGGGGCACCACGCCATCGCCACCGACCACGCCGGGCGGGACTTCCTCGTCTACCACGCGCTGGACCGCAACAACGCCTGGCTGGCGGAGCCGTTCGGGGTCACCCGGCGGCCGATGCTGCTCGACCGGATCGACTGGGTCGACGGCTGGCCCCGGGTCCGCGCCGGAGCCGGCCCGAGCGACACCCGGCAGCCGGCACCCGTTACGGGCAGCGATCTGGGCATTGACCCGGCCAACCCAGCGGCCGGCGGCTTCACCGGCCTGCGCAGCGGTCCGAGGAACACCCAGGGCGGTGCCGCGACCGCGCGGTTGAGGGGCACGGCGGAGACAACTCGCCACGTCAGGGGCGACTCGGTCCGGTTGCGGCTCGATGTGCTGTCCGAACGGACCCTCCAGGTGTGCTTCGGCAAGGGCAGCGACCGGGTCGACGTACGGGTCGACCCTGCGGCCGGGCGGTTGACGGTCCGCACCGGTGCTGGCCGCCGCGCGGTCACCCGCTCGAGCGCCTTCGACCTGGACAGCAACGGTTGGCACACGTTGGTGGTCGAGGTGGACCGCGGCCAGGTCCTCGCCCAGCTCAGCGAGGATGACCTGGGCGACCCGTTCGCCGAGGTCCGGGTGAGGGATCGCGGCCTGCGGCTTCGGCCCGCCCCGTTGCACCTGCGCAGCTCGGGTGCCGTGGTGGACAACGTGTCCGTCCGTGCGCTGGCGGTCGAGGCCGACCGCCTGGTGGCGGTCCCCCAGCCCCGTTCGCTGATCTACGGCGATGACTTCTCGGCGCCGTTGTCCTCGGACTGGAGCTGGGTGCGGCGGGACCCGAATGCGTCCGTCGGGTCCGGCAGGCTCCGCTGGCCCGTGACCAACACCGACCTCACGGCGGCGAGCAACAACGCCGCCGTGCTGCTGAACGAGCGAACCCCGAACGGCACCTGGATCGCCGAGACCAAGCTGGGCCTCGACCTCGGCGAGACCTCGGTACGCAACTATCAGCAGGCCGGTCTGATCGCGTACGAGAATGACGACGACTTCGCCCGGCTCTCCTCGTTCGCGAACTGGAACACCCGACAGACCGAGTTCGGACGTGAGCTGGTGGTGGCCCCCGACGGTCGAACCCGGTTCGGTGGAGCCATCATCGGGACCCCCGACGCCGAGGTCTGGCTGCGACTGGCCCACACCCGCAACCCGGCGGGTGAACACCTCTACCGGGCCGGGACCAGTCGCGACGGCGCGAGCTGGACCTGGGGCGCGGTCTGGACCTTCTCGGCCGACGCCACCCCGACGATCGGACTGATCGCCCACGGCGGCGCCGACAACGACGACCCTGCGGTCACGGCCGAGTTCGACTACCTGCGCTTCTACCGGGCCAGCTGGCCAGACGTCGACGGATCGAGGAGCTGACCGGGTGCGGACGCGCCGGCAGGTCGGCGGTGCCTTGCTGGTCGGGGTGTTCGCCTTCACCGCGTGCTCGCCGGCAGCGCCGCCGCCGGTGGAACAGCCGGCGGCGGCCACGCCGGCCGGCTTCACCAACCCCGGTTACGCCGAGAACTTTCCCGACCCGATGATCGTGAGCGACCCGGCCGGCGGCTTCTGGGCGCTGGCGACCAACGGGAACGGCAGCAACGTCCAGACCCTGCGAAGTGCGGACCTGACCAGCTGGGAGCCGGGGCCGGACGCCTTGCCGAAGCTGCCCGGCTGGACAACCCGGGGCAAGGTCTGGGCCCCTGAGGTCGCGAGCAGCGGATCCGGTTTCGCCCTGTACTACACCACCATCGGCCCGGACCCGTCGATCCAGTGCGTCGGGGTCGCCCGGGGGGCGGCACCGCAGGGACCGTTCACCGACGACACCGACCGCCCTCTGGTCTGCGAGGAGAAGCAGGGCGGCACGATCGACGCCCACCCGTTCACCGACGCGGCGGGGGACCGCTATCTGTACTGGAAGAACGACGGGAACGCCGTGGGCGTGGACACCTACCTCTCGGTCGCCGCGTTGAACGGGGCCGGGACAGCGTTGGCAGGCCGGCCGAAGCGGCTCTTCAAGCAGGACCTACCGTGGGAGGGCGAGCTGGTGGAGGGCCCGTTCGTCTGGGAGCACGCCGGTCGGTTCCACCTGTTCTACTCCGCCAACTCCTACGCCTCCGAGGACTACGCCGTCGGGCACGCGGTCGCGGACAGCCCGTTCGGCCCCTTCACCAAGGACCCGAAGCCGGTGCTGGCCAGCAACGACGTCGCCGCCGGCCCGGGTCACTGCTCACTGTTCGAGCACGACGGTCGGGTCTGGATGGTCTACCACGCCTGGACGCCCGGCGAGATCGGCGGTGACTACCCGGGACGGTCCATGTGGCTGAGCGAGGTGACCTTCGACGACGACGGTTCGGTTCGGGTCGAGCCACCGACGCTCAACTACCCCACCCGCCCCTGAGCGGGGAGACGCGCTGCTGCCGCAATAGACCTCAGCGGCGAGCGACGCTGCCGCGGCCGAGGGCCGACCCGAGGAGACCGCGCCCCAGGACCCAGGTAACGAGGTAGGAGCCGAGCAGCAGGGTCGACATCAGCACGCCGAAGCGCAGCGAGAAGGGGTTGCCGAACGGGTTCGCGAGCCGCTGCAGCACCACCGCAACGAGGCCGTGGGGGTCGGTGACGACATCCCAGGAGTTGAAGCGCGGGAAGCGCCCGAGGTAGACCCCGATCACGCTGAGCACGAGCGAGCTGATAGCGACCGCCCAGCCCACCACCCGCCCGGACCGCGCCTCGACGACATGGTGCACGACAAGCAGCGAGGCCATCCCCAGGGCCAGGCCCGTGGCGGCGAAGGTGCCGATGAGGGCGGCATCGAACCACAGCGGCGCGCCGCCGACCCTCCCGAGATGAATGAAGTCGGTCAGGATGTACGGCGCGTTGGGTAGGAAGAGCAGCCACCCCACACCGAGCACCCACAGCAGTGGCCGTGGACCACCGCGACCGTGAACGGCCGCGACACCGAGCGAGAGCAGGAAGGGAATCCAGGCGAGGAAGAGGTTCCACCTGAGGAAGACGAAGGCGGACTCGCCCACCCGGTCCATCCGGACGACGAGCAGCCCGACCGCTGCGGATGACAGGACAGCGAGGGCAATGGTCAACCCGGCCAACCAGTACCCGGGCCGAGCCTTCGGAGCGTACGGCATACCCGAACGCTAGTCGGTCGACGTTCACACCCGGCCAGCGACTGACGCGCTCGCGAGTGATGACCCTGATGGACCCCATCACGCTCGCCTCACAGCGGTCAGACGCGGACGAGGATCTCTCCGTGCAGCACGCTGATCCAGCCGGCAGGCTGGTCGGCCCAGTCCCGCCAAGCCGCGGCGACAGCCTGCAGCTCCTCTTCAGTGGCCATACCGCTGCTCAGCAGTTGCTTGGCTAGGCCTGAGCTTGCGATTTAACCTTGCTATGCGGCTCTTTTGACGGCTGGGTAGCGGGTTCGTCGCTCTCGGCGGGTGCCCTTGGGTCGTCCTGGGCCGGGGGTTTGGGTTTTTGGTGGGTTGGCGGGGGT
>JAABUN010003039.1_pt1 | contig 27291 bp, 27 predicted proteins | sample 5559311 | NCBI WGS metagenome assembly JAABUN01 (sample SAMN10711877, study PRJNA513370) | rock metagenome | isolation source: Antarctica rocks | place: Antarctica: Victoria Land, Siegfried Peak sud
GGGCTGCGACCCCTGATTTCTTCTGGCTGGGCTAGAGAGGCCGCGGCTGGAGGATCACGAGCGGTATCTGGCGGTCGGTTCGACGCTGGTAGTCGGCGTAGCCGGCGTAGGTGGCAACCGCCTTCGGCCAGAGCTGCTCGTGCTCGTCGGCATCCGCGAGCCGGGCGCGCACGGCCCTGCGCTGCGCCCCGACCTGAATCGTGGTGTCCGGATTGGCGCGCAGGTTGTGGAACCAGCCCGGGTGCTTGGGATACCCGCCCTTCGATGCCACGAGCACCACGTTCTCTCCGTCCTTGAAGTACACGAGCGGGCTGGTACGGCGCGTCCCGCTCTTCGCTCCCACGTGATCGAGCAGGAGCATCGGCCCGAGCCCAGGGACGCTGTGGCCCACACGACCCCGGGTGGCGCGGTACAGGGCGGTGTGACCCTTGGCCACCCGCCCGAGTACGGGCCACGAGCGCTCAGCGATGTCGAGAATGTCCATGCCCGCGCGACCCTACCCGTGGACGGACGACCGTGCATCCGCGCCCGGATCGGAGTAGTGCCTGTGCTCCTCGCGCAAGCGAGTAGTGCCTGTGCTCCTCGCGCGCAAGCGAGTAGTGGACCGTGCACCCGCCGTCGACATGGGTCCCTGGGCGTGCCCGCCAAACTCCGGCTCCGGCTCGGCTTCCCCGCGGCGCATGATCGGTATCGCTTAAGGCTGCTTCCTCCCGGATCTGACCTGGTTCGCGAGCGACCACCGCGCGGGACCGGGCCATCAGCACCTTCGCTGGCGTACTGACCCCAGAGGCTCCATCCCTCGAACGGGAATTCGGCCTCGCTAGAGCGGATTGCGAGTACAGGACGCCGCTACTTCCCCACCTAGCACGGTCCGTGGGCGATGGTAGAGGAAGTCCGGTGCTCGGCGTGGAGCCAGGCTCAGCAGGCGGGTAGCCGAGCCGTGGCCGGCGAGGTGGTCGGCGGCGCCGGGCGACGATCGCGAGCGCCCGTGCACTCGAGGCCCGATGGCAGCGGGCCGGCCAAGACCGAGGCACTCGCTCCGAGCAGACGCGGCTGCGGGTCGATCGGGCGTCCGGCATGACGCACCTCGAAGTGCAGGTGTGGACCCGTCGAGCGCCCCGTCGAGCCGACGAAGCCGATCCGCGTGCCCCCGCGCACCCGCTCGCCCGGCCGGGTGGTGACGCTTGCCAGGTGCGCGTACCAGGTCTCGAAGCCGTCGCGATGGCGAATGATCACGAGGTTGCCGTAGCCGCCGGAGTTGTAGCCGGCGAACGTCGTCACCCCGCGTCCGGCCGCTCCCACCCGCGTTCCCTGGGGGACGGGAAAGTCGAGTCCGGTGTGCATGCGGCCCCAGCGGGGACCGAAGCCATCGCCGAGCGGACCCCTCACCGGGCGTAGGAACCTCACCGGTCCGCCCCCAACGCCGCCGGACGGCCGGCGGGAGCGGGCGCGCCGGTTGCGATCCCGGAGGGCGGCCAGCGTGGACCGACCGGCCACGCCGTCGGCGGCGAGCCCGCGCGAGCTCTGGTAGCGGCGCAGGGCACCGCCGGTCCTCGCCCCGAAGCCGCCGTCGATCGGGCCGCTCGTGAAGCCGCGTCGGGCGAGGAGGAATTGAAGCCCGGCGACGTCCCACCCCTCGTGCCCCACCCTCATCGCCCGACTGCCGAGCGGCGGGCGCCCTCGGCGGCCGAGCGCGCGGCGGGTCCGGGCGCCGGCGACGCCGTCAGCCCGGATGCTCCGGCGGCGCTGGAACCTGCGTGTGGCTGCCTTGGTACGGGGACCTGCCACCCCGTCGATCCCCCCGCTGTAGTCGTGGGTGGCACGCAGCGCGACCTGCAGCGCGGCCACGTCGGGGCTCCACGCCTGAGCGGGTGCGGCGGGGGCCAGCGCGATCACGGCGGCGACGGCCGCCAGGACAAGCCGACGAAAAGGGGGCATCCGGTTGAGACTCGACCGCCGGTCGGCGCGGGCTCAGGGGGGCCGGCGGCCTTGCAGAGGTCTGGCGGCCCGACCTGCCATGAAGGCCGCAATCCACGGGCCGCGAGCATCGACCGTCCGTCCAGTTGAGCTAGCTTCTCGGCCGCCTGAAGTGAGCGGCCGGGCGTGCCGACGGCTGGCTAGACTGCCGTGCCCTCAGGGCGCGTAGCTCAGTGGGAGAGCGCTCGCTTCACACGCGAGAGGTCGCTGGTTCGAAACCAGCCGCGCCCATGAAACGGCCACCGAAGCCGATCGAAAGGCGCGGTCGTCGTTCAATCCGATGAGTGCTCGCGACCGAGGCAGGTTTGGGCACGGGTAGAGCCTCGATATGAGTTCCTCGGGGAGAAGGAGATCGTCGACGCAACGGATAGCCGGCCTGGCAGTCTTGGCCCTGCTGTCCGCGCTCACCGTCCCGACCGTCGCCGGCGCCAGCCACCAGGGCGCCGCCGGACCTCAGGGCGACTTCGCGGTGGGCGGCGGCTTCACCGGTGACCAGAGGCCCCCCTTCGGGACGCAGCAGGTCGGCTTCGCCGCCTTCGGCGGGCCGACCACGTTCGGCCCCCTGACCCCGGTCTTCGGCGGTGACCCGGTAACCGGGCATTTCAGGGCGGGCGGGGAGTTCCTCGATCCTCAGGGCGGCAACAACGAGGTGGTCGAGTTCCAGCAGGAGGGCCCGGTCACCTGCCTCGTCGTGGAGGGCAACAAGGCGCGGCTGGTCTACCCCCTGAAGCAGGCCAAGCCGGAGGCAAACGAGGCGAATGAGGTGCTCATCTTCCTCGAGGACAACGGGAATCCCAAGAACGGCCGGCCCACCGACAGGATCGCCTTCGCCCTGCTGCCCGACGAGACCCCGACCGACGATCCGCCTTCCGAGCAGGACAACGAGTGCGTGGCCCCGCAATCCCCCGTGATGATGTCGACGCTCAGCAGGGGCAACATCACCATCCACGACGCCCCCTAGCGGATCGAGCGCGGCACCAGGGCTTAAAAGCCCGGTCCCCACCCTGCCCCGCGGATCTCGGGTCAGGCCGTAACGACAAGCTCGACGGCTCCGCGGCGAGGACAAGATCTCGGGCGGCGAGGGCAACGATCTCATCATCTCTTCGATTGGGTCCACGATCAACTCGAAGGGCGGGGCGCGCGACGATGTGGACTGCGGGCCCGGCAACGACCGCGTGAGCGCCGACCGCAAGGACAGGCTGAAGAACTGCGAACGGGTCACCTACGGGTGACCGCCCACCCGCCTCCGCAAGCCGCGAAGGGCGCGGCGGATCCGCTTCATCAGGAACACGACGAGCACCAGCCCGCTCACCAGAAGCACAAGGGCGATAGCGGCGGCGGGGACCGGGTGGTCGATCGCCAGCAGCATGACGCCGGTCACCATCCCGTCCTCGACGAGGCTGGCCAGGATGTTCGAGAACGGCTCCGGCGAGGCGTTGATGCCGAGCCTGAGTCCGGCCTTTACGCCGTGGCTCGCCAGCGCGAGCGCCCCAGACCCCCCCGCGGCCAGCACCTCGTCGAACCCGTCGACATCGGCCTCGCCGGCCAGTCCCAGGCCGAGCACGCTGCCGATCGCCGGTCGCACCGCAGTGTGCACCGCGTCCCAAGCGCTGTCGAGGTAGGGCACCTTGTCGGTGACGAACTCGATCGCGGTGAGCACCAGCGCCGCGATCAGGACCCGGTCTGTCTGAAGCTCGTCGGGGATCGCTCCCCACCCCGCGCGCCCGGCCAGTGACAGCACCAGCACCGTGAGGTAGGCGTTGACGCCTGACGCCCAACCGGCGCTTATGACGCTGGGGACGAGCTCCACGGTCGAAGCATCTCAGCCGGGCGCGACGACCGGCTCAGCGAACCGCGTTGACACCCCCCGATCACTCCTGCGTGCGCCGTAGCCGGCGCCACGTCTGCGGGTCGCCTTGGCCAAGTGCCCAGAAGGCGACCCCGGCGATGCCCAGTCGCTCGGCCAGCTGCACGCGGGCGACCGACGACGACGCGTCGCTGTACCAGACGACGTGGCGGCGTCCCCCCGAGCGATAGCTGAACCAAGGGGACGCCGAGCGACGGTCCCACCGGCGACGCGCCCCGACTCTGCGGCGCAGTGACTCAGCTTCGGGCCAGGTGAGCGTGCCCACGCGGCCACCGCCCCAGTCGCGCCCGTAGAGCGGGATCCCCAGCTCGAGCTTGCGCGCGGCGGTCTGGGTCATGGCGAAGCGCATGACCTGCTCGGTCCAGACGATGCTGCCCATCGGACCGGAGGCGGTATTCGGCGCGTGCTGGTCGTAGGTCATTACCCGCAGGCGGTCAACCGCGCGCCCGAGCTTCGCGTAGTCGTAGACGGCGGGGATGAGCTTGTGACGCCAGACGTACGGGGCAGCGTGGGTCCGCGGCATCACCGTCACGACGCAGGTCCTGCCCGTTCTCCGCAGCCGAGGACACAGCTCGCGCACGAGCGCGGTGAAGCCTTCGCGTGCCCGGCGAGCCTGCGCGGGACTCGTGGTCAAGGCCATGTGCTCGTAGTCGAGGTCGAGGCCATCGAAACCCCCGCGCACGGCGAGGCGGACCAGCGCACGCACGTGCCGCGCCCGTGCCGGGCGGCTGCGTCCCAGCGCGGCCATCGCACCTGGCGTGAGGCGGGAGGTCACGGTAGGCACGACGTCCGCGCCGGCCCGCCGCAAAGCCCGAACGTAGGTGCGGGACCCGGCTCCGGGGTAGGCGTGGATGCGGGTAGCGCCGGCCTCGTACCAGAAGGGGCTCACCGCACCGAACAACCCCTCGTGCCGGCGAACCACGGCGAGCGCATCCGCCTCCCAAAACGGCAGCCAGGCGGACACCGACACGCCACGGGATCCCGGCCCGGTTGCCGCGGTCGCGGACGTGCTGACTCCCAAGACCAAGACCAACGAGGCGAGCAACGTGAGGCCGAAGGTGCGCACCGTCGTCATTCTGTCAAGCGGTCACCTCAGGTCGGCGTCAGCACCACAAGGCTGCCGACGCGGCGACCTCCGCCTCCACCTGCGCGCCCCCCGCTCTCGCGGCGTATCTTGGCCCGACGCCACGAACCAAGAGGAGCAAGCGCATGTCGACCATCGAGCACGACACCACGACGAGTTCCACCGACGACGCTGCCATCGAGGAGTTGCACGAGATCGTCGACCGCCAGCGTGCCGCGTTCCTGGCCGACCCGTTCCCCTCGCTCGACGAGCGGCGGGCGCTGCTCGCGGCGCTGGCCGGCATGGTGATGAGCCATCGCACGCAGATCGAGGAGGCGATGAGCGCCGACTTCGGCGTGCACCCCACGCTCGCCACCGACCTGATCGAGGTGCTGGGCGTGGCCGGCCGCGCCGCGTACGTGGCGGAGCAACTCGAAGGCTGGATGGCGCCCGAGCCGCGCTACTCGGACCCGACGCTTTACGGCACCGGCCGCGCCTTCGTGCAGCCTCAGCCGAAGGGCGTGGTGGGAAACATCAGCCCCTGGAACTTCCCGTTCGACCTGTCCGTCGGTCCGCTCACCGAGATGCTGGCCGCGGGCAACCGCGTGGTGCTGAAGCCCTCGGAGCACACCCCCGCATGCTCGGAGGTGCTGCGCGACATGATCCGCGCAACGTTCGACCGCGACCGCGTGGACGTCGCGGTCGGCGGCCTCGAGTTGGCCAAGGCCTTCACGCGCGTGCGCTGGGACCACCTGCTCTACACCGGCAGCCCCGAGATCGGGCGCCAGATCGCGATGGCGGCAGCCGAGCAGCTCGTGCCCGTCACGCTCGAGCTGGGTGGCAAGTGCCCGGCGATCCTCACCGCCGACTCGATCGACGCCGAGTCGGTCAAGCAGGTGCTCGGCACGAAGGCGCTCAAGAACGGGCAGATGTGCATCTCGGTGGACTACTGCCTCGTGCCGCGAGAGCGAATGGACGACTTCGCCCGCCTGGCCGTCGAGCACGTGCGCGAGAACATGCCCGACTTCTACTCGTCGGAGAACAACACCGGCATCATCACGAACCGCCACCTCGAGCGGATCCAGCACCTGATCGAGGACGCGCAGGACCACGGGTGCGAGGTGCGGCCGCTCGAGGAGGGAGGCGAGATCGACCCCGACACGCGCCAGCTGCCGATGTCGATCGTGCTCGATCCGCCCGACGACCTCGCCCTCATGCAGGAGGAGATCTTCGGCCCGATCCTGCCGGTGAAGGCCTACGACGAGCTGGATGAGGCGATCGGGCACGTGAACGCCGGCGAGCGTCCGCTCGCGCTGTACGTGTTCTCGAAGGACGAGCAGGTGGCCGACGACGTGCTGCGACGCACGACCTCAGGAGGGGCGTGCGTGAATGCGGCGGCCGTGCACGGCGCTCTGCCCTCGCTGCCCTTTGGCGGCATTGGGCAGAGCGGCTCGGGCCGGCATCACGGCGTTGAGGGCTTCCGGGAGTTCTCCAACCTGCGCGGGGTCTTCGTGCGCGGCGAGGGCGACCTGATCGAGGCCTTCGCGCCTCCGTACGGCGCCACCGCGCAAGCCGTGGTGAGCGCGGCGTTCGAGGCGGCGGAGCAGTGACCTTGGGCGCCCGTGGCCCGGTGGCGGATGTTCGCTTGTCGCGGTGCTACTAGCCGGTCCCGCGAATCAGCCATCCCACTCCCGCTGTCATCGTGCCTCGCCTGACCATATGCGCATCTAATGGTAGAGTTGCACGATAGCCCGTACTCAGACCCTCGTCCAACTGACCGACGAGCTGGTGGCCGAGCTCGATGAGCACGCTCGTCGCAGTGGGGTCTCACGATCCGAGCTGATTCGCAACATGCTCGACGCGGGACTCGGCGAAGCGCGCCACGACGACCTCACGCAGGCCATGCTCGACGGCTACCGAAGGGCTCCGCAGCGCGAGGGCCGCGATGCCTGGGGCGATCTCACCGAGTGGTCCGAGACCAATCGCCGGCGCAACCTCGCGGCACTGAACGCGGAGGAGCAGGAGGGCTGGTGATCCGTCGCGGGGAGATCTGGTGGAGCGAGGAAGAGGTGCTGGGCAGGCGCCCGGTGCTGGTTCTCTCGCGCGACGCTGTCCTCGAAGCGCTTGGCCGGCCACTCGTTGCCCCACTCACCACCCGCATCCGCGGACTCCCGACAGAGGTCGCCCTCGAGGCGTCTGACGGGCTGCCTCGCGCGTGCGTGGTCTCCCTCGACAACGTTCAGCCGCTCGACGCGGGGCTGCTCGTCGAGCGAATCACCTGGTTGGGACCGGACCGCATGCAGGAGGTGTGCCGCGCGCTCACCGTCGCGGTCGAGTGCGAGTGATTCCTCCGGCGCATCAGCCCGCCCAGCGACCCAAGAGCGCCGCCCCTCCAGCCCACTTTAGGATGCGCCCCATGATCGGCCTGCCGCTTCGGATACTCGGCCCCGTCGCGCTCCTCGCCTTCCTCCTGCTGCTCCCCGACTCGGTGCTGGCTCAGGCCGGCGGGGGCAGCTCGGGCTTCGGCGGGGGCGGAGGTGGTGGTGGGGGCGGAGGCTTCGGTGGTGGCTCGGGTGGCAACTCGAGCGACGGCGATGAGGACGGCGGCTTCAGCCTCCTCCTCCTAGCTCTCTTCATCGCCGGCAGCCTGCTGTGGAGCGCTCTCGGCACCATGTACTACCGCCGCCGGGTCAGGCGCCGCGGTGCGCGGGTACGCACGGCAGCGGCCGAGGCCGCCGAGGACGACGCGTGGTTCGCCCCCGATCAGGTGGAGCGCGACGCCCGCGAGCTCTTCGTGGACGCCCAGGAGGCGTGGGACCGCCGGGATCGTGGACGCCTCAGCCAGATCATCGGCAAGGACCTTTTCGTCGAATGGGAGCGCCGGCTCGACGACTTCGAGCGCAAGGGCTGGCACAACCGCGTCGAGGTGCTCGGCGCGCCGACGATCGGCTACGTCGGGCTGACCAATCGCGAGGATGACACCGAGGACCGCGCGACAGTCCTGATCAACGCAAACCTGCGCTCGCACGTGGTCGACGGCGGCGGCAACAAGGTCATGCGCAGCGGCGAGTCAGACGAGGAGATCGAGCTGAACGAGTACTGGACGTTGGCTCGCCACGGCGACCGCTGGCTGCTCGCCTCGATCGAGCAGAAGGCAGAGGGCGACCACTACCTGAGCTCCGAGATCATCGCCTCGCCGTCGTCAGACGCGCGTGTGCGCGACGAGGCCGTGACCGAGCTCGCGTCGGCCGACGCCCTTCCCGAGGGCTTCACCACCGCCGACCTCGCGGACTTCGACTTCGACGGCGATGCCCGCGCCCGGGCGCTCGACCTGTCGCTGGCCGACGGACGCTTCGCCCCCGACGTGCTCGAGGCCGCGGCCCGCCGCGCCGTGGCTGCGTGGGCGGAGGCAGTCGACGGTGACGACGCGGCACTCGAGGCTGTCGCTCACCCCGAGGCCACCCGCAGCCTCCTCTACGGCGGTGACGAGACGGGGCTGACGCGTCTCGTGGTACGAGGTCCGCGCATCCGGCGGGTCCGGATCACCCAGGTCGATGTCGAGCACACGCCGGCCACCATGCGCGTGGAGGTCGAGCTCGGCGGCCGACGCTACGTGGAGGACCGCAATACCGCGGCGGTGCTGTCGGGCGACAAGGACCGCGCCACGACCTTCACCGAGCGCTGGACGCTGGCCCTGGACGGCCCCGCCGAAACTCCCTGGCAGCTGACCGGCGGCCGGCCCGAGAGCGTTGCCACCTCGTAGCTGAGGCTTCAGCGACCGCCCACCCGACCGCCGCCGGTGGCCCAGTGCGCCCAGGCCACGAACGCTGCCTGGAAGGGCAGCCGTGCGTACAGCAGAGAGCGACCGATCGGATAGTCGTCCGGCCGCAGCGCCATGTCCACGTTGGCCGGGAAGACGGCCACGAGCGTTGCGATCAGCCACCATCCCGCGAGCGGACGGGTGCGAGGCGCGAGTGCCGCGAGTCCCCCGGCTATCTCTGCCGCGCCGCTCAGGTAGACCATCTCGCGCTGGGCCGGAACGTAGCGCGGCGTGATCGCCTCGTAGCGCCGCGGGTGCGTGAAGTGAAGCGTTCCGGCGAGGACGAAGAAGCCACCGAGTACGCGCGGAGCGATGCGGCCGGGCGGAGGGAGTGGCACCGCCGGACCCTACTCCGGCGGTGACGGCACGCTGTGGGGCCCCCGGGCCCTCGGACCCTGACGTCAGAGGCGGCAGCTAGCATGCGCGCCGTGGATCTCAGGCACGAGAAGGTCACGATCGAAACCGACCGGTACCGGATCGAGGGCAATCTCACCCTGCCGCGCGAGGGCTACCGCAGCCGGCTGTCGGACTTCGTGAATCAGCGCGACCGGGAGTTCTTCTCGATCAGCGACGCGACGGTCTCGACCCTCGATGCCCCGCCCGACTACTCACAGGAAGTTCCCTTCATCATGATCGCGCGCCAGCACGTCCGGATGGTCACGCCCCAGGAGAAGCAAGAGGAGCTCTGAGGGCGGGCCTCGCGAGTGGCCGCCGCGCAGCCCGCGGCTGGCGCCTGCTGGTTCCACAGGCGGTACGGTTACCCGGCAATGGGAGATGCGGACGATGCCGGGCGGGCGGACCCCGCTGATGGGCGGGGGGCGATGATGCCGCGCGCGCTGCGTTTGGTTCCGCTGGCCCCGTTGCTCGCCCTGCTTCTGCTGGCCTTTCTCGCCGCTCCGGCGCCGCGCGCCGACGTCCAGCGCACGGCCAGCCGTGCTGATCGCACGACGCTCAAGATCCTCACGCGCTCTCAAGCGGCGGTGGCCCGCCGGAACGGACTCGCGGTGCGCGTCGGCGGGCGCCGGGGGCGGAAGGTCCGGCTGAGGGCGACCATGCGCTTCGGAGGCACGCGCGCCAGAGGTGGGCTTCTTCGCTCGCGAGTGGTCAAGCTGCGGGGACCGCGTCGCACCGTGATCCTCCGCCTGACTGCCCGAGGGCGCCGCCAGCTCGGCCGCTGCCGGGACGGACGGGTGACGGTTGCGGCCTACCCGGTCCGCGGTGCCTCTCGCCGCCGGCCGCTTGCCAAGAGGTCGGCTTCGTTGGCTCGTGATCGTGGCCGCTGTGGTGGAGCTCCCGGCGGTGGCACGGGTCCCGGGGGCGGCACCGGACCCACGGGCGGAGGGGACCCGGACGATCCGAGGCCCGGTGACGGCGGTGACGCCTCAGACGTGAACACCGCCAACGCCGACCGCTGCGACTTCCTCGACCCGTCGGTGTGCCTGTACCCGTTCCCCAACAACCAGTTCACCAAGACCGACTCCTCGACGAGCACGGGGATCCGGGTGAACTTCAACCAGCTCTCGATGCCGAGAAGTGGAGCGGACGCCGGGGGAGAGAACGCCGGCAAGCCGATCGACGCGGATGACTACAACGTCGCCGACGGCTTCAGCCCCGGACAGGCGCTCGTCACGAGGGTGCCCGGACTCGACAACGCCGACGCCTTCCGGCGAACGGGGGCGGTGCCGATCGACGATCCGGGCCGCTCGTTCGATCCGGAGCAGCCTGTTGTGGTCATCAACACGAGGACCCACAGCCGCCAGCTGATCTGGGCGGAGATCGACTCCAACCCGGCCGACCCCAAGGACCGCACCCTGATCATCCGCCCGGGCGTGAACTGGAGCGAGGGCACCCGCTACGTGGTGGCGCTGCGCAACCTCAAGGACGCGGCAGGCAGCACGATCCCGGCGACCAAGGCCTTCCGCCTCTACCGCGACCGGCTGATCACCACGAAGAAGGCGGTGGAGGACCGGCGGCCACGGATGGAGCGCCTGTTCACGGAGCTCAAGGAGGCCGGCATCCGCCGCCGCGACCTCTACCTGACCTGGGACTTCACGGTGGCGAGTGCTCGCAACACCACGTCGCGGCTGCTCTCGATCAGGGACCGCGCCTTCGCGGAGCTCGGGGACACGAACCTCGCCGATCTTCGGGTGGAAGGTCGCGCGCCCACCTTCACGGTCAATCCCGACGTGCCGGACGCTCTCCCCCAGGGCGATACAGACGGGGTCCGGGACTTCGCGCCCTGCTCGGCGGGCGCGACCCCCGCCTGCGAAGCCGACGAGGACGCGGAGATAGCAAGGCGCATCAAGGGCGAGTTCGTGATCCCCTGCTTCCTCGACCAGCCCGGCTGCCCGAGCGGCTCGCAGTTCGCCTTCGACGAGGGCAACACCGACGTGCCCCGGCGGATCCCCGGAAACACGTACGCACAGCGCTTCACCTGCCAGATCCCTCGCGTCGCGGTCGATGGACCGGCGGTACGTCCGGGTCGCCCCTCGCTCTACGGTCACGGGCTGTTCGGCAGCGGCCAGACCGAGATCGAGCAGGGTCAGCTGCAGGCCCTCGGCCAGGAGCACAACTTCGTGTTCTGCGCGACCGAGTGGGACGGCATGGCGCTGCCGGACGTGCCGAACACCCTCGCGGTCCTCGGTGACTTGTCTCGCTTCCCGACGCTCATCGATCACGTTCAGCAGGGCTTCGTGAACATGCTCTACCTCGGGCGGCTGATGGTCCACCCCGACGGCTTCAGCGCCAACCCGGCGTTCAGGTTCGACCGGGGGGCGGGCCCGCAAAGCGTCATCGACACGAGGCGGCTGTTCTACGACGGCAACAGCCAGGGAGGCATCTACGGCGGCACGCTCGCCGCCATCGGTGTGGACCACCAGCGCGCGACGCTCGGGGTGCCGGGGATGAACTTCTCGACGCTGCTGCGCCGCAGCGTCGACTTCGACTTCTTCGCCCAGGCCCTCTACCGGTCCTACCCCGACGAGCTGGAGCGCCCTCTGGTGCTGGGGGTCCTGCAGATGCTGTGGGACCGCGGGGACCCGAACGGCTACGCCCAGCACATGACCGCCGACCCGCTGCCGAACACGCCACCGCACCAGGTGCTCCTGCATCCGGCGTTCGGGGATCATCAGGTGGCCGACGTCACGACCGAGGTCGAGGCGCGCACGATCGGCGCCCGGATACACCAGCCGGCGATCTCCCGTGACCGCTTCCGGCAGCCTCCCTTCGGCACGCTCGGCACGCCGTTCTTCGGAATCACGCCGCTGCCGGCGGAGCCTTTCGCCGGTTCCGGTCTGGTGTTCTGGGACTCTGGACCGGTCAGGACGCAGGACGGTACGAGCCGCGGCACGCCTCCCCCACCGGCGGCGAACGTGCCCAATCGTGAGGGCAAGGACCCTCACGAGGAGCCCCGCAACACGGTGGCTGCCCGCCTCCAGAAATCGGAGTTCCTGAAGATCGATGGACGAATCGTGGACGTTTGCGACGGCGGCCCCTGCTACTCGCGGGGGTACAGCGGCCCGTAGCGGGCCATCCCGAGCCAGTCTGCGCCGGCCCGGTGATCCGGTGCCCGGCTGGCATAGTCTTCATCACCTTGAGCCCCCGGAATCGGCAGCGAGTCGGCGACGCGTGGCTTCTTGGCAGCGCCCTCGCCCTGGTGGCGGCTGCGGCCTTCCTCCTGTGGAAGGCGTTGACGTCTCCCACCCAGACTCAGGCCGCGGACGACGCCCTTCCGTTCTTCATAGTCATCGTCGTCCTCGGCCTCTTCGCGCTGGCCGGAGGCTGGTGGCGGCACCGCACCGCCCTGCGGGACCTACTCGACGAGGGGGGCAGGGGCGAGCTCGAGGCCAAGCTGGCAGAGCGCGAGGCCGAGTTGGCCAAGCGGACAGGAGAGCTGAAGAGTCAGAACAGCCTGATCGAGCGGCTCCAGCAGGCGCGCAACCAGGAGCGGGACTGGGCCAGGCAGCTGCGCGCGGATGTCGACCGCCTCAACTCGGAGCGCGGCGTGCTCGGCGACAACCTGACCGACATCCGTGAGCTCGTGCTGCGGCTGTCGGTCTCCCTCGTGGGGGCCGAGAAGGGCCTGCTCCTCTCGCGCGAGGACGAGGACTCCGACGGGAACCTGGACCTGGCGGCGACGTTCGGCTTCGAGAACGACCCCGAGAAGAGCGCACTGGCCCAACGCTTTGCGACCGAGGTCCTCGAGCGCGACACCACTGTGCGCGAGGACGATCCGTCGCTTGCGGCCGGCGAGCGCGGGCAGGACGCCGACGGCGAGATCGAGAACCTCGTTGCGTTACCGATCTACATTCAGGACCGCTTCAGCGGCGTTGTGGTGTGCGTAAATCGACCGGGCGGCTTCGAAGAGCTTGACGACGAGGTGTTGCTGGCCCTTGGCGATCATGCCGGGGCCATCCTCCAGAACGGTCGCCTGCACCACGAGCTGCGCGGCTCCTACCTCGCGACCGTCAGCCTTCTGGCGGATGCTCTCGCGGCAAAGGACCCGTTCCTGCGCGGACACTCCGATGAGGTGTCCGACTACGTGGCGGCGGTAGCCGACAAGCTCGGCGTGGACGAGGCTCGCAAGGAGGAGCTCGTGTTCGCCTCCCTGCTGCACGACGTGGGGAAGATCGGGGTGAGCGAGCGCATCCTGCTGAAGCCGGCGGCCCTGACTCCCGAGGAGAGGGGGCTCATCGAGCTCCATCCGAGGATCGGTTACCGGCTGATCCAGCAGGTGCCCGCTCTTCAACCGATGGCGGCGGCAATCCTGCACCACCATGAGCGCTACGACGGCGCGGGGTACCCCGAGGGCCTGAGCGGGGACGACATCCCGCTCGAGGCACGGATCATCTGCGTGGCCGACTCGTTCAGCGCATCGACAACCTCACGCTCCTCTACACCCACCCCTACTTCCACGAGGCGGCCGACCGGCAGGCCCGCGAGGCGATCGACGACGAGCAACCCTTCTCGGTCCTGATCGCCGAGCTCTCCGAGCTCGCCGACATGAACAAGACGCAGGGCTACGCTGCCGGAAACCTGGCACTCCAGGCCACAGCCAGGGCGGTCGCGACCGTGGCGATTCGCCTCGGCGGCACCGCGTGCCGTTACAGCGGCGGAGCGCTCGGGCTGATCGCCCCCGGCACTGGGGAGGACGCGGTGGAGGCCATGGCCCGCGAGATCTCGGACGTGCTCGACGGGCGCCCCGCGGTCAGGGTTCTGGTGGCTTCGTGGCGACCGGGAGAGACGGGCGAAGAGGTGATCGCCCGTGCACTTTCGTCGCCGAGCGTCACGACCGCCCCGGCGCCCGCCCCACCGCCGCCGGTCTAGCCGACGACGTCACCGCGACATCGTCGCGACCCCCTCCGGCGTGAGTCATGAGAGCCAGGCCGAGTCCTCGGTCAGGGAGTTCGACGTCGATGACGACGTAGCGTCCACTCGGCCACGTACGCGGTCGGGGGAATGAGCAGCCGGTACGGCATCTTCACCAGACGACCGGGCAGCCGCGGGTGGCGTTCCTCGAAGGCAACCCGCGCCCGGAGGTGCTCCTTCGACCTGACCCTGGGCTCTTCGCCACGAAAGTCGATCGCGATGAGGTGCTTCAAGCTCTTGTAGCCGTACTGGCTCGGCGCCACGAGCCGCAGCGGCGCCCCGTGGCGGGCGTCGAGAGGAGCCCCGTTGAGATGCGTGGCCAAGACCACGTCGTCGGCGACGGCGTCCTCCAACGTGAAGACGGCTCTCCCACGGTCACCGGCTCGGGCCACCAGGTAGGGCGCCGGCGCGTCGGTGATCCCGACGGAGGCGAAGACCTCCCGCAGCGGCACACCCGTCCAGCTGAGCCCGGTCACGGACCACGTCGTAACGCAGTGGAAGTCGGCCCGGTGGTCACGGGGTTCGAGCGCCTCGAGGTCGGCGCCGGTCACGACGGCGAGCGGCTCGCCCTCGATCGTGATCTCCAGCCGAGGGTCGGCCGGCATCTCGGGCGGAGGGAGATGGGGCAGATCGGTGAACCGGGGCATCTCCCTCATCAGACGCTGCCCCGGGGGTAGCCCGACGGCCCGCCGCGGCCAGTAGCGCATCATGCGGTGGGCCTTCGGTCGGTGGCGGGCAACGAAGTTCAAAGCGGAGAGGGAGGGATTCGAACCCTCGAGACAGATTTCTCCGCCCACGCGATTTCCAGTCGCGCTCCTTAAGCCACTCGGACACCTCTCCGGGAGGGGCCCATCGTAGGGCTTCGGCTACATGGTTGATTCCGAATTGCCGTGGCCGCGGGGGCACGCTAGACCAAGCTGGGCGCCGAACGGGTCCGAAGCAGGTGGCAGCGCCACCTGCGAGGGCGCGGGTGGCGATCCAGCGCCGGTATGGCGGGTCATCCGTGGGTACGGGAATGAGGAATCAACCATCTACAGGCCAAGCTGCCTGACGCCGCGCTCGTTCCAGCCGAGGTGATGGGCAAGCTCGTGGCGAAGCGTGCGCTCCACCTGCGCGGCCAGCAGATCGGGGTCGTGGCCGAAGTCGCGCTCGAGCGTGTCCCGGTAGAGCACGATGCGGTCCGGGTGGTTGTCCCGCGCCACCGTGTCCCCGATGTAGTGGCCGTAGGCGCCGGCTTGGGCGCCGAGGTAGGAGACCACGACGGGCACCCGGTCGAGCACCGCGCGGAACTCATCCGGCAGATCCTCGATCGCTTCCTCCACGAGTGCCCCGAAGCGGTCCTCGTCGAGCGGCGGCGGCGGTCGCTTGGCCAGCTCCTCGCTACGCGCGACCATACGGTCGACCTCCTCCTCGCTCAAGCCGTCGCGGCCCGTGAGCGCCACGGCCGCCCAGGCGCTCACGAGTACGAGGGCAACGGCCCCCGCCACCAGGCTGATCATGTCCTCGGCGCCCGATAGGGAGGGCGGATTGAGAAGGAAGAGCACCGTGCCGACGATGAACGCAGTGAGCGCCGCGGCCCTGAGTACCGGCTTGAACTCTGCCATGGTTCGAGGGTAGGCCTTCAGCCTGGATACAGGCTTAGGCCTTAGTTACCGCCGTCCGCCCGAGGGGTACAGGCTCTTCGCTCGACTCGTCATCCACCGGAGGTTTCAATGTCGCGAATCCCAGTGCCGTCCTCTCCCAGCCGTCGACGCTCCTCGGCCCGCCGCCACCGGGCGCTGTGGGTGCTGCTGATCGGTGGCGTCGGGGCCGCCGTGGCGGGCCGGGGCCGCGTGATGGCCCTGCTCGGACGCGGCTCGGAGGACGACCTCTACGCGGGGGCGAGCGTGTCTTCCACCGAGGGACCGGCCGTGGCGGCGGCGCAGACCGAGGTCGACGACATCGCGCACGAGGAGGTGCCGCCGTCGTTCGACCCGGAGGGCGAGGCCGAGCCCGACGACGCAGCGAGCGAGTCCGTCGGCGAACCGGCCTCGGCACCCGACGACCTCCCGCCCGTCGCCGGCGACGAGATCGACCCAACCCTGTCCGCCACCGAGGTTGCCGACCCGGCCGCGGTGGTTGATCCCGGGGAGGCCGCGGCCGTCGTGGAGCCCGATCCTGAGGCCCCCGCGGACATGCCGGATGCGGCTCCGCTCGATGCCCCTCCCCTCGCGGACGACACGGACGAGGATCCACTTGCCATCGAGGAGGCCGACAAGGCCGCCGCAGAGGCCGGAGCGATTGGGAGCGAGCCCGAGGACCCGGACCGGCCCTGACCTAGCGTAAGCTGCCGTCCGCGCCGGCCGAGGAGGTACGGCTCTCTCCCATGGGTCTACCCATCGTCATCCTCATCGTCGCTGTCGTCGGCCTGATCGTCGGCAGCGCGTTCGTACTCGGGGCGCCGATACTGGCGGTGCCGATACTGCTCCTGCTGCCGGGGCCGTTCGTGATGCTCGGTGCTGCGCGCAACCAGGCGCGTCAGCGGCGGATCAAGAACTTCCGGCGGTCGGCCAAGGCCAAGAAGACCGACTTCCGGCCCGCGGACCGCGAGACGATCGTCTAGATAGCGTCGCGCCGGCTACCCGGCATTGGCCGGGTTCCCGGTGGCCTGACCCTCGTTCTTGGGCGTGCCCGGGTTCTCATGGGCCTCCTTGCGAGTGTCGGCGCTGTTGTCGTCGTCGACGACGTACTCGGGCGGTGCCTCTTCCGGCTGCTGATCCGACTCGGTTTCCGGTTTCTTGTCCATGAGCCGGTGATACCCCGGCGGCGACGCTACGAATCTTCGATGTCGAGAACCGCGCGACAGCTCCGACCCAGCTGAAAGGCTACGTGTCGGCCGACGCTCACTCCCGGGTGTGACCAATTGGCGCATTCGCCGCATCCGCGTTAGCCTTTCACGGCTTGCCTCAGGGATCGACCCTGAACTTTTCTATAGCGCAGGGAGGCCGGGACTGGCAGGGGAAGCACAGCCGCAACTGCTCGAACGCGACACCGAGTTGAGAGCGCTCGGCGCGGCTGTTGAGCGCGCGGTCAACGGGGCTGGCCAGACGATCCTCATAGAGGGGCCCGCCGGCGCCGGCAAGAGCGCGCTCATGGCGGCCGCCGGATCGAGCGCGGCCGGTCGTGAGGTCCGCATCCTGCGCGCCAGCGGGTCGGAGCTCGAGCGCGAGCACGCCTTCGGCGCCGTTCGCCAGCTCTTCGAGCCGGTTCTCACCGGTGGGTCGGCCCGGGACCGAAAACGCCTGCTCGCGGGTGCGGCGGCTCCGGCCGGTTGGGTGATCGACCCGGCCGGCGATCTCGACACCACCCGCACCCGCTCCGAGGCGGGGTTCGCCGTGCTCCACGCCATCTACTGGCTGGCGGCCAACGTCACAGCGCGGGCGCCGCTGCTAATCACGGTCGACGACCTCCACTGGGTTGACGAGTCCTCGCTTCGTTCCCTCAACTATCTCGCCCGGCGGATCCAGGACCTGCCGATCGCGTTGCTCGGGACGCTCCGACCGTCAGAGCCCGGTTCCCCGCTCGAGCTGCTGGACGAGCTTCGCACCCTGCCGGACGCGGGGCGGATCGTGCCTTCTCCGCTGGGGCCAGTGTCGGTGTCCAGGATGGTGCGCGCGCGGATACCCGAAGCCGGCGAGGAGCTCTGTGCCGCGTTCCACGAGGCAAGCGCCGGCAACCCTCTCTACCTCCGGGAGCTCTTGCTCTCCGCGGCTGAAGACTTCGCCGCCGAGCCGGGCGCGCCGGACACGATCAGGCGGGCGTCGGTCCCCGCCCTGGCGGAGCGCCTGTCCCGTCGGATCGCGCGAGTGGGCCCCAAGGCGGAAGGCCTCGCCACGGCCATGGCGGTACTGGGCGATGGCGGGTCGCTGCGATTGGCCGCTGCGTTGGCCAGCATCGACGACAGCCTCGCAGCGGGGATCGCGCACCAGCTGACCGAGATCGAGGTGCTGTCGAGCGACGACCCGTTCGCGTTCGCTCACCCGGTGCTGCGCCGCTCGGTCTACGACCGGCTCACGGTGGCCGAGCGAGAGGCGGCGCACTCCCGGGCCGCCGACCTGCTCCGCGAGTCGGACGCGGGCCCGGAGACGATCGCCGCGCACGTGAGCAAGCTCGGACCCGCTGGGTCCGATGCCGTGGCCACGGTGCTCACCGAGTCGGCGCGTCGAGCCCTCTCGCGGGCGGCACCGGATGCGGCCGTCAGGTTGCTGCGCCGGGCGCTTGCCGAGCAGGCGACCGAGCCCCCTCGGGTGGCTCTCCTCTTCGAGCTGGGAAAAGCCGAGATGGCCATGCGGGACCCGACTGCGATCGCCCATCTCCAGGAAGCGTTGGAGCTGGCCGAGGATCCCGAGCTGCGCGGTCGCATCGGGGCCACCCTGTCCGAGCTTCTTGCGGCCGCCGGGCAGTGGGACGCGGCCCTCGACGTCATCGCCACGGCCAAGCGAGCCGTCGGCGGTCGCGCCCCGGAGCTTCTCGCCGAGCTCGAGAGCGTCCGTGCGGTAGGGATGGCCAACGATCCGCGGCTCGTGCATGATTTCGAGCGCGAGCGCGAGCGCTTCTCAGAGCTGTCGAAGAGCGAGAGCTGGGCGGCTCACGCGCTGGCGGCGGTGCTCGCCAACGTCGCGGCCCTCCGGTGCGAGGGCTCGGCCACCGCCATGGTGATGGTGGAGCGTGCGCTGACGGATGGCCGCCTAATCGGCGAGCGAGGAGGGGGGGGTTGGGCGGCTGCGCAGCTCCTTCCGGCGCTCGTGTCCATCGAGGAGTACGACCGTGCGCTGGAGGTCAGCGGCCAGGTTGTTGCGGAGGGACGACGCACGGGATCGCTGCTCGGCGTGATCACGGGCATGGCTTTCCCGGGCATAGTGTTCGACAGGACGGGCGACCTCGCTGCCGCGGAGGCCGTGCTGCGCACGGTGGTGAGCGTCATCAAGCAGAGCGGGATGGTGCTCTGGCTGGTCTCGGTCTTTCACGCGTTCTGCGACACGCTCCTCGAGCGGCCCAAGCTCGCCAAGGTGGCGGAGTTGATGGACACCATCGATCTCGATCCCGTGTTCGCAAGCACCACGGCGGGGGCAATGCTCCTGGAAGCGCGCGGGCGCGTGGCGCTGGCCCGGCAGGATCGCGGCCGAGCCCTCGAGGATCTGAGGGCGTGCGCCGAGACCAGCGGCGCGCTGGGCTTCGGACCCACTCACTCGCCGTGGCGTTCCGCCCTCGCGCTCGCGCTACCCGCCGGCGAACGGGAGCGGGCCGACTCTCTCGTGGCCGAGGAGCTGTCGCTGGGGAGGGCGAGCGGGTTGGCACGGCCCGAAGGTGTCGCCTTGCGAACGGCGGGCCTTCTCGAAGGCGGCGAGAAGGGCATCGGCCTACTCCGCGACTCCGCGTTGAAGCTCGAAGACTCGCCTGCCCGCCTGGAGCACGCTCGATCACTCGTCGAGCTGGGTGCGGCGCTGCGCCGCCGCCAGCGTCGCGGCGAGGCGCGCGAGCACCTGTCGGCCGGGATGGAGCTCGCTCACCGCTGCGGCGCAGACCGGCTCGTGACCCGCGCCGACGAGGAACTACGCGCGGCCGGGGCTCGGCCGAGGCGGCCCGCTCGTTCCGGCATCGACGCCCTGACCGCGAGCGAGCTGCGCGTCGCGCGACTCGTGGCCGCCGGTCGCTCCAACCCCGAGGTGGCCCAAGAGCTCTACGTTAGTACGAAGACCGTCGAGACCCACCTCTCGCACGCCTACTCGAAGCTTGGGCTCTCGGGCCCAGGCTCGCGCGGGCGCTTGACGGATGCGCTCGCGGCCTGAGGGGCTAGCGGGAGACGAGCCGCCCCGCGCTACGAGCGCCGCTTGCCCTTGGGGGACGGCCGCGAGCCCTACGCCGTAGAAGGTGCCGAGCGTGCACGGAGCGACAACAGGATGCTGAGCACCAGCACCAGGATCGCCGCGCCGATGGCGGCGACGAACCCGATCGGAGTCGCGCCGACGATCCCGAGCAAGATCATCACCCATCCCAGCCACTTCGGCAGTGCGCCGCTCCGGATCACGGAGATGCCGGTTGCCCAGAGGAAGGCCAACACACCCAGGGCGATCGGCAAAAAGTCGTTATCCCAGAGGGCCTGTAGCGCCTGCACGGCGACTGGATCAATGTCGTCCGCGGCCTCGGCGAGCGCGAATGAGATCGTCCCGTCCAGCGCGAACCCAAGCGCCACCAGCACCAGGCCGACGAAAGCGACGAGCGACAGGATCTCCCCTTCGCCCCCAGCCGCGGCCAGCACCTTGCGCAGGTAGGCGCCGAAGAAGATCAGCAGCAAGCCCGCGACAGCGGCGGCGATGGCGCCGAGCTCGACGGAGTCCTTGTTGTCGACATAGAAGTCGACGATCTCATTCACCGGTTCGTCCGCGCTCCTGGGCTCGCCGGCGATGATGAATCCGAGGATCCCGACCACGATGAAAGCGACTCCGGTGAGCGGGACGAGCCACTCCTTGCTGCGATTCATGTGCTCTCCGATCTGCGCCAGCCAGGGGCGCGCTGTCCTTCATTGCGACAACCGCTGAGCGCAGCCACCTCACGGCGCCTAGCCTCGCACCTGATCCGCCGCTTCGCCTCGGGGGAGCACCCTGAACTTTTCTTTCCGTTCGCTACAAGGTCGTGTTAAGGGCCCGCCGCTGCGACCCCTCCGGGGCAGGCGCGCGCTCAGCCGCCAGCCCCCGTCGGAGGTTGGCCCTGCCTCGAGCCTTCCGCCGCAGGCGCCCACGTGCTCGCGGAGACCGCGGAGGCCGTTGCCTGTGCCGGTTCCGGCGAGGGCCGCATGGCCGCGCGCCCGGGCGTTCTCGACCTCGACCACGAGGCCGTCGCTCCCACCGTTGACGAGGACCGACACAGGCGCCCCCGAGGCGTAGCGCAGGGCGTTCGTGAGGCCCTCCCGTACGACGCGGTAGGCCGCATCGACGAGGGGGGCGGGCAGGCCTTCCCGCTCGCCCTCCAGCCGCAGCGTCACGTCAAGGCCGCTGCCCGCGCTGCGCTCCACGAGCTCCTCGACCAGCGCAAGGTCCGGCGCGGTGCCGATCAGAGCCTCGTCGCCGAGCAGCTCCATCAGCCGACCCAGGTCCTCCTCGGCCTGGCGCGCGGCCCCCGCGATCGCCGCGAAGGCCTCCGCCGTGAGCTCCGGGTCGTGGGCGGCCAGCCGTTGTCCAGCGCTCGCCTGCACCACCATCACGCTGATGGCGTGCGCCACGATGTCGTGGAGCTCGGAGGCGATCCGGGCGCGCTCATAGCGCACCGAAAGCTCGGCGTGGGCCTCGCGCTCCTCCTCGAGCTCCCTGGCGCGTTCTGCGAGCCGGACCGAGACCCGCTCGCGGTCGCCCAGCGCGCGCCCGGCCCCCCACAGAGCCCCGGGCATCAGCGCGAACGGCACCGCGTCCCCGTGCTCGAAGGCCACGGCCAGCTCAGTGGCGCCGATCAGGGCGAGTAGGCCGAGCACGCCCGACCACCGTCCGTCCCAGCGCCCGGCGTAGAATGCGTGAGCGAGCACGAGCACCTGCCCGGGGTCTGGCAGCGTGCCCTCCCGGGCGGTGCCCAGGAGCGCAACGGTGGCGATCAGCCACGCCGCCCGGGGTTGGCGGCGGCTGGCGCCAAGGGAAATACCGATGACTGCCGTGGCGGCGGCGGCCAAAGGGGTGCCGCCCAAGATCGCCACTCCCCCTGCGCCCAGTACCGCGGCAGCGGCACCGACCAGCAGCTCAGCGCGGCGCGTCGCCACTCAGTGCTCCTACGCTCCCGCGAACACGGGGAGCGAGGCCACTGCCTCCGACCGCCCGCCGTTCGTCGACGTCTCGAGCGTGCCCCGGTGCAGGAGCGCCCGCTCGCGCGCCCGCTCGATGGCCGCGCCCGCTCGCCGCCGCGCCGGCCCGGACACCGCGAGCTCCAGCGTGTCGTCCGAGAAGTGCACGCGCACGTCGACCTCGGGCGAGTCGTCGAGCGCCGCCAAGAGATGCTCGACTATCCGGTAGGCCGAAAGCTCGACGCCCGCAGGGAGCGTCCTCGGGTTTCCCTCCACGGTGAGCCCCGCTTCTACACCCTTGGCTCTCACGAGCAGCGCTTCGAGGTGGGTGAGGGTGGGCTGCGGTGCCGTGGCGGTGTCGGCCGAGTCGTCGCGCAGGACTCCGACGAGCTCGCGCATCTCCTCGAGGGTGCGCCGGCTCTCGCGCTCGATGTCCTGAAGCGTGGCTGTCGTGGCGGCCGGGTCTCCCGAGGCGGGGCCTTCGCCGGCCAGGCGCGCGAGGTCGCCGAGGCGACGTTGGAGGAGCTCGTCGAGCTCGCCCGAGAGGCGCGCCCGGTCGGTGGTCACCTCCAGTCGTGCCCGCTCGTCACGCGCCGCACGCAGTTCGGTGGTGCGCAACTGCAGAGCTTCGGCCAGGCGGCCCCGGGAATGCACAAGGCGCCCGATCGCCCACGCCACGGCCATCAGCCCGGCGAGAAAGGGAAGGTCGACGAGACCCCCGAACACCGGGTCCGAGAACGCGAGCGCGACGCTCGTCGCGACCGCGATGCCCAGGCCGGCAAGCGCCGGGACGAGGCTCAGGCGTGAGGAGGCGGAGAAGGCGAGCAGGAGCGCGACGGGAAGTACGACGCCACAGCGCACCACTCCGGACACGAGCGCGATGTTCACGAGCAACGCGCCGAGCATGGCCGCAAGGGCACCCAGAGGCGCGGCGCGGCGCCAGGCCACGGGAACGGTTACGCCCAGAAAGAGCGGCACGGCGAGCCAACTGATCTCAGCGCCGGCTTCCTCGGGGTCCTTGATGTTCCCGACCATGAGTACGACGCCGAGAAGGCTGAGCGCCGCGGCGATGGCCACGTCAAGCCGCCGGACGTCGCCGGTCACGGATTTCATTGAATTGAGCATTGTCATTGGCTGACCTTTCGTCAAGGGGCGCGCCGATCTGACGGCGTGAGTTCGCGGCAAGCATCCGGCCTGCCGGGGCTCTCGTCGTCACTCCCAAGGGTGATCGGATGACGCCGGCTCATCCCGGCGGGTGACGTGCTGCGGCCATCGGCAATCATGCTCGGGTCATGGCAGGCGAGTTCGTAACGATCCTCTTCGCAGAGCTCATCGGCGTGGCCGGCCTCTTCGCGCGCGAGGGCGACGACGCGGCGGAGGTCAGCCGGCGCGAGCAGTTCTCCGCGCTTCGGGGTGCAGTCGATGAACATGGCGGCCGGGTGCTGCGCTCGACTGGCGACGGTCTGATGAGTGCCTTCCCCAGCGCGGTTTCGGCAGTGCGCTGCGCGATCGCGATGCACAGGAAGGCAGGGGAAGCCGGTGGGTTGGAGCTGTGCGTGGGCCTCGACGCGGGCGAGCCGCTGGCCGACGGGGACGACCTCTACGGCACGCCGGTGATCGTGGCCCGCGGGCTCTGCGACGCCGCCGGCGCAGGGGAGATCCTCGCCTCGGAGATCGTCTGCAAGATCGCAGGACCTCGCCTCACGGAGACGATCGAGCCCCTGGAAGGACTACGCCTACCCGGAGTGGGCGAGCGCGTGACGGCGGCCAGGATCCGCTGGCTCGAGGAGGACGACGGGAGCGAGCCCGCGCCGCCACCGGCGGGCGTGATCCGAGTCGTCGTCGCTGACGACCAGCGTCTGCTTCGGTCGGGCTTTCGGGTGATACTCGACGCGGAGCCCGACATCACGGTGGTGGGCGAGGCGAGCGACGGGCGCAGCGCGGTCGACGTCGTGACACGTCGACGACCGGACGTGGTGCTGATGGACATTCGCATGCCGGAGCTCGACGGTCTCCAGGCCGCCGAGCGGATCCTCGCCGACCCCGAGCTCGACACCGCCGTCCTCATGCTCACCACGTTCGATCTCAGCGAGTACGTGTACGAGGCGCTGCGCATCGGCGCCAGCGGCTTCCTCCTCAAGGACACCCCGTCCGACCGCCTGCTCGACGCCGTCCGGGTCGTCGCCGCCGGTGACGCCCTGCTCGCCCCGTCCATCACCCGTACCCTCATCGAGCAGTTTGCCCGCGCGGCGAGGCCGCAGCCGGGCACCGTGCCGGCCGCTCTGACCGAGCTCAGCGCCCGGGAGCTCGACGTGCTGCGCCTCATGGCCCGAGGGCTTTCGAACGCGGAAGTGGCGGCGGAGCTCGTGCTGGGCGAGAACACCATCAAGACCCACGTGGCTCACGTGCTGGGCAAGCTCGGCCTGCGGGACCGCGTACAGGCGGTGGTGGTGGCCTACGAGACGGGCCTCGTGGCCCCCGAGCTCACGGCGGACGGCGGCGTCCAGGCCTGACGCCCCCACCGGTCCTGAGCCGTCGTGCTTCTAGCGGCTGGGCGAGACGGTATTTGAACCCCGAGATACGAGCTCGCACCCGACGGCTCCATCGGCTGGTGCGATCCGACGGCTGAGCGGGCCGAACCGTCAGTGCACCCCGCCGCTGAGCAAGACCGGCTGCCCGCTGTCGCTCACGTGGGGAAGGTCACCGGCCGACCGCTTCTGCTTGCGCCGAAGCGATCATCCGCTCCGGCGATGCCGTCACTTCTGCTTCTCGTCCGTAGCGGTCGTCCGCAGCCTCAACATCGAGACGCTTGCTCTCATCGCAAGGGACCGGCGACCGTCGCCGCTTGCATTTTCATACGAACATGTATAAAACTGTCTCGGTGACGAACCCGGTGCAACGAACGCAGGCCCAGCGACGGGCGCACACCCGCCGCGCCCTGCTGGACTCGGCGCGGGAGGTCTTCGGTCGGCGCGGTTTCGAGGGTGCCACGCTCGATGAGATCTCACAGGCCGCGAGTCTGACGCGGGGCGCGCTGTACTACAACTTTCCCGGAGGCAAAGAGGATCTCTTCCTGGCCCTTCTGGACGAGCGGATCGCAGAGCGCTCAGCAGCCGTAGAAGACACCTTCGGCGACGGGCAGCGAGGTCGCGACGCCACGGTGCGCCAAGCCGAAGAGGCGGCCTCGGACGCGTCCGCGTTCTTGACCAGCCCGGAGAACCGGGAGTGGCGAATGCTGTTCTTTGAGTTCGTCTTGCGCGCGGCTCGCGACCGGCGCTTCGCAGCTGAGTTCGTCAAACGCGAGCAAGGCATGCGTGACGCGCTGGCGGGGGTCATCGAAGCGCGCGCTGCGGACCTGGGTGGCGAGCCGCCGATGCCCGCAGAGCAGCTCGCCACGGGGATCAACGCTCTAGCCAACGGGCTCGCGCTCGACACGCTGCTGGATGAGCAGTCCGTCCCCGAGGAGCTGTTCTCGACCCTGATCGGGTTCATGGTTCGCGGAATCGTCGCCGGCGCCCAAGAGACATTGACAGTCAAAGGAGGAAGCAGATGACCACCGAGGAGAAGAGCGTGGCTGATCCGCAGACGACCCGCAGCGAAGAGGACATCCGAAACCCGCTTTTTGCCCGCCTGTACCACTACGTCCTCGGACGCGAGGGCAAGAAGATGGTCCGCTACCGCCGCGAACTCCTCGAGGGCCTGACCGGGGTTGTGGTTGAGATCGGCCCTGGCAACGGACCCAACTTCGCTCTGTACCCAGGCGCGGTCAAACGCGTCGTCGCCGTGGAGCCCGAACCCTATCTGCGTCAGAAGGCCACCGAGGCGGCGCGGAGTGCCCCGGTACCGATCTCGGTAACAGCAGGAACCGCCGACGACCTCCCCGTCGAGGATGGAGAGGCCGACGCGGTCGTGCTGACCCTGGTCCTCTGCTCGGTTCCCGATCAGCTAAGCGCACTGGCCGAGGCCGCACGAGTCCTGACCCCGCGCGGTGAGCTGCGGGTATTCGAGCACGTCGGCGCCGACCAGGCCATCGCCCAGGCAGCGCTAAAGACGGCCGAGGCGACCTTCTGGCGCAGAGCGTTTGGCAACTGCCATCCCACGCGCCACACCCTTACCGCGATCCAACAGGCCGGATTCGACGTGTCCGGCGTGCGCCGGTTCGCAATGAAGGCCAGCCCCATCGAGCCGCCGCTCCCGTACATCCACGGCATCGCCAGGCGCAGCGGCCAGCCATGACGGACCCCGAGGGTACGACAGCCGCGGACGTTCCCGACGCCAAGGGCCCGGAGGCGGCCACGTTCGTGTTCGCCGACCTAGCTGGCTACACCGCGCTGACCGAAGCCCACGGCGATGAGCACGCCGCCGATGTGGCCGAAGCGTTCTGCGAACGGATGCGCGCGCTTCTGAGCGACTACGACGCCCAAGAGGTAAAGACGATCGGCGACGCACTGCTCGTGCGCGTCCCCGACGCCGCCCAGGCGATACACCCCGCCGCGCGCCTGGTGAGCGACTCAGGTGTCAAGGACCGCTCGCTCGGCGTCCGCGTGGGAATGCACACCGGAACAGCCGTACAACGCGGAGAGGATTGGTTCGATACGCGGTCAACGTCGCATCCCGCGTGGCCAACGCGGCACGATCCGGGGAGGTTCTCATGAGCCTCGCGACCCGCGAACTGGCCCAGCACGCGGTCCTGTCCGGCCAGGTGCGCGCGCGGACGACGGCGACTGAAGAACGTGAGCGAGCCCGTCGCGCTGTTCGCGCTGGTATCCGAGGCCGACGACGAGCGGCACCAACTTCCCATCGACCCGGTTTGCCGGATGGCGGTCGATCCCGCGCTCGCCCCCGATCATCAGGTTCACCGCGGTGTGGAGTACCACTTCTGCTCTGCCGCCTGCGCGCAGGCCTTTCACGAGGCACCCAGCCGCTACGCGGGCAGACGCTCCGCTCGCGCAGCGCTGCTGGTGTCCGACCAAGCGCGCGATCGGGCCGCGCGAAGCCTCGCGCGGGCCTACGCCAAGGGCCGTATCGACGTCGGAGAGCTCGAGGAGCGAACCGAGGTGGTGTGGTCAGCACGCACACGCGCGGACCTGCACTCGGCAACGCACGACCTTCCGCGCCCCCATCGCGCCCTCTCGCCCTGGCTGGTCCACTTCTGGCCGCTGATCTGGCTCGCGCGTCGTACGCGACGGCGCGTCGCACGGCTCAAGGAGTCCCGCCAGCCACGCCATCTGAGTCCCTGACACATCGCCGCGCCGACACCGCGAGTTCGCTCGCGGCGCACATCGCGCGGCCGACGTTCGCCCCTGCTTCCACCCGAGATAGCGAGAGCGGAATCGAAGTCGCTGTCTGCTCTCGCAACCGACGAGAAGCAGAAGTGACGGCACGGCCTGCTG
>JAABUN010003040.1_pt1 | contig 27287 bp, 20 predicted proteins | sample 5559311 | NCBI WGS metagenome assembly JAABUN01 (sample SAMN10711877, study PRJNA513370) | rock metagenome | isolation source: Antarctica rocks | place: Antarctica: Victoria Land, Siegfried Peak sud
TGGGCCGTTGGGCCGTTGGGCCGTTGGGCCGTTGGGCCGTTGGGCCGTTGGGCCGTTGGGCCGTTGGGCCGTTGGGCCTGATGTGTGTCTTATCTGGCATGAGCGCGCAACCTACCCAAGCCGCGTGGCAAATTGATGTTGTCAGAACCGGCACTTGGAAATCGACAACGGGTGGAGAGGAACAAATTTATAACCTCGACAGTGATTTCGGCGGCGAGTGCGTAAACATGACGTGGTGGTATAACGATAGTGGAAACCCTGTCAGTTCGGAAATGAATGCCACCTTCACAATCAAAGCAACTTGGGTTGCCAATGGCCCCAATGATAAACCGCCAGTGAAAAACTGGTTCAAGGTTAAAGCGTTTACATTCGCCCAAGGTGATGGCGATGGAGGCAGCGATGATTCAGATATGCCAGATGGCTTCGAAAATATTCATGACGAGTATGGAACTCCATGTGGGGAAAAGATCATCGAGAAGGGCGAGGGGACCGAGCATGATCTTGGCACTTACACCATAAACCCAACAGCCACAGCAATCGCTGACAATGATTTTGGTTTCTGGACATATTATGCGACTGCATACTGTTACATGGGCGCTGAGGTGGCAGATTTCAGCCTTCGTATCTCCCGCGGTGGCGGCAAAAGCGAAGATGACCCCACGCTCAAAAAGGATAGGGACAACTGGGTCGAGAAAGATGGTTCTGGGCACGGGCACACCTTGGCCTCTTACCTTGAACGCATTGAAACTTATTCCGCTACTGATCGCCTTGGTGCTGAAACGGAAGGAAAATTGGTGCAAGACGATCCACGCGATGTGGTGCAAACAATTGTTGCTTCACGAGGTGGTTCCTGGTCTCCTGAGCAGTATTTAGATTGGACTTGGAGTCCATCCAATTCGACGGACACGATCAGGGCTCATTCGCAATCTATGACCCAACACAATGCCATTAACAACCCCGAAGGTATTTCTCGAAACATCATGGGAGGTAGTGGAGAGAATTACGCGGGTGAAGGCCCTACTCTTCCAGGGTGGATCAATACGCCTGCTGCACAGGGCGATACCATTGACTTTACTTACAATTTGAAAGACAAGGTGTATAAAGATGTCGATGAAACTGCCAAATATCAACTCACGCTCCATGACGAATGGGAAAAGCCTATCGCAGATCCACGCTTTGGTAGTGGGGGCTTCGATACAGAAGAGATTTATATCGTGCCGGAAGGCGCCGTCACCGCCGTGCCTAATGACCAATCGACTTGGACGATGGAAAATACCCAAGGCTTTTCTGTTACTTTAGGTTCTTCCTTCACCGGCGGTTTCAAATTAGGCGATTGGGGCAATGCTCAGGGCAGTTTAGAAGTAGAACGAAAATTTGACAAAGAGTGGAAAATCACTTCCGGAGCGGCAAAGATGACGGATGCACCATACAGTGCAGCTAATGGAACATATGATAGATTTTTATCCGTCATTGTGTTCCAAGCGAAGCGCGTTCATAAGTTGGTGCAGCATTGGGGGGCAGATGGCTACATTGCCGACCCATCAACAACCGATGCTTGCACGCCTACCTTCGATGGTTTCGACCCGAAGAGCGACGAGTGGGGAAGGACACCCCAAAGCAAGGTTGAAGACCTTACGGCACCACGAGCGGATTGGCAGTGGTTCACCACAGGAAGTTCTCTCCCCTTTGGAACCTCAGGGCATTTTGAGTCTTACGTTGCTCCTTCGGGAGGTTCTTCGTGAAGAAATTTGTCTTTTGTGCGCTTCTACTTTTGAGCTTTTCACCCATTTGCTTGGAATCTCAAGCGCAAGTTCAAACGGTGGTGCGCCCGCGCTATTCCAGCCTGTGGCGCAACATCAATCGTCAAGAAATCCGAGAAGGTATCCAGCGTTACAAAAATAACGGCGTTAGATTGCATGAATTGATGATGCGCGCTCTGCTTCAAGAAAAGTTTTTGGAGTATCTGACGGAAATTTCAGCTGCTTGTAAAGCTGATCCCAAGAAAGCCAATCTGTTTGCTTCCTATGGCCAGGCGTTGGCGTTGTCGCGCAGTGGTTCTTTGACGCAAAGACAACCAATACCCAAAGAACTATCGGATCGTTTTAACTTCAACCAACAGTTCATCTGGGACACGATTCAACACGCCAGAGATTTAGATCGTAGTTGTTGGCTTGCTGATATGGCTGAAGCCTCGCTCAGTTTCGGTGGTTTAATGGGCCATCCAACTGAAGGGGCCAGACTGACTGGACGGGCGTATAGCATTCAGCAGAACGCAGTGACCATGACACAGTATGGGATAGAGCTAACCGGGCAATCTTTCGTGATGCAAGACCCTGAAATGAAGAAACAAGCTCTGTCCATCTTGCTTAAGGCTCAAAGGCTTTATCCAACTTATTGGAAATTGCCTTGGGCACTCGCTTACGTTTACGGAGGCAAAGGGCCAACTTTAAATCCAGCAAAGGAAAAAACTGCTGCTCAAAGATTCATCGCGTTGATTCCACCCGAATCGCGCAACCTTCCTTGGGTTCGTCGTTACCTTAATTATTTGGGTATGGATAAGGTAGCCGACTTGAGTTAGCAGAAAAACGGCGTCGCTCTCCCCAAGAGCGGCGCCGTTTCGCTGTCCAAATAATCCCCGCACCCTCACCGCGATGTCTTGCATTCCCACAATTACTTCTTGCAACTTCTCCGTCGCGGCCTGTTTTGTTTCAAAACCTGGCAAACGGAACCCGGTGGGCCGCTTTCTTGTCCAGCGTTGGCTTTGAACAACTCTCTCGACATTTGCATCATCGGCGCGGGCGCGGCGGGCCTGATGGCCGCAATCGCGGGCGCGCGGGCGGGCGCTTCGGTGCGGCTTGTGGACGGCGCCAAGCATATCGGCGCCAAGATTCTGGTGTCGGGCGGCTCGCGCTGCAATGTCACCAACGAATATGTCGCGCCCGCGCGCTTTCACGGCGAGGGCGCGGCGCCGTTCGTGTCGCGGATTCTGCGCTCGTTTTCGCCCGCCGACACGCACCGCTTTTTCGAAAAGATCGGCGTCGAACTGAAATTGGAAGAGACCGGCAAGTTTTTCCCGGTCACGGACTCCTCGCGCACGGTTTTGAACGCGCTTTTGGCGGAACTGGGCGCATCCGGCGCGATTTTATCGACGCAAACCAACGTGTCGGATGTGGAAAAAGTCGAGGACGGCTGGAAAATCTCGACGCCGGACGAAGAGATTTTCGCGCGGAGCGTGATTCTTTGCACCGGCGGGTTGGCGCTGCCCAAAACCGGCTCGGATGGGCGCGGCTATCGTCTGGCGCGCAAGTTCGGGCACACCATTACGCAAACCACGCCCGCTTTGTCGCCTTTGGTGTCGCAAAGCGCGCCGCACGCCAAGTTTTCCGGCTTGACTCTGCCGGTTCGCCTGCAACTCCGTCGCAAAGAGGGGGCGAAAATCGCGGCGTATGACGGTTCGTTTTTGTTCACCCACTTCGGCTACAGCGGCCCGGCGGCGCTCAATTTGAGCCGTCATGTCGCGCCCGAAATCCGCCAAAAAAGCGGCGCGCAGGTCACATTAAGATTATTGCCACACGTTGCCGAGGGCGGCGAAGCGGCGTTCTGGCACGAGTTCGCGGGGCGCAACCCGCGCAAGACGTTCGCGGGCGCGATGAGCGAGATTTTGCCGGGAAAACTGGCCGCGACGATGCCCGCGCTCGCCAAAATCGCACCGCAAATCACGCTGGGGCGCTTCGACAAAACCCAGATCGCCGAGGTGAAACGCGCGCTTTTCGAGATGCCACTCCCGGTCGATGAAGTCGCCGATTACGTCAAAGCCGAAACCACGGCGGGCGGCGTTGCGCTGGCGGAAATCGAACCGGCGACGATGATGAGTCGGCTCGCGCCGGGGCTGTTTTTCGCGGGCGAGGTCTGCGATGTCGATGGTTGGCTGGGCGGCTACAACTTTCAGTGGGCGTGGAGTTCGGGCGTGGTCGCCGGGCGCGCGGCAGCGAAGTTTTCCAAGAATTTATAGCCGCAAAAAGGCACAAAAAAGACAAAGGGGGGTTGGTTTGAGTCTGTAACTGTGCAGGAAAAGCGTTTTGCTCTTTCCTCACATCTGCAAATTCAAACCAATTCCCCTTTGTCTTTTTTGTGCCTTTTTGCGGCTATAAATTCTTCTTTAGTTTCCCGAACCTTTGATTTTTTGGCCGACGTTGTGGAGGGCGTCGCCGACGGCTTCTTTGGCGTTGCCGAGCGCGGTTTGCGCTTCGCCTTTGGTTTCCTGGGCCGCGCCTTCGGCTTGCAACTGCTCGTTGTCGGTCGCTTTGCCGACAGCTTGTTTGACGTTGCCAACTGCATTGTTGCCCGCGCCGCGGGCTTTGTCATCGATATTGCTCATGATATTTCTCCTGTGGAGCGAAACGATGCGGCAAAGCGAGTGCCGCGCTGCGGCTTGATTTTAGGGCCGTTGCAATTGTTGACGGATCCAGCGCAGCGCCGACCAGAGCATCTCGCCGAGATAAAAAACCACGGCGCCCAGCGAAGCGCCGGTTCCAATGCCGAGCGGCGCGCCGATTGGCCCGTAAAGCGCGATGGTTTGCAGCGTCACGGCGAAAGCGCCCGCGAAAATCGCGGCCCAGAAAAACGCGTTCGATCTCGAATATCTCATGGTTTTGCCGACGCTTCAGGCGCGTTTGCGACGCCGGATTTTGGAGCGCAGCCAACTCCATTCCGCGATGCGAAACCGCGATGCGGCGAAAATGAAGGTCGAAACCGCAATCGCGCCGCTCCATAGCACGTTGTAAAGGTCGCCGAGTTTGTTGTCGGGAAAGAAAACTGTGCCGGATTTGAGCGCCAGAATTCCCACAATTCCCATCAAAAGACACGCGAGGCCGGTTCGCAATAGTGTCCCGCCGATTTTTTCGAGGCCGAGCGGCGTGTCGTAGGGTTTCTGGCTCATTTTTTTGTCGAGCCTCAGCAAAATGCTCAAAAAGTAGGCTCCGGCGCCAATCGAAGTCGAAAAAGCGAGGCCGCTGGCGCCATAAAATAAGCCCATCAGCGCGCAAAGCGGCACGAAAAACAGAAAAGTCAACGCGGTGCCAAGGATTGTTGGCGTGCGGGTGTCACCGAGCGCGTAAAAGCCGCGCGCGACCAGTCCCTGACCGACCCAGGCGAAAAGTCCGACGCAGTAGAGCGCGAAACAGATCGCGGTTTCGCCCAGCTTTTGCGGCGTGTTGTAAAGCCCGTAACCGAAAATCAGCCGGGTGAGCGGAGCGGCCCAGATCAGCAGCAAAGTCGAGACGGGCAGCGAAACGAAGAGCAATCGGCGCAGACCGGAGCGCAAAAATTCGGCGAAAGCGCGGTAATTGCCGCTTTCGACCTGCGCGGCGAGATAAGGAAACGCGGCGACGGCGGCGGCCTGGCCCAACACGCCCTGCGCGGCGATCATCAAACGGCTGGCGTTTTCGAGATGGGTCACGGTGCCGTCAACCATTGATGATGCGAAGAATTTGACCACGTTTTGATCGACGACCGGCAAGGAAACGCCGAGAATAATCGGCAGTGCCAGCGCGAAAAAACGGCGCACCGCAGGATCGCGCGGCGCGAAACGAAACGCGAAATGCGGCCTTTGCGCGCGCGGGCCGCGCCGCGCGGCAAGCAGCGGCAAGAGGAAATTGCCGCCCAATGCGCCCGCCAGAATGCCCCACGCGAAGCCGATTGGCCCCAAAACCGGCAAAAGCGCGACGCCCACCCCGATGGCGATGAGGTTGTTGACCGCGCTTGTCCAACCGGTGGCGCCAAAGCGTTTGAAAGTGTTGAGAACGCCGACCAGAAGCCCGCCGAGATAGAAAAAAAGCTGCGCGGGCAGAATCACCCGCGTCATGGTAACGGCGAGGTCGAGCGTGTCACGTTTACCGGGTTCGCGCAGTCCCCAGGCCGTCAAAATCAGCAGTTGCGGCGCGAACAGCATCATAATCGCCGTCAAAACGATGAGAACCACGCCCATCACGCTGGCGAGCGTCGAGAAAAAGCGCCAGGCTTCGTCTTCTTGATTCTGGTTCCAAAAGCGGGTGAAAAGCGGGATGAAAGCGAGGGAAATCGCGCCGCCCGCGACCAGATAGTTGAGCAGGTCGGGCAGGGCGAAGGCGAAGTTGTAAGCGTCGGTCTGAATGCCGGGCAACAGCGCGGAAATGACCTGGCGCTGAAAAAGTCCGGTGAGGCGCGCCACAAGTGTCAGCACGCCAAGCGTTAAAACGGCCTGCATGGGGCGCGTCGCGGAGGCTTTGGGTGAAGTCGGAGCGGCGGGGGAAGCGGGCGCGGGCATGAAGCGGATATTTTATCGCGTTGAAGTCGCAATCAGCTTTTCTTCCCGGCAAATTCCAAATCCACAACCGAAAACGCCCCACTCAATGAGCGGGGCGTTTTCGGTTGTGGGGCAAAGTCAGCGGGAAGGCACAATGACGCGGGTTTTTTCGGTGCCGCGAATCACGGTGATTTCCTTGCCCGTCTGCGCGTCGGGGGCGGTCATTCCGGTGCCTCCGAAGTTGTCGGGACGCGGCACGCTCGTCTGCGGCATCACCGGCATGACCTGAGGCGCGGGGCGGGGCGCGCGCATCAGATCCTGCATCGAGCGATCCGGGGTGCGGGTGCGGGTGCGGCGCTCGGAAGCGCCGGAAGAACCGCCCGCTGCGTTACCCGCTGCGCCCCCGGTTTTGACGGGCAAGATGGTCACGAGACGCGAGGGATATTCGCGCGCTTCGGGCACCAAACCGGCGTCGCCATCGGCAGGGTTGCGAATCGTGACGTGGAGCAGACCTTGATCGTTGGCCGCGACCAGACGGGCCGCAGTTTCGGGCAAAGCGGCGAGTAAAACCCTGGTGCGGGTTCCGGCAGGGCCAACGGGCGGGGCGGGCGTTGGCGGGGGCGGCGGGGGCGGCGGAGCGCCCGCGGCAGCAGGTGCGGCAGGAGCGGGAGTGGGCGTTGGAGCGGGCGCTTTGATCGACTTATCGACGCCTAAAACCAGCAGATCCTGCGCGATGGTGCGGCCCGCAGTGAACGCATTCGGGCCGGTGGCAAACTGGTTCGGGCCTTTGTCATAGGTCAGTTTGTGGGTCGCAATCACGTCGATGCGGTCGCCGACATCGACCAGTCCGGCGGCGGTTTGATCGGGATCAACCCAGATCGCCACGCCGCGATAACCGGTGGGAATGGCGATATTGGCATCGACCGAACGCTGCAAACGCTTGGTGAACGAAGTCAAAAGCACGGTTTGACCGGCGAGAATGGGTTCTTTGGTGATCTGGCCGTTGACATCGGCGAGCGATTGAATCGCGCCCTCGGGCAATTTGCCGGAGGAAAAATCGCGGCGCATCATCGCCGGTGCGAGAACGGTGCGCGGCGGAATGTCGCGCGCCGCAACCCAGCGTGAAGACGGGGTGGGCGTGGGAACCGCAGCCTGCGCGGTGCCGGGCGCCGGGCCGGGTGGGGCGGGCTTGGGGCCGAACAGCAGAAAAGCCGTCGCTCCCAAAGCCAAAACGCCCAGCAAAATCGTCGCAAGCAAAACAGGGGAATTGCGTTTCATTGGTTAAAAATCTCCTGGGCGTTACTGGTTGGCCTGGGTCGGGCTGGAAATGGAGTTGCCGCTGTCGAAAGTCCGCAAACCGGGGTTGCCCATTTGGGCAGCGGCGTTGGAGTTTTCGCCGACGGCAACAACACCGGCATAAGCATCGGAGTTGAGGGTCAGCGGGTTGTCGAGAACGCGGGGTCGGACGAAAATCACCAGTTCGCTCTGGTTGTTACGGAAATTCCTGGATTTGAACAAACTGCCGATAATCGGAATTTTGGAGAGAATCGGAATACTGGTTGTCGTCACCGATTGATCTGCCGAAATCAGGCCCGACAGCGCAACCACGCCGCCAGCGGGAACGGTGACTTCGGTGATGGTCGAGCGGCGACTGAAGCCGGGAATTGGGCCGCCGCCGCCGGGAGGCGTCACCGCGACGCCGAAATCGGGCTGGGAGACTTCGGTGCGAACGCGGAGCGTCATGTTGCCGTTGCGGAGCGCGTTGGGGACGATGTCGAGCAGAATTCCATAGTCTTTGAACACGATGGTGGTCGAGGTTCCCGCCGCGTTGGTCGTGCTGCCCGAAGGAATCGGCACCTGTCCGCCGACCTGAAACGTCGCTGTGCGGCCCGACAAAACCGTGGTGCGCGGGTTGGACAAAATACGCGCTTTGCCCAGAGTCGCCAGGGCGTTGATGCGCGCCAGAAAAGGATCGAGGATCTGCGTGGCGCCAAGGCCCGCGAAACGCCGTCCCACCAAACCGACGCCGGGTCGAAACGCCGGGTCGATGGTGCGGGTTGTGCCCGCAGGCGTGCCCGGCGTGACGACACCCGTGACGGGATTGGTGACTGCGGGTGTGCCCGCGTTGAAGTTTTCGCTCAAAAGCGTGGCCGAACCGAATTCCACGCCCAGATTGCGCGCGTCGGTCGAGTTGATTTCCATAATCGAAACATCGACGTTGCATTGCAGCGGGTTGGCGGTGCGGAGCATATTATCGACCTGGCCGACGACGGGAATCGTGAAAGCGCGCGCCACTTGTTCGGCCAAAACCGCTTCGTTGGTGTCATTGACGGTGCCTTCCAGAATCAGCCGTTTGGCGGTGCCGCGCACGATGACGCCGGGCCGCCCAATCGCCGCCGCGACCTGCGAAGCGAGCGCCTGATCGGGAGTAGCCGCCGCGCGAACCTGGATGCGATTGATGAGTGGCAACCCGGTGCGCGCCGCCGCTGCCAAGGCGATATCGACATCGCTCTGATTGGCGACGGTGCCTTCGAGCACCAATTGCCCGCCCGCTTCACGCACCGAAAGCGGCGCCGAGAGTTGGAGCTGGCCGGGCACGAAAAGACCGGCCACCGGCGCATCGGGAACCGCGCCGAGCGCCTGGCGCACCTGTTCGGGCGAAAGCGGCGGCAAACGCAGCTGATTGATGACGTTTTTGGCCGCGGTGCGCGCGATGACATCGGCATCCTGAATCTGCTGCGGCGTCTCGACGACCCCGGTCAAAATCGCGGTGTCTCCCGAAACGCGCACGCTGACACTGGGAAGCCCGATCAGTTCGCTGAGTTGCGCCGCGGTGCCCGCTGCGGCGGAAACCTGGCCGCGAATCGAGAGTTGATTGAGAACTTTGGCCGAGTAAATCCCGGCGATTTCGGTCGCGCGGCGCGCTTCTTCGGCGCTGGCGACTTCACCTTCCAAGACCAGCGCGTCTTTGAGAGGCCGCACCGTCACGCCGGGAATGCCAATCGCGCCGGCGATATCGACGGGCCGCGAACCGGGTGTGGCGGTGACGCGCACCGTGTATTGGCGGATTTTCTGGCCATCGACGATGACCAGACTGGTGACGCCCGATGCTTTGCCGTTGAGCAAAACCGAGCGCGAATTGACGACCGCGACATCGGCGATGCCCGGATCGGCGACCGCCACGGTTTGCAGGTCGGTCGTCGTCAAAAGCACCACGAAAGTCGAAACCGCGACCTCGATCTGGTTGGCCAAACGGTCGGAATTGGTGACGGGCGCGGCGGGATTGCGAACCGGAGCCGCGCTGGGGTTTTGCGCGAAACGTTTGGGAGTTTTGGCGCCCAAACGGTCGATTTTAACCGCTGCGCTTTGCATCCATGTCGGCAACGGCTGGGAAAGCGGCGGCAAGGAGAGCGACGACGCGTCGATGACTTTTTTCATGCCGCCCAAGTCCGGCACCGCGGGCTTGATTTTGGCGGGCGATAAAGGCGCAAACGGCGTGGAAATCGCGCGAAACCTGGGGCGCACGATCTGGGGCGCGGCGGGCGCGACTTCGGCGATGCGGATCATTTTTCCGCCGCCAATCGTGCTGGCCGTCCATTTGGCGAGGCGCGGAGCGCTTGCAACGCGCTTTTTCGTTGTGACCGGTGTGGCCACCGGCGCGCTGGCTTTGGCGCTGAGTCGTGCCATTTCGCGCTGAAAACTCTGCGCCATTTTAAGCGCCGAAAACGCGACGGGAAAGCTCGGCGCATTGGCTGTCTTTTTGGTTGCCAGCGTGGTTTTGACGGCGCGCGGCATCAGACCGACGCGCGGTGCGCTGGAGAAGGCGGCGCGGCGCGCGATCATCGAAGTCGCCGCGGAACCGGCGGCCTGGAATTGAGGCGCGCGCGAGGCGTTTGAAGTGGCAACTTTTGGTGTTGCGACCTTGGGCGACGCGGGCGAAGCCGGGAGCGCGAAAAAGCGAAACGAGGGCGTGGCCTGAGCGCATGGCGCATGGCCCGCACATAGGCCCAGCGCCAAAACCGCGACCAGAGCGCGGCCCGAAAAGGCGCGGCGGCGCGACAAAAGCTGCAAAATCGCGGGAATTTCACCCTGTGGCCCTTGCGGGCCAAAAACTGGGGCGTCAGATGATGGAAAACCCGGTTTCACGGCGCCATGGGCGCGCGAAAACGTCGGGGAAACCGAAAAAATGACGGCCTGGGACGCGCCATGCGGCGCGGAGGGATTCGGGGGGGAATGCTCCGCTCTGTTCATGCTGTTCTCCTTGCTCGGAAATGGTTGCGACGTGCGACGGTGCCAATCTTTGGTGCCAGATGGCGCTCGCCAATGCCTGACCTTCAGCACTGAATGAGCCACTGCCTAACTTTTGGCCTCAAACTCCCTGTATCAGTGCCTGATTTGGCGTGAAACAAGGAGTTTGCGTCGTGCCCGTTTCCACTGCGTCAGGGGCGCTTCGGAAGCGAACACTTTGTTATCGCTGCTATTTTATGCCACAAACAGCGCGTATCCTGCATAGAAGTTTCGCGCAAGACCCAAAATTTGGGAAGTATGGCGAATTATCGCGGCGTTTTTGTGATGTGACTTTCGAAAACAAGCCGCCCTAAAACAGCATGAAACGCTTGCGCGGTTTGCCGCTCTCTTCGCCGACCGGCAAGCGAAACAAAACCTGGGCGAGTTGCCTGACGTTTTGGGCGAGTTCGCTGCTGCCCTGCGTCAAAACGAAAGGTGAACCCATGTTGATCGCCTGGGACGCCACGCCGGGCAGATTGGGCAAAACCGCGGCGATGGGATGTTCGAGCGCAGCTTCGAAATCTTCGCGCGAAATCATGTCGGTGGCGTCGCTGCGGTTGACAATCACCCGCACGCGCGGCCCCAACTCTTCGGGCACCCAGCCTAAAAACGTTTTGGTTGAGCGCAAAGCCAGCAGATCCGACGACGAAGTAATCACCAAAATCACGTCCAAAAGCGGCAAAACTGCGCCAGCTTCCTCGCCCGACAAAATCGGAAAATCGATGAAAGTCACCGATTGGGTGCGGCGGCAGGTGTCGAAAAGCGCGGGCAGAAAATCTTCGGGAATTTCGCCGCCCTGCGGGGTGGCAAAACCGCTCCATTGCCAGTAAGCGACGCCCTGTTTGTGATTGGTGGCGAACTGGCGCATCCAATCGACCGAATAACCGCTGTCTTCGCGCTGATGGTCGTCGCTGGCGAGGTCGAAAAGCCCCAGTTTGGGCTGCATACTGAGCATCACCGAACCGTCTCCGGTTTCCAAGCCGATCACGCCCGCGGTGCGGCCCGGCGCGCTCGCCACCACGCTGGCGAGATTGACCGCGAGCGTGGTTTTGCCCAATCCGCCTTTGCCCGCCACCACACCCACTACCAGACCATTGGCGTTTTCGGGCGTGAATTCGGCATCGCTGCCGCGCTCGACCATGCGAAGCGTGCGGTGCCCGGCGATACCGATGATGCTTTCGCGCAGCGCGCTGGCTTCGAGCGGCTTAATCAGATACTCTTCGGCGCCCGCGAGCATCGCGCGGCGCAGATTATCCGGCGAGTTTTCCGACGAAACCAGAACCACCGCCAGATTGGGCCGCACTTCGAGCGCGCGCGCCGCGATGGTGAAAACATCGGCACCGGGCGCATCGGCATCGAGCAGCAAAATATCCGGTTCCGTCGTCGGAATCGCCAGCAGAATCGCTTCGGCCTGCTCGACTTCGGGCATCACCTCGATCACGAATTCGGGATTGGAGGTGTCCCAACCGGCGGGCAGCGGCGCGGTCAAGCAAGCGGGCAAAATGCGAATTAGCGAACTTTCCATAAGCATCCAAGCCCCTTTTTAGGGGCAAATTTCAATCTGAATCTGGCTTTTCTTCCCGTTTTCGACTTAGAGGGTGTTAGCAACTGGGCCGTGTTTGCCGGGTGACCGCAAAACCGTAGAGACGTGCGGAGCGCGTCTTTCATTCCTTGGGGAATGAAGGGGAAAAGAGGCAGACGCGCTCCGCACGTCTCTACGAGTTCCTCACACGCTTTAAAGCGAGCGCCCCATCGCGCTCAAAAACGCGGCCACGACACCTGGATCGAGCGTCACGCCCGCTTCCTGGGCCACGCTTTCCATGGCGCCGCCCACGACCGAAAGCGGCGCGCGGTCGGCGCGGCGCGCGGTCATCGCCGCAAAACGCGCCGCCACCGCCAAAATCCGCGATCCGAGCGGGATTTCCGGCCCCGCGAAGCCCGCCGGAACGCCCGAACCATCGAATTTCTCGCCCTGATGACGCACCAAAAGCGCGACTTCTTCCAGGCCATCGACGGTGCCGATCCAGCCCGCGCCGAGCGCGGTCGCGGCGCGCACCTGTTCGAGTTCGGGCGCCGAAAGCGCGCCCTGTTTTTGCAAAATCTCTTCGCCAATCGCAATGCGCCCGATGCCGTGCAGCAAGGCCGCGAACTCGATTTTCTGGGCTTCTTCCTCGCCCAAACCCATTTTTCGCGCCGTCAGACCGGCATAATACGCCACCGCTTCGCCAAAACCGTCGCGTCCGGGTTCACGGCCATCGACGGCGTTGCTGATGACGCGCGCGAACTGGCGAAACGCGCGATTGAGATGCTCGGCGCGCGTCGCCATCTCCAGCCACGCCGCGCTTTGCGCTCCGGCGGCCTCGAAAATCGGCTGCCAGTCGTCCGAGAGCAGTCCGTCCTCGCTTTCCAGCCAAAACAGCGCGATTCCCAGGTGTCCGAGCGGCAAAAACAGCGACGGCGCGGCGATTTCCTCACCTAAAAGGCCGAGCCGGGTAATCAAATCGCGCGTGCCGCCTTCGCTGGCCAGCGTCCATTGAAAACCGGCGGGAAAATCATCGGCCTCGAACTCAACGCTCGCTGTGGATAAATCCTCGCCCGCGCCTTCTCCGGCGCGGTGGCCGAGATGCAGCGAATTTCCGCCGTCGAGACAAAGCCACAGCGCCAGCGAGCGCGCTTCGAAAAGTTCGCACAAAGCCTCGCCGAGGCGCGCGGCGACCTCTTCAGCGCTTTCCTGGGGCGCGGGCGCGCTGTTTTGCATCCAGTTCACCAGGCGCGTGGCGAGCGGCGACAGCGGCGGCGCGGGTTCGAAATTCCAACCGGAAACGTTCATAATAATTAAAAGGCCGCAAGCGCGCGCGGCAAGCAAACTGTAAGCGATGATTCCAGCGACCAAATCACTGCGCGGACTGTATGTGATCACCGACGCGCACTTGTGCGGCGGGCACGAAAGCATGGCGCGAGCGGCGCTGGCGGGCGGCGCCAAAATCCTGCAACTGCGCGACAAAACCACGCCCGCACGCCAAATTCTAACTATCGCGCGCCAAATCCGCGAGCTAACCTGGCAAAACGACGCGATTTTCCTCATCAATGACGACGCCCAACTCGCGCTGCAATGCGAGGCCGACGGCGTTCATCTCGGCGAAGATGACCTGCCCGTCGCCCAGGCGCGCCAGATTTTGGGAAGCAAAAAAATCATCGGCGTTTCCGCTTCGACTCCCGATTTAGCGCGCGCCGCCGCGCAAAACGGCGCCAATTATCTCGGCGTGGGCGCGGTCTTTGGCACCTCGACCAAGCTCGACGCCGGAGCGCCGATTGGAATCGCAGGTCTGCGCGCCGTCGTGGATGCAACGACATTGCCCGTCGCTGCGATTGGCGGCGTGAGCGCTGCCAATCTCGCCTCGGTTTTGGCAACCGGCGCGCCCATGGCGTGCGTGATTTCCGCGCTGTGCGGCGCGGGCGAAGCCGAAATGGAGCAAACCGCGCGCGAACTGGTCGCGCTGTGCAACGCGGGACTCAAATCATGAATCTGGCGCAAATCGGCGAGTTCGGCCTCATCCAAAGGCTGCAAAACGGCCTTCAAACCCGCGACGGCACGGTTGTCGGCATCGGCGACGACTGCGCGGTTCTCGAAACGCTGCAAACGCCGGTCGTCACCATCGACACGCTCGTCGAAGGCGTGCATTTCCGCCGCGATTGGACAACGCCGCGCGCCTTGGGCCGCAAAGCGATGGCGGTCAATCTGTCGGACTTGGCAGCGAGCGGCGCGCGCCCGGTCGCGGCGCTGGTCTCGCTTTCTGTCGGCGAGCGCGACGATTTCGCCTGGATTGAGGCTTTATATCAAGGCTTCGAGGACGCGGCGCGGCAGTTCGACTTCACCGTCGCGGGCGGCGACACCACCAAATCGCCGCGCGATTTGGTGATTTCGGTTGCGCTGGTCGGCGAAGTTTGGGATCAAAAACGCGGCGCGATTTTGCGGTCGGGCGCCGAAATTGGCGACGTTTTGCTGGTGACAGGGAATTTGGGCGACGCGGCGGCAGGTCTGGCGATTTTGCGGGCGGAAAACACGGCGATTCCCACTGCCACGCGCGACACTCTTTTGAAACGGCATCACGAGCCAACGCCGCGTCTGGAATGGATGAAACGCCTGCTCGAACTCGACGCCGACGCGATTCACGCGGGCTTGGATTTGTCCGATGGCTTAACCGGCGACGCCGCGCATTTGGCGAAAAGGTCAAATGTGACGGTCAGGATTGACGCCAACTTGCTGCCGATTTCGCCGCAATGCCGCGAAGCCGCGCAAGTTTTGCAATTCGACGCGCTGGAGTGGGCGCTGTCGGGCGGCGAAGATTACGAACTGCTGCTCGCCGTTGCGCCCGAAAAATCCGCGCCAATCATGAAAAAAGCGCGCGAAATGGGCATCGCACTCACGGAAATCGGCGAATGTGTGTCTCAAAGCGGAGAAATTTCGGTTGTCACCCATCAAAACGGGAAAATCCGCGCACCAACGCGCGCCTGGACGCATTTTTAGACCCGAAAAAGCCCGGCGCGAACTTCGCGCCGGGCTTTTCTTTTGATTTGGGCGATAGAGGATTTGAACCTCTGACCCCTACCGTGTCAAGGTAGCTTTATTTCTGAGCGCGTTTTTCGCTTTTTCACGCTTAAACTGGCGTCGTCACCGCCCTCGGTTTCAGGAAAGAAAGTGCTGTTATTTTCCGGCTCTATTTCCAATAGAGAGCATAACGGCTTCTTCATCATCGTTCAATGAAATGAACCCGCCCCGACACAGACTGAAAACCTCAGATTAAGGGCTTATCCCAATAGGCTTTCTTCAGCGAATAAATTCGCCGCAAAGAAGAGCAAAACCTGCCTTCGCAGGTTGGGCCATTGCCGCTCTTCCGAGAACTTGTGGGTTAACAACCTGCGAAGGCAGGTTTTGCTCTTCTTTGCGGCGAATTTATTCGCTGCCTATTGGGATAGGCTCTAAGGCTTTGACAATCAGCGCTACTTTTGAATAAATGAAGAGTTCCTGGAGTAGAAGATTTTTCTATTACTGGTTGTTACACCATGGAAGCACAGGTGGAATGCACGAGGCGAACAGAAACGCAGCAGGCCGAATTATTGGCCTGCTGCGTTCCCATGCTCCTCTTCGATTACCCCTGTTTCGTTCAACGAACGCAGCGTGACCCAGTAAACTTCCATCAATTTGAGTCGCGCTTCGGGACTTTTATCGCCTTTTACGTCGGTATGAGCGCGATTCCCGGTGGGCATGGATTCACAGGGTTGCACTGGAGTATGTTCCACTACCTGATCCGGCACCTGTCGAACCCGGCCCGCCTTTAAGCCGACGATGATGTTATCGGAAGGAGTTTTGGAACTTTGTAACAATTGATGGGCAGTCGAGTATTTACTCCAGTTCGTTGACATCCCGTCTTTAGCAGAAGGACGGTTTTTGAACGCGCCGGGCTTGAGCTTATCGTCTTCCCGATCATTCTTATGAACCCGATAGTAAAGCGTCGCTTCATCGGGAAAGTCTTCGGACGGCCAATTCGTGTCTTCAGAGTGCGCCACGCTGTTTTATACACCACCCAGAGATTACTTATGTGTCGGCTCCGCTGTCCAGAGCATTAACCAAGGTTGAATTTGGGCCGTATCTACCGGACCACGAATTTCGCTACCATCACTTTTGTGCCCATAAAATTGGGCGGGTTTCTCGATCTCGATGGGAATATTGAGCAGTAACTTCGCGCTTAGAGTTTCCCAAAAAAGGTCGATAGTTCCCTCAGGACCATTCTGCACTTTGGGAATAGGCATATTCAACCCGAGTTCATGAACAAATTTTGCGCTGTCGATTACATAGCGCGCTGCGCGTTCCCATGTCGCTTCGGCGTAACCGGCACTATCTTCCCCATCCCAATCGTCTTCCAAGTCCAACATCCAGCGCGACTGATTCAACGCATCGGCCAAAGGAGCCAATTCGAACGATAATTCTTCTTCTAAACCGGAGACGTGAGGACGCGCGGGAACAGGAACCTCAGTCACGTAGTGTGCTGAGGTTGAGGCTGTTCTCCCCACAGGACGCTTAATGGAGAGCCGAGTTAGATCTTGTCGAGACGGCCAATTCGCCATCCAAGGCGATGTGTCCAGAGTTTCGAAAAAACAAGTGCGTGCGCGCACATTGGCGGGAAGGCTGTTGCTCATTAATAATTCCTTTTGGGTGTGAGTTGTGGCACATCCGACCGTTCTAACAGTTCTCCGGTAACGCGCGCTTTTTGTTGAGCGCGCTCCAGTTTCGTCATGAGTTCTTCGACATCTTTGGGCGAAAGCGTGAGGTGCAACTCCCTCCAGCCATCGCCTTCCATGTAATTCAGACTCAAGGTGTGCATCACCAACGCGCCGGTGACGGTTGTTGCCGCGCGGTTAAAGATGTAGCGCACGTCGGTGAGAACTGCGCTTTTGTGCAAAACACATTGAAAGTCAAAGAGCAACTCACGCGCCTTCGACATCGTGACGATGGCGCTTTCATCGCCCCAGGCCGGAGCCAAGATTTCGATGCGCTCCAGCCACTTTTTCCGGGTGTCGTCTGACCAATCCGGAAATTGGGTTTGTTCCAGTCCCGCCGCGAAAGCCTCCGCTGCGGAAGGGGGCGGTGCCTCCCCCGCATTTTCGACCATATCGCGTTCCAATCGGCTGATATTGATCGCAAGAAACAAGACGGATTCGATCACTGAGGGACTGACGCCCTCTTGATTGAGTTGCGAAGCGCAAGCCGCCGCCAAATCTTCGACATCAGAGAGCGGCTGCGACGTCGATAGACAAGCGGCGATAGAGCGCAATTGATCCAATTCAAGGTCAAGAATGGCCTGGATATGAGGCCAGGCCACTTTGGAAACCTGCACTGAAGGAGGAGGCATAAAAATTCGGTCTGGTTGAATTAGCGAGACATTCACCGTTTGAGCGCGTCCCCTAAATTTTGGGGCTTTCCTAATATTGCCATGAAACACCGATTTCGCCTACTCTCTGGCCTGAGATTTCCCCTCAATTATGTGGAGATGTCGCCACGCTCCTCAACCGCGTTGTCGCTCCGTGTTGACACGGGGGCAGGCCGATTTGAGGTGGAGACGATCTGAATTGTTCCCGGCGTTGGTTTCACATATCCCGGTATCGGAACCGAACGAATTCGGGAGTGTAAAATGCCGTCTTTGGACTTTTTGCGAGCCAGAGCCTCGGCTTTAGCTGCGGCTTCCTCTTCGGTCAGGTCGCATGTGATCAAGCGCGCGCCCGCTTTTTGAAGACGGCTGGTGACTCGAAAAACGTCCTGAGGCCGATGCACCAAGTCTTGCGCGTTGATGACCACCAATGCCTGAACTTCGCCCGCTTCGAGCGCCTTAAAAGCCGCGCTGAGATCATGGGATACCGCCGTCACCAGAGCGCCGCTCGCTTTGGCCCGGCGGCGGCAGCGCGCTATCTGAAGTTTCACTCGTTTTTGCGTTTCCGCGTCGGCCTTGATTCCCGCAGGAACCGGAACGTAGATAAGAGCGTGGGGCGGCTCCGGGGTTGTGTCGATTGTCAAAATTGTGTCTTGTGAGTTCATCGTTTTCCCTCCTTTTCCATTGATTGAAATGTGATTCCTCTTCGCCGGGTAAAATTTTCACTTCATGGCTCTCAAGAAATCAGAACTTTATGCGTCGCTCTGGGAATCGTGCGACGAACTGCGCGGAGGCATGGACGCCTCCCAATACAAAGATTATGTTTTGGCCCTTTTGTTCGTGAAATACGTTTCCGACAAAGCCGCCAACGACCCCGACACCCTGCTTGAAGTGCCCGAGGGCGGCGGGTTCGAGGCGCTGCGAAAGCTCAAAGACGATCCCGAAATCGGCGACAAAACCAACAAACTGCTCGAAGCCCTCGCCAACGCGAACCGCCTCGAAGGTATTTTTCGGGACACCGATTTCAACGATCCCAACAAGCTCGGCGCCGACAACGAGATGGTAGACACGCTGACCAAACTCGTCGCTATCTTCGAACGGCTCGACTTCGCGCGCAACCGCGCCGATGGCGATGATCTGCTCGGCGATGCTTACGAGTATCTGATGCGCCATTTCGCGACCGAATCGGGCAAAAGCAAAGGCCAGTTTTATACGCCCGCCGAAGTGTCGCGCGTCATGGCGCGCATCATCGGGCTGGAGTCGGCTTCTCACCCTCAGCAAACCATTTTCGATCCGGCCTGCGGTTCGGGTTCGCTGCTGCTCAAAGTCCACGATCAGGCCCAGGAACTCACGGGCGTCGATTTGTCGATCTTCGGGCAGGAGAAAGACTCGTCCACCACGTCGCTGGCGAGGATGAACATGATTTTGCACGGCTGCGAAACCGCGATCATCCATAACGGCAATACCCTCGCGGCCCCTCATTGGGCCAGCGGCGACAAGCTGAGAAAACACGATTTCGTCGTCGCCAACCCGCCTTTTTCCGACAAAGGCTGGACGAGCGGCCTCAACCCGCGCAACGACCCTTACGGTCGCTTTGAGGGCTACGGCATTCCACCTGCCAAGGGCGATTACGCTTATCTGCTTCACATCATCGCTTCGCTCAAATTGGAAACGGGCAAGGGCGCGGTGATCCTGCCTCACGGCGTGCTGTTTCGCGGCAACACCGAAGCCGATATCCGGCGCGAAGTCGTCTCGCGCGGCCTGATCAAGGGCATCATCGGGTTACCAGCCAACCTGTTCTATGGAACTGGCATCGCGGCGTGTCTCATCGTTCTCGACCGGGAACACGCTTCCGCTCGCAATGAAATCTTCATGATCGACGCTTCGCGCGAGTTCGCCAAAGACGGCCCCAAGAACCGGCTCCGCGAGCGCGATGTTCACAAAATCGTGGACACCTTCAACGCGCGCCAGACCATCGAGGGTTATTCGCGTTTGGTGCCTTTCACCGAAATCCGCGCCAACGATTTCAACCTCAACTTGCCGCGTTATATCGACGGCGCGGCCCTCGCCGATTCGCAGGACATCGAGGCGCATTTGCACGGCGGCATCCCTGACGCCGATATCGAAGATTTGGGCGAATATTGGGCGCAGTTTCCCAACCTGCGCGCCGCGCTCTTTGGCCCGTTGCGTCCCGGATTCGGGCAGGTCTGCGTCGAGAATTCGCAGATCAAAAGCACGATTTTGAATCATCCGCAGTGGCAAGACTTCGCCGCGCAGGTTCATCAGCGATACGAAGCCTGGCGCGCCAAAGTCCGGCCCCAGATGGACTCGCTCAGTTCCGAAACCGCGCTCAAGTCCTTCATCGCCGACCTGTCGGAAAGCCTGCTGGAGGCTTTTGAGGACGCGCCCGTCGTGGACGCTTACGCGATTTATCAACACTTGATGAGCTTCTGGGCGCAGACCTTTCAAGACGACGTTTATTTGATCACTCAGGACGGTTGGACGGGCGCGGCCAAGTTGCGGCGCATGGATCAAAACGGGAACAAAAGCCGCGAAAAGCCCGATTTCGTGGTCGGCAAGGTCAAATACAAGGCCGATCTGCTGCCGCCGTCGCTCCTCATTTCGCACTACTTTTCCAAAGAGCAGAGCGAGATCGAAACCCTGGAAGCGCGCGCGGGCGAAGCGGCGCAGGCGGTCGAAGAGTTGGTCGAAGAACATGGGGCCGAAAGCGGCGCGCTCGACAGCGCCCGCGACTCCAAAGACAAGATCACCGAAAAGAGCGTCAAAGCGCGCCTCAAGGACATCGCCGGGCAAGCGGCCTATGACGACGAACGTTTGGTTTTAAAGCGTTATCTCGAACTGGGTGTCGTGCTGGGCCAGACGACGAAGGCGCTCGGTGACGCGCGCAAAAAGCTGGACGAGCGCGTGTTTCTCAAATACCCGCTTCTCTCCGAATCCGAGATCAAGGTTCTGGCGATAGACGAAAAATGGCTGGCTCATCTCGCGGCGGGCGTCGAATCCGAACTCGAACGCGCCGGGGGCTGGCTTTCGACGCGCATCGGCATGCTGGCGCGGCGCTATGAGACGCCGCTCCCAACACTTCACAGCGACCTCGAAACGCTTGAAGCGCGCGTCAAATCGCACCTGAGCCAGATGGGTTTTTCGTTTTAAGCGGCTTCCTTATGCAAATCAAAAACGGATACCATCAGACTGACGCGGGTATTATTCCTAAAGATTGGGACTCGAAGAAGTTGGGAGAAATAGCTGCGATTAAAGGTGGCAATGGCTTTCCTTTGGTTTATCAAGGCAACAAAGCAGGAAAACATCCCTTCTTCAAAGTTTCAGACATGAACAATGTTGGGAATGATGTGAGAATGAGTAGTTCGAATCACTGGATAGACGAAAACACTGCGAAGAAACTGGGGGCGACAGTCTTTCCAACTAATTCGATAGTTTTTGCCAAGGTTGGGGCCGCGATATTTTTAGAAAGGAAAAGGATTCTCGACTTACCAGGATGTATTGATAATAATATGTCGGCTCTCATTTTGAATGAGAAGCAGGTTGATTGCCAATTTATTCACCAATCTCTTCTTCTTATTAAATTCGGTGCGTTAGTCTCAACAACGGCCCTACCATCTATAAACGGCAGCCAAATCTCTGAAATAGCTATCGCAGTTCCGCCGCTTGCCGAACAGAAATCCATCGCTGCCGCGCTTTCCGACATAGACGCGCTTTTGAGCGCGCAAGAAGCGACGATTGCCAAAAAGCGCGACCTCAAAACCGCCGCGATGCAGCAACTTCTCAGCCCCAGCCACCGACTTCCGGGTTTTTCGGGAGATTGGGAAATCAAGAAGCTGGAGGATTTAGGCGAGGTTCTGACCGGACTAACATTTAGCCCTGCGAATGTTGTGTCTGATGGCACATTGGTCTTGAGGTCATGCAACATCAGCAGTTCTCAAGTAGTGTTGAACGACCGGTTATTCGTTGATGTAGATGTTTCCAAAAGAGTTCAGGTGGAGACGGGAGACATTCTCATTTGCGTAAGAAATGGGAGTAGGGAACTTATCGGTAAATGCGCTATGATTTCCAAACATATGGATGACACGACATTTGGTGCATTTATGAGCGTTTTTAGAAGCCCGTTCTCTAATTATATCTTTCATCAATTCCAATCCAATTCAATAAAGCGCCAGATCAACGAGCATTTGGGAGCGACCATAAACCAAATCACTAACAAAAGTCTGAAATCCTTTGAAATCGACATCCCGCCCACGCTCGCCGAGCAAAACGCTATTGCCTCTGTGCTCTCCGATATGGACGCTGAAATCGCTCAACTGGAAGCCACGCACCGCAAAACCCGCGACCTGAAAACCGGGGCGATGCAGCAACTTCTGACCGGGGCCATCCGCCTCGTTTAATCCCCCTTCATTCCAAGCCGCGCGTTATGATCCGGCGCGCGGCCTTCTCTTAACTTTTCCTTTTTCTCATGTCTTCTCTTCACCAGAACCGCGTCGGTCAGGTCGAGCGCGTCACGCAAAACCGCGTCGTCGGGTGGCTTCAAAAACGGCTCGGCTATCGTTATTTAGGCGATTGGAGCGACAAACCCGGCAACGCCAACATCGAGGTCGAAATCTTGACGGCGTGGCTCCGCAAGCAGACCCTGAACGGCCAGCCGCGCTATTCCGACGCCCTGATCGCAAAAGCCATTGAACAGATCCGCCGCGAACTCGGCGGCATCACGGCGGGCAGCGATTCCCTGCGTCTTTACGAGCGCAATCGCCGCTTTTACGGCTTGTTGCGCTACGGCGTCAAGGTCAAAGTCGGGATCGGCGAACACACCGAAACGGTATGGCTGGTGGACTGGAATCCGCGTAACGTCCTGAGCAACGATTTCGCGTTCGCCGAAGAAGTCACGCTCAATTACAAGGCCGAAAACCAGAGTTCCAACGAAAAGCGGCCCGACATCGTGTTTTACGTCAACGGCCTCGCTTTAGGCGTTTTGGAACTCAAGCGTTCGAGCATCTCGGTCGGGGCCGGTATCCGCCAGAATATCGACAACCAGAAATCGTTTTTCATCGCGCCGTTCTTCGAGACGATGCAACTCGTGATGGCGGGCAGCGATTCCGAGGGCCTGCGCTACGGCACGGTCGGCACGTCGGAGAACTTCTATCTCGAATGGAAAGAGGACGCGCCTGCTTCCGACGCCCAGTCCAATGCCCAGAGCGTGCAAAATCCGCTCGACCGGGCGCTTCTGGAAATGATGGAAAAAGGGCGTTTTCTCGAACTGATCCATGATTTCGTGGTCTTCGATGCCGGAATCAAGAAGCTGCCGCGCCCGCACCAGTATTTCGGGGTCAGGGCCGCGCACGAGTTCGCCCGGCGCGGCGAAAACGGCATCATCTGGCACACCCAGGGATCCGGTAAATCGCTGACGATGGTCTGGCTCGCCAAGTGGCTCAAAGAGAACATCGAAGACGCGCGCGTTTTGATCGTGACCGACCGCACCGAACTGGACGAGCAGATCGAGCGCGTTTTCGAGGGCGTGAACGAAAAGTTTTATCGCACCAAAAGCGGCGCCGATCTTTTGCAAAAGCTCGGCGACACCTCGCCCTCGATCCTGGGCAGCCTCGTCCACAAGTTCGGCGGCGAAGACGACGAAAAAGACAGCGGCGAAGGCGCCGCGCGATACGCCCGCGAACTGGAAAGCGCGCTGCGCGCCGGGTTCAAGGCGCACGGGAAGTTCTTTGTGTTCGTGGATGAATGCCATCGCACCCAGACCGGAAAACTGCACGACTCCATGAAGGCGATCCTGCCCGACGCCGCGTTTTTCGGGTTCACCGGAACGCCGCTCCTCAAGGCCGACAAACGCAAAAGCGTCGAGGTTTTTGGCCGTTTTATCCACGAATACAAATACAACCAGGCCGTGAGGGACAAAGTCGTCCTGGATTTGCGTTACGAAGCGCGCAGCGTCGAACAGAACCTCGAATCGCAGGAAGAAGTGGACGAATGGTTCGAGGACAACACGCAGGGCCTGACCGAGATCGCCAAAGCTCAACTGAAAAAACAGTGGGGCACGATGCGGTCGATTTTCAGCTCGAAGGAACGGCTCACCAAAATCGCCCGCGACATCTGGCGCGATATGACTCGCCCCGGACGCCTGAAAAGCGGACACGGCAATGCGATTCTGGTGGCCGAAAGCATCTATCAGGCTACGCGCTACTACGAGATTTTTTGCGAGTTGGGCTTGAAAGGCAAGTGCGCGGTCGTGACCTCATATGAGCCAAACGCCAACCAGATCAAGGGTGAAGGCGACCAGCATACCCAGGCGATCCAGCAGTTCGGGTCTTACCGCAAGATGCTCGAAGAATGGTTTCCCGGCGACCCCAACGCGAGCCAGAAGGTCGCTGAGTTCGAGCGCGGCGTCAAGGAAGCCTTCGTCAAGCATCCCGCGCAGATGAAGCTGCTCATCGTGGTGGACAAACTGCTCACCGGCTTCGATGCGCCCAGCGCGACTTATCTTTATATCGACAAGCCGATGCGCGATCATGGCCTTTTTCAGGCGATCTGCCGCGTCAACCGCCTGGACGACGAAACCAAAGAATACGGCTATATCGTGGACTACCGCGACCTATTCGGTCACATCCGGGACTCGATGCGCGATTACACCAGCGCGGCGCTGAGCGGCTATGACCCCGCTGACGTGAAAGGCTTGCTCAGTGACCGTTTGCAGAAAGGCCGGGAGCGCCTCGAAGAGCTTTTGACCGGGCTTAACGCCTTACGCGAACCGGTGAAGGCCCCCCGCAACCAGGACGATTACCGCCTTTATTTTTGCGGCGAGAACCCGACCGATCCCCTAACCGCGAGCGCCACCCAGCGCCAGCGTCTGATGCTTTATACCCAGGTCGCTTCCCTGGTGCGCGCTTATGCCGATCTCGCTCCCGAAATGGAAGCGGCGGGCTACTCCCCCGCCGAGGCCGTGAAAAAAGCGGGCGAGGTCAAATTCTTCACACAACTCCGCGACGCGGTGAAATTGGCTTCGGGAGATGCCATTGACCTCAAGTTCTACGAGGCCGGAATGCGCAACCTGATCGACAGCTACGTGGACGCTAAAGCCAGCCAAAAGCTGTCCGCTTTCGAAGACCTGACGCTGCTCGAATTGATCGCGCGCGACGGCGTGGACGCGGCCATCGACGCGCTTCCCGATTCCATCAAGAACAGCCAGCAAGCCGTCGCCGAGACCATCGCCAACAACGTGCGCCGCCTCATCGTCAACGAATCGCCGATCAACCCGGCTTTCTACGACCGGCTTTCCAAGCAACTGGAGGCCCTCCTGGCCCAACTCAACCAGAAACACATCGACTACAAGCAATACCTGGATTCCGTGGCGCAATTGGCGCGCGCCGCCCAGAGCCAGCAGGACGAGACCACGACCTTTCCCGCCACGGTTGACACGGCGGGATTGCGCGCCCTTTACGAGAATCTGGATGGAAATGAAGATTTGGCTCTCAAAATCCATCGCGCGGTCAAAGCCAAGGCGCAGGCCGACTGGCGCCTTCATCCCGGTTCGCTCAAACATAAAGCCGTCGAACGCGAAATCAAACGGGCGTTGGGCGAGGGAAGCGAGGGCGCCCAAGGAAACGACAAAACGGCGGAAGTTCTGGCTCTGGTGACGAATCAGCCGGAATATTGAGGAGTTTTTCGATGTCAACCCTGAAACCTTCGCCGCCAAAAGACCAAACCAAAGACCAAAGTCAAATCGAGGTCGCGGGTCTGCGCGTCCAGATCGAGCGGAAAGCGATCAAGAATCTGCACATTGGCGTCTATCCGCCCGATGGCCGTGTCCGAGTCGCGACGCCGCCGTTTCTGGACGATGACGCGGTGCGTTTGGCGGTCATCGGCAAGCTGACCTGGATCAAGCAAAAACGCCGCGAATTCGAAGCCCAGCCGCGCCAGAGCGAGCGGGAGATGTGCGGCGGCGAAAGTCACTACCTCTGGGGGCAGCGGCGGCGGCTCCGCGTTCACGACACCGGAGGCCCCGCGCGTTTCGAGATGAACAGCCCCCGCTTTTTGGACGCCTATTTTCGCCCCGAGCTTTCGGCCCCGGCGCGAGAACGCGCGCTTCAGGAGTGGCAACGCGCGCAACTCCGCGAAAAGGCGATACCGCTATTGGAAAAGTGGGCTGAAACCCTTGAGGTTCCGCTTCCAACGCTCACCATCCGCCGAATGAAGACTCGTTGGGGAAGTTGCCACATGGCCGCGCAGCGGGTGATCTTGAATCTTGAACTTGCAAAGAAACCACTATCTTGCCTCGAATATGTTGTGGTTCACGAACTGATCCATCTCCGCGTTCGCGCTCATAATGCGGCCTTTATCGCGCTCTTGACCCGGCATTTACCCGACTGGTCGGCGCGGCGCGATGCCCTAAACGCCGCGCCGCTGGCTCACGAAGATTGGAGTTCGTAACTTCTTCCACACCTTAGCTATCATTTTCTTGCAATTTGGAAGTGCGTTATCACATTTCCGAGGCTACCAGTCCAGAGAGGCTTTCGATGCGCGTCTTGCTTGACACTAACATCATCATTCACCGCGAGGTGCCGCACCCGATCAAGGGCGATATCGGGGTGCTTTTTCGCTGGCTCGATCAATTGCGCCACGAAAAGTGCATCGCGCCGGTGACGTTGGAGGAGATGGCCAAGGTCGGCAACGAGAAGTTGCGCGCCGCCTATGACATCAAGCTCGATGCCTATCACGTTTTGAAGTCTCAGGCACCCTTAGCGTCCGCCGTAGAAGATATGGCGCGCGATCTCGACCAGACCGAAAACGACCGCGTGGACACGATCCTGCTCAACGAACTGTTTTGTGAGCGCGTTGACCTGCTCCTTACCGAGGACAAGAAGATACACAAAAAGGCGGCGCTGCTCGGTATCGGTGACCGCGTTTTCAAAGTCGATTCTTTTCTGGAAAAAGTCACGGCAGAAAACCCCGAATTGGCGGATTACAAAGTCCTCTCGGTCAAAAAGGCACTTTTTGGCGAAGTCGATCTCAAAGATCCTTTTTTCGACTCTTTTAAGGCCGACTATCCCGGCTTCGAACGCTGGTTTGCGCGCAAGGCCGATGAAACGGCGTATGTCTGTGAGACCGAACACGGTTTGGCCGCTTTTCTTTATCTTAAAGTCGAAGACAAAACCGAGCCTTACAACGACATCGAACCGGGGTTTCCAGCCAAAAAACGCCTCAAAATCGGCACTTTCAAAGTCAATCTCAACGGCTTTAAGATCGGCGAACGCTTTCTGAAGATCATCTTCGACAACGCCCTGCGTTTTGGTGTCGAGGAAATCTACGTCACCATCTTTCGCCACACCCTCGACCAGCAACGCCTGATCGCTTTACTCCAAGAGTATGGATTTCGCAAATGGGGCACAAAGGGCGAGGAATGGGTTTTGACGCGCGATATGACGCCTCAACTGAACCGCGTTAATCCGCGCCAGAGCTTTCCCTTTTTTAGCCGGTCAGGGCGCGTATTTCTGGTGCCGATTTATCCGGATTATCACACCTCACTTTTCCCCGATTCGATTCTCAATAACGAATCAGCGGCCAACTTCGTAGAACATGAGCCGTTTCGCAACGCGATCTCCAAGGTCTACATCAGCCGCTCTCACCTTCGCTGGAACTCCCCCGATAATGTGGACAGTTAAAAAAGAGAGACTGACCACCGGAGGCAACTATGGGAGTTCAACGTAAAACAAGCAAACGCCGACAAGACACGGCAGATTTCAAGCGCGAAGCGGTTC
>JAABUN010003041.1_pt1 | contig 27286 bp, 21 predicted proteins | sample 5559311 | NCBI WGS metagenome assembly JAABUN01 (sample SAMN10711877, study PRJNA513370) | rock metagenome | isolation source: Antarctica rocks | place: Antarctica: Victoria Land, Siegfried Peak sud
TGAGCGAGTCGATCCGCTCGAGCACCGTGGAGCGCTTGGCGTGGCCCTTCTCGTACGTCTCCACCCGCCGCAGCTCGCCGGCCGTCAGGCCCGAGAGCTTCGTGTTGATCTCGCCGACGTTGAGGTCATCGTAGTTCTTGATGGGCAGGTCGCCGTTGGAAGAGGAGCCGGCCGTCGCCTTTTCGGCCTGGTCAGCCTTGTCGGCGGCCTTGTCGGCCGTCTTCTCGGCAGTGGCGGCAGCCCTGTTGACGGTCCGCTTGGCCGTGCCGGCTGCCTTGGTCGTAGTGCGCCGGCTCGAACGCTGTGCGCGCCTGGCGGTCGTCTTGACCTCGTCGCCCAGGTCCTCGACGTCGTCCTCGACCTCGTCGCGGAGCTTACGCAGGCCCTCGGCCGCGCCTGTCGTGCTCACGTCATAGGACGCATCGCCCGCGGCGATGGCGCGGACCGTTGCCTTGGCGAGCTCGGGCAGCTGTTCGCGCAGAGCGGTGAGCTGGCGCTCCTCCTGCCCGCGAATCCGAACGGCGAGCTCGGCGGTCTTGACGTCCCCCACCGCGCGGGCGGTCGCCTCGATGCCGTCGTAGGTCGCGATCTCCAGCGCCTCGGTGGCCACCTCGTCCTTGGCGTTCTTGAAGAGCTTCTCCTCACCGGCGCGACCACGCACCAGGTCCACCGGGCCCTTGGAGAGGGCCAGCGCCTGACCGATGACGGTTTGGGCCGCGCCGAAGCCGACGGCGAGCACCGAGCGGTTGGCTCCGAGCTCGGACAGGCGGTCTTGCAGCTGCGTGGCCTGCTGGCGGGTCTCCCCGAGATGACGGTCGAGCAGCCGCCGGTACGGGCCCTCGGGCGTCATGGCGATGTGGGCGCGAAGGGTCGTCACCGCTGCGCCCTCGGCTGCGTGCGCCTCCTCGAGCTGCCCGATGACCAGCATGCGACCCGCCTCGAGCTGGGCGATGTCCTCCGTGTTGATCTGGGTCTGGGTTTCGGTGCCGGCGGTACGCCGGGAACGAGTGGTTTGTGTGGCCATTTTGAGGTTCCTTTCGCAAACGTTTGTTCGTATGGCTAGCGTAGAAGCTTCATGGCCCGGACGCGTGTAGAAGTGGACATCGACGGGCGAACCTTGTCGCTCTCGAACCTCGAGAAGGTCCTCTATCCGAAGGCCGGTTTCACCAAGGGCCAGGTGATCGACTACTACACGCGAATCGCGCCTGTCGTGCTACCTCATCTGCGTCACCGCCCGCTCACGCTCAAGCGCTATCCGAACGGGGTCGACGGCCAGTTCTTCTACGAGAAGCAATGCCCCAGCCACCGGCCCGACTGGGTGCGAACGGCTCCGGTGTGGAGCCGCCACACCAAGCGTACGATCGACTTCTGCGTGGTGGATGACTTGCCGACGCTCGTCTGGACTTCGAATCTCGCCGACCTCGAGTTGCACACCTCGCTCGCTCGTGTCGACGACGTCACAGCTCCCCGGATCCTCGCCTTCGACCTCGACCCGGGCCCGCCGGCCACCATCGTCCAGTGCGCCGAAGTCGCCGTACGTCTGCGGGAGGTCTTCGAGCATCTGGGTCTCGAGTGCTTCTCGAAGACCTCGGGCTCGAAGGGGATGCAGGTCTACGTGCCGCTCAACGTCCCGACCACCTACGCGACCACGAAGCCCTTCGCCAACGCCATCGCTCAGCTGCTCGAGCGCCGGCACCCAGAGCTCGTGGTCTCCGACATGAAGAAGACGCTGCGCACGGGGAAGGTCCTCGTGGATTGGAGCCAGAACGACGAGCACAAGACCACGGTCTCCGTCTATTCGCTGCGCGCGCGGGACTTCCCGACCGTCTCCACTCCGATCACGTGGGAAGAGGTCGAGGCGGTCCTTGACTCGCGCGAGCCAGACGACCTCGTCTTCGATTCCGCCGCCGTTCTCGCGCGCGTGGCCGAGCACGGCGATCTCTTCGCACCGGTCGAAGTGCTCGAGCAGGAGCTGCCGTCGTCTCTTTGAAGGGGTACTACGTAACTTCGAGACGCGGTGCGATGTCTCAAGTGCAAGTACCGAAGACGGCGACGAGAGGAACGAGATGGCAAGAACCAAGGAATCCAAGGGGGTATCGCTGGCAAAGGGCCCGGTCGCGCTTCTGGGGCTGGCGTTGCTGGCCTACGGCATCACCGGCCTGATCTTCGGTGGACAGAGCTTCAGCTCGAATCCGGTGGACGGGACGATCAACGGCGAGAAGTGGCTTGGGCTCGAGGTCAACGGCTGGAGCAACCTGCTGTTCATTGCGTCGGGCGCCCTACTGCTGTTCGGCTCGCCGCTGCACTGGGGCGCGAAGACCATGTCCCTGATCGTGGGGCTCGCCCTCGGAGCGGCCTCGGTCATCGCGCTCGTCGACAAGAGCGACGTCTTCGGCATCTTCGCGGCCAACGGCTTGACCAAGCTGGTGTGGGGCGCTGCCTCCGCCCTGTTGCTGGTCCTCGCCCTGCTGCCGCGGGTCGGCGGTAAGACCAAGCACCCAGAGACCGGCGAGCGGGACGAGCAGGTGGGCGCGACCCGGCGCGTCGAACGTGAACGCACCACGGTCGACCGCGAACCCGTTCGCGAGCGCTCGACACGCGTCGAGCGCGACTCGGGGGCGGAGGATGATTCGCGTGCCGGCAGCCGCCGGGTGGTCGCCCCTGCCGACGGCAGCACGCGCGAGAGCCGGGAGACGACGCGCCGCCAGAGCGAGCGCGACTCGCTGTAGCGTCGACGGACTTACCGCGAGATGACGGCGTGCGTCACGGGCACGCCGAAGCGCGCTTCGGCGTCCGCCAGGCTGTCGTCCTCGCGGTAGTCCCGATCCCCCTCCGGGTGGGAGAAGATCACGATCCGGTCCGCGGCGAAGGTCGCCATCGCGTCCTGGATGGCCACGGCGGGCTCTGACTCGCCGGTGTCACCCGCGGCGTCGATGCCCGCCTCCTCCAGACGCTCGACGGAATCGACCTGCGCCGTCTCCGCCTCCGCGATGGCCTCGTCAGTGTCAGACACCCAGAAGGCGAACTTGCTCTGATTGGTCGCCGGGGAGATGACGAGCACTTCGGCGCCCTCGACTTCGGCGCCGAGGGCGGCCCGGAGGACTTCGGCGTCGATGGGCTCGGGAGTGAGGACCAGCAGCTTCATTGCGCGGATGCTACAGAGCGGCTCGGCCGGCGGCCAAGTCATAGAGCAGAGACGAAAAGGCGAAGTCGCGCGCACCCAGTCCGGCGCCCGTATGCGGGTGGTAGTACTCGCGCAGGCCGTCGCGCAGTGCGGCGTCCGTGAGCGCGCGCACGATCCGGTCGCCCTCCCCACGATGGCCGAGCCCGTCGAGCCCCGGCACCAGCAGCCAGGCCGTGTTGACCCACGACGGCCCGCGCCAGGTCCGGAAGCGGTCCCAGCCCGGATTGAAGGCCGGCTCCTCCATGCTCACCGAGGGGATCCCGCAGGCGGCCCGGTAGCGGGAGGGATTCAGCAGGTGCTCGTCGATCAGGCGCCGGCGCACTCCTTCCGGGATCGCCGCGCCCAGGGCGAGCGGCGCCAGCGCCGACCAGGTCGACACCGGCACGGGGCGCTGCGAGCGGCCGGCGAGATCGTGGAACAGCCCCGTACGTTCGTCCCAGCAGCGCTCGAGGAGTGCGGCGGCGGTGCGGCGGGCGCGGACGGCGTGCACGCCCTCGTGCTCGGACTCCCCGAGCAGGCGCGCCAAGGCGGCTCCCGACAGTGCGTAGGCGACGTTCACGAGGACATCCTTGACGTGCAGGTCGCTCACCGACATGAACGCCGGCGCGTTCCACCCGAGCCGGCGGTGTCGCTCCATCAGGAGGAAGTGGCCCGGGCGGTCGTGCGCGAAGCGGCCGTAGACGCCGTCGTACTTGGGGGAGTCGTCGAGGCCGGACTCGTCGGGCAGGAGGATCGAGATCAGCCCGCTGCCCTCGGGATCGCGCTCGCGCGCCAGCCACTCGTGATGCGCGGTCAGTGCCTCGATCGCCTCCGCGGCGAAGCCCGGGTCCTCCGAAGCGGAGGCGGCGGCCACCCGCTCCCACGCGAAGGCGAGCAGCGGCGTCTGGATCGTGGCGGTCGCTCGGCTGCCGCGCATGGCCTCGGTGGCATAGAAGGGCGCCCGCCGCCAGCGAGGACTCTCCCCCCAGAAGGCGGTGTGCGGGATCAGCCCGTCAGGACTTCCGGCACGCACGAGCGTCCGGAGTTCCTCACGCCCTCTCCACGGCTCGATCCGGGCCCAGACGATGGCGTGGAAGCACGAGTCCCAGTACCACTGGTGCTTGTAGCGGCGGGCGGAGGGACACGTATAGGCGTACGGGGTGCCGTCCGAGCGCAGCCCTTCACGCCAGTTGGCTCGCAGCACACGCTCCGAGGTGGCCCTCAGTCGCTCGAGCACAGGTCGTCGTAGGTGATCGCCCGTCGCTTCTTCGCCCGGTTCAAGGCCCGCTCGAGCGCCAGCACGTGACGCGGGTGGTCGAAGTCGGCGGGATGGAGGTCGAGGCGGAGCACTCCGCCCTGCAGCCACGAGCCGGTCTCCACCACCAGAGGGGACAGCTTTCGCTTGAGCGCGCTCGAAGTTCCCAGGGTCAGAGCGGGAGCCGCACTTCCGCGCCGGGCGCCCTGCACCCGTAGTTGGGTCGCCCACCAGTCAAAGCCCGTCTCCAGCTCGCGGCGCAGCGCCGGGGTGTAGGCGTAGGCGGGCGCGACGAAGCCCCGGGGCTCGAGCCCCGCCAGGGTCAAGACCCTGCGCCCCGCGGCAACGCTCTCGCGTGTCTCGTCGGGATCCAGGCCGCAGAACTCAGCTGCGAGCCCACCCTGCCAGCCAGCGACAAGCTGGCGGAGTCCGCCGGCCCGACGCCGCTGCCGGTGTGCGAGGCCGTGCTGGGCGATGGCGTCCCCCTGATCGCGGCAGTCCAGGAGCCACGCGGCGAGTTCGGGCCGGCGCTGGAAGAAGGGATGCAGGTCTGGGGCTGGGATCACCAGCAGGGTCACGCGCTCGATCCCGTGATCTGCGAGCCAGTCGCGGATGAGGGCGCAGCGCTCGAACGTCGCCGGCTCCACGTCGTGCAGCGCGACCGCGAGGGTGCCCGAAGACGGCCTCATCGGGCGAGACCCTCGAGATCTGCCAGCTCGGCCCTGAACGCTGCCTGCCAGGTGTGACGATCTGCGAAGTGAGCGGCCGCTTCGTGATCGGGCCGGCTGGCCCGGGCCACCTCGATCGCCGCCAGCAGCCCGCCAGGATCGTCCGGCGCGAAGGTGTGCGCAAGCGGGCCGAGTAGGGCCGCCGAGGGAGCCGTCGCGCAGGCGACCGTGCTGGCCCCGCTGGCGGCCGCCTCGAAGGCGACCAGCCCGAAGGTCTCGTTGGCGCCGGGCATGACCACGCAGCGGGCGGCTGCGTAGCTGGCCGCGAGCTCACGACGGTCCGACACGTATTGCCGAAACGTCACGCGCGCCGACAGCCCGAGGCGGCGGACGTGGGCCTTGACGGCGTCGACCGCCGGCCCGGCGCCCAGCAGTTCGAGCGGCCATGAATCCCTCGAGCCGGCCGTCGCGTCCAGCAACGTGAAGATCCCCTTCTCCCTCGCCAGCCGTCCGACGTAGAGGACGTGGTCACCCCGTGCGACCCGGCGTGGGCGGAAGGCCGGATGCAGCCCGAAGCGCAACTCCAGATCGGCGCCCCGGCCGGCATCGCCGGAGGGATCGCACGCCGACATCACGGCGTCCGCAGGGGCGTAGGTGCGTCGCAGCCAGGCTCGGAAGGCCGACGTGTAGAGCGGCTGGGGGCCGGGAAAGGCGCCGGCGTCCAGCGCCGCCGAGCCGTGGTGGACCATCACCACCTTGCCGCCGGCCTCCCGGACCAGCTGTCCGACCTGAAGGGGCCGCCAGAAGGGATCATGGAACAACACGATGTCCGGGCGTACGAGCCGCAACGTCGCCTGCAGTGAGCGGGACCCGGCCGGGATGCGGTAGCCGTTGGCGGCTGCGACGCGCAGCGCGCGCAGCTCGTGACGCACGGAGCCGGCCGCAGCCTGGTGGTACTCATGCGCTCCGGGAACGATCAGATGGTGTTCGCAGAGACTCTCTCGCTGCGCCCATCGCACCTTCTCGTCGAGGTAGGTCCGGATGCCGCCCGAGCGCTCGCCGTAGAACATCGCGACGTCGGCCACGCGGAGCTTCGGGCGCTCGACGATCCGCAGGCGCCTCTGGGTGAGGCGATCGTTTCCGTCGACCCGGGCGGCGTCGGGCACGTCAGGCTGCCCGCTGTTCGGCCGCCCGCGCCTCTCCGGCAGCCGCCAACGTGCGGTGGTAGCCCTCGGCGAGGCGGCCCAGGGCGCGCTCCCAGGTGCGGTCGGTGACCGCCGCCAGACCGCCCCGGGCCAGTCGCTCGCGGAGCGCCCGCGAGGCGGCGAGGCCGGCGACCGCCGCGGCCAGGGCCTCGTGGTCGGCCGGGCAGAGGACGCCGGTGCGTCCGTCGGCGATCAACTCGGCCGGCCCGCCGACGCCCACCGCGACGACCGGCAGCCCGGAGGCCTGTGCCTCGAGGATGACCTGCCCGAAGGTGTCGGTCTGCGACGCGAACATGAAGAGGTCGGCGGAGGCGTAGGCCGTGGCGAGCGCGTCGCCTTCCAGCCACCCGAGGAACGTCGCGTGACTGCCCAGCCGCTCACGCAGCATGCCTTCCTCCGGGCCGCCCCCCGCGAGCACGAGATGGAGTCGCGGATCGCGCAGACGCGCGCTCTCGAAGGCGTCCGCCAGTAGCTCGACGCCCTTCTCCCGGGTCAGCCGACCCGCGTAGAGGACGTTGACGCGACCCTCGCTCCCGAAGTGCCCCGGCACCCGCCGGTGTGGTCCGAAGCGCGCCACGTCCACACCGCGATCCCACCGCCCGATCCGCTCGACGCCGATCCCGAGCTCAGCGAGCCGGGCATCCGAGACGGCGCTGGGCGAGAGCACCGTGTCCGCCATCCCGTAGAAGGCGCCGAGCGCCATCCGGACGCCGAGCTCGAGGCGGTCCATGCCGGTGCGGACCCCCGCGTAGGCGGCGAGTTCCGTGTGGTAGGAGCCAACGGTCGGCAGCTCCATGGCGCGTCCGACCAGAGCGGCAGCGACCCCCGTCGGACCCGGGGAGCACAAGTGCAGCAGCCCGTAGCGGCCCTCGGCCAGCGCCTCCACCACCGCCGGAAGGCTCGGCACGCCGACCCTGAGGCCGGCGTAGAAGGGGATGTCGACCTCGGCCACCGCGCTCAGGCGGCGGTCGACGTTGGCGTCGGTGCCGATCACCTCGATCTCGAAGCCGGGCACCCCGCGCTCCCGGATCTCGTCGAGCGTGTGGGTGACGCCGTGCATGCCTCCGACGCCGTCGGCCACCAACGCCACCCGGATGGGCTCGTGCTCGCGCACCGTGAGCCGGCTCTTCTCGCGGCCCAGGAAGGCGGCGGCGGGGGCATAGGGGATGGCTGCGACGCACGCGTCGAAGAGCCCGAAGGCGGTGGCGCCGACATTGACGCCGTCCGGTCGGCCGGCCTCCTCCAGCACCCGGGCGACCGCGGCGGCGAGCTTGCGCTCGTGGAAGCGCCGGGCGCGGCGGAAGAGGTCGGCGTGGGAGAAGTCGTCCGCCTGCAGGTGGTCGAGCAGCTCGGCTCCCGACAGGTGACCGAGGCCGACCGACGCCAGCCACGCGCGGAGCAGGGCCCGGGCGTCCGACGGGCCGAGGTCGGCCCCGATCGCGCCGCGGCGGGCGTTGCCCTCGCTCATCACGCGCTCGACCATGCGCATCACGGCGGACGGGTCGGGCGTGGTGGGCTCGTCGTGCCCGCGACCCAGGGCGCGGACGGCCAGGGCCATCGCCGCGTGGGCCCACTTGGCGGCCGACCCCTGTTCTCCGCGTGCCTGGACCTGACCGGCCCGCACGTGGGTGAGGTACTCGCCGGGCGTGCGAGCGAGCGGGGTCTCCGAGAACGTGCGCCCGATGTCGACGCCCGCGTGATCGTCCGTCCCGCCCACGCCGATCCCGCCGTGGGTGTCGATGTAGATCGCGGCCGGGAGGTTGAGCTCGCGCGCACGAGAGCCGTTGCGGACCTCCCAGATCGGGAACAACTCGGCCAGCCGACGCCGGTGCCGAGGTGTGAGCGGCGCCTCGACCGCGTAGAAGGGGTGCGCAAGAGCGCACGTGATCTCGCGCTCGGCGAGGTAACCCGCGGCGCTCTCGACGTCGTCATTGTGCGCCTGGAGCCAGTCGTGGTCGTCGGGGGTGATCCCGTAACAGAGGACGTGGACCGCCTGGGGCTCGCCCTTGAAGCCGACCGTCAGCTCCTCGGAGAGGAAGGTGTCCTCGGGATGGGCCGCCTGGAGCTCCAGGGCTCCGGCGATCGTGTCGTGGTCCGTCAGCGTCACGAATTCCATGCCGCGACGCTTGGCGAGCGCGTGCACTTCTTCGGGCGGCGTCGCGCATTCCGGAAGTCCGAGAGCCCGCTGGACACCGAGCTTTGAGACCTCCGAAGCGGTCGAGTGACAGTGCAGGTCGACCCGGGTGGTCGAGGCGGTGGGGCTCATCGGTGTGCTCCCTTGTCCGTATGTCATCGTCCCGACCAGAATGGCCCGCAAATACGCGACTTTTGTGACCGTTCGGGTACCGCCGCGTGACCAGGTGGTGAACAAGCGGATTGTCGTCAAGCTGACCTAATGTGCTTTTCACCGGATCGACACACTTCTGGGTCGCTTCGCGGGGAAGGACAATGGATGCGCGCTCCGCCACTCGGTCCGGCCGTCACCCTCGAGCACGCCGCCGGGCGGATAGATCTCGTTCGTGGGCAGCTGTCCATAGCGATCGCCCTGCGACCCTTCGAGCTGACGATCCGGCGTGGCCGCCGGGTCGTCCGGGCACTCGGTGTCCGGTTGCTCGACGGTGTCGTCCATGACCAGTTCGTGCAGTGGACGGAAGGGGTCATCGCGCACGAGGACCTCGGCGACCCGGTGGCGGCGGGCGAGGCCCATGTGCTCGAGCCCCTCGCCGACGGGGTCCGCCTGACGCTCACGCTCACCGACGGTACGCGGGCCCAGCTCACGGTGACGATCCCCGGCCTCGACCGCGTGCTGCTCCGCCTCGAGCCAGTGCACCCGGTTCTGCGTCTCGCCTACGTCTGGCGGGGGCATCCGGAGGAGCGTTTCGTCGGCCTCGGCGCCCGTCACGGGCTGAGCGTCGACCAGCGGGGCAGGGCGATCCAGCTCGGCGCCGATCGCCGCTATACCGGCCCGGACTGCCCGCCCGACATGCTCGACGTCGGCGGCATCCCGCAGGGCGACTACGCCCCGGTGCCCTTCGTGCTCTCGAGCCGTGGCTGGGCGGCGTGGCTCGAGACGGCCGGCAGCGGCACGCGCTTCGAGCTCTCCGACGAGGTTGCGATCTCGGCTCGGGCCGCGGCGGGGCCCCTGCTCCTGCACCTCATCTGCGACCCGAGCCCGGCCGCGCGGCTGCGCCACTATCTCCGGCTCACCGGCCTTCCCGCTCTGCTGCCCGAATGGGCGTACGGCCACTGGAAGAGCCGCGACGTCTATGAGCACCAACGAGACGTGGAGGCGGACTTCGACGGCTATGCGGAGCACACGATCCCGCTCGACGCCATCGTGATCGACTCCCCCTGGGAGACGCAGTACAACACCTGGGAGTTCAACCCGCATCAGTTCCCGGACGCGCCGGGGATGATCAGTCGCATGCGGGCGAGCGGCGTGCGCACGGTGGTGTGGGTCACGCCATGGACGAATCTCGAGTCCGCCGACGGCCAGCGCCCGCCCGACTCCGAATCCGAGCGCCTGCACCGCGAGCCGGCGCCCAACTACGCCGCCGGCGCCGAGGGCGGGCACTTCGTCACCACGCCGGAGGGCGAGCCCTTCGTCGCGCGCTGGTGGATGGGCACGGGGTCACCCGTGGACTTCACGAGCCCCGCAGCCGAGGCTTGGTGGCGCGAGCAGGCGAAGACCGTGCTCGAGCTGGGAGTCGAGGGGATCAAGGCCGACGACGGCGAGGGGTACTACATGCCCGACGAAGTGCGCTTCGCGGACGGGACCACCGGCGCCGAGCAGGCGTGGGGGATGGGCCTGCGCTACCGACGGTCGATGCAGCGTGCTCTCGACGAAGTGCATCCGGGTCGCGGGGTGGTCTTCGGGCGGCCCGGATGGACCGGGCAGCAGGCGGTCGGGATCACGTGGGGCGGTGATCAGGCGTCTGATTTCTGGTCGCTGCGCACCCTGGTCGCGGCCACGCTCACAGCGGCCGCTTCCGGCTTCTCGAACTGGTCGCACGACGTCGGGGGCTACCTCGGCGAGCGCCTCGTGACACGCTGCCCCCACGAGCTGCTGGTGCGATGGGCGCAGTTCGGCGCCTTCACGCCGCTCATGCAGGCTCATGGGCGCTTCGAGCAGGAGGCCTGGACCTATGACGAGCGGACCCTTCGGCTCTACCGCGCAGCCGTGCTCCTCCACGAGCGCTTGCTGCCCTACGTCCGTGCCGCGGCCGCGACCGCGGCGCGAACGGGCCTGCCGATCGTGCGCCCGCTCTGTCTCTCGGACCCGTCGGATGCCCGGGGCTGGTCGATCGCCGATGCCTACGGGTACGGCCCAGCGCTGTGGGTCGCGCCTGTGCTCGAGCACGGCGCGAGAGAGCGGGAGGTCGACCTTCCCCGGGGCGACTGGATCGACTTCTGGACCGGCGAGGAGATCGCGGGAGGCGGCGAGATCGTGGTCGCCGCACCGCTCGAGCGGATCCCCGTCTGGGTCCGCCGCGGGGCGATCGTGGTGACCCATCCAGCCTCCCACGTGGCCGCCGGCGTCGGCGACACCCCGGAGGGGGAGCGGCCACTGGAGGCCACGCTGTGGGGGGAGCCGCCGTGCGGGCGGGCGATGGCGCGTCTCGCCGACGGGACACGGATCAGGTGGACCCGAGGCGAGTGGACGGCGCCGCCGGGGCGCCAAGTGACGTTCTCGTGACTGCCGGCGATGGGTACACACTCTCCATGGTTGACTTCAAGCAGGGCGACAAGGTCGAGTGGAACTCCCACGGCTCCAAGGCCGTCGGCAAGGTGGAGAAGAAGATCACGGAGGAGACCGACGCCGGCGGGCGCAAGGTCAAGGCCTCCAAGGACGAACCGCAGTACCTGGTCAAGAGCGACAAGTCCGGCGGCGAGGCCGTGCACAAGCCGGGCGCGCTCAAGAAGAAGTGAGCAGGCGCGCCAGTTCCCGCATCGCCTGGAAGACCCGCACCCCCTCGCCCGCCAGGCGCTCCGCCGGCGTACGTCCGGCATAGGCGAACACCGCCATGCCCGCCGCCAGGGCCGCGGCGACCCCGACGGGAGAGTCTTCGACGACCGCACAGCGCTCGATCGCCACGCCCATCACCGCCGCTGCGTGCTCGAACAGGTCTGGCGCGGGTTTGCCACGGGCCACCTCGGTAGCCGAGAAGATGCGTCCTTCGAAGCGCTCGAGCAATCCCGTATGGCCGAGCGTGAAGCGGATCTTCTCGTGCTCGCCGCTCGACGCCACGCAGGTCGCCGTTGCGGTGGCGTCGAGCGTGTCCAGCACCGCCCCGATGCCCTCCACCGCCTCGAGCTCTGCGCCGAAGGCCGCATAGCACTCCCTCCGGTAGGCCGCCAGGAAGTCGTCGGGCGGGGGACGCCCGAGCCGGTGTTCCAGATCGGCCAGCATGGAGGACACGGACCCGCCCATGTAGCGCTCGACGGACTGCTCGGTGGAGGTCGGCACGCCGAGAGCGGTCAGGCGCGCGGCGAGGATCCGGTTGGAGATCGGCTCGGAGTCGACCAGGACGCCGTCGCAGTCGAAGATGACCAGGTCGTACCGGCTCACAGGTCGTCGGGCGCGAACGCCTGCGTGATCGCCGCGCGATCGTAGTCTGCGCCCAGGCAGGCGAGGAGCTTGATGCGGGCCGCGGCCGAGGACAGCGCGCCGGCGGCGACGAGCCCTCCGCGGCGCAGGTCGCGCTCGGAGCCTTCGAAGGCGTAGGTTTCGTGCAGGATGGCGCCGCGCTTGGGGCGAACGGTGGTGACGACGGGGACGCGGGCGGCGGCGCGGCGGAGCGTGTCGAGGAACGGGGGCGGAAGGTGGCCGGCTCCCAGGGCGACGGCCACGAGGCCGTCCGCGCCCGACTCGAGCGCTGCGTCGATCCCCGTTCCGTCGAGGCCCAGCGCCGCCGGCAGGATCGGCACGGCGGCGTCCAACCGGGAGGCCGGGATCGGCGGCCGGCGCTCGACGGAGCGCTCGAGCGACACGCGTCGCTCCGACACCCAGCCCAGCGGCCCGAGCCGTGGCGATTGGAACGCGGACATCGCGGTGGAGTCGGCCTTGCGTACGGCGCGCGCCGCGTGGATCTCTCCCGCGAACACGACCAGCACGCCGAGCCCAGCGGCGGACGGCGACCGCGCCACGGAGGCGGCGTCGAGCAGGTTGGCCGGGCCGTCGGCGCCTGCCGCCGATGACGGGCGCATGGCGCCGGTGAAGGCGATCGGGGTGTCGCCGGCGTGCAGCAGGTCGCAGAGGTAGGCGACTTCCTCGAGAGTGTCGGTGCCATGGGTGACCACCACGCCGCGGCCGAGAGCGGCTTCATCGACCGCCGCCCGGGCGATCGCGAGCGCTTCGGGGCACGTGAGCTGCGCGCTGCTGGGGCGGGTGGGCAGGGAGCGAACCCGTAGGTCTGAGACCGAACCGAGGCCGGGCACCGCGGCCACGAGCGCCTCGCCGTCGAGCTCAGGCGATGCGCCGGCCCCCGCGTCCGCTGCCATCGCGATCGTGCCGCCCACCGCCAGGACGGTCACGGGAAGGAGCTCGGCGTCCAGCATCGCGGGAGGGTACCGGCGCGTGGGATAACGGACTGTTCACGTCAAATCCTGCCCGGTCGTGACGATTAAGGCACGATGCACGTGTCGGCCGCCTCGGTCCTGGACGTCCCGCTCGCGCGGACCGCGCGCTCGGGCCGGATCCGCCGAGCCCGCGTGACGCTCGGAGATGGCGCGCGCACCACCGTGTACGTCGCCGCGTTCCACCTTCGGAGTACCGAGGTCCGGGTGGCCGTGCTCCCCGGCCAGCAACGCCTCGAGACGTACTGCGCGCGCCGGGGAATCCAGGACGCCGTGGTCGGCGGCTTCTTCACCCGACCGGCAGGCCTGCCCCTCGGCGAGGTTCGCACCCGGGGCGTCGCACGGCGCCACGTGCCCTTTGAGCCTCCCTACGACGCCGAACGCACCTGCGTCCACGTGGAGGGCGGGAGGGTGGCCATCGCTCCCCGCAGCCGGCTGGCCGCCGAGCCGTGGGGCGACCTGCTGCAGGCGGGGCCACTGCTGGTTGCCGACGGAGCCGCGGTCTATGACCGCTCACTCGACCCCGAGGGCTTTTCCGATGGCGCCGCCCAGTTCGATTCGGACATCACCGACGGCCGCCACCCGCGGGCCGCGCTCGGGATCGCTGGCGGCCGCCTGCTCGCCGTGGCCTGCGACGGGCGCTCGTCCGAGGACGCGGGATTGACGCTCGAGGAGCTCGCGGGCCTCCTGGTGCAGCTCGGCGCGGCCACCGGGCTCAATCTGGATGGGGGAGGCTCGACCAGCCTGGTGGTCGGCGGGCGCTTGCGCAATCGGCCGCGGAGGAGCTTTGAATGCGCTGAGCGTGGTGGGCGGCCGGTGTCGACGGCGCTGTTGTTCCTTCCTCGGGCGGTGTGATCTCGCGCCGCCGGGCGCGTGCGCATCCGTGAGCGGCGGGATTGAGCCCAGCTGGGGACGTCGAAGTCGCTTCGGGCGGACGCTACGGTCACAGCCTGGTAACAAGAGCTTCACATCTCCCCACGGCCCTGATGGGCCTGTACTTCTTCCCTCGCGGCGGGTCCGCCCACGTCGCCCGCAACCTCGCCACGGCGCTGCCCGCCGCGGGTTGGAACGCGACAGTGCTCTCGGGCTCGGTGCGCCCAGACGGTGACGCTCGCGAGTTCTACGCCGGTCTCGACCTGCACACCGTCGACATGACCGCCGCCCTCGACTCCCCGGACCCGATGCGAGCCGACCCGCCGCTGCACGCGTCCTACGAGCAGCGCCCGAGCGCCGCGGATCGCTGGATGGCGTCGCTCTCGGACGCAGAGCTCGATCACCAGGTCGATGCCTGGTCGCTCGCTCTCCTCCAAGCCGGCGCGCGGGAGGCCGACGTCCTCCACCTGCACCACCTGACGCCGCTCAACGCTGCCGCCGAACTCGTTGCGCCCGAGGTGCCGGTGGTCGGCCACCTGCACGGAACGGAGCTCCTGATGCTCGAGCAGCTCGAGCCGGAGCATCCCTGGCGTCGGCGCATGGGGGAGTGGGCCCGGCGCTGCGAGCGGCTGATCCTGCTCTCGGACTCCCAGGCCGCCCGAGTCGAGCCGTTGCTGGGCGTGGATCCCGAGCGCTGCGAGCGGATCCCCAACGGCTTCGAGCCCACCGCCTTTGATCTGCGTCCCGGGTTCGACCGCCCCGCGCACTGGCGCCGCCATCTGGTCGAGAGCCCACGCGGCCGGCGTCCGGGGAGGTCCGGGGTCGGCTCGGTCGCCTATCCGGCGCATGAAGTCGACGATGCCTTCGCGGCCGGCCATCCCGTGCTCCTCTACGTCGGGCGCTTCACGGCCGTCAAGCGCGTGGGCCTGCTCATCGAGGCCCACCAACGTGCCCTGCGGAGCTTCGCCACCCGCGCGCCGCTCGTGATCCTCGGAGGCTTCCCGGGAGAGTGGGAAGGGGAGCATCCGGCCGAGACGATCGACCGGCTGGGCGCCCGTGACGTCTTCCTCGCCGGCTGGCACGGTCACGACGAGCTGCCGGCCTTTCTCAACGCGTCCGACGCGATGGTCCTGCCTTCCGTCCGCGAGCAGTTCGGCCAGGTCCTCGTCGAGGGCATGGCCTGCGGTCTCTGCGCCGTAGCGGTCGACGCCCACGGCCCCGGGGAGATCGTCGAGCACGGCGTGACCGGCTGGCTCGTCGAGCCCGACGACCGCGTGGGTCTCACTCGAGCGCTGATCGAGGTCGTCAACCGGCCCGAGGAGCGCCGGCGCCGTTCGCTCGCGGCTCGTTCTGACGCCCGCGCCCGTTACGCGTGGCCGGCGCTCGCCGACCAGGTGGCCAGGATGTACGAGCGGGCACAGCGACCAACCCGGATTCTGGGGTCGACCATCTGACGATTCCGGCCGCTGTCATCAAGACGGCGGCCGATGCGCCGATCCCCTGGGCAATGAAACCCGGGCCTCAGACCGAGCGTGCACCCGTTTCGCCCGCCGGTCCCGAACCGGTCCGAGGCGTCCGATCCCGGACGATCTGGCTCGCGGTCTTCTCAGTGGTCGTCGCCGGAGCGATCGCCGTGTCGGCTTGGGCGCTTCCGATCTCCGCGCCCATCGGCGCCGATCGCCTGCCGTTCTGGGGGGTCGGGCTGCTGTTCGCAGCCTGTGAGCTGGGCGCCGTCCACCTCAGATCGCGGCGCGCGACGGATTCCTCGAGCCTCGTGGACCTCGCCGTGGTGCTCGGTCTGCTCCTCGCGACGTCCCCGGACCTGCTGCTGGGCCAGCTCGCGGGTACGGCGTTCGTGCTCGCGTGGCGTCGCCGGTCGGTCGAGCTGGTCGTCCGCCAGGCCCGGACGGTTCTGGGCACCGCCGTCGCCCTCGCCGTCTTCGCAGTGCTGCTCCCGGCGGCCCCGGTCCTCGGCCTGAGCCTCTGGGTCCCCGCGTTGGCCGCCGCCCTCGCGGCCGCCGTCACCCGACGAGCCCTGTTCTTCGTGGGCGTTCGGGTGGTCGCGGGCAGCATGACGCGCAGGGAATTCAGCACCGCGCTGTGGAGGGACATCGTGATGACGGTCACGGTGACCTGCATCGGGCTGGTCATCTTCATGCTGCTCGCGCTCGAGGCGAGCGTCTGGCTGATCGTCCTCCCCGTCGGGACGGGACTGCTGACCTATCGGGCCTACCTCAAAGAGCGTCACGGTCACCAGCGGCTCAATTTCCTCTACGGCGCCACGGACACGCTGCTGATGAGCGCCGACGTACGCGAGGCACTGACGATCCTGATGGGCCGGACGCGGGTAGCACTGGGCGCCGGGCTCGCAGAAGCCGTGCTATTGCCACCCGCCGTCAGGGCGCCGCGGCGGACGAGAGGCATGAAAGAGGCCGCGACCTCAGAAGAAGACGTCGAGCTCGACTTCATCGTCGCCCTCAGTGCCTTGGCGGAGACGGTCGAAGGGGCGCAGCTGCTCGGGCGACCTCTCCCCGATCCGATGCTCGAGCGCTACCTGCGCCGCATCGGCGCAGACGGGCCGGTCATCGTTGCCGTGCTGGACGGCGATCCGAGCGCACTTGGCCTGCTCCTCGTCGCCAACCGTGGCGAGGTCGATCGACAATTCGGGAGGTCGGAAGTCGAGCTCCTCGAAAAACTCGCCGGTCACGTGGCCGCCTCGCTCGGCCACGAGGTCCTGCAGGAGGACTTCGGACGCCTCGAACAGCTGCAGAGCCAGCTCGAGCACATGGCCTTCCATGACCCGCTGACGTCCCTGGTCAACCGCGCACGCTTCGGTGAGCAACTGTCCCACGCACTCAGGCGCCGGGACACCCTCGTGGCGGCGCTGTTCATCGACCTCGACGACTTCAAGACCGTCAACGACTCGCTAGGACACCCGGCGGGCGACGAGCTGCTGGTCGCCGTCGCCGACCGGCTCCGCCTGAGCCTGCGCGTGTACGACACGCCGGCACGGCTGGGCGGTGACGAGTTCGCCGTCCTGATCGACGACGCGGAATCGATGGACGTGGTCATCGAGATCGCCGAGCGCGTGCTGGCGTCACTCTCCGATCCATTCAAGGTCGCCGCCACGGAGGTCTTCGTCAGGGCCTCGATCGGCGTGGCCACCAGTCACGAGGGCGGACGACGCACCGAGGACCTTCTCAGGAACGCAGATCTCGCCATGTACCGCGCCAAGGATCTGGGCAAGGGGCGATTCGAGCTCTTCGAGCCCGAGATGCATGCGCTGGCCATGCACCGCCACGAGCTGAAGTCGGAGCTGCAGCGTGCCGTGGAGGAGGATCAGCTTGTCGTGCTCTTCCAGCCCGTTGTCGACCTGCCCACGGGCGCCATCACCGGTGTGGAGGCACTGGTGCGCTGGCAGCATCCGCGGCTCGGCCTGGTCAGCCCGGACGCGTTCATCCCACTTGCCGAGGAGTCGGGGCTGATCGGTCCGATCGGGCGACACGTCTTCGATCAGGCCTGCGAGCGGCTAGCCGCGTGGCGCGCCGCAAGCATCGCAGGAGAGTCCTTCACCGTCAGCATCAACCTCTCCGTACGCGAGTTCCAGGCCCCCGATCTCGTCCGTGTGATGACCGAGACCGCCGACCGGGCGGGCGTGCCGACCTCGGCGATCACCCTCGAGATCACCGAGTCCGCGCTCATGGACGACCTCGACGTCGGCATCGCCCGGATGAACCTGATCAAGGCCGCGGGCTTCGGGCTGGCGCTGGACGACTTCGGAACGGGCTACTCGTCGCTCTCGCACCTGCGACGCCTCCCGATCGACGTGCTCAAGGTCGCCAAGCCGTTCGTCGACCACATCGCCGAGCGCGAGGAGGACGTGGCCTTTCTGCGCTCGATTCTCGACTTCGCCCAGACGCTGTCCCTCGACGTGGTGGTCGAGGGCGTGGAAAGCGCGCAGCAGGCCCGGATCCTGCTCGAGCTCGGCGCCAGGCGGGTCCAGGGCTTCGTGTTCTCAAGGCCCGTCGAGCCGGGAGTGCTGTCGGCGCTCCTGACGTTCGCGCCGCTTCAGGGCTTCAGCGATGGGGAGGGGATCGCCGGCAGCCACATCGGGGGTCCCTTGCAGGCGGGGATTTCCGAAGCGACTCGCTGATAGCCTTTCACGCTCCGCCTTCGGGCCCCCGCCCGCGCCACGGGAGTTCGCCATGCACCTTCGTTCCAAGCCGAGCCATCCGGTCGGCCTCTACGACCCCAACTACGAGCACGACGCCTGCGGGGTCGCGATGGTCGCGCGCCTCAACGGCGAGCCGACCCACGAGACCGTCCAGCGGGCGGTGGTCGCGCTGGCCAACCTCGAGCATCGCGGTGCGGCGGGCGCCGATCCCAACACGGGCGACGGCGCCGGGATCCTCATGCAGATCCCCGATGGCCTGCTTCGAGCCGCTCTCGAGGAGGATCTGCCGCCCCCGGGGGCTTACGGCGTCGGTGTCTGCTTCCTGCCACAGGACGCCGCCAAGCGCGAGGGCTTCGAGAGGCTGCTGGCCGAGACGGTCGAGGCCGAGGGGCAGCGGGTGGTGTGCTGGCGCGACGTCCCCGTCGACAAGGACTACGTCGGGATCACCGCGAACTACTTCGCGCCCTACATCAAGCAGCTCGTGATCGCCGCTTCCGACGAGGTGGCCGGCGACCAGGACGCCTTCGAGCGAAAGCTCTACGTCATCCGCCGCGTCGCCGAGCTCGCCGCGGGCCAGGAGCTGGTGATCGCCACGCTCTCGAGCCGCACCATCGTCTACAAGGGCATGCTCACCGCGCCGCAGCTACTCGGGTACTACCCGGACCTGGCGGACCCGCGGACCAAGACCGCGCTGGCGCTCGTGCACTCGCGCTTCTCCACCAACACGTTCCCGAGCTGGGAGCTCGCGCATCCGTACCGGATGATCGCCCACAACGGCGAGATCAACACGTTGCGCGGAAACGTGAACTGGATGCGCGCCCGCGAGTCCCAGCTCGCCTCTGAGCTGTTTGGCGAGGACGATCTGAAGAAGATCCTTCCCGTGGTTCGACCCGGGGGGTCGGATTCCGCCACCTTCGACAACGTCCTCGAGCTGCTCGTGCTCGGCGGGCGCTCGCTGGCGCACTCGGTGATGATGATGGTGCCCGAGGCCTACGAGGGCCGCGACGACGTTCCGGAGGCGCTGCGCGGGTTCTATGAGTTCCACTCGTGCCTGATGGAGCCCTGGGACGGCCCCGCGGCAATCGCCTTCACGGACGGGCGGGTGATCGGTGCGACGCTCGATCGCAACGGGCTGCGCCCCGGGCGCTGGCTCGAGACCACGGACGGCTGGGTGGTGCTGGGCTCGGAGACCGGCGTGATGGACGTCCCGGCGGCCGACATCGTCCGCAAGGGGCGGCTGCAGCCCGGCAAGCTCTTCATGGTCGACCTCGAGGCCGGCCGCGTGGTCTCCGACGAGGAGGTCAAGGCGGAGGTCTGCTCGCGGGCGCCCTACTCCCAGTGGTTCGCTGAAGGCGTCGTGCACCTGTCCGACCTGCCCGAGCGGGCGCCGCAGTCCCCCCGCACCGAGCCGCTTCGCGCCCGACAGCTGGCCTTCGGCTTCTCGCAGGAGGATCTTCGGGTGCTGCTGGCGCCCATGGCCTCCAAGGGCGAGGAGCCCATCGGCTCCATGGGCAACGACGCCGCGCTCGCGGTGCTCTCCGACCGCCAGCCGCCGCTCTTCTCGTACTTCAAGCAGCTCTTCGCCCAGGTCACCAACCCGCCCATCGATCCGATCCGCGAGGCCGTCGTGATGAGCGTGGCCACCGGGGTCGGGAGCGAGGGCAACCTGTTCGACGAGACACCGGCCCATGCCCACCAACTCGCGATGGAACAGCCCATCCTGCGCAACGCCGAGCTCGAGAAGCTGCGCCAGGTCGATTCGGACATCTTTCGCGCCCATACCGTGGACATCACGTGGCCCGTGGCCGACGGACCTGTCGCGCTGGCCGCCGCGGTGGAGCGCGTGGCCTTCGAGGCCTCCCGGGCCGTCGACGGTGGCGTCAACATCCTCATCCTCTCCGACCGCGAGGTGGGCGCCGACCGCGCACCCATCCCGTCGCTGCTCGCCGTCTCCAGCGTCCATCACCATCTCGTGCGCGAGGGCACCCGCCTGCAGACGGGCCTCGTGATCGAATCGGGTGAGCCGCGCGAGGTCCATCACTTCGCGACGCTGATCGGCTACGGGGCTAGCGCCGTCAACCCCTACCTGCTGTTCGAGTCGATCGACGAGCTGGTCGAGAAGGGCATGCTGCCGGATGACCTCCCGGTGTCCGAAGCCGAGGCCAAGGTGGTCAAGGCCATCGGCAAGGGTCTGCGCAAGACGATCTCCAAGATGGGCATCTCGACCATCCAGTCCTACTGCGGTGCGCAGATCTTCGAGGCGGTCGGCCTCGAGTCAGAGCTCATCGACCGCCATTTCTCGGGTACCGCCTCGCGGATCGGCGGCATCGGGATGGACGTACTCGCGCTCGAGACCCTCGAGAAGCACGGTCGCGCGTATGAGCGCACCGACGCGATGCTTCCGGTCGGCGGCGTCTACGCCTGGCGCCGCGACGGGGAGCACCACCAGTGGAACCCCGAGACCATCTCGCTGCTGCAGCATTCCGTACGCCACGGCGGCCTGGAGAGCTATGAGGAGTTCTCCAAGCTGGTCAACGAGGACGCCGCCCAGGCGGCGACGCTTCGGGGGTTGCTCAAGCTTCGCTTCGCGAGCGAAGGCGACCAGGTCCCGCTCGACGAGATCGAGCCGGCTTCGGAGATCGTCAAGCGCTTCGCCACGGGCGCGATGTCGCTCGGCTCCCTCTCGCGTGAGGCGCACGAGACGCTCGCGATCGCCATGAACCGGATGGGCGGGAAGTCCAACACCGGCGAGGGCGGCGAAGATCCGTCGCGCTACACGAAGGACACAAACGGCGATTCGCGCCGCTCGTCGATCAAGCAGGTGGCGTCAGGCCGCTTCGGCGTGAACATCAACTACCTCGTCAACGCGGACGAGCTGCAGATCAAGATGGCCCAGGGCGCCAAGCCCGGTGAAGGCGGCCAGCTGCCGGGTCACAAGGTCGACCGCTACATCGGCAAGATCCGCTTCACGACACCCGGAGTGGGTCTCATCAGCCCGCCTCCCCATCACGACATCTACTCGATAGAAGACCTCAAGCAGCTCATCTACGACCTGCGCTGCGGTAACCCGCGGGCGCGGATCAGCGTGAAGCTCGTGTCCGAGGTCGGCGTCGGAACCGTCGCCGCCGGGGTGGCCAAGGCCAACTCCGATCACGTCCTCATCGCCGGCCACGACGGGGGCACCGGCGCCTCGCCGCTCTCCTCCATCCAGGCGGCGGGCGTGCCGTGGGAGATCGGCCTGGCCGAGACCCAGCAGACCCTGGTGCTCAACGACCTGCGTTCCCGCATCTGGGTGCAGACCGACGGTCAGCTCAAGACGGGTCGCGACGTGATCATCGCCGCGCTGCTGGGCGCCGACGAGATGGGGTTCTCGACCGCTCCCCTGATCGCCCAGGGCTGCATCATGATGCGCGCCTGCCACCTGAACACCTGCCCCGTCGGGATCGCGACGCAGGATCCCGAGCTGCGCAAGCGATTCGCCGGCCAGCCCGAGCACGTGGTGAACTACTTCTTCTTCGTGGCCGAAGAGGTCCGCGGATTGATGGCGAAGCTGGGCGTCCGGCGCTTCGAGGATCTCATCGGTCACACAGAGATGCTCGAAGCCGACAAGGCCATCGACCACTGGAAGGCGAGGGGTGTGGATCTCACCCACCTGCTCGCCAAGCCCGACGTGCCCGACGACACGCCGCTGCGGCGGATGCAGCCGCAGGAGTCGCCGCTCGTCAATGCCCTCGACTGGGACCTGATCCGCGCCGCCAAGGACGCCATCGACCACCGCAAGCCCGTCACGGGTGAGTTCGCCGTGCGCAACGTGAACCGGACGGTGGGCGGCCTGCTCTCGAGCGCGGTGACGGTCGTGCACGGGGCCGATGGGCTCGCGCCCGAGACCGTGAGGTTCACGCTTCGGGGATCGGCGGGGCAGTCCTTCGGCGCGTGGCTCGCTCCGGGAGTCGAGCTGACCCTGGTCGGCGACGCCAACGACTACACGGGGAAGGGGCTCTCGGGCGGCGTGCTCGCGGTCTTCCCGCCCGCAGAGGCGTCATACGTGGCAGAGGAGAACGTGATCGTCGGCAACACCGTCCTCTACGGCGCCACGAGCGGCCGGGCGTTCTTCCGCGGCCTGGCGGGCGAGCGCTTCGCGGTGCGCAACTCGGGAGCCAGCGCGGTGGTCGAAGGCGTGGGGGACCACGGTTGCGAGTACATGACCGGGGGGCGCGCGGTGATCCTCGGGCCCACCGGCATCAACTTCGCGGCCGGGATGAGCGGCGGGGTCGCGTACGTGCTCGACGAGGGAAACGCCTTCGGCGCGCGCTGCAACATGGAGCTGGTGGACTTCGACCCGATCGAGGAAGCCGACGCGATCGAGCTGCGCGCGCTGGTCGAAGAGCATCACCTGCGCACGCTGTCGCCGGTAGCCGCCCGCCTGCTACGAGACTGGGAGGGTGCGCTCGGGCGTTTCGTGAAGGTCATGCCGCGTGACTACAAGCGCGCCCTGGCCGAGCTCGCCGAAGCCGAGAGGGAGTCCGACGCCGAGTTCGGCCGGTCCATGCGGGCCACGGACGAGGCTGAAGCGGTGGCTGACCCGGTCGGCGCGCCTCACACCGGCACCGCGAGGCAGTCCTGATGGGCGAACTCGGCGCCTTCCTCAAGGTCGAGCGGATCAACCAGCCCGAGCGCGATCCCGAGCTTCGACGTCACGACTACCTCGAGTTCGTCGACACGCTGCCGACCGGAGAGCTCCAGGAGCAGGGTGCCCGCTGCATGGATTGCGGCGTGCCGTTCTGTCACAACGGCTGCCCGCTGGGCAACCTCATCCCCGACTGGAATGACCTCGTCTTCCACGACCGCTGGCGGGACGCGATCGACCAGTTGCACGCCACGAACAACTTCCCCGAGTTCACCGGGCGGTTGTGTCCCGCCCCTTGCGAGGCCGCCTGCGTGCTCGAGATACGCGAAGGCGATGCGGTGACCATCAAGCAGATCGAGGTGTCGATCGTCAACCGCGCCTGGGAGGAGGGGTGGATCCAGGCGACGCCGCCTTCGCATCGCACCGGGCGCAGTGTGGCGGTCATCGGCGCCGGACCGTCGGGGATGGCCTGCGCCCAGCAGCTCAACCGCGCGGGACACGCTGTGACGGTCTACGAGCGCGACGAGGCGGGGGGCGGACTCGTCCGCTTCGGGGTGCCCGACTTCAAGATCGAGAAGTGGCTCGTCGAGCGGCGGGTGCGGCAGCTCGCCGACGAGGGCGTGGTGTTCGAGTTCGGCTGTGACGTGGGGGTCGACCTGAGCGCGAGCGAGTTGCGCGAGCGCCACGACGCCGTCGTGGTGGCCACGGGCTCGCGCGTCCCGCGCGACCTCCCGGTACCGGGCCGCGAGCTGCGCGGCGTGCACTTCGCGATGGACTACCTGTACCAGCGCAATCGCTGGGTCGCGCGGGAGCTCATTCCCGGCAATCCCCAGACGACTTCGCCGTCGGGCACAAACGGCGGCGGGCCGCTTCAGACCATCGTGCCCGCGCCGCCCGAGAGTGAGCGGATCACCGCCGCCGGCAAGCACGTGATCGTGATCGGCGGCGGGGACACGGGCGCGGACTGCGTCGGCAACTCCCATCGCGAGGGCGCCGCCTCGGTGACCCAGATCGAGCTGCTCGGCGAGCCGCCCGCCCACCGGCCCGACGACAAGACCCCATGGCCGCGCTGGCCCGTGAAGCTTCGCTCGAGCTACGCCCTCAAGGAGGGCGGGGAGCGCGATTTCGCCATCTCCACCTCAGCGCTGACCGGGAACGAGGCGGGCCACGTCACGCAGATCCACTGGGTCGAGAACTCGGGAGAGCCGCCCTTCGATGCGATCCCGGACTCGGAGACGACCCGGCCGGCCGACCTCGTGCTGCTCGCCATGGGCTTCCTCTCGCCCGAGGAGGGGCTCCTCGAGCAGCTGGGCGTCGAGCGTGACGATCGCGGCAACGTCAAGGCCGGTGCTTACGCGAGCTCGGTGGACGGCGTCTTCGCCGCAGGCGACGCTCGTCGTGGCCAGTCCCTGATCGTGTGGGCGATCAACGAGGGTCGCCAGTGCGCCCGCATGGTGGACCGGTATCTCGCGGGACTGCCCGAGATCGATCCACGTGACGACTTGTCCGCGGGCGCGTCCGAGCGCTTCGGCTCGCCGGGCCTGGGGGCCGATCCGCCACGTCACGCCGGCTACGGTGAGGGCTCGGGGCTCAGTGGGTAGTGGAGCGGCGTGTCCTTCATCGCCGTCATCGTGGTTCTTGCCGTCCAAGGCATGCTCATCGGCGCCCTGGCGCGCCTAGCGCTCCCGGGCAAGGATCCGATGAGCCCGGTGCAGACCATGGCGATCGGACTTGCCGGGTCGTTCGCGGCCGGGCTTCTGACCTACGCCCTGGGCGGTCGCGGCGGCTCGCCGTTCCTCGCGGCGTTCGTGTTCTCGACCCTGATCGTCTACTTCATCCGCCGCCGTCGTGGTGGCGGGCTCACGAGCCCGAGCTCCGCGAACCCGCGGACGCCCGGACCCTACGAGCGCTGAAACTCAGCTTCGACGCACCGCTCGACGCGGAAGGGCTGCTCGCCTTTCTCGCTCGCCGGGCGGTCCCGGGCGTCGAGGAGGCGGTCGGGAACACGTACCGGCGGACGCTGCGCCTGGCCCACGGAGCGGCGGTCGTCGCGCTGACCGTCGGCCGGGAAGCGGTTGTCATGCGGCTCGACGGGGCCGACCCGCGCGACGTGCAGGACGCCGTCGCCCGCTGCCGCGCTCTGCTCGACCTCGACGCGAATCCCGCCGCCATCGACGCGGTGCTGACCGCGGACCCGCTCCTGGCTCCGATGGTTCGCCTCCGGCCGGGGCGGCGGGTACCCGGCACGGTCGACCGGTTCGAGCTGGCCGTCCGGGCGATACTCGGCCAGCAGGTCACCGTGGCGGCCGCCTGCATGCTCGCGACGCGCATCGTCGCGGGTTGCGGTCCGCGCCTGCCTCACCCCGACGGCGTCCTGATTCGGCTCTTCCCTGGGCCTGACGAGCTCCTCGCGGCTGATCCTTCGGTCTTCAAGATGCCCGTCTCCCGGCGCGAGGCGGTGCTTGGCCTCGCCCGCGCCTGGCCGTGCCCGGACCGCGAGACGCTGCTCGCGGTGCCCGGAGTGGGCGCCTGGACGGCGGACTACGTGGAGATGCGCTCAGGCAACCGCGATGTCCTGCCGCGCAACGACGCAGCGCTGTGCACCGCGCTGCGCCGGCTGCCGGGGACGGTCGGTCCGGACAAGTGGCGCCCCTATCGCGCGCACGCCATGATGCACCTGTGGGATCCACCGGTCCAGGGAACCGGCTCCGGCGATTAGCATGCGCCTACCTTGCCCCTCCCCGGCGACTCCGGCATCCCACATCAGGTGGCAGACAGCGTGGGGGGCGCGCTGGGCCGGCTGGGAGTCTCGACGGTCTTCGGCGTCGTGGGCAGCGGTAACTTCGTCGTCACGAACGCACTGATCGCCGAAGGGGCGTCCTTCTTCGCCGCACGCCACGAGGGCGGCGCGATCTGCATGGCAGACGGCTGGGCTCGGGTGACCGGTCAGGTCGGGGTGTGCAGTGTCCACCAGGGTCCGGGACTGACGAACGCGATGACCGGTCTGGCCGAGGCGGTGAAGGCCTCGACACCGCTGCTGGTGCTCGCCGGCGACACCCCGCCTGCCGCGCGCCTCTCGAACTTCCGGATCGACCAGCACGGGATGGTCGAGTCCGTCGGCGCCGGTGCCGAGCGCGTGCACTCGTCGGCTTCGGCGGCGGACGACGCTGCTCGCGCGCTTCGCCGCGCGATGGTTGAGCGCCGCCCCATAGTCCTCATGATGCCGATCGATCTGAGCGCCCGTGAAGTCGAGCCTCACGGCGAGGTCGCGGCGCCGGCGCCCATGCCGGCGGCTCCGCGCCCGGCGCACGAAGCGGTCGTTGCCGCAGCGGACCTGCTCGCCGCAGCGCGTCGTCCGGTGTTGATCGCGGGGCGCGGCGCCGTCCTGGCCGACGCGGGCACGGCGATCGAAGCACTCGGTGCCCGAACTGGGGCGCTCCTGGCCACCTCGGCGATGGCCAACGGGCTCTTCTCGGGGCTTCCGTTTGCGCTGGGGATATCGGGCGGCCTGGCATCGCCGCGGGCGCCGCCCTGATCGCGGACTCCGACCTGATCGTCTCCTTCGGCGCCATGCTCAACCACTGGACCACGCGCCACGGCGCGCTGATCGGCCAGCGGACGGAGATCGTGCAAGTCGACCTCCGATCCAGTGCGCTCGGCGCCCACCGCCCGGTTGCCGTCGCCATCCTCGCCGACGCGGCCGCCACCGCCCGCGCGCTGGAGGACGAGTTGGTCGCGCGCGGCCATCACCGCGTCGGCCGCCGGACGGAGGCCTGCGCCCGCGAGATCGCGGTTGGGGGCGTGGCGCGAGCTTCGGTACGACGACGACGGGACCGCTGACCGCATCGACCCCCGCACGTTGAGCATCGCGCTCGAGGACCTCCTGCCCGACGATAAGGCCGTTGCGGTGGACTCGGGGCACTTCCTCGGCTACCCATCGATGTTCCTGCGGGTGACCGAGGCACGGGCGTGGGTGTTCGCCAACGCCTTCCAGGCGGTCGGGCTGGGACTCGGGGTCGCGATCGGCGCAGCGGTCGCCCGCCCGGAGCGGCTCACGGTCGCGGCGGTGGGCGACGGCGGCTTGTTCATGGCCCTCGAGGAGCTTGACACTGCGGTTCGCCTGTGTCTGCGCCTGCTCGTGGTCGTGTACGACGATCAGGCGTACGGTGCCGAGGTCCACCACTTCGCCCCGATGGGACACGACGTCCGAACGGTCCGCTTCCCGGACGCCGACCTGGCCGGCATCGCCCGTGGCGCCGGCGCTCAGGCCATCACCGTGCGCTCGACCGGCGATCTCTCCACGGTGAGCGACTGGCTGCGCGACGGCCACGGTCCGCTCGTCATCGATGCCAAGGTCAACCCCGAGGTCGAAGCGGATTGGCTCAAGGAAGCCTTCCGCGCCGGCTGAACGCACCAGGAGATCCATGTCCGTTTCAGCAGATGCCGTCAGCTCGCTCATCGACTCGCTCGCCTCAGGCGCGGTCGAGGTCATAGACCTCACCCAGCCCCTGAGCGAGAAGACGCCGGTCCTCCAGCTCCCCGAGCCCTTCACCAACACCCCCGGCTTGACCCGTCGCCAGCTCAGCCGCTATGACGCCCGCGGTCCCGCCTGGGCCTGGGATGTCCTGGAGATCGGCGAGCACGTCGGCACCCACTTCGACGCGCCGATCCACTGGATCACCGGTCGCGACGGCGAGGATGTCGCTTCGGCACCCCCGTCGCGCCTCGTGGGTCCGGCGGTCGTC
>JAABUN010003042.1_pt1 | contig 27281 bp, 28 predicted proteins | sample 5559311 | NCBI WGS metagenome assembly JAABUN01 (sample SAMN10711877, study PRJNA513370) | rock metagenome | isolation source: Antarctica rocks | place: Antarctica: Victoria Land, Siegfried Peak sud
ATCATCCGCAATATCGCCATCAATCTTGCTCGTCTGGGCGGTTACGATTCTCTAACCAAGGCGGAACGATTTCTTGCTCATGACATCGATAAACTATTTTTACTTCTAGAATGAATTATCCCTGGGTGACGCAAGCCCCGATGACCCCTCCCTTAAAGAATATTGGGAACTCCGCCACCAAAAATATGGTAAAAGCTACTGGGAGAAAAACTCTCGGAATTACAAAATAGCCCAAAACCAAACCTGGTTTTGTCCAATCTGTGGCGAACCCTTATTCAATGGAAAAGTTTTATGCACGGATCTAACAGAGAGGTGCGCGGGGTAATACCCGCCATCGACTCTAACAAATTTTACACCCAAGCTGAAGACTCAATGTCTGGCGGGACATCTTGCCAACGTCCTTGGGAAATTGCTCTAATTGCGTCTGTAAGCTCAATATCGCCAGTATATAAGGCACGACCAACAATTACTCCACTTATGCCGGAGGGTTCTAGGGCTAGTAAGCTTAAAAGGTCAGTAATAGAGCTAACGCCACCAGAAGCAATAATAGGAATAGTGATAGCGGCGGCTAGTTCTCTTAAAGCTTCTAAATTTGGACCTTGCAACGTACCATCGCGGTGAATATCTGTATAAATAATGGTTGCTGCTCCTGATTCTTGCATCTGCTGGGCTAAATCAGTAGCTAAAACTTCGGAAGTTTCTAACCAGCCACGAGTTGCCACTTTGCCATTACGCGCATCTATCCCCACAACAATTTGCGCTGGAAAGGCTTGGCATAAATCAGCTACAAGTTTTGGGTTTTCTACTGCTACAGTACCTAAAATTACTCTATGTACGCCCAAATTTAATAATTGCTCAACACTGGCAAAATCGCGCAAACCCCCGCCTACTTGAACTTTGATCGGTAAAGCTTGGACAATTTGAGCGATCGCTTGATGGTTGACTACTTGCCCAGTTTTTGCGCCATCTAAGTCTACAAGATGCAGCAATTCAGCGCCTTGTTTTGCCCACTGTAAAGCCACTTCTACGGGGTTGTCATTGAAAAGTTGCGATCGCGCATAATCTCCCTGATACAACCGCACGCACGCACCGTTGAGTAAATCAATTGCTGGTATTACATCCATTTTTTAGTTAGTTCCGCAGACTTGTTTGAGAGTAGCAACAAAAGTAGGGTAAGAAATTGAAGCCGCTTCCGCACCGTGAATAGTAGTTTTGTCTTGAGCATTGAGAGCGGCGATAGCTAAACTCATAGTAATACGATGATCGCTATGACTTTCAACCTCTGTCCCAGTTAAAGGAGTACCGCCAGTAATTTCCATCCCGTCGGTTAATTCGGTAATTTTTGCCCCCATTTTATTTAACTGATTTGCCATTACTGTAATGCGATCGCTTTCTTTTACCCTTAATTCTTCCGCATCCTTAATAATCGTCGTTCCCGACGCAAAAATGGCGGCTACCGCAAGTACCGGAATTTCATCAATTAACCTAGGAATTAAGTCCCCAGAAATTGTACAACTATGTAAAGAGCTTGCTCTTACTCGGATATCGGCTACAGGTTCTCCAGCTACCACGCGCTGATTTTCGAGGGAGATATCTGCACCCATCATTTCTAAAGCATCTAAAACCCCGGTGCGAGTTGGATTAACGCCAACATTTTCAATTACTATTTCCGAACCGGGGACAATTGAACCTGCTACTAGCCAAAAAGCCGCCGAACTAATATCACCAGGAACAATTACTTTTTGTCCTTGTAGAGTCGCACCACCTGTTATTGTCACGCTTTTACTATCAGGATCGGTGGTAAGTTGCGCCCCAAAAGCTTGCAACATTCGTTCGCTGTGATCTCGTGACACTGAAGGCTCAGTTATTGTTGTTTGTCCCTCGGTCATTAATCCTGCTAAAAGAATGCAAGACTTAACTTGAGCCGAAGCAATGGGGGATTGATAATGAATAGGTTTTAGGGTTTGTCCTTGGACGGCTAAAGGCGCTAAAGTTCCGTTAGAGCGTCCCCAAATATGAGCGCCCATTTGCTGCAAAGGCTTCACTACACGAGACATGGGACGCGATCGCAAAGAACTATCTCCTGTAACCGTAAATAGCCGCCCTGGGTGCGATGCTAGTAGCCCTAGCATGAGTCTTAAAGTAGTACCAGAATTACCCGCATTTAAGATATCTACTGGCTCTTTGAGTTGCCCTAAACCAATCCCTTTAACGCTCACCATTTGGGTATTTAAGTCAGAAATCTCTGCACCCATCGCCCGGAAGCATTCGGCGGTACTACGGGGATCTTCGCCTAAAAGCAAACCTTGAATTTGGGTTTCACCTTGGGAAATCGCTCCTAACATTAAAGCCCGGTGAGAGATGGATTTATCGCCGGGGACTTCAATTTGACCTTGTAAAGCTATTCCCGACGCGGGGGGCTGAATAATCAGATCGTCTGTAAGCTGCGTAGTAGTTTCGACCGTAATTAAGGTTGCCGACATGAGGATAACTAGCGTATGACTGAGCGGTTCTATCGTACCGTAGAAAACCCATCCAGGAAGTTAACATTCTTTCTGTGTTTGTTCCCATATCGGCAAATCTTCCGGGCGATCTACGTCGGCTAAAGGTGGTAAATAAGCAATGGTTAAATTAAGACTTTGGGCGGCTTCTACGGTTTGGGAAAATACGCGATCGCTTCCCCAACTAATTCCTGCAAATAACTCTGGGATAAATCTACTCAAACCAATTAAATAATAACCCCCGTCTATTGCCGAACCTAGGACTAAATCGCTACCTAGATGCAATTGTTGAAAGGCTCTTGCGATCAATTCAGGCGTTAATCCTGGGCAATCGCTACCAATAATTACTACTAATTTTGTTTGGTTTTGAAAGGCAGATAGGAGGGAATTTGCGATTTTTTGACCTAAATCCCCTTCTCCTTGCGCTATACACTCAATATCGTTCCCTAACCAAGCTTGCATCAACTGTTTGTCGCCACCAGCAAAACGTACTTCTATATAAACGTCATCAATACTCGACAATAGTTGGGCTTGAGCTAAAGTATATTCGGTCATTTGACGCTGAAGTTTTGCCGCACCTACAGCGCCTAAAGCAGGAATCATACGAGTTTTGGTAATTCCTGGCTCTGGATAACGAGTAAAAATTATTAAGCGTTTGTTGATGATTGTGGGCGGCTGCATTAGGAAGCAAAGTATTGATAAATTGGAAATTTTTGCTATTGTAGCTACGAGTAAACTAATAGAAAATGTGGTAACTTCGGTAGGTCTTGCTAAATGATAAAAGTAGATGAGCAAGAAATGGAAAAAATAGTTGAAGTCTTACCAAGTTTAGAATCGCTAATTGAGCGCAGTTTAGCAATTGTTCTTGATCGCATTGATACAGCTATTGCCGAGCGAGGAATGTGCGCGATCGCTCTAGCCGGGGGAAGTACGCCCAAACCCCTCTATGAAGCGATTTCTAAGCAGCCGTTACCTTGGGATAAAATTCATGTTTTTTGGGGCGACGAGCGCTATGTACCCCCAGAGCATCCAGACAGCAATCAATTGATGGCGCGTACTGCCTGGCTGAATAAAGTCCCAATTCCCGCTACCAATATCCACCCGATAAGAACAAGTGAAGCCGATCCCGCCGCCGCCGCCAGCAAGTACGAGCAAGAATTGTTAAAGTTTTTTCAACTTTCCCCCGGCGAACTACCAGTATTAGATATCATCTTATTAGGGATTGGAGATGATGGGCATACCGCGTCATTGTTTCCCCATACCGCAGCTTTGAAAGTGAGCGATCGCGCTGTTACTGTAGGAAATAAAGATGGACAGCCGCGAATTACCTTCACGTATACTGCAATTAATAAAGCTCGTGACGTAATATTTTTAGTTGCGGGAGCAAGCAAAAGATCGGCTTTAGCACAAATTTTTGCTCCCGTAGCCGATGCTAATACTTATCCCAGCCGCTTAATTCAACCTCAAGGTAAACTCTGGTGGCTGCTCGACGGGGCCGCAGGTCAAGAATTGCCCTCAAAGAGCGCATAATAAAATAGTTATTACCACCTAATGGTAAGTTGTCAGGCTAAAACTTAAATGGGGTAGAAACATTCTCTTTCTCCCCGGCAATAAGTGAAAGTTGTTCTTTTATTCATATCCCATTTATGACCGTCTGCCCTAACTGCAATCACTCCAACCCCGAAGGCGCACAATCGTGCGAAGCTTGTTATACTCCTTTACCAACTATGACAAATTGCCCTAATTGCGCGGCAGAAGTTCAGTCTGATGCGACTTTTTGCGGTCAGTGTGGCTCTAACTTAACAACTGCTAATGTTGCTACAGAAGTGGAACCAAGTATTGCTACAGATATCACTTCGCCAATGCCCGATTTGATGGCTTTAGATCCGCTCGTGCAACCAGAGCCTTTAGTTACTAATAATAATCAACCTGAAGCAATGCCTGTAGCAGCAATAGAGGTGTCAAAACCACCAATGATGTCTGTTATAGAAGAACCATTAACTCCACAGCCTATAGAGGCACAAACTGCCCCTATAGTTCTACCAGTAGAAATGGCAACAGTTTCTAAGCCAAGTTCTACAACTCAATTACAGCAACAGCACGCGCGGTTGCTGCACATTCAAACCGATACATTGATTGAATTACCGCCAAATTTATCGGTAGTCCATATGGGCAAGCAAAACGATCGCATTCCTCCAGATGTTGATGTTTCTGGATTTCCCAATTCGGAAATTGTTTCGCGGGTTCATGCCGATATTCGGGTAGAAGGAGATACTTATTACATTGAAGATGTAGGCAGCGCTAATGGTACTTACGTTAATAACCTGCCTTTGCCTCATGGTAATCGTCATCGATTGCGCGCAGGCGATCGCATTGCGTTAGGTAAGGGAGATTTGGTAACTTTCCTCTTTCAAATTTCTTAGTAATTTTTAAAATACTGGCGACGTGATTACATTAATGCTTTTGCATCCTCAAAACTCTGCTCCAATGCAAAGTTGGAAATTCAACGACAAATCTTTAATTCGGATTGGCAGAGCAAAAGATAATGAAGTTGTCTTGTACAGTTCTGTAGTTTCGCGCCTACACGTTGAATTACGAGAAAGCAATGGAAATTGGGAAATTATTAATAAAGGTGCAAATGGTACTTATGTAGACGAGGAACGTATTTCTCAAGTACCCGTTGTAGACGGGGTAGTAATGCGAATTGCTCCTTCCGGGCCAATGGTGCAAATTCGGTTTGGCGATGTGGCAATAATATCGTGTCCGCCTAACTAATCACGATAAATTGGAGTGGATGCTAGGCTTTGCGTAATCGCGCTTTAAAATTTTTGATAACGCATCTACCGTTTTTGGCTAAATAAATCAAAATCAGCTAAATTCAGCCTGATTAATTGAAAATCAACTATTTTATAAGTGTTAGCTCAGTTTAAAAGCTTGGAACTATAATTTATTAGCCACAGTCTATCAAATAAAACAATTGTGGTTAAATTTATGACAATCAAACAACTATTTAAAGTAGTTGCTCTAGGATTTGGATTTACCCTCGTAGGATCGGCGGTATATGCCGATCAATGCGCCTACACGAGCAAGCAGCAAGCAATAGCTATAGCTGCGGTGTCTCGCTTAGAAAAAGGTCAAACTATTTACCAGTTGTGCGAACCTTGTGGCGATACTATTCCTAAAGCCCTTAAAATAAATGCTGTTTCGGCGGGAACAGTAGGCTATAGATATTACTGGGGTGTGCAAGTTAACAATAGCAATATCGATTTAGCTTATACCTATATTGATGACGGTAATAACAAAAATAGAAAAGTGAATTTAGCGAACCTTGCTAGCTGCCCAGCGTCAGATGTTAGCAGTTCTATCTTTCTATCTCCGCAACGATAACAGGGCTAAATATTCACCATTGAATAGCAGATATTAGCTTGTTTAAAGCGCTGTAAAACTTCCGCCAAGCGATCGCATTCGGCAATTAAGCTAATTCTGACATAACCTTCTCCCCCTATCCCAAAAGCATTGCCAGGGGTGAGAACTACTCCCGTTTGCTGCAATACCGAAAGCGCAAAATCTGTAGAACCTATCCCCACCGGACAAGGAATCCATAAATACATTGTTGCTTTGGTTTTGGGAATATTCCAACCTAGTTCCCTTAATCCCGCAATTAAAAAATCGCGGCGGCGAATGTAACGGTTTTGAACTTCGTGCAAGTAAGAATCGGGTAATTGCAAAGCAGTTTCGGCGGCGGTTTGCAAAGCCGCAAAAATGCCGTAATCTAAGTTAGTTTTTAGCGTCCTTAGTCCTTGAATAATGTGGCGATTGCCTACAACAAAACCTACCCGCCAACCTGCCATATTGTAGGTTTTTGATAGAGTATGAAACTCGACGCTAATATCTTTTGCGCCGGGAATTTCTAATAAGCTAGTGGGCTGATAGCCATCAAAAGCTAATTCGGCATAACACAAGTCATGAACTAAAAGAATTTCGTACTTACGAGCAAACGCTACAATCTCCTCAAAAAACTCGCGGGGTGCAGTGGCGGCGGTGGGGTTGCTGGGATAGTTAAAGTAAAGAATTTTTGCTTGTTCGGCTACAGCATCAGGAATTGCTGCTAAATCAATTAACCAGTCATTTTCCGGCTTGAGAATCAGGCTGTGAACTTTACCGCCAGCAATTAAAGGGCCGCGAAAATGGGCGGGATAAGCAGGGCTGGGAACTAAAACTAAGTCACCCGGATTGATATAAGCGATCGCCAAATGGGTTAATCCTTCCTTAGAACCTATTAAGGGCAAGGCTTCGCTATCAGGATCGAGTTTGACATCGTAGCGGCGATGATACCAATTAGTAATGGCGCGACGAAAATTAGCTGTCCCTTCAAAAGGAGGGTAGCCGTGATTTGCCGGATTTTGCATTGCTGAAATCGCCGCGTCTACAATTGGCTGGGGTGTAGCGCCGTCGGGGTTGCCCATCCCCAAGTCAATTAAATCTAACCCTTGTTCTCTAGCTTTAGCTTTTAGTTCGTCTAAACGCGCAAATACGTAGGGCGGCAGTGATTGAATGCGATCGGCGGGACTAATCCAACTTAAACTCATTTATTTACTTCCTCATTGACGCAGATAGGGTTGAGGGAGTCTTTATTGTTGGTAGGTGCAGTTGTCGAAACCATTGCCGCTAGGAGTTGTTCTATAGCGACTTTAAAAGGCAAGCGATGAATGTCAGATTTTGGCGATAGGGCTAATTCTGCCGCTTGTTCTAACTCTTTCAAACTAATATTTTCTAGTCCTAAATCGCTTAGTTTTTGGGGCAAACCAATTTCTGTATAAAACTTTAATAGCTGTTGCCTTGAAGTCGCGGCTAATTGATTTCCTTGTACCATTTCTTCTAGACGCAACTGTACCAAAATCCCAAAAGCAACTTTTTCGCCATGAATGCTGCTATGTACGGGTAAATGAGTTAAGCCATTATGAACGGCATGGGCGGCTACAGTCCGACACTCCGCGCCTCCTAGCCCACCAATTACCCCCGCCAGTAAAACTGTTGCGTCTACCACCTCCTTCCAGACAGCGCTCCCAGGAGATTGCAAAGCGGCGGCGGATTTTTGAAATAAGATATCTCTCAAAACTCTGGCTTGCTGTACAGCAGAGACAATCAAAGTTTGTTCAGAGTTGCCGCTACTAACGGAGGCTTCGTACCATTTAGCGATCGCATCTCCAATTCCTGCTACTAATGTATAAGTAGGAGCAGTAGCAATTAAATCGTAATCAAGCAATAGTAAATCAGGACAATTTTCGAGGCTGACATCATACAAAAATGCTCCTTCCTCGGAATAAACGTTAGATAGTGCCGTCCACGCCGCACAAGTAGCCGCACTGGTAGGAATTGTCACTACGGGCAAATGACACTGATAAGCTAATAACTTTGCCGCATCTAGAGCCTTACCGCCACCGACACCAATAATTAAATCTGCTTGATGGGCTTTCACAGCTTCGCCCATCGTCGCCAAACCCGCCTCACTACAATCAGAGCCGTAGTTTGCGGTACTTGCGTCAAGTTCCTGGGCTGCTAAAACACTCTGCAAGCGGGGTAACGTAGCTTTTAAAGTGCGATCACTTCCCACAATCAGGGGACGCTTGCCAAGATGTGCGATCGCGTTTCCAGCTTGTTCTAGAATGCGATCGCCGCGTAATACTTTAGCTGGGGCGACACTAAGAGTAAAAATTGCAGAAGTTGAGGCTTGGTTCATCGACTTTTACAGGGCATCAGGTTTGGGTAATTGAGCAAATTTATCGGGGAAAATCTCAATCTGCATTTCTGCATCTTCTTTATTTACAAGACTGCGCTTGACTTGCCCGATATATAAGGGCTTTGACATTCCTTTTTGGGGATGAATAATAGTTCTAGCCCGGATAATTAGTTTATCCTCCTCGCGCCCCAATCGACCATAAGAATACAAGTTTCCGGCAGCTTGACGCAAGGTTGCTTCTAGCTCTGTTTCGGTAATAGTGGGCGCTACAGAAATTACAGCTTGATTTGAGCCAGCGTCGTAAACTCTAGCAAACTTTACCGCTCCCGGTACTACTGTCCGCATAATAGGGACTAAGCTTAAAGCAAATAAGCCGCCCGTAAGTACGCCAAAAAAGCCTGTAACGCCGACTAGCTGAAACCTAGCCGCCCATTGAAATCTAAAACCTAATACTGTTAAAAAAGCACAGAATAAAGTGATAATACCTACCCATTGGGCAATGGTGAAAAAAGTAGCAGTACTTAGCATTGACTTAATTTACTCTTGTTCGTTGCTGATAGCTTCGACTTGATCGTTTTCCAAAGCAGCTTTGATTGTATGCCAAGAGAGATTAGCACACTTAATTCTGACCGGAAATTGAGCTACGCCTTGCATAACATTTAGTTTCCTTAATTCTTTGGGAAACTCATCTTCACCTTTCATCATGCCTTGAAAGCGTTTCACCATTGCTAAAGCTTCGTCTACTTGCTTACCGCGTAAAGCATCCGCCATTAAGTCTGCTGATGCCATGGCGATCGCACAGCCTTCACCTACAAACTTTACGTCTTCAATGCGATCGCCCGTATCGTTTAGCTGTACGGTTAGTTCAATCGTATCGCCACAAGAGGGGTTATGTCCGCGTTGCTGGCGGTGTACAGGACTTGTTTGCCCTTTATGACGCGGTTTTTTGTAGTGTTCTAAAATTACCTGCTGATACAAGTCGCGGACATTGCTTAAAGCCATAATTTAAAATATCGAGCCATTATTTAACTACTTACTTTTATCCTATCAGCCCCCCAATTTTCTGCCCTGTAAACGTGTCAATAAATCTAGGCTATTGCCTCAATCATCTATTCAATAGTTTTTCATCCGAAAACAGCACTCAAACTGGTGAAGTTAGTTTTTAGACTGCGGTGATATACTTAACAAATTTAGCAAGGGTAAAACTATAATGTCAGGCACTAAAAAGCTTTTTAGTGGTTTATTAGCCTTAAGTATTGGTTTAGTTGCGATCACGCTACATATTTCTCAACCGACCCAAGTACAGGCACAAAATTATCAACAGCAAACCGCACAACGGCAGGAACTGAAAAGACTGCAAAAGTTAGCCGCGCAACAGATACAGCAACCTACCGAAGCGATCGCAACATACCAAAAAATTTTGGTACTTACTAGGCAACTCCAATTCAAAATGACCGAAGTCTCAACACTCAATCAGATTGGTGAACTTTACACTGATATCAGGCAACCACAGAAGGCAATAGAATTTTACAACCGAGCTTTACCAATTTTTAGAGAACTTGGTAATCATTATGACGAAGCCAAAACACTAAAAAACATTGGTGGACTTTACCACAATAACGGAGAAATAGAGAAAGCTTCGGATGCTTACAACCAAGCTTTAACAATTTTTAGAGAAGTTGGCGATCCTAAACGCGAAGCCGAAACACTAAGCGATATTGCTATAGTCTACCGTAAGTTAGGTCAACCACAGAAAGTTTTGGATTCTTATAACCAAGCTTTAACAATTTTCAGAAAAGTTGGCGATCGCGATCTCGAAGCTGTAACACTACAGAATATTGGTTCGCTTTACGATGAAACACTATTTGATGCTAATGGTTCCATTTACTACAATAGAGCGAAGCTACAGAGAGCCTTAGAGTTTTACAACCAATCTTTACCAATTAGCCGAGAGGTAGGCGATCTCTTTGGCGTTATCTACACACTAAATAGGATCGGTTCAATTTACGACAGAATTGGACAACCACAGAGAGCCTTAGAGTTTTACAACCAAGCTTTACCAGTTAGCCGAGAATTAGGCGATCCCTCCCTTGAAGCCACAGTAATAAAGAATATTGATGCAGTTAACAATAGAGTCGGGCAACCACAGAAGGAGTTGAAGTCTTAAAACTTAGCCTTACCAATTAACCGAGAAGTAAGCAATCGCTCCCTTGAAGCTACTATCCCCACTAACATTAGCTTTACTTGTCAAGATGAAAAACAACTAACGGCGCGATCGCATTTTTTCGGCATAGTGCGATCACAACCTGCAATATCCATTATTGGTTATTTAAAATAAGTTTTTTAAGCGGGTAACGCGATTCGAACGCGCGACTTTCACCTTGGCAAGGTGACGCTCTACCACTGAGCTATACCCGCAGTTTTTAACGTGCAAAACTCACTATCTCAAATTTCTCAGAGTTTGTCAAGCTTTTTGCCCAAACTATTCCGCCGCCAATTCACTTAGCTGGGCTGAGGCACTTTTTAAGGATGATGGCAATTGATTATAATCGCTGTTGGAGCGCATACTACGCATTAAACTCGCCATTTCTAGCGCATTCATGGCATAATCCCACCCTTTATTGCTTTTAATGCCTGCTCTTTCCATCGCTTGCTGCATGGTATCGGTGGTCAAAATCCCAAAAATTACCGGGACTCCCGTTTGAAAGCCAATGGCGGCAATACCTTTAGCCACTTCTCCAGCTACATAGTCAAAATGGGGAGTTTGACCTTTAATGACTGCACCCAAACAAATAATCGCATCATAGCGCTGAGTCAAAGCTACTTGATGGGCGACTAAGGGAACTTCAAAACTACCGGGAACCCAAAAATAATCTACTTGAGTACCGTGAGGATTGGGGTCTACACCGTGACGTTTTAAACAATCTTGACAGCCTTCTAAGAGCTTAGTTGTAATTAAGTCATTGAATCGCCCAATCACTATTGCTAGTCGTAACGGTTCGGTTTGGGTAAAAGTCCCCTCAAAAACTGCCATCAATCTCTCTCACATAAATAATACAAACATTAGCTATTAGCTTTAGGAGCAATTGCCGACTCAGACACGAGCTAATAGCTACAGGCTAACTTAAGCTACTAAAAAGTTTAAAGCACCTACCAAAAATACTAGCCCAATCCAAGCAAAAGAGCCTAGCCAGAGCAATTTTTTAGATTCGTTCCAGCTTTGGGGAGTTGCATAGGCAACAGGAACACCAACAACCATTGCAAAGGATAAGCCAACCAAGGCCAATAAAGCAATCTGGAATAGGATTGTAAACATTGATATTTCTCCTAGAGGGGCAAAAAAAATTGAGTATAAAGCAAGCTATGTTACTAGCATTTCCTATAGTTACGCTATCAGAAATTGCACCAATATAGAAGGTAAGAGTAGAGAAAGAATTTTTGCCAGCATGGATCTAATTTTGTGCCATACCACCGCCGATTTTGACACGTTGGGAGCAGCAGTAGGTTTGACGCGCTTATTGCCAGGTAGCCGAATTGTCATCCCTGGTGGCTGTCATCAGGTAGTGCGGGATTTTTTGGCACTACATAAAGATGAGTATGCCATTATCGAGCGCCGCGCCGTCAATCCAGCACAAATAAAACGGTTAGCAGTGGTAGATACGCAAAAGCGCGATCGCCTGGGAGTTGCTGCCCAATGGTTAGATTTGCCGCAGTTGGACTCTATAATCGTTTACGACCATCATGACGACGTACAGCTAGATATTCCTGCTACAGAAACAAAAATAGCTGATGTTGGTGCAACTACAACGTTAATTGTCGAACAATTGCAAGCCGCTAATATTGACCTCACTGTTGCTGAAGCTACAGTTATGGCTTTAGGTATTCATGTCGATACGGGTTCTTTGACCTTTGCCCAATCTACGGCGCGAGATGCTCAAGCTTTAGCGTGGTTGATGCAGCAAAAAGCCTCCTTAGCGATGGTTAATGATTACTTAGAGCCGGGTTTATCCAAGCAATTACAGTCACTATTGCTGATCGCACTTAACAGCCTAGAAACCATTAAAATCGACGGCTACAGCGTTGGTTGGTTAATGCTCAAAACTGACGATCACGTACCAGGTTTATCAGGGTTCATTTCCCAATTAATGCAGCTAACCGAAACCGATGCAATGCTTTTAGGGGCAAGCTATGAAGATAAGCTAACAATAATCGGGCGATCGCATATTCCCCAAACAAACTTAAATACTTTGTTTCAACCAATGGGCGGGGGCGGTCATTCTCAAGCAGCGTCTTTGTCCCTGCGAGGAGTAAACCCAGAAAAAACTTTAAAGCAACTGATAGACACTTTTACTAACCAAATTCCCCAGCCACCTACAGCGAGAGAATTAATGTCATCTCCCGTTCGGACTATATTGCCTGAAACTACCATTGCTGAGGCGCAAAGGATTCTTTTGCGCTACGGTCATTCGGGCTTATCGGTAGTTGATGCGGTGGGTAAATTAGTCGGGGTTGTCTCGCGGCGAGATATTGATATTGCTTTGCATCATGGCTTTAGTCACGCCCCAGTTAAGGGTTACATGACTACAAGCATAAAAACTATTAGTCCTACCACCACGTTACCAGAAATCCAAGAATTGATAGTGACTTACGATATTGGACGCTTACCTGTTTTAAAAGCTGGACAATTGGTAGGTATAGTTACGCGCACCGATATTTTGCGGGAAATGCACCAAGAAAAAACCCGAAAAATCCAAAATGCTGATAACTCCCTCGTTGTTAATTACTCGCTGCTTAGTTTACTAAATAGTCGTCTAAATCCGGCTTTACAAAATTTACTGACAAAGGCTTCTACCGCAGCAGAACAACGCGGCTGGCATTTGTATCTAGTTGGTGGCGCTGTCCGAGACTTATTATTAGCTCAAGAGGAAGCTGAAATTCTGATTCAAGACATCGATTTAGTAGTTGATGGCTTCCATAACGCAACCGATGTAGGCGCAGGGGTCGAACTTGCTCAAGCTTTACAAAAATCTTACCCCCAAGCCCGATTAGAAATTCATGGCGCTTTTCAAACTGCGGCTTTGTTGTGGCATAACGACCCAATTTTAGATTCCTTATGGGTAGATATTGCTACCGCTCGGACTGAATTTTATCCTTATCCGGCGGCAAATCCTGAAGTTGAAGCAAGTTCTATTCGCCAAGACTTGTATCGGCGCGACTTTACAATTAATGCTCTAGCTATGCGCTTAACGAATCCTCGTGGGGGTGAGTTATTAGACTTTTTTGGCGGAACGCGGGATTTAAAAGCTAGGCAAATTCGAGTTTTACACGCCAATAGTTTTATTGAAGATCCGACAAGAATTTATCGTGCTGTCCGTTTTGCCGTGCGCTTGGGGTTTGAAATTGAACAGCGTAGTATTGAGTATATTCGTTACGCTATTTCTAGCGGCGTTTATAACCAATCAGATCATAAAACTAGACCCGCCTTGCAAACTCGTCTCCGCAGCGAATTAAAATATCTCCTCCAATCGCCCTGTTGGCAGGCTGGGTTACGCTTACTGAGTGATTTAGAGGCTACAAAGTGCATTCACCCAGATTTAAGCGTAAATCGCTCTTTATGGCAGCAATTACGGCTTTTAGAACTATTAAAAGGCGATCGCGTTGCCAATTGGTTACTACGATTAGAAGTATTAATTGCTCACTTACCCCCTAAAGAGCGCGGTTTAGTTGCCAAAAACTTGCAATTGCCCGATGACAGCATTAAAAGATTAGTAAATCTAGATGCGGCGGAAGCAAAAGTTAGAGAATTACTACCTACGTCGCCCAAAAGTCAAGTAGTGCAACTCTTGCAACCCTACGATGATGCTACTTTAATTTTGCTATTGGTGCGATCGCCTAAAATTATCCGCCGTCAAATATGGCTGTACCTTAATTGCTGGGCAAATATTCAAGCGCCCCTTAATGGCGATGACCTGAAAAAGCTAGGCTACAAACCAAGTCCGCAGTTTCGGCAAATGTTAACAGAATTACTAGCGGCGACCTTAGACGGAATAATATGCGATCGCCCTAGCGCCGAAAAGTTTTTATATGTTCGCTATCCATTGTAAAGTAAAGTAAAGAAGTTTAAATTTTCTGATGCTACCTTAATCTTTACTACGGTGGAGGCGGCGGCTTAGACAAGCAAGCTATAATCTTTGCGTATGGAGTGCAGAAACAACCTATGACTAATCCTTTGATTCATGCCTTTTTTGTTGGTCGGGCTGTAGCTGAAATTGCTAATGAACATTTAGAAAACGCTTTAACCGATGCTTTAAGCGAACTAGGTAAATTTGATGCAGAACAGCGCGAACGCCTGCGCCAATTTACTACGGAAGTGATAGAACGCGCCAACCGAGAAGCAGCCAGTAGTTCTAGTGGTAGCACTACAACCTATTCTTCTCCCAGTTCTCCATCGATGGACGTACAAGCAACCGTTGATGAACTTAGAGCCGAAATTGCGCTACTAAGAGCCGAATTACAACGCCACCGTAGTAGTTCTATCTAAGTGGAGACAAAAATTAGATTTATGTTTGTAGGGATTTATCCTAAAACATCTCATTGTATTTATTTCTGACCTCCTGCAAAAATAAAGATTAGGAATTCGAGTGTCTCTTTCTCCACCTGTCAAAAATTCCATCAAAACTAAAGGCAACCTCAAGCGTAGTTCGATGGTGTATAAAGATAATTCCTATCGCTGGAATCGAGACAATTACTCTCGAAATCGGCGATTCTTTGACATATGGTCGTTTGTGCTGTCTTTAATGACAGGTTTTTGGCTCAACAAAAAGTCTTGGAGTTATCCCGGTGGAGTGACCGAAGAAAAACGCAAGGCTAGACGGATTGAACAAGCTGTTTGGATTCGTAACACATTGCTGGAGTTGGGGCCAACGTTTATTAAAATCGGTCAATTATTCTCTACTCGCGCCGATTTATTCCCTAGCGAATACGTTGACGAACTTGCCAAACTTCAAGACAAAGTTCCGGCTTTTAGTTACGAGCAAACCAAAGCAATTATCGAGCAGGAGTTGGGAAAGACTTTACCCGAATTATTCCAATCCTTTGAGCAAATTCCCATCGCCGCCGCTAGTTTAGGTCAAGTGCATAAAGCGACCCTCCATTCGGGAGAAATTGTCGCAGTTAAAGTTCAACGCCCCGGCTTAAAAAAATTATTTGAAATCGATTTAACTATTCTCAAAACCATTACTCGTTACTTTCAAAGTCATCCAGAATGGGGTAAAGGTCGAGATTGGTTAGGCATTTATGAGGAATGCTGCCGAATTTTATGGGAAGAAATAGAATACTTGAATGAAGGGCGCAACGCGGACACCTTCCGCCGCAATTTCCGCGACCACAACTGGGTAAAAGTACCGCGAGTTTATTGGCGTTACACTTCGCGTAGAGTGCTGACTTTAGAATACCTCCCAGGCATTAAAATTAGTCACTACGAAGCCTTGGAAGCGGCGGGTTTAGACCGTAAGCTTTTAGCCCGTCAAGGTGCGGAATCTTACTTAAGACAGTTGCTCAATCATGGGTTTTTCCACGCCGATCCTCACCCTGGTAATCTTGCTGTTAGTCCTGATGGTTCGTTAATTTTTTACGATTTTGGGATGATGGGTCAAATTAAGACAGGAGTTCGAGAGCAATTAATGAAAACAATGTTTGGTATTGCTCAAAAAGATGCCAATCAAGTAGTTGCTTCTTTAGTTGAACTGGGGGCGATCGCACCTACTGATGATATGGGCCCAGTTCGGCGCTCGATTCAGTATATGTTAGATCACTTTATGGATCAACCGTTTGAGAATCAATCCGTCAGCGCCATTAGTGAGGATCTTTACGAGATTGCTTACGATCAGCCTTTCCGCTTTCCTGCTACTTTTACCTTTGTGATGAGAGCTTTTTCAACATTAGAAGGTGTGGGCAAAGGTTTAGATCCAGAATTTAGTTTTATGGAGGTTGCAAAACCTTTTGCAATGGAAATTATGACAAACGGCAATGGTTCCCAAGGCAATACTTTTCTCAATGAATTAGGTCGTCAAGCGGCGCAAGTGGGCAATACTGCGTTAGGCTTACCGCGACGGTTAGAAGACACTCTAGACAAGCTAGAACGCGGCGATCTTCGGATGCGAGTCCGTTCCATTGAAACCGAGCGCCTGATGCGTCGTCAAAGCAATATCGCCTTAGCGACTATCTATGCTTTGGTAGCTAGTACATTGACGCTATCTGCTACTTTACTGCTAATTAATCATTATCTGTGGTTGGCGGCGATCGCGGCAACTGCTGCGGGGGTTTTAGGATTTGTTTTGATTAAAACTATCGTCCAACTTGATCGCTACGATAAAACATTTTAGTTACTTTAGCTACTAATTATTTCCCAGTCCGCCGCCGATAATTCTCTGTGGTGGATTTTTTTAAGTACATATACTTAGGTTTGTTCAGCTTGAGCATTCTTAAGCTGATCAACTTGCTACAACTACCTATAGTTTTCCGTATTAACCCTATTGTTAAATTTATCTCTTAAAGTTTATATGGAATTACACATTTAGAAGTAGGTGTATTTTGTCAAATAGTTGTTATATTTGTTAATACAGCAAGGTTAATTTTGACAAAGTGCCAAGCTTGTGAGCAGAAATGCTATCCACGTCTTTATATTTTTTGTTGGAGTCAATCATGAGTAACCCAATTGAACTATCACTAGAACAACAGTTCAGCATTCGCTCCTTTGAAACTCAAGTACAGCAAATGAGCCACGAACAAGCTCAAGACTTTTTAGTCAAGCTATATCAACAAATGGTAATGCGCGAAGCAACTTATAAAGAGCTAATTAAGCATCAATGGGGCTTTGAAGGGGGCGTTTAAACTCAGCTAATGTTTGTGACAGTCCATCAAGGGCGACCTCCAACTCAAGCTGAATTCTGCGAGCAGAAACTAGCTGGGGCTGTCGGGGCGTTACCTTAAAAAACCTAGGTGGAAAAAACTGTAATTTATTAATAGAGCAATAATTGTCTCATCTAAATAACAAGCTCTACAAAGTAGCATTAAAAACCGAATCTAAACCTGAAGGTTGCAACTTGGCTAAAATCTGTGGTTTAAGCTTCTCAAACTCTTGCCGGAGCAAACCTTTACTAAGTTGAGGCTCGGCAACAGAAACCAGATTTTGGCTAGTCATCACCCATTGTTGCAGTTGTTGGCGCTGCACTGGCGCGATCGCCATTAACAAAGTCTTACAAGCACACTCTGGAGACTCTCTGGCAAATAGCAACAATCGGTAAGAGCCAGATTCCCCTAATAGCCTAGTTATTTCTTGACCTTGACGAGTTTTTAAGTCCATATAATAAGCCAGCCACTTGACACCGGATTGAGAACTGTAAAGCGCTGTAATCCAAAGCATCATCGGGTGAGGGGTGCTGATAAACAAAAACTGGTTGAAACGCGCCCCTTGCAAACGTTTTTCAATTTCCTGTTGAGGCAGCATTACCCAGAGCGCAGAAATAATTTCGCCTTTAGTACGAATGGGCTGGGGAAAGACAATATCGGCGATGGGCTTATTTTTGGGCCAAGCCGTAGGTTGAAAAACTGGATCGTCAGAAAAAGATCGATCTAAAAATGGCGCTCCCATAGTTAGGGAGTAGTTAATGATTTCTTGTTTGGGCGGTGGCGGTGGGAGGGTCGTTGTTACGCCTATACTTTGCGGCTGTTCTAATTCTATGATCGCGGCAATAATTTCTCCCACCGTTTGGGGGCGATCGTTGGGAGACTTTGCTAAACAACTCTGTATCAACTCCTCTACTGCTTTGGGAATAATAAGTTTAATATTTGTAGAGGCAAAAGAACGGGGAATTTGGAAGTGATGAGCTTTGTACCAACCGCCAAAAGATTCAGTATTTGCCTGAAAAGGCATACTCCCTGTAATCATTTCATACATCATTACTCCCAGGCTGTAGATATCAGAGCGCGGATCGATATCATTGCCCTCCATTTGTTCGGGAGAAGAATAAGCTAAAGTTCCCAGATAATACTTCGTTTGATTGCTATCACTTTGGATTAGTTTAGCAATGCCAAAATCTAATACTTTGACCAATTCGCCAAAACTAGGATCTTGAACTACAAGCATATTGCTCGGCTTAACATCCCGGTGAATAATTGGACAAATTTCGCCATCAACTAAAATACCTTGGTGAGCGCACTGTAAACCTAGACTAATTTGCCGCGATAAACTCAAAAACCTAGGTAGAGTAACTGGAGTGAGCCGGACAGCATCATTCAAGTTTTCTCCCTGCAAATATTCCATGACATAGAATGGTGTCCCCTGTTCGTCTACACCGTAATCCATAACCCGGACAATATGAATACTTTTTTGTCCTAATAAAGCGCAAGTTTTAGCCTCGGTTTCAAAGCGCTCTTTAACCCGAATTTTTTTGTTCTGAATAGAGAGAGCAAGAAATTTGACAGCTACAGGTACGCCACCCAACAAAATATCATTGGCACAATAAACTTGCCCCATCGCTCCAGTACCGATTAGTTTTTGAATCTGATAGCGTTTAGCTAATAAACGACCAATGTTGGGATCTGTCATAGGAAATTAACGATTCAATCAAGGGAGAACTTGTAAACGAGCTAAATTTTGGAGCTACAGGAGGTGACGAACTTAGGATACCCATTTTTTTTACAGTATTAACTAACAACATTGGTAAAAATTTGATAAATATCTCCCAGGAGCATTTTTTGTTTTGCACCAGTAACTTTAGGTAAGTTGCCAGCAATCCCTAGATTGCGCCAGTATGCCAACACAGCAAAAGAAATTGCCTCTTTGAAATCCGCACTTAATCCTACTTCATCGGTAGTCACTACGGCGGCGCTTTGCAGCAAACCTTGCAACCGATTGGTAAGGTAGAGATTTTTACTTCCACCGCCACACAACAGCACTCGGTCGGGCTTTTGGGGTAAAAAAGTTTGGTAGCTATGGACGATAGAAGCAACAGTTAATTCGGCTAGGGTAGCTAATTTATCGGCGGGACTGAGTTCGTAGGATTCCATGTCGGCTAAACATTGGTGTAGGTATAAAGAGCCAAATAACTCTCGCCCGGTAGATTTTGGGGGTAGCTGTTCAAAAAAATCTTGGTGTAACCACTGCTCTACTAAGCGATCGCAAGGTGTACCGCTTGCAGCCCAGATGCCATTATGGTCATAAGTTTGAGCGCCGCCCGTGAAATGTTGTACGGCTAAGTCTAAAAGGGAATTTGCTGGGCCCGTATCCCAACCACAAATTTTATCTAGCCAATTCTCTTGGCTGCGTGGGGGTAAGTAAGCTACGTTGCCAATTCCACCCAAATTTTGGACGCAGGTATATTTTTCTTTGTGGCTCAAAAGATAAGCATCTACTTTGGGGACTAAGGGCGCTCCCTCTCCTCCGGCGGCGATATCGGCGGCGCGAAAGTTACTGATAGTGGGAATTTTAGTTATTTGAGCAATTAAGTCTCCCCTACCGAGTTGGAGGCTATAAGCTAAGTTGCTAGGGGAAATTACCTTGCCTACAGGCTTGTGATAGACTGTTTGCCCATGAGAACCAATTAATGACGCGCGATCGCGATCTTTTTGAATATCCTCAGCAGCCCAGGCAAAGCTACAAGCAATCTGATCGTCAAGCAGCGCTAGTTCTGCCATTGATAGCTTTTCTCCGCCACACACTGCCAAAATTTGCGCTGACAAGTTGGGGGGATAAGGATAGGTTTCGCCAGCTATAAGTTCAACTTTTAAGTCTAATTCTGTCCCTGTTACGTCTATTAATGCCGCATCAATACCGTCTACAGAAGTACCACTAATTAAACCAATTACACGAGTCATACTAAAATAGGTTGGTTATTTTTAAGTTAGAAAGCATAGATCCTAGCCTTAACTTAAATTTTAAGCCCGATCGCCTATTTAATTTCTGCCTTTAATTGTGACGGGGCGGCGATTTTTTCGGTGGCGATGATGTGCAGATCGATGTTTTTTAGCAATCGCATCAATTGCTGAGTCAGGGAACCTTGAAATAACATTTTCCAGCGCGATCGCTGACTTTCGCCGATGACAATTTGGGTAATATGTTTGTCTTGGGCAACATGAGCGATCGCACTTGGAATATCTTGGTCTTTGATGTGGATAAATTCGCCGCCAAATTCTCGACAAAGTTTGTCGCAAGTTTCAATATGCAGGCTTTCTTCTTTGGTAAGAAAGCGATCGAGATTGGCGATGTACACAGCATAAAGCGGCGCATTCATATACCCAGCTATTCTTGCTCCCCGGCGCAACAATTGCATGGAGTTAGGATAAGTAGAGACGCAAACTAAAACTCGTTCGTGAATGTTACAAAATTTTTCGGTGGGGGTTGAAGAAATTGCATCATCTTCTACGTTGTCGGCGACTTCCCGCAGAGCTAATTCTCGTAGCGCAATCAAGTTGCGGCGTTGAAAAAAGTTTTGTAAGGATTGTTGAATTTTTTGGGGTGCGTAAATTTTCCCGTCTCGGAGGCGTTCAAGTAAGGTTTCGGGGGTGACATCTATTACTACAACTTCGTCAGCTTCTTCTAACAGGCGATCGGGGACACGCTCTCGGACTATAACCCCTGTTATCCTAGCTACTAGGTCGTTGAGGCTTTCTAGATGCTGAATATTCACCGTAGAATAGACATCAATTCCCGCATTTAAAATTAGTTCTACGTCTTGATAGCGTTTTTCGGTGGCAGAACCGGGTATGTTAGTATGCGCTAATTCATCTACTAATACAAGACCTGGCGATCGCTCGATAATTGTTTCGGTGTCCATCTCTGTTAGAGTTAGCTCGCCTCGCTCGATTTGCTTGCGGGGGATTATCTCTAAATCAAGGACTTTTCGAGCCGTTTCTTTGCGCCCGTGAGTTTCTATTAGCCCAATAACGACATCAATTCCCTCTTGTTTGAGCATTTTGCCTTCTTCTAGCATCCGGTAGGTTTTGCCTACCCCCGGAGCCATACCAATAAATATTTTATGCTTACCTCGACGTGCCGAACCAATAAAAGAGTTTGTAGTTGACATTGATTAAAAACTATTTCCTTTACTATTATTAGATATTGTGCTTGCGGACGTAGCAGGATAATAGCTGTTTAAAATTGAGTCGATTTTATTAAGTTCATTCCAGAATCGGCAAACCTTTCAAAGGCTGAATTTGCCTGTGGGGTATAGTCTACAACGCCGGGGACTACTACGGGGGTTGTACAATCTTCTAAGATATAGATTTTTTTTGCCAAACTTGAATCGATTTGTTGAATTTCTGTAAGCAAGTCGTCAATTGTCCAAGCTACACAATGACTTTTTGCTTGTCCGGCAATAATAACTTTATCAAAATCTAGCAATTGCTGGATTAAGCGGGTGTTTTTTTGGGCTAACTGTTTTCCCCCAAAGCTTTCTAACACTTCTGGGCGCAAAACTGAGTAGTTTTCAGTTAAAGGGTTATTTCCTTTGATTTCAAATTGAGTTTGGCTGTCACGGGCAATACAATGAAAAAATACTGCTTCTTCTACGGCGGAAACTAAAGCATGACCAATCCCACCAAGCATAGAATGATAAAACCATACTGTTAATGGATATTTACCATTTTGGCTTAGTTGATTGACGTAATGCAGGGCGTGGTTTTGCAGAACTTCGCACGTCAAGTTTAAACTATAAGCAACGGCGGGGTTAACTTTCCACTTGCCTTGTTCGATATCTTTTGGGGTAATGTTGGTAGCGGCGGGAGTTGGGTGGATTCCTTCGTCATTTATCCAAAAGATCGGGTGAAAAATTTGCATTGCTGTGTGAGTATCTAAGGTAGGTGCGATCGCGCTTATTGACCCTAAGTTGCGATAAATAAACTCACACAACCGCTTATTATCTTCTACTGCACCATTTCCCGATTGTCCGCCTACAAATAGCTCAAAACCAGGAATACAAAACGTATTTTGTACGTCAATCAATAACAGACAAGTCCGTTTTTTATCTTCAAAAGCTGGCTTAATCTGGTGTATTTTTGCCCAATCTCTAGCTTGCTGCGCCCTTTCTTGATAGGGTACGCGCCAAACTTTGCCTACTTTTTGCGCCTCAAAGTGTGGGGGAATAGGTAACTGGGTTGTTGTCTGCATAGGTAAGCAAGCTCGACGTAACACTTACTTTTATTTTATATATTTTAAGCAATGGCTCGTAAAGGAGATCCCCCCTTGAAAAGGGAGGAAAATATTTAGGGGACACCTTTTTTGGGCAAGTGTGTAATTGTTAGATACTAATCGAAAGGTTTTTAACTCATTCTCTGAAGAATTAGCCAGTTATGACACTGATTAGTAATTTGAGTATAAAAAAGCTAATAGCTAATATTCCTATGCTGAATATAAATAAACCAGCTATAAGTATAAAAATAAACCAGGTATTTTTCTTTTCTAATGGTTGAGAAATATTGAGATGAGCTTCGACTAATTCAAAGTTTTTGGTGTTAGCTTTCCAGGCAACATCGAACAAATCGCCAATTACTGGAATCGTACCAACGGCGCTTTCCAAAACAATGTTAGACACCATTTTAACTAAAGTTTCTTTAGGCACGCCTAAGCGCGCCGCTTCTACAACTAAGTAAGCCGAAAGAGCCGTCCCTAAAAAGTCTCCCGCACCAGGGATTAATCCTAGTATGGGATCTAAGCCGATGCGAACTTTTGTCCCAGGAATGCCCACAGCATTGTCAAGCAGGCGGCTAAACTTCCGCAAACGGTTGAGAGTAGCAAGTTTTGACGGAGCAAGCATAGAGGCAAATTGAGCAGGCTGAGACATAGACTTAAATTATTGCGTTTTAATGCCATCGAAACATAATTAAGTAGCGATCGCGCTGTACCTCTAGCTAGATTTAGAGCTTAGGTAATTTTGTCCGCATTGCTTCGCCTACAGTAACATTGAGTTGATCGCCCACTAACAGCACTACGGCGCTCATATACAGCCACAGCATCAAGACAATTACGGCTCCCACTGCACCATACACTTGATTGTAGTTGCCAAAATTGGACGCATACAGCCGAAATAACCCAGATACCAGCGCCCAAGAAATAGCGGCTAAGAAAGCTCCGGGCATAATTGGTGTACCAGTATCCCAAATACTGGGCCCATAGCGATAAACAAAGGCAAAAGCCGTAGAAACGATCGCCAAAGCTAAGGGCCAGCGCAGCAATTGCCAAACCACTAACAAAGCAACAAAACCACTCTCCCGGACAAAAAAGTTCAGCAACCAGTCGCTAATGAAAATCAAAAAAGAAGCTAATACCAGTAACCCAATTGTGCCAATAGTCAAGCCAATAGAGATAAGTTTAGCTTTCCAAAAAGGACGAACTTGTTTAGAGGGTATTTGATGAATTTGGTCTAAGGCATTCATAGCCGCACTTAATGCCCCACTAGCTGCCCAAATTGCCACAATAAAACTGAGAGAAAATAAGCCCGTGTTTTTGGTTTGAGTAATTTGTTTAGCAAAGTCCCGAATCAATACCAACGCTTCATCAGGAGCAACTTTACTAATTTCCACTGCTAAACCAGTAAAAAATGATTGCAAAGATTCTTCAAATAAACCGATCGCTGTCAGTATAGCCAAAATAGCCGGAAACAAGGACAGCATAGCATTGTAAGCGATTTCTGAAGATAATCCTAACAGCCGTCGTTCGCCCACACGAGCAATAGTTTTTTTGATTGTAGCCCAACGCAGATATTGAAAAAACCTAACAAAACGAGTTGCGAACATAGAAAGAGTAGAAGGCGTACCAAAGAGAAATTAGATGTTTTTACCAGTAGAAATACTTTGCAATAACTGCTCGATTTGCTGAGATTTTCGCTCGTTGCGTTGAGACTTATACAAATCTTGGGCTTTTTCTAGAGATAATGTGGCAGATTCTACCTTTTCTAACTTCATTAAAGCCATTGCTAATCTTACTTGCGCCTCAGCATTTTTAGGAGCGCGAGAAATCAGCGTCGTAAATTGAGTCACTGCTTCTTCTAGTTTATTTTGCCCTGTTAACGATTCTCCCAGCAGCAAACGCGCAACATCGTTACTGGGATGCCTAGAAAGCACTTTGATAAAAACCGACTCTGCACTCTTATAGTCTTTTTCTTGGTACAACTTAACACCGCGATCGTAAAGGGATGACATAGTTATCCCTTCCCACACAAAAAAAGCTAGAGCAATTAAGCTTGCAGCAACGACAACCGCCGCAATTAGATGAGTTTGTCCAGAGGTTTCGACCATTTGTAGCTCTCCATTACTTATAAGGAAAATGCTGAAAACCCTGTGACTTTAGTCCAGGGATGAAAGCTAGTTGCAGACTTTAGTCTGGCTTTAATCTCTCTGCTGTTCAATATAGCGTTTAACCGTTTCAGTACAAATATTTCCTGCTGTAGATACAAAATAACTAGGTGTCCAAAGTGTAGGAAGTTTTTTTAAGTCAGGATATTCTGCTCTTAAGTGGTGGGATGCTCTACCTTTAATCTTCCGCATAATTGACGCTGGATCGTCTATTGGCTTGACGTTTAAAAACAAATGGACGTGGTCAGGCATAATCTCCATAGCAATAATTTTCCACCTATTCTCAACCACTAATTCACAAATAATTTGGTGCAATCTTTCGGCTATTGCACCGACTAAAACCTTTTTGCGACGCTTAGGAATAAATACAAAGTGGTAGTTTAATAATGACACTGCATTACTCTCGTGCCTATATTCGTCAGGCTCAAACTTAGCCATAAATTTACAATTATCTCTTGTCCTTTGTTTAAGACCATTGTATATTAGTAATAAGCAATAAACAACAAGGAGGTGATAAAGCAGTGTTGGTATTAGAGTATAAAGTTGTTGGTTCAGTGCATCAGTATAAAGCTATTGATGAAGCGATTAGAACTACTCAGTTTATCAGAAACAAAGCTATTAGATATTGGATGGATGCACCGAGAGATGCAAAAATTAATAAGATAGCTTTAAACAACTACTCTACATCACTGCGGAAAGAGTTGAAGTTTGTGGAAGAATTAAACTCAATGGCTTGTCAGTCTGCAACTGAAAGGGCTTGGAGTGCAATTGACAGATTTTATAGTAGTTGTAAGTCCAAGAAACCAGGACGCAAAGGGTTTCCAAGATTCAAGCGCGACAGCCGATCTGTTGAGTACAAGACTTCTGGTTGGTCATTGCACCCTACAAAAAGGCGCATTACCTTTACTGATAAAAAGAGTATCGGTGAAGTTAAGTTGCTAGGTAAGTGGGATATCCAAGAGTATCCTATTAACGCTATAAAACGAGTGCGGCTAGTTTAAAAAGCCGATGGTTACTATTACCAACTTACTATTAGTGCGGATACAAAAACCGAACCAAGAATAGCAAATTGTGAGCTAGGCTTAGATGTTGGGTTGGAATTTTTCTATTCTGACTCTAATGGGCATCATGAACTTAATCCTAGATTTTTAAAGAAGTCTGAAAAAGCTATTAAAAACGCTCAAAGACAAATCTACAAAAAGGAGAAGGGTAAAAACCAACGAAGAATAGCTAGGGCAAAATATGCCAAAAAACATTTAAGAGTAAGTAGGCAAAGGGATGAACACGCTAAGAGAATAGCGCGTAACTTGTGCAAGGCTAACGCCTTAGTCGCCTATGAAAACTTAAATGTTAAAGGCATGGTAAAAAACCATTGTTTAGCAAAAGCTATTAATGATGTATCTTGGTCTAATTTTCGTCAATGGTTAGAATATTTTGCGCTTAAGTTTGATTCAAAAGCTATCGCAGTTGCCCCACATTACACAAGTCAAAAGTGTTCTGATTGCAGCGCGATAGTTAAAAAGTCTTTGTCAACTCGTACTCACAAATGTAGTTGTGGATGCGTATTGCAAAGAGACACAAACGCGGCGATAAACCTTCTGAATCTTGCAAGAGCTACCGTCGGGCAGACGGGAAGTAACGCTACAGGAGTTGGAATCTCTACGCTACTTGGTGCAAGCCTGGTAGGGCAAGTTTTGACTGTGAATTAAGAATCTCCTCGGCTTTAGCCAGGAGAGTGTGTGCGATTCGTTCATCCTAAATGAGTAGAAATACTCAGGGACGGAAGGGAGGATCCGGCAGACTTCTTAAAACGGAGAATGTCAATCCTTACAACTTGATAATCGTGAAGGTGCAAGTCCTTCTCCCCAGGTGCAGGGGTAACAGCATCACCCCTACGGTAGCGACTAATCCTCAATCCGTAAAGCGGGGTGAAAAGGCGGTAAAGCTAGAAGCCTAATCCGGTTTCCGTCGAGCATGAATCTATGGATAGCGAAAGCAAAGATGTGGTTGAACTGTCGTCACCGGGTAAATAGCCAAATAAGGCTGATAGGCTATAGCCAAAAGGCAAAGGATAGGGGGCTGGCGTTTACACTAGCGACCAGTAAGCACCCCCACTAAACCCGGCAGAGAGCATCATCCTAAAGGTTCAATCAACGATTATCAGGAACGAAGTAACCCCTTATAAGCTCTCTTTAGAGAAATCTTCGAGTAGGTGTTAACCAGAAGCGATAAGTGGGAAAGATTGCCTAAGAAGCCAAAGCCCTCGGTAATGCGAGGGATATGCAGACGTAGGCACGGTGTCTTGGAATGAGTAGGTACAAGTAGCAGTTAATATGTCTAAAGCACGGTTAAACCCGATGATGGAATGGAAAGACATCCCCTGGCGCAAGCTAGAGCGGCGTGTCTTTAAGCTGCAAAAGCGCATATTCAAAGCCTCAGAACGTGGCGATATTAAAGCTTGCAGGAGACTTCAAAAAACTCTAATGAGGTCTAGGTCTTCAAAATGCTTGGCTGTCCGACGAGTGACACAGGATAATCAGGGAAAGAAAACTGCTGGGGTGGATGGTATAGCGCTACGCAAGCACGTTAGGACAGTGTTTGAATGCGGCATCGACACAGCTACGAAAGTTATCAAATTCATCCCATCGTTGCCTCATCCAATTCTTGAGCATAAACCACCAATGCTCGAT
>JAABUN010003043.1_pt1 | contig 27277 bp, 24 predicted proteins | sample 5559311 | NCBI WGS metagenome assembly JAABUN01 (sample SAMN10711877, study PRJNA513370) | rock metagenome | isolation source: Antarctica rocks | place: Antarctica: Victoria Land, Siegfried Peak sud
TTCACGGTTCAGGTCAGCGGGCGAGACGCCCGCGCTCCGACTTTTTAATCTGTCTCTGAGGGAAAAAAGCGAGGCGTTCGCCTACCAATAATTCCCCTGGTTTTGCGCGATATAAAGCAGCATCAAAAGCACCTCGTTCGCGGGCGCGGCGCCTTTTGGCCCGCTCTGAATCTGGCTAAAAATCAGGCGTCCCTGCCCGTCCAAGACGAAAACCGCCGGTTCGCCGTGCGGCTGCGGCCCGGCGTCGGTTTCATCGGATTCGTAGACGCCATATTGACGGGAAACGGCGAAATCAGCGTCGCTGAGAAGCGGGAATTCCAACCCTAACTGCGCGCGCAATCTGGAAAGTTCGGAGGGCGCATCGACGCTGATGGCGACCAGTGCGGCGCCAAGACCTTGAATCCGCCCGTAAATATCGCCGTATGCCAGCAAATCGCGGCGCGCCGTCGCGCAAAACGCGCCGCGAAAGAAGAACAAAACCAGCGGTTTGACGCCGCGAATTTCACCCATTGTGCGGATTTGGCTCTCATCGTCAGGCAAAGCGAAGTCGGGTGGGAAAGCGAGGTTGCGAAGCATGAAATTTCCGGGAAGTTGCGAGGAGGTTAAAGGCGACGACGATTTTCGTCGAAATCAAGAAAATTGCGTGGTGATAATACCTGTGCCCTGCTCGTTTTGATAAAAGAAGAGGCTATGTCACTTCGCATCGCCCACATCGGGCTGGGGCCAATCGGGTGCGCCGTCATCAATCAAGTCGCGGCGCGCGGCGGACTGCAAAGCGTGGGCGCCATCGACCTCGACCCGGCAAAAATCGGCAAAACGCTGGCCGAAATCAACGGCATCGACGCATCGAATTTGACTGATGTGCGGGTGCGGCCCGATATGGACGCCGCGCTGCGCGAACTCAGGCCCGATGTCGCCGTGCTTTGCACCGGTTCGTCGCTTTCCGGCGTTTGGGCGCAAATCGAGACGATTCTTCGCGCCGGTGTGCCGCTTGTCTCCACGACGGAAGAACTCGCCTTTCCCAGCGGCCCCAACGCGCATTTCGCTGCCAAACTGGACGATTTAGCCAGAGAATGCGGCGTTGGCATCGTCGGAACCGGCGTCAATCCGGGGTTCGTGATGGACACGCTGCCGATTCTGCTGTCGGGCGCGTGCGAGCGGGTCGATAAAATCCGCGTCGAACGCGTGCAGGACGCGAGCGCGCGGCGTTTGCCGTTTCAACAGAAAATCGGCGCGGGACTCAGCGTCGAAGAGTGGCAAACCAAGGCCGACGCGGGCACGGTGCGCCATGTCGGACTGCGCGAAAGCATTTCGATGATTGCGAGCGCGCTCGGCTGGGAATTGGAGCGCATTTCCGATGAAATTTCGCCGCAAATCGCCGAAAAAGACGTTTCCAGCCCGCATCTACGCGTCGCGGCGGGTCAGGTCTGCGGCATGAGGCAGGACGGCATCGGTTACAAAGATGGCGCGGCGGTGATCGAACTGCACATGGAAGCCTATTTGGGCGCGCCGCAGTCCTATGAAATGACGCGAATTGAGGGCAGTCCAAATTTGGAAATGCGAATCGATGGCGGTTTGCCGGGCGACATCGCAACGGCGGCGGTTGTCGTCAATACCTTGCCCAAAATCGTCGGCGCGCCGCCGGGTTTTCACACCATGCTCTCGCTGCCGTTGCCGTCCTTTCATCGGGGAGGAAAAGACGCATGAAAGTCTTCATTTCGGTCGATATGGAAGGCATCAGCGGGGTTGTTCACTCCTCGCAAGCGGCTCCGGGGCGCCGCGATTACGAATGGGCGCGCACCATGATGGCGGGCGACGCCAACGCCGCCATCGCAGGCGCTCTGGAAGGCGGCGCGAGCGAAATCGTGGTCGCCGACGCGCACGATGGAATGCGAAATCTGCGTTTGAATGAACTCCATCCCGCCGCGTCGCTGGTTTCGGGAAGCGGGCGCCCGCTGTCGATGATTCACGGCATCGGTGCCGATTTCGACGCGCTTTTCATGGTCGGTTTTCACGCGATGTGCGGCACGCGCGACGGCATCATGAACCACGCTTATATCTCGCAGGGTTTGCAGCGCATCAAACTCAACGGGCGCGAAGTCGGCGAAATCGGCATTTTCGGGGGCATCGCGGGCGGTTTCGGCGTTCCGGTCGCGCTCGTCACCGGCGATGACGCCTGTTGCCGCGAAGCGATGGACTGGCTGCCAGAAGTGCGAACCGCGAGCGTAAAAAGTGGCATCAACCGCTTCGCCGCGCAGTGTCTGAGCCAGCAAAAAGCGCATGAACTGATTCGCCAAAGCGCCAAAGCCGCGCTTCAACCCGATATTCTCAGCCAGGTCAAGCCGCTTTTGCCGCCGCCCAACACCCGTTTTGAGATCGAATTCACCGGCAGCCAGTGCGCTGACAGCGCGGCGCGCGTGCCGGGAGTTTCCCGCGTCGATGATCGCACGGTTGCCATCAAAAACGGCAATTATCTGTGGGCGTTCGCATCATTGCGACTGGCTTTGGAACTCGCTTCAGGCGCGTTCGACACCGATTATTAGCGCGCTGAGTGACCGGTTCCCTCTCCGCTTGCGGGGAGGGTTAGGGAGGGGTTTACGAGCGAAGCGAGCCGTCTTCTTTTCAAACTGCAAGATTCTCTATAGCAAGACCCCTCCCTAACCCTCCCCGCAAGCGGAGAGGGAGCCGGTCAGCATTTCGCCTTCTGCATCTTTTAATTTTTCATGAAAACCCTTTTCACCCTGTGCGCCGCGCTTCAACTCGCGGCCCTCGCCCACGCTCAAACCGCGCCGCTTCCCGTTCCCCCTGCCGCGCCGATTCCCACCAACGAACCGCCCGTCGATACTCCTGGCGCGATCTGGGTTCCCGCCGCGCCGGGCAACTTCGACCCGCAAAATCGGCCCAACGACGAAAAAATCGACATGGTGATCGTCCACGACATCGAAGGCCCAGCTTCGGCGGCCATCAGCATCTTTCAAGACCCAAAAAGACAAGTCAGTTCCCATTACATTGTCGGCGGCGACGGAAAAATCTATCAAATGGTGCGCGAACACAACGTCGGCTATCATGCCGGGAATCGCAGCATCAATCACCGCTCGGTCGGCATCGAAACCGAGGGTTACGCTTATCGACCCGGCTGGTTTAGCCCGACGATTTACGAGGCCGAAGCGCGCTTGGTGCGCGACATCACCACGCGCTACGCGATTCCGCGCGACCGCACCCACATCATCGGCCATTTCGAGGTGCCCAACCCCAAAGACCCCACCAAATTCGGCGGCTCCAACGGTCACACCGATCCCGGCCCCTATTGGAATTGGGCGGCGTTCATGACGCTGGTGCGAAACGATTCGCGTCTGGTCGAAGCGCAAATTCCCACCACGATTCGCGTTGGCGAGATTTTGCCCGCCAGCGTAACGCTGCAAAATAGCGGTGACGACATCTGGCCCACCAACACCGCGAATAATCCCAAAACCGCACTCCAAGCCAGCGGCCCCATCGTGGTCTTGGGGACGGAAGGCAATCGCATCAGCCCGCTTTATAACCTCCAAGGCTGGATCGGCCCGGCGGTCGCAGCGGGCGCCTCCTCCGACACGCTTCCCGGCACTCCGGCGCGTTTCGAGTTCACGCTGCGCGGCCCGCGCGAATTGGGCGATTGGAACGACACGCTGCGCCTCACCACGATGCCAACGGCGGCTCAGGGCGCGCTTCCAATCTCGTTTGGTGAGAAAATCACGGTCGCCACGCGCGTCGTGCCGTGGGTGATTGACGTTTCCGCTCCCGACGCGCCAAAAACCGACGCTGTGCCCAATTCTGCTGTGGCGAACTGGAGCGCGACACTTCCCATAAGCGGAATTTACGCGGTTTATGCCGCGCCGCCCCAGCCCGCAAAAACGCGCAAAGAGAAGCCGTTCAGTTACCAATTTGCAACTGCCGACGGCCTAAGAACCGTCCAAGCGCGCCCCGAAGATGGCGGCAAAGGCGCGCTTTTCGCCGGCTATTTCAACTTCGCCGCGCCTTCGCAAGCCGCGCCTTCGCAAGCCGCGCCTACTGCATCGGTCACATTGCAAAGCGCGCCGTCTGGCGTGGATGCCTCGAACGCGGGCAGTTTGCGCTTCATCGGGCCGTTTCCCGCCTTTTCCAACACCGCGCCCGACCTTTCGCAGATTCCCGGCGCGCTGGGCCTTCTCAGTCGCTAAAACTCCTCTGCGTCGCACTATGAAACCGTTTTTCACCCTGCTATTGCTTTTTGGCGCTTTGGCTTTGCCCGCTTGCGCCGCGCCGCCAACTCCCATGATTTCATCGCCCCATCTCTTCCTCGGTTTGCACGATTTCACCCATTGGACGCGCTCGCCCGGCGCCAAAACCGGCGAAATCACGCTCTTATCGCCAGTTTTGGAGGCGCCTTCGGGTTGGAACGAACTTATCGTTTCGTGGAACGCGACTTTGCCCGCGACGGCTTATTTGCGGATGGAAGCGAGTGGGATTTACGGCGCTGACGCTCAAAACACGGCGCACCAAACCCGGTTTTACGATCTGGGACATTGGGTAACCGACCCGAAAATCCATCCGCGCGAAAGCGTCAACGACCAAAATGACGCCGATGGCGAAGTGCAAACCGACACGCTGATTTTGAAGCGGCGCGGCGCTAAAATCCAACTTCGCTTGACAATGGGCGACGACGCCGGCAAAACCGAAACTTTGGCTTCCGAACTGCGTTTTATCGGGCTTTCGTTTCTCGATAACACCCAAAAAATCGCGCCGCGCGAGTCGAATCGCGCGGCATGGGGCAAGGTTGTCGCGGTTCCGGAACGTTTTCAGGGCGATTACAAAGATTTAGGCGGCGCGGTGTGGTGCAGTCCGACCTCGGTTTCAATGATTTTGGAACATTGGTCGCAAATCGCGGCGCGCCCCGAAATGAATTTGACGGTTCCGCAAGTCGCGGCGGCGGTTCACGACCCGAAATGGAGCGGAACCGGCAACTGGATTTTCAACGCTGCGTTCGCGGGCGGTTTCCCCGGTTTTCGCGCTTATGTGACGCGTTTAAGCGACCTGCGCGACCTCGAAACCTGGATCGCGGCGGGCATTCCGGTGGCGCTTTCGGTCAACTACGGCTTGCTCAAAGGGCCGGGACAAAAGGGCGGCGGTCACCTGGTGGTTTGCAACGGTTTCACGCCGACAGGCGATGTCGTCATCGCCGATCCGGGCCAGCACACCGAAGCGGGCCAGAAATACCGGGTTTTTTCGCGCGAAAACGTCGTGGCGGGCTGGGGCGATTCGCACAACACGGTGTATTTGATTTATCCCGAATCGTTGCCAGTTCCCGCCAAATCGCCGAATTGGGACAGCGGCGTGAAGTGAGAAGTTGGGTAACGCCAGCAAACCCAAAAATAAACAACCGCCGTCACTTCGATTGAGCGACGGCGGTTGTTGTTTAAACCAGTGAGACAACGCTGGTTATTTGAGCCACTTGGGGTCGAACTTCCAGAACTGGATGAGCGAGCCACGTTTAAAGGAGAACATCTTGAGATCAGGCGAAAACATAATGCGCCCTGGCTTCTTAATGCTGGGCCAATTCACCAGCAACTTGTCTTTCTGCCAGTTGCGAAGTTGCAGACCCTTTGGCGTCAGGAACAGGGCGCAGTTGGGATGTTCCGGCACCGCCGCCAGGCACTTGCGCGTTGGTGTGATGGCATTCCAATGCCGCGCGGTTTTGGTTTGGATGTTGAATACAGTGTCAGACGAGATGAAGCGGGTTGGCGAGATGAAGAAAAGTGGATCGCCAATTGGACGTTGTTTGGAAGGTTCGATGTGCCAGAGGATTTTGCCGGTTTTCGGACTGATGATGTCGATGAAGCCTTGCCGTTCTAATTGGTCTACGTATGGGCCATAGTCGCTCTCTCCATGTGAATCGAAAGGTTCGGCATAGAACAACCCCAGTAAATAATTTCGGTTGGGCGACGTTATGAGCTTGTCGCATTCGCGCGCTGGGTGGTAGTATAGTTTTTTTTCAACTGCGCCAGAAATGGTGTCAATCCATTGAAATTGGTCGGCAGCGTAAGTTGACTCATTTTTACTAATAGGAACCTCCTTCAGCGATTTGATTATAACTTGATTTCCATTATTATCCGAAGAAAGAAAGCCAACCACGTCTTCGTTGGTTGGAACTTTTTTAGCTATCAAAATTTTTAGACTTGAACTTGACAGAGTTGTAGTTCTATATGCCTTCACCTCTTTGAAAGCCCTATTCATGCGGACATTAGTTGTAGTTAGAGTTTTGCCATTAGAGGATAAACATAGATCTGAGTCGAGCCACATAGACAAGGGAATTTCATTTACTGTTTTCCTATTGACTATATTCCAGCGAAGAATGTGACCTGAATCATTGGAACCAGAGCGCCACCGAGTAAGAATAATCGTCTGGTTATCAACAAAACCTAAGAATGCAACTTGTTGCCCTTTGAAATTTCGATTAGGGTCAAGTTCGGCTATCTCTTTTACTTGTGACAGCCTTGCAAATTCCGAATGACGGTGAAAAAGAGGGTCTGCCGATGAATTACTGCAAGACACGACAAGGACAAGAGACACTGTGGTGAGGAAAATCACGATTTGTGGTAACTTCAACGTTAGCATATAAAATGATATTTTCAACATCATGGAGAAATGTTATCCGGTTGAGCGCCTTTAACAATTAGCTTATTGTAAAACCCTTCTCTAACTAATTGAGTTTGGGATTTCCCACCATCGCTTCTTTTTGTAACAATGGCGAATGGGCCGGTGAGTGGTTCTTGAGGATAGCCTCTGCCTCCGGTTCCTCCAGCGAGAAATGACCCAATCTGACCACCAATTTTTCCATTCGGAAGCTTGACTCCAAGAGCGTTTTTAAGGAACGGCGTATCAGGGGCGATGCAGTGCATCTCGTTCTCCGAAGTAGAAGGCGCCTCTCCAGCCCAGCGATGCCAAGCGACGAAGCCATTGTCGCGCATCGCCTTAACGTAAGGCCCGAACTCGGCACGGCGACCATAAACTTTTGGATTAGTTTTTGCCTGAAGAAAGATTGGCACACCTGTTAACACGATGTCAAAAGCCCCACAAAAACGCTGATAATCGGAGGTTTTAGGCACTAACACTTTCACATCAGCTTTGTGATAACCGAAGCTCTCCGGATCATCACCAACAATCTGCGAAAACCACCAGTCTCCATGTTGAAAAAATCCCCTTTCGCCACCAGGCCCAATCCAATTTTGGAGGCGCCAACCCGTTTTTGACTCGACACCAGGCAAAATATTTTTTACCTTCTGGAGCGTTGCCGGAATCAATTCCTCATCTTCCGCTCCACTTGGGGCGGGATATGCCTCTTTGTGATCGGAAGTGGGCCGACCATCGATATCATTGTAGGGGCTGTCATGGACAAATCTATAAAATCCAGTTGGCTTTCCATCGTAGGATCCCGTGCGCTTACGACGCGACCCTAAAGGTTGAGTGGCCATTACAGATTTAGATTCCGATGAAGTATCTTTACTTGAATTAGAGGGCTGGTCAGGCGATAAAACACTGGCATCCTCAATTGCATAGATGATCTGTCCAAAACTATAGCCAAGTGTGTAAGTAGCTGTCGCCATTCCACTTAGTGAAGTGGTGCTAATAGCGCCCGACATATGCCCATAAGTTTGGTATTTAGCATCGCTTGATTTTACCTCGACCTTGGATTCATTGAAAATCTTTTTGAAGCCCCAACTGATATGGTGACCGAAAACAGGAACAGAGTTGAAAGTAAGCACGGCACGAAGGGGCACATCATGATTTTTGTCAAACTTATAGTAATTGTCCCAAGTGTCTCCATTCCACGGCACATAGTTGCCACTTGGGTTTTTGATCTGCCACTGTATCTTTGGGCCTAATACATTCAGAGAAACTTTTTCGGTTTTATTTTGCGTTCTCGAAGTGCATTTGACGCTCACAACAACAGGTTTATCAAAAAGTTGTTGACCCTTTTCATCCGCATCGCGGGAAAGTTCATCTCCTGAAATGATGGTGGCTTCTGCAACACCCAAGTAATTTGTTTTCACCGACACATCTTGCGCGGGGTCAGGCCCAGGCATATCGCAATGGAACGTCACTGTGCGTCCCGACAAATTTCCTTCACTTATGACTACAGCCCTCAAGGTCACGACGTGGGGGTCTGTCGAACCGACCTTGCGATCTCGCTTTACCCAAGGGTTGGGATTGTGCGCGTCCACTCTCTCCTTGGATAAGTAGAAGTAGCCGCCCGCACCATTGTTGTAGCTTTGATCCCAACCGCCTGTGCAAATGTCATGGCGTTCTACTCCGACTGTCAAGCTGAATGGCGCTGGCGTCGCGGTTGGTTCGGGTGTAGGAGGTGGGGGCGGTGGTGGAGGTGGCGGTGCTGGCGTTGCTGTTGGGCATGGCATTGGAACCCATTTGTCTTCGAAGGAGTTGGGGCCTTCTGTCCAATAGCCGCACTCGCTGGTTGCGCGTCTCGCAGGTAAGGGATCAGGTGTGAATACCTTCGGGGGTTGGGCGAAAGACGAGATAAATAGCCCCACGCATAGTGGGCAAATCAGCAAAAGAGCCAAACGAGCGGACGAAAACAAACGCATAGAAATGTAAACCTCGCGGCTATCATAACCAAATCTAATCGGTGCGTAAGATTAAATTTTCAAGAAAAAAGCCGCGCGAGTTTCACTTTCCATTCCCATTTTTATCCCAACGGCAACGCCACCACCAACCCGTTCTGCGACGCGATATAAACCCGTTCCGTATCCGTCGCGGGCGAAGCGAGCAGATGTCCCGGCGCGAGTTGATATTGCCACAGCATTTTTCCATCATCGGCGCGAATCGCTGAGAAAACGCCGTTGACATCGCCGACACAAAGCGCGCCGCCTTGCGACGAATTGCCCCACGCGCACGACGAGTCGTAAATCACGCTACCGGTCGGCGTTTGCCAGTTCGGGGCGCCGTTTTTGGCATCGTAACTGTGAACCACGCCGGTATCGGTTAGAGAAGCGTTGTAGATTTTGCCGTCGCGCAAAAGCGGGCCGGAATAGCCCAGCGCTGGGCCGAGAACTTCCCATTGCAGCGTGCCGGTCGCGGCGTCCATCGCGTGCAAATAGCCATCGTTCGAGGTCACGAAAACCTGGCCGTTTCCCGTCGTTGGCGAGCCGATGGCGGGCGAATAATAGAACGATTTGCCGAATTTCTGCTTCCAGATTTCGCGTCCCGTGGCCACATCGAGAGCGCGGAAAAAGTTGTCCCAGCCGCCGACGAAAAAGCGCTCGCCATCCGTTGCGGCCTGACTCTGGAACATCCCTTCGCCCTTGGCTTTCCACAAAATCTTTCCGGTTTGCGCGTCCAAACCGTAAATTTGTGTATCGACCGACGCGATACAGACCACGCCGCGCGAGAGCGCCGCGCCGCCAAAAACCGCGCCGCCGGTCTCGGTTTTCCAGCGCAATTTGCCGGTTTTGGCATCGAGCGCATAAACGAAATGATCCGCCGAGCCGAAGTAGACCGCGCCGTTTTCGACGCGCGGAGTCGAGAAAATCGAGCCTTTGGTGGCGAATTTCCAGCGCGTGAGGCCAGTGCGCGCATCGAGACAAAACAGGTCGCCGCCCATCGTGGAAACGTAAAGCGCGCCGTCTGCAACCACCAATTTCGATTGCACCGCGCCGCCAACGCTTGCCACCCAAACCGGCGCGGGCGCGTTCGCCAAACGCAGCGAAAGCGGCACGAAGCGCGTGTAGGCGCGGCCATCGGGCAGGGTCGCGCGCACTTCGACGCGGTGTTCGCCCGCAATCGAAGGCACTGCCGCAGTTGCGCTCCAACCCTGGTCGCGCGCTTCAAGCGGCGCATATTTTCCGGCGGCAATTCGAAACGAAAGCGCGGCGTCGGGCGGCAAATCGCCGCGCGCGGCTTCGATTTCGACGCTTTTGCCGCGCAGTTGCGCCGTCGCGCTCCAGACCGGCGCAGTGGTTGGGGCGAGCGCAATCGAGACGATTTCTTGGGTTGGCGTCGGTTTTTGCAGCGTGCGACGCATCACGCGCAGCCGATCCCGGCTGATTTCGATGAGATGATAGGAACCTTGATAAAGCCCTTTGGCCATGATCGCGGGCGCGCCGCCAATGCTCCACTGGATATCCGAGTGCCCATGCCCTTGCAGCCACAATTTCACGTTGTAAGGCGCGGTGATCGGCAAAAGCTCGCTTTCGTTGTCGATTTGCACCGCCTCGCGGCCCATCCAGTGATGAAATCCGATGATGATCGGGCGCTCCAACCCGACTTTTTGCAAATCCTCGCGCAGCCAATCGAGCATTTTTCGGTCGAAATGGCCCCAGTGCTGGAGCAAAACGGTGGAATCGAGAATCACGAAATGCACGTTTTCGACATCCCACGACCGGTAAAGCGGGCCTTTGACGCCGCGTTCGAAACCCTCTTTGCCCAGAGGATTCCACCTGACATCGTGGTTGCCGGGCGCTTCATAATGCGCAATCGTCAGGCTTTGCAGCGCTTTTTGATGAAACTGGTATTCGAGCGGCGTGCCGACTTCGCAGATATCGCCGGTGTTGAAAACGAACCTGGGTTGTGGCGAAAGCGCGCTAATTTCGGCATAAAGCGCGGCATCGTTGGCGGCGTTGGAGCCGGGTTTGTCGCTGGCGCCGACATGGGTGTCGGTGACGTGAACGAACGAGAAATCGGCGCGCGCGCGGTTTGGCATGGCGAGCAAGGCTAACAAAACCAGTGGGCCGCCCGATCTTGAGAGTGCGGCGCCTGAGGCTGCAAAAAGTTTTGCTGTCGGTAAAAGGCTGGAGATAAAGCGCATGAATTGGTAAAACCGCCGAAAAAGAAGCTTAAGAAGAGCGAAAAAGCGCGACTTGAGACAAGTGTCGCGCTTTTCCGTCTGACTTCGCTGAATTTTATTGACTACCTGATTCTGGTGCGTGTTTTGGCGGATTTGCGCGCTTCGCAATCAAGTCTTCAGTGCAATGTGGCTCAAGGCGTGACGGCTGACGGGTAGAGTTTGAGCAGTTCGTCATAGTCCAATTGTGTGGCGGCGTGGTATCTGATCGCCGCTGGCGCAGCGGCGAGGGCAGAACCATCTGGATAGGCCACTTCAGCTTTCAACCACTTGGCATGACCATCGGCAAAGAGATAGTTGGAGCCGCCGTTGTGCGCGACGCGACGCTCCCAATGCTGCACATAAGGCGCTCCAGTCGTTGCAAACGTCGTGTTGTAAAATCTCCAGCGAAAGTTCAAAGGAGTGTCGAGACGACCGTCGAAGCCACCATCGCCAGCAAAGATCGTTTCCGAAGGCGCCCGCAAATCCGCCAGTGCAAGACCACGATAATATCGGGTGTTGGGCGCGGCCGGAGTTCCAGACTTGTCCGTTGGATAACGTTTGTAGGCCATCGCCATGCTCATCCCGTAAGAGGCAGTGGCGGGGCGAATTCCTCCCACATTTTCCTTCCATCGGTCGATTGAGGGGCATCGCCAGACGCCGTCTTCTGCGTAAAGAACGCCACCCACGGTCTGCGAAGTCGCGTTGCCGCCTTTGATGTAAGGATGCACGCGGCTCTTCCACAATTTATCCACACTTTCTGGCTCCGCAGGAGAGACGGAGTAACCACTTTTCCAGGCGGGAAAACGCTCGTCGTAATCCTGAGAATATTGCATCAGGCCCAAACCGATTTGCTTCAGATTGGACAGGCACGCGGTTTGGCGCGCTCTTTCGCGCGCGGTGCCAAAGACGGGAAATAAAATCGCGGCAAGGATCGCTATGATGGCCACGACGACCAAAAGTTCGATGAGCGTGAAGCCGCGACGGGATGAAGTGTGAGGCGAGATTGACATGAGGTTTTTCCCTTTCCAAGCGGCGGTTACTGCGGCTTGGAGGTGACTTATTAAGATAAACACCTCCTCCTTAAATTCATAATAATAAATTATTAAGAAACTTTAATTAGAATCTCGAAAACCAGGCCAACAGGCGATTTTACATCTTGGAAACATTGCTGACCCCTTGGGTTATTAAGCCTGTTATAAAGTATAAAAAGACAAAATTCTCGCTCTTTTTTGGAAAACTTGACATAGCTTTTCAACAGGAAAACTCACCCGCAGCCGTTTTCTTATTGATGGCGCATTGTCGGCTGACAGAAACAGCCTTGGCGCGCTCAACACGTCGGCGAAATTTGAACGCGGCGTATTTTAACTTGTGGTGAAACTTATTGTGAAACGGTGTTTCACACCATCGACCGCCGCTTTTGGCGCGGCGCTTCAAACCCTGTCCCATTTTCCTTATGTCCCTCTCCGTTTCGCGCGTTTTCGCCGGAGTTTTGATGATTCTGGCCACTTGCCTGCCCTTCGCCGCTTCCAACATCGCGCTGATGGCCCAAACTCTGGCCGCGCCGCCGATTTTCTCGGACGCGCAGCGCGCGCGGCTCGTCGCGCTGTGGAACGCGCCGGGCCGCTACGAAATCGGGCCGCGCCCCGATGCCCAGAAAAGCGGTGCTTACGTCGTGCGGCTCACGCCGGATGCCTCGCGCTGGTTCAACGCCTTCAACCGAACGCTCAAGCCGGGAAAGCTTTCCCCGGCCAAAAATGCCGTCGAAGTCACCGACGCGACGCGGCCCTGGGAAACGTGGATTTTGGCCAAGCTCAAATATGACCGCGCCCTCGCCGCGCAACAGGCTGCTTTCGCCAACGCCCAACTTTTCGCCGCGCCGCTGCCGACCGCGCCGTTAACAGATGCCGTCCTCATCGCGCCCGCCGCGACCAAAGCGCTTCCGCCTCATCCCGGCCCGATTCCGCTCGATTTATTGGCCGCAGTTGGCAACGCGCCGCCTTTTGCGGCGGTGGCGATGCCGTTGCGTCACACGGTGCGCTTCGAAAGCGGCGAAATCATTTCCTACACCGATCACATCGCGCCCGGCAACCCGCGCAATCCCTATTTGCGCTTCTCCAACGGCGTGGCGTCGGGCGGCACCGCGCTTTCCCAAATCGCGCCCGACGAACTGGATCGAATTTTTGCCGCCAGTGGTCTGACACCGGCGGAAAGCCGCGTGATGCGCGCGATTTCGCTGCTCGAAGGCGGTTTCGACTCGATCAACACCTACGACACCGGTTTTTTGTCGGTCGGCTTCATCCAATTCGCCGCGCTCGAAGCGGGCAGCGGCTCGCTCGGCGAGGTGTTGAAAACCGAAAAATCGCGCGATCCGCTCAGTTATGCGCGCGATTTCACCGATTTGGGCGTCGATGTCACGCCCGACGGCCTTTTGGCAGTCGTTGATCCTTCATCAGGCGCCGAACTGGTGGGTAACGCAGCGGTGCTGGAAATCATCGACGACAAGCGCCTCACCGCCGTTTTTCATCTCGCTGGCCAGCGCAGCACCGCCTTTCGCGCCGCGCAGATTCAGGTCGCCAAAACCAATTACTATCCCGCCGACGACAATGTTTCGGTCGAAATCGGCGGCCAAACCCTCACCGCCAAGGTCGGCGATATCATTCATTCCGAAGCGGGCCTCGCCACGCTTTTCGACCGCAAAGTCAACACCGGCAACATCCGCGTTCTCAGCCAGGTTTTGCAAAACACGATGCTCAAAAATGGGCTGACCAAGCTGGAAGAAATCGCGCCATTCGAGCGTGAAATCGTCGCCGCTGTGCGCTGGCGCAGCGACTTTTTGAAAGACGCAACTTTGACTCAACCGCAATAATTAGCAAGATTCCAAATCTTATGATTAAACTTCAACCAACATCTAAAACAGCCTTTACTTTGATCGAATTGCTCGTGGTCATAGCCATCATATCGATCCTCGCCGCGATATTGTTTCCGGTGTTTGGCAGGGCACGCGAAAACGCGCGAACGACATCTTGTTCATCCAACTTAAAACAAATTGGTTTGGCGTTCATTCAATATACCCAGGACTACGATGAAACTTATCCCATCGCCGGAGGCACGCTTAAATTTAAAGACCCGGATTTGACGAAGGCGCGTAGTTGGATGGAACAGATTTTCCCTTACACCAAAAGTGAGCAAATTTATAAGTGTCCGTCCGATACTTTTTCTGACAGTGGCAAAGATTCCAAATACAGCTACTTTATGAGTGCCCGCGCGGCTTATCTCAGCGCGGGCAAAACAGCAGCAGCAACGCGAGAAGTCAGTATTCAATATCCCTCGCTTTTCGTGACCGGCGGCGATGCCGATTCCAGTATTTTCGATATTGAGGACGCCGACAAAGACGATTATTCTAACAACTTGATGGGGTCGGGTAAAAATGGCACCAAAGACTACGATTCGAGAAGGCATCTCGGCGGACAAAACATTTTGTTCGCCGATGGTCACGTCAAAAAGATGGTCAATTTCAATCCACAGGGTTTCACTTTTCGCTATGACTCCATTGCTGGTTGGCCAGAGTAAAATCATTTTTCGCAACACAAATCAATGACTTCTCTCTCCCGTCGCTTCAAACTCCATTTATTGCTCGTTGTTTGTGGAATGAGCCTCGCCATTCCAGCTTTGGCCCAACAAACTGGCCTCCATCCCGCTACGCCGCAAATGACTTCGATTCCCGATTTCGCCGCCGCGGTTTCGCGCCAAATCATGACTCGGTTCGAGGGCGAAAAACTTCGGGCCGACGAATTCGCTTTTACGCTGCTCGATTTGCAAAATCCGCAAGCGCCCGCCGTTGCCAATTACCGCGCCGATGAGCCGATTTACCCGGCGAGCGTGGTCAAGCTGTTTTATCTGGCGGCGGCGCAAAATCAGCTCGAAAATGGGCCGCTCGGCGACACGCCCGAACTGCGCCGCGCGTTGCGCGACATGATCGTCGATTCGAATAACGACGCCACCGCTCTGGTTCTCGATATGCTGACCGGAACGACCGGCGGGCCGGAGCTTGCGGCGCCGGAACTGCAAATCTGGTCGCAAAAACGCAACGCCGTTAACCGCTATTTTGCGAACTTGGGATTTAGCGGCATCAACGTCAACCAGAAGCCGTGGAACGAAGGCCCGTATGGGCGCGAACGCCAATTCGTCGGCGCCAATACCGAAAATCGCAACAAACTCACGACGCTGGGGACGGCGCGTTTGATGGCGCAAATCGCGCAAAAACAGTGGGTTTCGCCGGCGCGATCCGAGCAGATGCTGGAGCTTTTGAAGCGCGACCCGCTCGAAAAAGACGGCGGAGAATCGCAGGTCGTGGGCTTCATCGGCTCGGCGATCCGCGACATCGCGGGCGCCAAACAATGGTCGAAAGCCGGTTGGACAAGCACGACGCGCCATGACGCGGCGTTTGTCGAACTGCCGGTTTCGGCGCAGTTTCCGCGCGGCGCGCGCTTCGTTTTGGTGATTTTTACCTTGAATCACGCGGGGAATATGCAGATTTTGCCCGCGCTGGCGCGTTCGATTATCGATAAGCGTTTTGGCAGCGAATAAATTCGCCGCCAGGGTTATATAATGGAAAAGCGATGACTTTTCCACCCCCCAACGACGCGCGTCTGAGCGGCAATCCGCTGTTTCCCGGCTGGTATGCCGACCCGGAAATCCACTGTTTTCAAGGTCGTTATTACCTTTATCCGACCACTTCCGCGCCCTACGACCAGCAGACCTATTACGAGTGCTTTTCCTCCGATGATTTGACTAACTGGAAAAATGAAGGCGTGATTTTGCGTCTCGAAGATGTCGCGTGGTCTACTAATTTCGCGGCCTGGGCGCCCTCGTGCGCGCAGTCGCCGCGCGATGGCAAATTCTACTTCTACTTTTCGGCGGGAGACGGCGCGGGCCTTGGCGTGGCGGTCTCGGATTCGCCAACTGGCCCGTTTAAGGACGCGATTGGGCGTCCCATCGTGGGCCATTATCCGCACGGCGCGCAGCCCATCGACGCCCATTGTTTTGTCGATGACGATAGGCACGCCTACCTTTATTTCGGTGGCCATAACAAGTGCGTGATGGCGCCGCTCACGCCGACGATGCAGGCTTTTAACCGCGATTTCCGCGACATCACGCCTTCGCCCCATTACGTCGAAGGCCCGTTTATGATTAAGCGCAACGGGCTTTATTATCTGATGTGGAGCGAAGGCGGCTGGGCCGACAGCACTTATCTCGCCGCATATGGCGTGGCCGATAATCCCTATGGCCCGTTCGAATCCGCCGGCAAAATTTTGGAAAACAACCCCGAAATCGCGCTCGCGGCGGGCCATCACTCGGTTTTGCGCTTGCCAAATACCCAAGATGAATGGGTGATTTGCTACCATCGTCGCCCGCTGGCCGAAACGGATGGCAATCACCGCGTGGTTTGCCTGGATAAGCTGGAATTTCGCGCCGATGGCTCGATTGCGCCGGTGGTTTTGACGCATAGCGGGGTGAGCGCGCATCCGGCGCGTTGAGGGAGATTCCATGCCATTTCTCGCGCGCGCTCGGCGCCCAAAACGCTTCCAAAAAGCGCTATCACTGATCGCGCTCGGCGTTGTGGCGGCGCTAATTTTCACCATTTTGCGCGCGCGGCGGCTTTTGTCCAATACCCGCCAAATCGCCGCTCAAAGCGCGCGGTTTTCGCGCGATTATCAACTGGGAAGTGGCCCCAAAATCACTTATCTGGCGATGGGCGACAGCACGGCGGCGGGCTGGGGCGCGGGCGATGTGGCTTCGACTTATTCGCACCAAATCGCGGGCGCAATCGCGGCGTGGGGTTTTCGCGTTCATGTCGTCAATGTCGCGGTCGGCAGCGCGACTGCGGCGCAGGTGCGGCGCGAGCAAAGCGCGTTTTTAGCGAGTGTGCGGCCCGATTTGGTCACTCTCAGCGTCGGCGCCAACGACGCGACGCATGGCACAACGAGCGCTGATTTCGAGCGAGAAATGCGCTTGCTCCAGGCCGATTTACAAGCAAGCAGCGCGAAATCCGTTTTGGTGGCGAACGTGCCGGATATGTTTCTGTCGCCCGCATTGCCCTACCCGCTGGCGATCATCAGCGGCAAACGCGCCCGCAATTTGAACGCGATTCTGGAAACGATGCCGCGAGGCTCCAAGCTGCAAATTGTCGATTTATATCAGCGCGGAAAACTCGATTACCGGCGCGATCCGGGCCTTTATGCCGCCGATTTGTTTCATCCTTCGCCGCGCGGTTATGCGGTTTGGGCGCATCTTTTCGAGCAGAAACTGGATTTGTCCGATTTTGCTTCCAATCAATCGCCACCGCGCTAAAATCTCTTCCAATCGCGCCGCGCGGCTTTTATGAAACTCGATTACCGCAAAACCTTTCTGCTTGGCCTCGGATTTCTGGGCGTGAGCGCGATCTGGTCGATTTACAACGCGTTCGTGCCCGCCTTTCTCGACCGTAAATTCGGCTTGTCGCCGGTGTGGATCGCGTTTTTCATGACGCTCGACAACACCACCGCTTTGCTGATTCAGCCGCCGACCGGGGTGTGGTCGGACAAAATCCGCACACCGATTGGACGCCGGATGCCGTTTATCCTCGTCGGAGCGCCGCTCGCCGCGCTCGCCTTCGCTTTTTTGCCGCTCGCGCCGATTCTGCCGCTTTTCGTGATTTGCACCAGCACGCTTTTGATTGCGATGGCGCTATGGCGCACGCCGGTGATGGCGCTGATGGCCGATGTCACGCCGCCCGATTTGCGCTCGCAGGCGAGTGGCGTGATTTCGTTCATGGGCGGCGTGGGCGGCGTGATCGCCTATTTTGGCGGCGCGGCGGTCGGAGATCGCAACGTGGCCTACCCGTTTTGGCTGGGCAGCGTCGTGGTGCTGGTCGCGGCGATTTTGCTTTTCCTTTACGTCAAAGAACCGCGCGAATACGCGTCGGAAACAACGGAAATCAGCGAAGCGCAGCCGGGTTTTCTGGCCAGTTTGCGCGAACTTTTCACCGACAAAAACAAAAACGCGCTGTTTTTGCTCGGCGCGCTGGTCTGTTTGATGGTCGGCTACACCGCCATCGAAGGATTTTTCACGCTCTACGCGCAGCATCATCTCGGCTGGGACGCCGCGCAAAGTTCGCGTTTGCTGGGGCAGTTGTCGCTGGTTTTCGTGATTTTCGCGGTTCCATCGGGGAATCTGGGCACCAAATTCGGGCGCCGCCGCACCATTATGACGGGACTTTTGATGATGACGACGCTGATCGGCCTCATTTACGTTTTGCCGGTCGCGTCGCTCAAAACGCCGCTTTTCACCATCCCGGTTTTTGGCACCATCTCGATTGTCGGCGCGCTGTTGATGCTGGTGGGAATCGCGTGGGCGCTGGTGATTATTCATCCGCTACCAATGCTTTCCAACATGGTCGATAACTCCCGGCTCGGCACTTATACCGGGCTTTATTACGGTTTTACTTCGCTGGCCGCCATCATCGGCCCCAATCTCAACGGTTGGGTCGTGGAGTGGAGCGGGCGAAACTACAACACCGTGATGCTTTTCGCGCCTTTTTCGTTTGCGCTCGCCTGGGCGCTGATGTGGGGCGTGAAAGAAACCCAAGCCGAGGAGAATTCAGAAAATGACCTGTCGCTCCAATCGATATAAGATCGCTTTCGTGGCGGTTTTTTCCGCCCTAACCATGCCACTTTCCGCCGCGCCGCCAACCGCTTCGCCTGCCGCTATCGCCGCGGTTGACGCTTCCAACCTTTCGCGCGGCGACCTGTCCGCCGAGGCTTACGCCTTCAAACAGGAGGTTTATCGCCGCCACGTCGCGCGCGGCGTGGACAGTGGCCGAACGCGGATTTACGATCTGCCGCCCGATCAACTCGCGCCCATTCCCGGCACCGACATCCCGATGCGCCGCGACGCCGCGACGCATTTGGGCGAGCTTTTGACGGCGGCGCGCGCCGATTTAGCGCGCGATCTGGCGATGCAGCCCGCCAACGCAGAGGAGATAAAGCGGCAAAATCGCGCGCGGCGGGTGCAGGAACTGGCGGTGGGCAACGCTTATCGCTCGGTTTCACGACAATTCGGCATCTGGAACCGCAATTTCGCGGGTTATTATGCGGAGACTCAGGCCAAACGCGAAGGTTTGCCCGGCGGCGAGCATGGCGCGGCGGCGGCGGAGTTTTTGCGCGAATATATCGGCGTTCGCGTCGCGGCGCCGGGGTTTTCCAACCATCAAGCCGGCATCGCCGTCGATTTCGCGCTGCGTTTGCTGCCGGAAAAAACTTTGCCCGGCGAAGCGACAAAAGCACCGCAGCAACTGAGCGCTTCGATGGCGCAGAATGACCCGTGGCGCGACTCTTGGTTCTGGAATTGGCTCAAATTTCGCGCCGGAGAGTTCGGTTTCGTCGAATACGAGGCGGAAGCGTGGCACTGGGAATACAAGCCGGAGCAAGTCGTGAAAAAATAGCCACGAAAAAGCACAAAAAGGAATTGGTCGAGACTGCAACCAATTCCTTTTCGTGTTTTTTGCGCCTTTTCGTGGCTATTTCTCTGGAAAATTCGGGAATTTAAGCGGCGAGGCGATCTTGATCGACGCCGAACTGCTGCAACTGCAAACGGGCGCGGTGAATGGTTTCGAGCGCGACGCGGGCGCGGGGAACCGAGCCGGCGTCGATCAGCAGTTGGCCTCCGCGCCGCACCTCGGCTTCGATTTCGTCCAAGGCTTTTTGCGCTGCCGGATGAAGACGTTTCAGCAAGGAGACCATCTCCAAAGTGGAGCGCACCAGCAAGAGTGATTCGGGGGAGGAGTTGGCTTCTGGCATGACATTTTTCTCTGGAACAAAGGCGCGGGCAATTCAAAAGTAAGGTGAAGAAATGACGATAACTTCAGCGCGCTGGTTTCGGCTGCTTTACGCATCTCGCGCCGCCTTTGTTCTAATTCTTACCTTGGCTTTTTTTGAGAACGTCGTCGTTTCCGATGCGGGTTGCATCGCTTTGTTGGTCTATGCGCCGCAACACGCTTTCGCGGTTTTGCCGCTCGTCTTGGGACTGATCGCAATGTGCAAACGCCGATTTGCAATTGTGGGGCTGAATGGCGCCACTTTATTGGTGTGGGCGATTTGGCTTTTCGGTTGGAACGTGCCTTTGCAGAGTCTCAAGATTCGCAATGATACGGCGTATGAGGTGCGGGTTATGACCTACAACGTGCAGCGCGGTGAGCGCGGCTTGCCGGGTTTGCTCGATACCATCGCGCAACAGCGCCCCGATATTTTGTGTGTCCAAGAATCTCAGGATCCGACGCCAAAACGTTTCTCTTTTCCCGGCGATGCTCTTCAGGCCCATTTGCAAGGTTGGCACCACGCGCGCGGCGGCGATGTGATGACATTTTCGCGTTTCCCGCTGCTTTCCCAGCGGGTTTGGCCGCTTCACGACGAGCGACGAGTTTTGGAAACCACCTGGCAAACGCCGGGCGGAAAAGTGCGCGTTCTCAACGTCCACATCGCCAAATCCGACACCGAAAAGGAGCTGCAAGAGCGAAATTTCACGGCTTTCGGCGCGCAAATCTTCGCCAATGCTCGCCGGGCCTCACGGACGCGCCTCGACCAGCTCCCGCAGATTGAGACCGCCATCGAGAGCGACCAAAATGTGCCGCTCATCGTGGCGGGCGACTTCAATTCGCCGCCGCGCGGCCCATTTTATCGCGCTTTGACCTCCCATCTGGCCGACGCCTGGAAGCAGGGTGGCTGGGGCAATCAAGCCACTTTTCCTTCGCGCTGGCCGCTTTTTGGCATCGACCACATTTTCCTGCGCGGCGCTCGTGTCAAGCGCGCCTTCGCGCCGCGTTCGCTGGCCTCCGATCACCTGCCCCTCGTCGCCGATGTGGTTTTAACTCCGTCTGAGGAGCAATTTGGGTTCGAAAACTTCGATTTTCAGGGCGCGAAAAGGACGCAAACCGGCGTGCCGACTGGCAATTTTTCGCCGCGCGGACTCAGTTTTCCGCTCGCGCCATCGATTGAGAACGCGGCAAGTTGATGATCTTTTTGACCGGCGGCCACCAGCCATTTCCCATCCGGAGAAATCCCGAAACCGCGCGGCTCGGTCGGCGCGGCGACGTGTTCGACCAAATTCAGCTTCCCGTCCGCGCCAACGGCGAAAACCGCGATGCTGTCGTGCCCGCGATTGGAGACGTAGAGCCACTTTCCATTGGGATGCAGCGCGATTTCCGCTGTCGTCGCGCCCGCCGTTTGCGCGTCGGGCGGCAGCGTTGGAACGGTTTGCAAAGGCGTGAGGGCGCCGGTTTGCAAGTTGCGCGCAAAGGCGGAGACGCTGAGGCCCATTTCGTTGTTGACAGAAGCGAAACCGCGCGGATGCAGCGCGAGATGGCGCGGCCCGGCGCCCGGTGGAGCGTGCCCGGCGCCCGTTTCGAGGGGCGAAAGCGTGCCGCGCGCGGCGTCGAGAGCGAAAATCGCAATCTCATCCGTCCCCAAATCGCAGGCGTAAACGAAACGGCCCGTTTCGTCGCCGTAAATCGAGTGGGCGTGCGGTTTGTCCTGGCGTTTGGGATTGGGGCCATGTCCGCTGTGCTGCACCAGGGCGCGCCGCGCGCCGAGCGAGCCATCCGCGAGAATCTCGAACGCAGCGACGCTGCCGGCGCCATAATTGGCGACGAAGAGGTTGTGACCGCTCGCATCGATGCCGAGATGACAGGCGCCGTCGCCGCCGGACGATTCATGGAGCAAAAAACTCAGTTTTCCGTTGGTTTCAACATTCCAGGCGGCGACCGAACTGCCTTCGAAATCGCAAACCGCGTAAAGCTGGCGCCCGCCGCGTCCCAGCGCGACGAAAGACGGATCTTTGACTTTGGCCACCAGTTCCAAATCGCCGAGTTGCCCGCTTTGCGCGTCCAGCGTCGCGCGGTAAATGCCCTCGCTCTGCGGCCCGTTTGCTGCCGGACGGGTGTAGGTGCCGATGTAAAGCTGATATTTAGCCATTTGGGGTTGAATTCATTCCTTGCCGCTGGAATATTTGGTGCCTTCCACGATGTAGCGCTGCATGAAAAGGAACACCAGAATCAGCGGCGCCACGCCGACGGCGGCGGCGGCGAAAAGCTGCGCGAAATTGCGGGTCTGGGCCGTCAAAAACGTGGAAAGCACGACCTGCACCGTCCACGACGACGGGTCTTGGCCGATCACCAAAGGCCACAAAAACGAGTTCCAACTACCGATGAAAGTCAAAATGCCCAGCGCCATCAAAATCGACAGCGAATTGGGCAAAAGCAGGTGCCAGTAGACGCCGAAATAGCTCAAACCGTCGAGGCGTCCGGCCTCTTCGATTTCTCTGGGAAAGCGCAGATAAAACTGGCGAAATAGGAAGATCGAGAATGCCGAAAAAACGCCGGGCAAAATGATGCCCCACTGCGTGTTGACGCCGCCCAGCCACGCCATCACCGCATAAGCGGGCACGAACGTCACCGCGCCGGGGATCATCAAAGTGGCGATGATAAACGCGAAAACCACGTTTTTGCCGCGCGCCGGAATCCGCGCCAGAGCATACCCCGCCATCGAGGAAAACAGCATCTGCAAAACCAGGGTCACAACCGCGATCAGCAGCGAGTTTTTGAGGCCGGTCAGCATCGGCGGCGCATCTTTGTCGGTGAAAAGCGCGGTGAAATTGGAAAGGTGCGGTGCGAGCGGCAGCCACACCCATTTGGAAGCGGTAATTTGCGATTCCGCGAGTAGCGAGTTGCGAACGATCAGGTAAAACGGCACCAAAAACAAGACCGACAACACGCCAAGCAACGCGAAGCGCGCGATTTGGGCGGGGGAAACGGGGAATTTTTTCATTTTATTCGGCATCTCCAAAACCCAGCACGCGACTTTGAATCAGGGTCACGGTGAGAATAATCGCGGTCAAAATAAAGGCGCCCGCCGTGCCGCGCCCGAAATCCTGGTCGGAAAGCGCGAGCGAATACAAATAAACCAGCGGCGTTCGCGCCAGGCTCGCGTTCACGCCCGTGGTGCCGAGGATGTTGTAGAACTCGTCGAAAGCCTGAAAAGCGCCGATGAAATTGAGCAGCAAAACCGAAATCGAGGTCGCGCGCAGTTGCGGCCAGGTGATGTAGCGGAAGGTTTGCCAGCCCGGACGCGCGCCATCGACCGAGGCGGCTTCATAAAGCGAGGGCGAAATCTCCTGCAAACCGGCCAGAAAAATGATCATGAAAAAGCCGACCTGAAGCCACAATCGCGCGGTCACGATGACCAGCCAATACCACGGCAAACCGGTCGGCGAAATCCACGCCACCGCATCGCTGCCGCCAGCGGCGAGAAGTTGGTTGGCAAAACCGGAATCGGTGCCGGAAAACAGCGAAATTTTCCACACCAGCGACGCCACGACGTAGGAAACCGCGGTGGGGATGAAAAAAACGGTGCGAAACAGCGGCGTGCCGAAACCGGCGCGATTGACGAGCAACGCCAGCCCCAGCGAAGCCGCGTAAGTCAGGGGCACGATGAAGGCGGCGAAAACCAAAATCGTGCCCAGCGCGCGCAAAAAAGCCGCGTCGCCGAGCAAATCGAGATAATTGGCGGCGCCCACGAAATGGCCGGGTTTGATGGTGTTTTGCGCGCGCGAGAGCGACAGCAAAAAGCCCCACACAATCGGCACAAAAGTAAAAAGCGTCAATCCGGCGAGGGCGGGCGCCATAAACAGCCAAAATGAAAGCGTCGCCGAGCGGTCGGACTGGGAGATGCACTGGGGCGGCGCGGATGAAACGGGCGCGGTGGAGCCGGGGTTTATCATGGTTTTCGGGGATACTTTCAGATCAAACCTCTTAGAGTGTGTATAGAAAGTCTGATTCACGCGTGGAAATGGCAATTTCGTCATCCTGAGCCTGCGAAGGATCTCAAGTTGCTGCCTCGAAATCGAAACTGCCACGCGAGATCCTTCGCAGGCTCAGGATGACAAACCGCCACTTTTCGGCGTGATTTAAGACTTTCTATACACACTCTTACGAAAGTGCTGAAACACAACTCGTTGTCATTCCGAGGGAGCCTCGGCGACTGAGGAATCGGTTGCAGTTGCGTTTTAATTCCTGAACGCCCTTCTATCGCAGCAAGCGTTGCAGTTCGCGCTCGCATTTCGCTTTGGCGGCTTGCAGTTCGGGCAGACCGGGGCTGCCTTTGATGATGTTGGCGATGGCGTCGCCGAGCGCGGTGTTCATCGAAGCCGTCCATGCCGGCGGCAAATAGCGGCCATATTTGGCGAGCGCCTCGACAGCCACGGCGGCGCGGGGGTCGTCGAGACCTTTGGCGCTGGCGGCAACACTGCGCCGCGGCGGAACGTGGAAGCCGTAGGAAAGGCTCCAGTCCTGCTGAATCGCGCGGTTTTCGATCCACAACCAGCGGATATAAGCCTTCGCTTCTTCGATAAACGGGCTGGAGGCATTGACCATCTGCGACCAACCGCCCGCGAAAGTCGCGGGCGTGCCTTTTTCGTCAAAAGCGGGCCAGGCCATGGTGCCAAAATCTTCTTTCAGCGTGTCGCGGATGACGGGGAAAGCCCACAAACCGCCCCACTGCATCGCGCACAATCCCTGCGTAAAAGCCGACGGATCCCACCAATCGGTCGGCGCGCCGATGAGCAGCGAACCGGAAGTATTCAGTTCGCGCAACGCTTCGAGGGATTTCGCGGCGCGCGGCGTGGCGAAAACGATTTTGTCATCGACCAGAAAATCTTCGCCCGCCGACCAGGGCAGAATGTTGGCGAGCGCGCCCGCGCCGCCATCGTTGCCGATAAACAAGCCTTTGCGACCCTTCACGGTCAGCTTTTTGGCGGCTTCTTCCAGTTCGGCGAGCGTTTTGGGCAGGCCCAGAGCGGCTTTTTCCATCCAACTCTTGCGAAAATACAAAACGCCGGTGTCGTTGATGGTTTTGAGGCCGTAGATTTTGCCATCGGCTGCATTGACCTTCAAATCGCCTTCGAGAAAATCTTCACGGATGCCGGGCGCAAACAAATCATCGAGTGGCGCGACCTGCCCGGCAGACACCATCGGCAACGTCAGTTGCTTTTCAAACACATCCGGTCCGCCCGCAGTGAGCAGCGCGGTGTTGAGCTTGGTTTGATAATCGCCCGGCACCCACACCACGGCGACGCCGATTTTGGGATGGGCTTTGGTATATTGCGCGGCGTAGCGCAAAACCGCATCTTCGGTGCCTTTTTCGCCGTATTGGTGATACCAGTGGACGAGGGTGATTTCGGTGCCGGGAATCTGCGGGCGCGGATGCGCGCAGCCCGAAAGCAGCGACGCCGACAGCGTCCCCATCGAAACCACGCCAGCCGAAACCAGCGCGACGCGGAGAAAGCCGCGACGCGTCAGGCGAGAAAGTTCGTCATTTTGCGGAAGAGAAGGGCGCGTTGACATGATGGGATTTGAACCATTCATTTTACTTCTCCGCCCCGGTCAAGAAGCACGAACCATTGAAGTTCAGGCGGGTAATTGCCCCGGCGCGTGCAGCGCACGCACATCCTCGCCGCTCGAATCCCGCTGCTGCAAATCGCGCAGAAATTCCACGAAGCCGATTTTCGGTTTCCAGCCCAGCAAATTCGCCGCTTCGCTCAGGTCGTGCTGCTCGACTTTTTCCGGCAAATCCAGGTTGTATTTGCGAATCAGTTCGCGCGCTCCAGGCAACTGTTTTTCGCACCAATCGGGGCCGAGTTCGCGGAAATCGCCCACAACTTCGGGCGGCATGCCGTGCGCGGTGTGAACGATGCTGCGAAACAGGCCGAGACGCCCATCGAGTGCGGTTTTGACGGCGGCGACGTTGGAAGCGGCGACATCGCGCGCATCGACGCCATTGCGGAGCAGTTTGGATCCGAAATCGAGATACGGCTTGGGCACGAAATCGTGATAGCGCAGCATCGCCACGCCCGCGCCGGTCGTTTCGTGAAAACAGCGGCACAAATCCTCGCCCGTCACCTTGGTCACGCCATAAATCGACCACCACCCATACGCCATCGACGACGCATAAACGAAGGCTTTGACCTTCGCTTCGCGGCACGCCTGAAGCATATTGAAAGTGCCACCGGTATTGACCGCCCAGATGGTTTCGTCCGAAACCGGCGGGTTGTGGGCGCAGTGCCACGCCGCGAGATGCACCACGGCATCGCATCCCGCAACCGCGCGGCGGCAATCTTCGGGCGTGCGGGTGTCGCAGCGCTGATAATCGAGGCCGCGAAAAGCGGCGGGCGGCGCGCTCACATCGGCGAGGCGCACCTCGAAGCCCTCTTCAAGAAGCAAGGCGCAAGTCGCCTGCCCCGCGACGCCACTGGCGCCAGTCACTAAAATTTTGGATGCCATATTTTTCTCGATTGCTCTTTCAAAGTTCGAACTTCACGGCGCGCACGGCTTCGGCTCCGCCCTGCTCGTCCAGTCGGCGCAAATTTTCCAGAAATGTGCCGAAATGCCGCAATGGAACGTAACCGATTTGGCCCGCGCCTTCGCCCAGATCGACGATTTCGGGGCGACGCGCGATGTCGAGCGCGTATTTTTCGACTAATTCGCGTGAACCGGGAAAAATCGACTCGCACGCCGCGATGGGATCGGCTTCCCAGCTTTCCAGTTGCTCCGATGTAAAAGCGTTGGGTCTTACCGCATTGACGACCACGCCGGGCGCCTCCGCTTTTGCTTCAGAACCGAGAAATTCCGCCGCGCGCTCGATGCAATCGAGCACGTCTTCGCGGTCAACGCCGCCATAAAGCAAACGCGCGCCGTAGCGGGCAAAATTGTGCCACGGAGTGAGATCGTGAGGCCGCACCGCGACGTAGCCGATGCCGTGCGCTCGGCGGTAATATTCGCACATTTCTTCGCCGATGCGCTTGGTGAATCCGTATTTGTCATAATGGCCGTGCCACGCCATCGACGACAGAAACACCACTCGCGTCACTTTCTGCGCGACGGCGGCCTGAAACATCCAGAAAGTGCCATCGACGTTGAGGCGCCAGAAATCGATCTCGGTTTTGGTGTTCCAATGGATGCCGTGCCACGCCGGAGTGTGGATAATCAGGTCGCAATTCTGCGCGGCGCGGTCGAAACCGATGCCCTGCTGCGCGTCGCCCTGCACAAATGGCAAACCCGCGAACTCTTCGGTGTCCGGCAAACGATTGACATCGTGCAGCACCAAATCATGCCCCGCCGCGCCGAGGCGCCGCGTCAAACCCTGGCCGATATTGCCGCTGGCGCCGGTGATCAAAATTTTCATAACGTGACTCTCCAATTTTTCCTGGCCCTAACAAGCGAAAAAGAAAACCTAATTTTTTAGGACTTACGCAAACGCCATTGGTATGGTGGGCGATTTGAGTTGCTGGACGAGGAAGTTTCGGAGGAGATTGTGCTTGAGTTGGTAGAGGGTCGTT
>JAABUN010003044.1_pt1 | contig 27275 bp, 26 predicted proteins | sample 5559311 | NCBI WGS metagenome assembly JAABUN01 (sample SAMN10711877, study PRJNA513370) | rock metagenome | isolation source: Antarctica rocks | place: Antarctica: Victoria Land, Siegfried Peak sud
GGCGGTCCCACTTGTTGATGACGGTGATGATCGGGATGTTCCGCGCCTTGCAGACGGCGAGCAGCTTCACGGTCTGCGGCTCGAACCCCTTGGCGGCGTCGATGAGCATGACAGCGGAGTCGACGGCGGCGAGGACGCGATAGGTGTCCTCGGAGAAGTCCGCGTGCCCGGGGGTGTCGACGACGTTGAGGATGGTGTCGCGATACGTCAACTGCAGGGCGGCGGAACTGATCGAGATCCCGCGCTCCTGCTCGATGCCCATCCAGTCGGACACGGTGGCGTGGCGGCTCGACTTCCCGTGCGTCACGCCGGCGTCCTGGATGGCGCGCGCCAGCAACGCCAGCGCTTCGGTCAGCGTCGACTTACCGGCGTCGGGGTGCGAGATGACGGCGAAGGTACGACGGCGTCCGGCCTCGCGGCGGACGGCGTCGGAGTCGAGGACGGAGGATTCGATGAGCAGGGCCACTCCTCCATTGTCCCCGATCACTGGACTCTGCCCGGCGTGCCGCGGCGTTCATCGGACCGGAAAGCTCACGAATACGTGACGTCCGGCAGTCCATCAGTGGCTGGATCCATCATCGGTGAGATCTACCGAACTGATTCGATCGAGCCATTCCGCCATCAGACTCCGTTCACGCTCGGTCAAAACGTCCACTTCAACGAGTCGAGCGCGCATAGTGATCGCCGCTACGGCAGCGTTCGCTACGCGGCGCGGAGACTGGGGGGCAGTGACTGCGGCGATGGCGGACTCTCGTGCCGCGTCCGACAGGCTCAGGTCGCGTCGGCCTTCTGGAATCCCATTCAGGGTGAGCACAAGCCCACACCCGGCCACGTACATCAAGTCGACAGCCCGAGCTTCCGAGACCGCCAGCAGGCCCTTCTCAGCTACCCGGCGAATATGCGTCGCCAGGGCTACGGTGGAAGCAATCGCCGCCGCTCGAGGCCGGTCAGGACGAGGATCACCGTAGATGATGGAGTAGATCACCGGATTGGCGAGACCGAATCTGACATGGAGATCCCAACCGCGTCGCAAATCGTCAAGCGGGTCATCGGTAGGCTCCAGGGCGCCGTCTTCGTCCAGGTACCTGCCGAAGGACGTGGTTGCGACCGCATCGAGCAGACCCTGCTTGTCCCCGAAGATTCGGTAGATCGTCGGAGCCTGCACGCCCGCTACGCGACCGACAGCCCGCGTGGAAACAGCATCCTGACCGCCGTCCGCCATCAACTGCTCCGTCACCGCGATGAGGCGCATCCGGGTCGCTTCCGCCATTGTCGACAATCTCCTTCCCATGTAAACGATGATAACAACCCCGGTTGATCACTCGAGTTCCAGTGCTAACAATGTTACGTTAGCGCTCATTGGACCGGCGGCGAGCGGTCGGCATGCGCCTGTCGACAATGCCTCCGAGACAGAGACCTCGCTGGGATGCAACACCTTCAGAACTACGTCACGGTACTTCGCAAGGGAGTAGAACATGGATGTAAACAGGCGGCAATTACCGGGAATGGCGGGGGCCCTCGGCGGGATGGCCGCTCTCGGAGGATGTGCAGGATTCAATCGTCCGGCCACCGAAACCAGCAACGATGTCCTCACCTTTACCACGTGGGGAACCGAGAACGAACTGGCAGGCTTCGAGCGTGCGATCGCCGGTTTCGAAGCGGCGAACAACGGATCAACCGTCCAGTTGAACGTTGTTCCCTACGCTGAGATGTTCGAGAACATCGACGCTCAGCTCCAGTCCGGTAATGCCCCGGATATCTTCCGTGGCATCTATACCAATCTTGGAGTGTATGCCGGACGCGAGCAGTTGCTTGATCTGAGCCCGTATTTCGACGATTCATTCGGCAGCAAGTTCACTGATCAGATGTGGCAAGCAGTCAAATACGGTGGTACGCCCTATGGAGTGCCTCACCATACTGAAGCGGAATCCGCTAGCTCGAGAGCGCCGGCCGATTACCGGCGTGACAAGACCAGGAGAATAGATGTCCAATAGCAACAGCATCGAACTGCAATACACCGGAACGTACTCGCTCGGGACAAGTGTCACTTTCGCTGCGGAGGCAGCATTCATCCGACCGGTGCTCCAGCAAAGCGCTGGCGCAGAGGCCGTCTTCGATCTGGCAGTCCTCATCGACAGTTCATGGGCGCCAGTCGGCGTGCGCCTCGAACAACGGGGAGAACACCTCACCGCCCGGGTCGCTGTGAACCTGGAACAGATCCCCAATGACGATGTACGGGCGCAACTCGAGCGCATGCTGTCGCTGGACGTGGACGGGGTTCCGCTGGCGTCGATCGCGGCGAGGGACGCCGAGGCAGCAGACCTCATCAATCGATTCCCTGGTGTTCGTCCGGTGCTCTACGCCAGCCCCTACGAAGCGGCAGCAAAAGCCATCATCATGCATCGAATCTCGCGCCGCCAAGCCGCGAGCATCGCTTCTCGCCTCAGCGAAGATCACGGCAGTGTCCTCGAACGCGACGGGAACACCATGTACGCCTTCCCGGCCCCGAAGAAGCTGGCTGCACTATCGACGGTGCCCGGTTTGTCGGAGCGCAAGATCGAGCAGCTCCGCCTGCTGGGGGTGGCAGTCCAGGATTCTGATTTCACTGCGGCCCACCTGCGCTCGATGACCCCGGGTGACTCGCAGGCTTATCTGCAGCAACTGGCAGGGATCGGCCCCTTCTCAGCAGAGCTCATCCAGATTCGCGGTGTGGGAGATGCAGACTTCTTCCCCAGAACCGAGCTAAGCCTCCATCGGTCCATGGCCACCGCGTATCACCTCGGGGAGGACCCCGCCCTGGACGTCCTTGAATCCCGGGCTGAGCAGTGGCGACCCTACCGCAGCTGGATCGGGCTCCTGTTCCGCCACCTCGCTGAGGGGGCGCCTACCTGAACGAGCTGCGAGCATTCACCCGAAACTGACGCTGAAGCTGCGCAACGGAAGGCGGCCCGACCATCCCGCAAAGCTCAGCGCCGTCCGCTCTGCAGAGGGGCGGTCAGGACGTCCTGGATCGTGGTCCAGGAGTGCGGGCCGTAGTGATCATGATCAACGTGGCGGAGTTCCGCCTGCCCGATGAACCTGGGCGGTGCCTGCCCCGTGATCACGTCGGCGAACGCACCGTTCAGCCCGGACGTGGCCCGGATGATGACCGGCCAGGTATCACTGAGCGCCGAGACGACCGTCTAGCCGCCGGACCGCGTTCATTCCCGACGCGACCTGATCACCACTCGCCGGCGTCGTTGACGGCTTCTCTTGCTGCCTCGGCCTTCACATCACCGCGCAGGCTCCAGGCCGCGAGGGCGGACGCCCCGACCATGAGCAGCGCCGCGATGCCCGACGTCACCGTCACGCCGCTGTCGAAGGCGTGGAATGCCGAATCCCGCAGGAGGTGCGCGCTGGTCGGGCCGAGCTGGTTTGCGACCTCGACCGCGCCGCCGAGGGTTTCCGTGGACGATTCGACCTGAGCGCCGCTGAGCCCGGCTGGGAGCGCCAGATTCCGCTGGTAGGACGCGAGCAGGATGCTGCCGAGCACTGCCGTGCCGAGAACGGACCCCACCTCGTAGGCCGTCTCCGACACGGCGGAAGCGGCCCCCGCCTTCGCCGCCGGCACGGTGGACAGGATGAGGTCGTTGGACACCGTCTCCGACGCTCCGATGCCGATACCGAGGATGACGAAGGCGATCATGAGGAAGCCTGCGGAGCCACCCTCTCCGAGCAGCGCGATCATGGCGTAGGCGACGGCTGAGAAGAGCAGGGACCCGGAGACGACGACGTGCGGCGGAAGCGTCCTCGCGAGAGGCACGACGGCGAGGCCCGCGATGATCGTCACGAGGAGGCCCGGGAGCAGGACGAGCCCGGCGTCGAGCGGCGAGTATCCGAGGACCAGCTGAAGGTGCTGCGAGACGAAGAACAGGAACCCGACGAGCGAGAAGATGGCGAGCAGGTTCACCAGGACCGCGCCGGTGAAGGCGCGCACGGTGAATAGGCGGACGTCGAGCATCGGGTCGCGCCGCTGGAGCTGGCGCATGACGAAGACGGTGCCCGCGGCCAGGCCGATGAACATGGCTGTCACTGTGACCAGCAGAGGTCCGCCCTTGGCGAGATTCTTGATGGCGTACACGACCGGCAGCATCGTGGCGATGGACAGGGCGATGCTGGCGTAGTCCACGCGCCCCGGATTCGCGTCCTTGGACTCGGGCACGATGGCGGGCGTGAGGGCCAGCATGAGGACGAGGACGGGCACCGCGAGCAGGAACACCGAGCCCCACCAGAAGAGCTCGAGCAGGACACCGCCGAGCAACGGGCCGAGAGCCGCGCCGGCGGAGAATCCCGCGGCCCAGACGGCGATGGCGATGCGCCGCTGGTTGCGGTCGGTGAAGATGTTCCGGATCAGGGAGAGCGTCGAGGGCATGAGCATGGCGCCGAAGACGCCGAGTCCCACGCGGGCGGCGACGAGGAACGCCGCTGTCGGAGCGAAGGCGGCCACCACCGAGAACACGGCGAAGCCGGCAGCGCCGATCATGAGCAGGCGACGCCGGCCGAACCGGTCGCCGAAGCTGCCCATGGCGACGAGGAGGCCCGCGAGCACCAGCGGGTAGCTGTCGACGATCCACAGCAGGGTGGTGCCGCTCGTCGCGAAGTGCCGGGAGATCTCCGGCAGGGCGAAGCTCAGCACCGTGTTGTCCACCGAAACCAGCAGCACCGGAAGCATCAGCACGGCCAGGGCGAACCATTCGCGGCGACCGGCGAGGGGGGAGGAGTGGACGGCGCATGGAGCCACCCCGGACACACGTGCGGAGGAAGGTGTGGTGGTCATGGTTTCAAGCTATACCGTCCAGCCGGTACAGTACAACAAAAGTGACCCGTATCATCGAGGGATGTCAAGTTCCCGTGAGCGCATCCTGGACAGCTTCGAGGACGCGTTGATCCGCGATGGCGAAAGGGCCGCAACCATGGACGCGGTGGCCGCGACCGCCGCTGTCTCCAAGGGCGGCCTGCTGTATCACTTTCCCTCCAAGGAGGCCCTCGTCGACGGCCTCGCCGAACGGCTCCGCATCCTGGCCGAGAGGGATCGTGAAGCCATGATGTCGGCCCAGGACGGCGCCGCACGCTACTACGTCCGGACCTCTGTATTCGAGGACAGCGCCCTCGACCGCGCGCTCATCTCCATGGCCCGCCTCGCCCAGCAGGGCCACCCGACGGCCAAGGCATCCTTGGCCGAGATCCAGGACTGTTGGCTCGATGCCCTCGAGGCGCAGCTCGGTGACCGCACGACGGCGCGGGCCGTCAAGCTGCTCGGTGACGGCCTGTACTACGACGCCGCTTTCTTCGCCTCGGCAGGGTCAGGGCGGACACGCGCCGGCGACGTCGAGGCGCTGCTCGACGTCGTCGACCTGATCGTCGCCGGGCGCAGCAGCAGTGACGCAAGCTCGTGAGGCCCACCCCCGCTACGACGACGGTGGAAGGCCACCGCACATCGGAGTGAGGTTCTCAGCTCCAAGGAGTCACGCCTGGTTTGCGCGGTCGACGACGTCGACGCCGAGGTAATACAGGCTACTCTTCGCTACTTCACGGATGTGGTATGAGGACGCTGCCAGAGACGCTGAGGATCGGGATCTTCCGGCCCTGAACCTTCTGATGAGCACCTAAGTCGGACGTGTTGTCGATGAGATCAATAAAAGGATGGCAGCTTGCGGGTGATCGACAGTACGCTCAGAACTGTCGCCTCTCCTGGGGCAGCGGCGACACTATAAGGTTTTTCTCCGCTTTATCGATGAGCGCGCGGTCGACCGTCCAGGGATCAGCAGTGTTGTGGTTCGTGGGTTCGGCGTACCTGCAGCGTGTGGAAGGTTGCCATGTTTCAGCATTTCAAACCCCTCCTGACCGGTTTAGTCCTTACTCCGCTTCTCCTTCTCGGCACAGCACCGCTGGCACTAGCCTCTCAACCGGCGGCTCAACCAGCCTCCCAACCGGCCTCTGGGTCGGGTTCGGCTGATGGATCGCAGACTGTGCAGCGGGAGGTGAGTTTCGACGTCCAGAACGTCAACCGCAGTGCGATCCCCTGTGAAGCGGACGGCAAAACCTACACAGTGCGCGGCACTATCACCGGGCCCCAGCAGGCACTCGATGATCCGCAGGCTGTGACCTTGTTCCTTCACGGGCTCAGCTACGGCGAATTCTTCGGTAACTACAGCGAACAGCCCGGCTATAACTTCGCCGAGAAGCAGGCCGCGGCCGGACACGTCACGGTCACCGTTGACCGTCTCGGTTATGACTCCTCCGATAAGCCTGACGGGACCGGTATCTGCTTCGGTTCACGCGCGGATATTGCCCACCAGATCGTCACCCAACTGCGCAGCGGCGCCTACCAGGCCGGCGACGCCACGACCGCCCCTGCTTTCCCTGAGGTAGTGCTCGCAGGGCACTCGGTCGGAGGAATCATCGCGCAGGCGGCAGCCTATAGTTTCGGGGACATCGACGGTCTGATGGTCCTGTCCTATTCCGACACCACTGTCTCCCCGGCCGCGATGGGGGCCCTGGAAACGGCAATCGCGGCGTGCAAAGCCGGCGGAAGCGTGTCCGAAGGTAATCCGGGCGCCCCCGGCTACGTCTACTTCGGGGCCGACACCCCGGAAATGTTCATCATGGCGCACTTCTTCACCCAGAACGCTGATCCCGCCGTCGTGAATACCACGGCTTCGCTCCGCAATATGGATCCCTGTGGTGACATCACGTCGTACATGGCGGCGGTGGACACCAACAAAGCCAACATTGCCTCCATCACCACCCCGACACTGGTCCTGATCGGCGGAGAAGACGCTATCTACCCGATCCAGGCAGAAGAACAGGCCGCACTGCTGACCGGGGTCCAGGACATCACCTCGGTGACCATCCCGGCCACCGGCCACGCAGTGACCCTGCACAACACGAAGGATCAGTTCTCAGCCGAAGTGTCCGCCTGGCTGGACGCTCATGGCTTCGGTTCCGCCCAGATGGGACAGATGCCTGCCGGAGGTGTGGATACCGGTGTTCCGGGAACCCCGGCAACAAGCGACGCCAGCGACAATGCCACAGGCTTCGCCGCCCTCGCCGGAGCGCTGATCATCGCCGCAGCAGGAATCCTCACCACCCGCCGCAGGACAACGGTCAAGACGAACTAGGACATACCTGCACCCTCAAATGAGGGTGAAGGTGCTCCACCGAACAGGACAGTGGCTTCCCCGCTTACCGGCAAGGTAAACGGGGAAGCCATTGTCATACTGGCCGATTCTGGTGCCGCGGATGAATTGGAGGTCAGTGCCGCAGATGGTGCTGGCCACAACCCGCCCATGTCGTCTTTCCGCACTTCTTGCACGTGACAGCTCGGCACATGGTGTTCCTCTCAGGTAAGCGATCCGGATGAATCACGACAGGGACCAAGCCGCGTAGCCACCATCGAGTTCGACGACGTCGTATCCAGCACGGCGCATCACACTGGCGGCCACCGAATTGCGTACTGTCGGATTAACAGTAGGACACGATCGTGCCGGCACTGGCGTCGTACGAGGCGAGCTCGCCGGGAGCGGCGAGCTTCGGCGTCGACGTCGGTAGACCGTCCACAGTGCTGGTGTAGCCCATGACGTTGACGACTCCAACTCGTATGAGGTGGTGACGGACGGCCGCTGCAGCACAACTGTCCTTCTGGCCAGTGCGGACTGGCCCTACAGCCGGGGCATGAAAAAGTCTTCACGGGCAGGCTTGAGGGTATGAACACCACAGCCTCCGCGCCGATCGTCCTGCGTCAACTCTCCAAGTCCTTCCACGGGATCCCGCGGGTCGAGGACGTTACGTTCACCGTCGGTGCCGACCGTATCCTGGGCCTCCTCGGACCCAACGGTGCCGGCAAGACGACGAGCATCCGAATGCTCCTCGGTCTCGTCACCCCTGACTCGGGGGAGGCGCTCGTCTTCGGTAAACCCTTCCGCGAGCTGACGGACCCGACGCGGCGTATTGGCGCCGTGCTGGATGCCGGCGGACTCCACCCAGGCCGTACAGCACGGCAGCACCTCCGCATCGCCGCAGCCCAGGGATACCAACCAGTTTCCCGCGTCGAGGATGTACTGGAGATCGTCGGCATGCGCGCCGACGCCGGTCGCAGGATCCGCGACTATTCCCTGGGTATGCGCCAACGCGTCGCAATAGCTACTGCGCTCCTGGGCGATCCGCAGATCCTCGTCCTCGACGAACCCGCCAACGGACTGGATCCCACGGGCATCCACTGGCTGAAACAGTACCTGCGTTCATTCGCCGATGACGGCGGCAGCGTGCTGCTCTCATCGCACATGCTGTCCGACGTCGCTCAGATCGCCGATGACATTGTTCTGATCGCCGGTGGTCGGGTGCGGGCGGCGACAACTCTCGTCGAGGCCCTCAGCAGTTCCCACGGCGACCTCGAGCACTACTACCTCACCCTGACCGGCACCTCTGAAAGGCCTCCTCATGCTGCGCGCTGAGATCCTCAAACTGACCACGACCTCCGCGACGCGAACTGCCGTCCTCATCGCTGCCCTCGGGCTCATCGTTACGCAACTCACCTTCACTCTCCTCCTGCCGTCCCTTCGTGGAAGGGGTGCCGCGGGAGTCGATGTCACCGGTGACCTGCCAGTCATCGACATGGGCATCGCCGCGAGCCAGCTGGGCGCTCTCAATCTTCTTGGAGTGTCCCTCGGTACCGGGTCGATCGGCGTCGTGATCGTCGCCGTCGCGCTCCTCGGGGTCCTGTCCGGCACCACTGACTTCCGCTTCGGCGGCATCACGCGCGCGGCGCTGGCCGAACCGAGGCGGGAACGCATCGTCCTCGCCAAAGTCGGCGCCTCCGCCGCGATCGGTGTAGTGGCCGGAGTGATCCTCGCGGCGGCAGCTTCGCTGACCCTGCTCGTCACCTTGCTGGCCGACGGCACAGCGTTGACGGCAGCCGTCCCTGACATCCTCGGCATACTCGGTCGCGGGGTGTTGACCATCACGCTCCTCAGCCTCATCGGTCTGGCCGTTGGGCTCATACTCCGCAACCAGCTCACCGCGGTCCTGGTCATGCTCAGTGTCCTGGTACTTGAACCTGTGCTGCTGTCGATCATCCAACTCGCCGCAGGAACACTGCCTGCCTGGGCACAGTTCATGCCGGTGACACTGGCGCAGGCAGGCGCTGGCTCGGGCGGAGGACTCGCTCCCGCAACCGCCCTCGGAGGACTCATGGCGCTGACCGTCGTACTGCTTGCAGCCGCCGCAGTGACTCTGCGCCGCCGCGACCTCTGAGTTTTCACCAATCCCTGCTTCACCCCAAACGAAAGAAGTGATCGATCATGCCCAAGTCCCTCACCCGCTCAAGGAACTTTTCCCCCAGGTCCGCGTGGACCGCCGTCACCCTCGCGGCAGCAGTCACGGCTGGAACTGGAGCCGTCTGGCTCCAGACCGACCCGATGAACGGCACAACAGCTGCAGCGGCGATATCCCCTATGGCTGCCACCGGTGATGTATCTGACACCAGTGCGGAATCAGACACCGAGCTGATCCAGCAACAGCTGCAGAAGCTGGTCGATGCGGGCTACCCGTCGGTCTCGGCTGCTATCACCGACCCGAAGGGGAACACCACAGCTGTCTCCGTCGGCACCGGGAACCTTGCTACCGGTGAGGCTCCGCCCGTTGATGGGCAGGTGCGGGTAGGGAGTAACACCAAGATGTTCGTGAGCACCGTCGTGATGCAACTCGTCGATGAAGGCGCCATCGGGCTCGACGAATCCGTCAACAGCTACCTGCCGGGACTGGTCGAGGGCCAGGGCATTGACGGTGACACCATCACCGTCCGCCAGTTGCTGCAGCACACGGCCGGCCTGCCCGAATACGCTGATGAACTCGCCGCCGATGCCTTCGGCATCCAGCACACCTACATCTCCCCGCGAGACATGCTCGACGTCGCACTGGAAAAGCCTGCCGTTTTTGCTCCGGGCCAGAAGTGGCAGTACAGCAACACGAACTACCTCGTTCTCGGGCTGGTCATCGAAAGCGTCACGGACCGGCCGCTGTATGAGGAGATCGAGCACCGGATCGTCGAACCGCTCAGGCTCAAGGAGACGTACATGCCCGTTCCCGGTGAGGAACAGCTTCGCGGCGATCACGCACTCGGATATCACGTCGACGAATCCGGCGCCCTGCAAGACATCAGTACCATGGACCCGTCCTTCGCCTGGGCTGCCGGTGCCATGGTTTCCACCCCCAGTGAACTCAACACGTTCATGCAGGCGCTGCTGGGCGGGAACCTCGTATCAGAGGCCAGCTTCACCGAAATGCAGCACACAGTCCCTGCAGGTGACGAGCTGTACCCGGAAGCCACCTACGGGCTCGGGCTGCAGAGCTTTCCGCTGAGCGACGGCGGCACGGCCTGGGGTCATGGCGGGGACATCCCCGGCACTCAGACCCGCAACGCCGTCAGCCCCGACGGTACTGCGGTGACCATCGCGGTGACCGCCCTGCCGTGGGCGATCGTAGACCTCGCGGACGAGGAAAAGCTCCTCGAGCAATACCGGATCGTCATCGACGCTCTCGACGACATCCTGGGAGTGGCACAGTAATCCGGGCTACCCACGGGAGTGCCGGCGCAGACAATGCGCCGGTGCGTCCGTGGTTGACTCATACCGTGCGAACTATGAGGAGCGATGTTCGAGGCAGGTCGTGGCACATCGCAGTGCTGCCCGTGCTGGTCCTCGCGATAGCGATCGGCTACGTCGCCGCCGGTGTCGCCGACATCCTGGACCCAGTTCAGAGCCTGGCGCTCACCTCGTTGCAGGCAGCGCTCGTGGCCGGACAGTCCCTCGCCCTCCTGTTCCGCCTCAGTGCTCCGGTGCCGGTATTCACGATCGTCGTAGTGCTCCAGGCAGGGCTACTTTTCACGAGCAGGGCGGAGCTAGGGATTGGCAGCCTCGCGGTCATGATTGCGGCCTTCCACCTGATGCGCTGGGTGCAGCGCCCCTGGGCTTTCCGAGTGCTGACGGCACTGGCTCTTACGAGCAGCATCATCGTGTTCCTCGTGGCGGGCCCCGGTGGGTCTCTGTCCCCGTGGGTGGTCTTCGCCCTGGTCGTCAGTCGCCTGGTCGGCGAATACCTGGTGCCGACCGCGATTGCCGAATTCGCGCGCAATCGTGCCCGGCTTGCAGACGCTGTCCGTGACCGCGAAGAGTTCATCGAACGCGAGCGTGCCTACCTCGTGGAGCAGGATCGGCGGGCGGAGCGTACAGCCCTCGCCCGCGAGCTCCACGACATCGCCGGGCATCACCTGTCGGGCATCATCGTCAGTGCCCAGGCAGCGGGCGCCCTCATCGACACGGATCCTGTGCGGAGCCGCTCGATGATGCGCGAGCTGGAACAGGAAGCCCGCGCGACGATGGTCGACCTCCGCGGAACGGTCGGCCTGCTGCGCCCGGACACCGATATCGAGGACGACGGCGGACGCACAACCGTCGGAATCCCCGGACTTCAGGATCTACCGGGCCTCCTCGATGACGTGAGGCGACGCGCCCAACACGTCAGCTACCGCACAACTGGTGAGCCCTTCGGTCTCGGCCCCATTGCAGAGGCCTGTATATACCGCACCGTGCAGGAATCTCTCGCCAACGCCTCCCGCCATGCTCCGGGCGCCGAATGCACTGTGACGATCGACTTTCTGACAGACAGCGTGGTGGTCACCGTGGAGAACGCACCGAGCCCAGGCATACGAGGATCAGCAACAGAGGGCGCATCGGGCGGCCACCGCGGATATGGGCTCCTCGGGATGGGGGAACGCGCCGAACTGATCGGGGCTGACCTCACCACCGAACTCACGGCGAGCGGCGGGTGGTGCAACCGGTTGCGGATCCCACGGCTCGTGCAGGGGGTACGCCAGTGATCCGCGTTCTCGTCGCGGACGACCAGGTGATCGTCCGTACCGGACTCTCCATCCTGCTCGGCTCCGCACCGGACATCACGGTCGTCGGGGAGGCGAGCGACGGTCAGGAGGCCGTGCGGCTGACGCGGAAGCTTCATCCCGACGTCGTCTGCATGGACATCCGCATGCCGACGATGGACGGCATCGCGGCGACCGCCGCCATAACCGCGGACAACGCCATCGATAGCGAGATCTTGATTCTGACCACTTTTGACATCGACGACGACATCTTCGCCGCGCTCGAGGCGGGCGCCGCCGGATTCCTGTTGAAGGGTGCCGATGAGGACACCCTGCTGGGAGCCATCCGCTCGGTAGCACAGGGTGACGGGACGCTCGACCAACGCCTGACCCGCACGATCCTGCGCGAGTTCGGGCAACGCCGCTCGGCTACCCCACCGGCCATGCCCCAACAGCAGGACCTCCCAGCACCGCTGACCACCCGCGAGCTTGAAGTCCTCGAACTGCTCGCACAAGGACTTTCCAACGCGGAAATAGCCGCCCACCTCTTCGTGGAACAAACGACCATCAAGTACCACCTTGCGGGACTGCTGCAGAAGACCGCCTCACGAGACCGCCTGCAGGCCGTGCTGTGGGGAATCCGAACTGGTTTGATTTCTATCGGCCGACCTTGAAGGACTAGCGGCGCGTATCCGCCAGGTCCGTCGTCGACGGACCTTCGAGCAGTCTCCCGTCTGCGGTGAAGCGCGAGCCGTGGAGCGGGCAGTCCCAGGACCGCTCGGCGTCATTCCAGCTGAGGATGCCCTTCAAATGCGGGCAGACGGCCGAGACGCGGTACTGCAGGCCATCGACCGTGCAGATGCCGACCGGCCGCGCGCCCTCACGGATCACTCGGCCTTCGCCCTCACCGGGAGCGGACGAGGAGGTCTTCGCGAGACCCGACAGCCAGCCGGTGACCATCTCCATCCCGACGACGGCGTTCGCCTGTGCCGTCTGGAGGGCGTCGGCGGGGCTGACCTTCGTCCGGTACAGCGTTTCGGCCCAGGGCATGTTGCCGCCGAGGATCTCCGCGGACAGTGCGAGGGACGCCGCGACCGCGTTGGTCATACCCCACTTGTTGTAGCCGGTTGCCGCGTAGATGTGTCCGCCGCCGGCGGGGACCTTGCCCACGTAAGGGACCGCCGCGGCGGGGGTGTAGTCCTGTGCGGACCAGGCGTAGGCGGGCTGCGCCGTCGGGAAGTACTCCTGCGCCCACCGAGTGAGGTCGTCCACCTTGGCCTGCGTGTTGGAGCTGTGGCCCACCTTGTGGCCGTTACCGCCCACGATGAGGTACTTCCGGCCGTCGACGACGGCGGTGCGCAGCGACCGAGTCGGGGAGTCGGCGCTGAGGTACATGTCCTCCGGGACGTCGCCGTCCACCGTCAGGGCCACGCAGTACGAGCGCATGGGCTGCAGCACGGCGAAGTACCCACCGCGGTCGAGGATCGGGATGCCGGTGGCGAGCACGACGTCGGACGCCGTCACGGCTCCGGCGGTGGTCTTCAATTCGACGCCGTCGCCTCCGGTCCTGGCCACCCGCTCGACGCGCACACCCTCGACGAGGGAGCCGCCGTGACGCCGGAACTCGGACGCCAGTCCGGCGAGTACCTCGAGCGGGTGGAACTGCGCCTGGTCCTTGAGTCGCAGCGTTCTCCGCACGGGGAAGGGGAGAGTGGCTGCGTTCCCGAGTTCGGTGGCGAGACCTGCCTCGGTACAGGCTTCGTGTTCGGAGACGAGTTTCCGTGCCCCGGTGTCCGTGGTGGCGTAGTCGACAGCGTCCCGCTTCTCGTAGCCGATGCCGCGTTCGTCGCAGAAGCGCAGCAGCCAGGCCTGGCCCTCACGGTTGCCGGTGACATAGGCCCGGGCAAGGTCCGCGTCGTGGTGCTTCAGAATCGTGGAGATGCTGGTGCCCTGAAGGAGGGAGAGTTTCGCGGTGGTGTTGCCGGTAGTCACAGCTCCGGTGGCGCGGGCCTCGAGGACGGCCACGCGGTGACCCGCCCGCGCAAGGAGGAGCGCCGTCGTCAGCCCCGTCAGTCCTGCGCCCACCACCACGGAGTCATACGTGGCGCCGTCCTGCAGGGTGTCGGAAGGGATGGGCGGAGCGGTGTCGAGCCAGAGAGATCTCATGGTGGTCCCTTCAGAGCCGGTCGGTGATCTCAACGCAACCACTCAGCATACTTACAGTCAAGCGACGGACGCCCTGTCGGAGGTGGGGGCTATGGTGGCAGCCGATGACCGTTCCCTACAAGGAAGGCACTCTCCGTGCACGTCCAACTCGTCCTGCCGCACCAGCTGTTCGAGGAGCATCTCGAGGCGTCCCCGGACACGCATTTCGTGTTCCTCGAGGACGACCTCCTGTTCCGCAGCCTCCGGTTCCACCAGCAGAAACTCGTCCTGCACCGAGCGGCCATGACCATTTTCGCCCGCCGGGTGCGGGATGCGGGCTACAGCTCGGACTATGTGGAAACCTCACCCGAGGTCACGAGCCAGGAACGCGTCGCCGCCGTGCTCGCCGACCGCGACGCCACGCTGGTGACCTACTACGACGTCGTCGACGACTGGCTGGACCGGCGGCTCACCCGCACCCTCGCCGACGCCGGCGTCGAGGCGCGCGTCCTCGAGACACCCCAGTTCCTCACGCCCCGCGACGTGTTCGCCGCCTACTTCTCCTCCCACAACTGGCGCATGCAGACCTTTTACGAGTGGCAGCGCAAGCGGCTCGGCATCCTGGTGGGATCCGACGGCTCCCCCGAGGGCGGGAGGTGGAGCTTCGACACCGAGAACCGCAAGAAACTGCCGAAGAAGATCGAGCTGCCGGACCTGCCGCAGTTCGAACGGCCTCCGGAGGTGGAGGACGCCATCGCCTGGGTGAAGGGCGCCTTCCCGGACAATCCCGGCAACGCGGACTCCTTCAACTGGCCCGTCACCCACCGTCAGGCCTTCGACGCCCTCGAAGCGTTCCTCACCGAGCGGTTCGAGCTGTTCGGCCCCTACGAGGACTCGATCGCAGAGGGCCAGACCTATCTGTTCCACTCGGCCCTGAGTTCCAGCATGAACACCGGACTCCTGAGCCCCGCCGAGGTGGTGGACCTCGCCCTCGACTTCGCGGATCGCCACCACACGCCGATCGCGAGCGTCGAGGGCTTCATCCGGCAGGTCGTCGGCTGGCGCGAGTACATGCGTGCCTCCTACGTTCTGCGCGGGCGGGAGATGCGCACCGGCAACACGCTCGGCCTCACCGCGGACCTCGACGAGCGGTGGTGGACCGGCGACACGGGACTCGGACCCGTCGATTCGGTGATCACGCGCATCCTTGACACCGCCTACGCCCACCACATCGAGCGCCTCATGGTGCTGGGGAATGCGGCGTTGCTGATGCGCGCAAAACCGGACGCCGTCTACGAATGGTTCATGGAGATGTTCATCGACGCCTACGACTGGGTGATGGTGCCCAACGTCTACGCGATGAGCCAGTACGCGGCGGGGAACATGATCACCACCAAGCCGTACGTGAGCGGCAGCAACTACATCAGGAAGATGAGTGACTTCAAGGACGGCCCCTGGCGCTTCAGCTGGGACGCCCTCTACTGGGAGTTCGTCGGCGACCACCGCGACCTGTTCGCCCGCAATCCGAGGTCCCGCATGAGCATCGTCCTCTTGGACCGCATGGAGGCCGAGCGCCGGGCGAACCTGCATCGGGAGGCCTCACGGTGGATCCCCGGCAAGGGCTCGACGTCGGACGGCGGGCGCCGGACAGGAACGGGCACGCGCACCCCGACGGAGGCGCGTGCGCCGCTGCAGGAGCGCACGACGGCGGAGGAGCGGCCGCCCGCCGAGCAGGAGATGGCCGCAGAGAAGTCAGCGGCCGAGGCGACGCTGCCCGGCCTATAGTCTTCAAGCATGGAACAACGAATCCTTGGAAGAACCGGCCGTCCCGTCTCCGTCGTCGGCCTCGGCACCTGGCAGCTCGGCGCGGACTGGGGCGAGGTTGAGGACAAGGACGCCGTCGCCGTGCTCGACGCAGCCGTCGAGGCAGGAGTGACGTTCTTCGACACCGCGGACGTCTACGGCGACGGGCGGAGCGAGACGACCATCGGCTCGTTCCTCGCGGACAATCCCGACCTCGACATCCTCGTGGGCACCAAGATGGGCCGCCGGGTCGACCAGACCCCCGAGAACTACACGCTGTCCAACTTCCGCCAATGGATCGACCGCTCTCGGACCAACCTCGGCGTCGACGCCCTCGACCTGGTGCAGCTGCACTGCCCCCCGACCGCCGTCTACGGCTCGGACGAGGTCTACGACGCCCTGGACACCCTCGTCGCCGACGGCGTCATTAAGAACTACGGCGTCAGCGTGGAGCGCACGGATGAGGCGCTCGCCGCGATCGCCCGGGGCAACACCGCCAGCGTACAGATCATCCTGAACGCCTTTCGGCTCAAGCCGCTCGACGAGGTCCTGCCGGCGGCGAAGGCCGCCGGTGTGGGCATCATCGCCCGCGTCCCCCTGGCCTCGGGCCTGCTCTCCGGCAAGTACACGAAGGACACGGCATTCGCCGAGAACGACCACAGGAACTACAACCGGAACGGTGCGGCCTTCGACGTCGGCGAGACCTTCTCCGGCATCGACTACGAGACCGGCCTACAAGCGGCCCGTGAATTCGCGGAGCTGGCACCGGAGGGTGTTACCACCGCGCAGGCGGCCCTCGCGTGGATCATCGCGCAGGACGGCGTCAGCACCGTCATCCCCGGAGCCCGCAACCCCGAGCAAGCGCGCGCCAACGCCGCAGCAGCCGATTCCACCGATCTGGGCCGCGAGATCAGCGCCGCCGTCGCCGGGATCTACGACCGCCACTTCAGGGCCACCGTCCACCCGAAATGGTGACGTCCTGACCGGAACCCGCCTGCTGAGCGGGCGGGTTCCGCCAATCAGGAGCCTCGGCTAGGGTTGGTTTCACCCACGTCAGACGGAGTTAGAGGACGTCTGTCATCGTTGGGTCACCGAGAAGGAATCGACATGACTGAAAACACCTCGAGCGTTGGCACCGGTGAGTCCCACACCATCCGTGACTGGACCGACCTCGCGGAAGAGATGTGGTCCTATCTGACGGGTCGTGGCGCCGGGATCAATTACACATTTCGGGACATGACGATCGAGGTCCCCCGTGACATCGGGCCGGACGCTCCCCGCGCTACCTGGAAGTTCAACGGCACGCTGCGCATCACCACGAGTGACAATGCGGCCAGCGGTTCCGATCCGCACGCGAGCTGAGTCGTCGCGAGCGATATGCCCTTGTCACTCAGGCTCGATGTAGACATCGATTTCTCGCTGGCAGAGCCGGCCGCCGACGGCAAGCCGGAAGCACGGTTGTCCGGCTCGGTGAAGGCGGCCGGGAGCACGGTCGACATCTTCGTGGATGATCCGACGTCGTTCCGTGGCAACAGCCTCCCGAGTATCGGTCAGGTGCGCGTCCTCGCCAGGGCACTGGCGGACCGCGGCCTCGCTGTATCGGTCTCCGGTCCCAAAGGTCTCCTTCTCAGCATCGGTGCGGTGAACTCGTCCCTGGCGCAGCGGGTGATCACGCGGTCCCCGCACATCCGCCTCGGCTCTCCCGGAACGCTCGCACCGCTGCTCAGCATCGGCAAGCGCGCGCTCGGCACGGGCGATTCGCCGTCGCTCCTCCCGCCGGGCACGCCGTTCCCGTTGGTGCCGACGGTGAACCGCCGCATGAAGCGGACCATCACCACGACGCACTGCCAGCACGGAGGAGGCCGCCCGCGGTTGATCTTCGTGCAGAACTCGGCGACGTGGAACGGGCAGGTGCCACGCGAGTTCGAACTCGCGGGTGACCACACCACGATCGGCGGCGGTGAGGGTGCCACGCTCACACTCGCGGGCCTCGATGACCTCCATGCCGAGGTCGTGCACACCGCGGACGACGAGTACGTGCTGGTCCCGCACGGGGTGATCACGGGCAGTGTCAACGGCAGGGAGAAGTCGGTCCTCCGCACCGGTGCACGCATCCAGCTCGGCGAGTGGGCGTTGGCCTTCTTCCGCGAGAAGTACGCGGATCACGGCAGGCCGCATGGCCGATAGCGTCGAACTCCTCTTGGACCCGGCGTCGGACCGCTTCCTCCTCGAGGACTGGGCGGCCCTCGAGGCGGAGGGCCTACCCAACCAGTCGCAGCACCAGTCCTTCAGCAATGCGCCGCACATCACGCTGGCGGCCGCTGCTCGCATCGATGACCGGTACGACGACGACCTCGCGGCAGCCGCGGGAAATGACGCATTGGACCTCACGACGGCGGGGTTCCTCGTCTTCCCGACCCGACGCTCGTTCGTGCTGGCCCGGCAAGTGGTGGCCGGCGCTGCTCTCACCGGTCTGCACCGACGCATCTGGTCAGCCCTCGACGGCGTCGCCGATCCCGTGCCCACCACCGTCCGCGGGGCGTGGACGCCGCACATCACCCTCGCCCACGGACTCACGGCGGACCAGCTGGCCGCGGCCCTCGGCATCCTCCGGACCCGACCGCCGGAGAGACTCACCGCAGGCGTCACGCGGCGCTGGGACGCGAGGGAGAAGCGGCTCATCCTGCTCGGCGGTACGGCAACGTGCTAGCGGGGCATCACCGGGTAGCCGGCGCCCTGGTGCTGCCGCGGGATGTCGACGAGGGCCTGCACGGGCACGTGATCGCTGGCGTATCTGCCGTCCAGAGTCGAGGTGTTGACCGCGGCCTGGCGTACGAGCACATCCGGCGTAGTGAGGATCCAGTCGATCCGGCGGCCGCCGTCGACCGGCCGACCATACCGGGGGAACGTGCCGAAACTCGGGGTGAGGTGCTCATCGGCCAGTACCCATGCATCGCCGAGGACACCCGAGGCGAGGAAGCTCCGGTACGCGGAGGAAGATCCGGCGTCGGAGTTGAAGTCGCCCATGACGATGGTGGGTGGCCTGGGGCGGAAGAAGCGCACGAGGTCGAGGACTGCGGCGGCGCTGCGGACGCGCGCGTTGTCGGATTCGTGGTCGAAGTGCGTGTTGACGAGCAGGATCTCGCGGTCGGTCACCGCGTCGTGAAAGCGTCCCCACGTCACGATGCGGGGCACGCCGTTGCCCCAGGTGGACGAGCCGATCAGTTTGGGGGTGTCGGACAGCCAGAACTGGTCCCACTCGATGAGCTGCAGGCGCCCGGCGTCGTAGAAGATCGCCGAGTACTCACCGCGGCTGCCGCCCTCCCGTCCTGCGCCGATCATCCGGTACCTCGGCGGCAGGGCGGCCTCGATGACCGCGAGCTGGTGGTGTAGGGCTTCCTGCACGCCGAGGACCGAGGGCACCTCGCGACGCAGCAGATCCTGCAGCGGTGCGATCCTGTCCGGCCAGTAGTCCACGTCTCCCGGCTGTGCGGCGGGGCGGTCGTACCTGATGTTGAAGCTCATGACATGCAGGAGCGTCAGGCTGGCCTCGACGAGGGCCGGTGGTGCTGGTATTCGCGGCATGGCGCCTTCCCGGTGCGGCATGTGGAGGTGGCTGCGGCCCGGCGCTGCGCCGGAGCCCGGTCAGCTGAGGTGGTCCACAAGATCCGCGGCGATACCGGTGTAGCGTGCCGGGGTCAGAGCGAGGAGGCGCTGCTCGGCCTCCTTACTGAGACCGAGGCTGCGGACGAACTCCTGCAGGTGATCGGCGTCCACACGCTGGCCGCGCGTCAGGTCCTTCAGGCGCTCGTAGGGATCGTCGAGTCCGGAGACGCCGGCGATCGATTCGGCTCGCATGATCATCTGCACGGCTTCGCCGAGCACCTCCCAGTTACCGTCGAGATCTGCGGCCAGGACTTCCACGGCGACATCGAGGCGGGCGAGGCCCTTGGCGACGTTCGAGATGGCCAGCAGTGAGTGTCCGAGGGCTACGCCGATGTTGCGCTGGCTCGACGAATCGGTCAGGTCGCGCTGCCAGCGTGAGGTCACGAGGGTCGATGCCAGGACATCGAGCAGTGCCGAGGAGATCTCCAGGTTCGCCTCCGCGTTCTCGAAGCGGATCGGGTTGACCTTGTGCGGCATCGTGGAGGACCCGATGGCTCCCGCCACCGGGATCTGCGCGAAGTAGCCGATGGAGATGTAGCTCCATATGTCGGTGCAGAAGTTGTGGAGGATCCGGTTGAAGCGGGCGACATCCGAGTACAGTTCGGCCTGCCAGTCGTGCGACTCGATCTGCGTGGTGAGCGGGTTCCAGGTCAGGCCGAGGCCTTCCACGAAGGACCGTGCGACGCCCTGCCAGTCCGCCTGCGGCGCCGAGACGTAATGGGCGGCGTAGGTGCCGGTGGCCCCGTTGATCTTTCCGAGGAACTCGGTCGCGGCAATGCGGTCGAGCTGCCGTGTCAGTCGGTGCGCGACGACGGCCATCTCCTTACCGAGCGTCGTGGGGGTGGCGGGCTGGCCGTGCGTGCGCGAGAGCATCGGGGTGTCCCGGGAATCGCGGGCCAGATCAGCGATGGAGGCGACGAGACTGCGTGCCGCAGGAAGCCAGATGTCCAGGAGCGCACCCTTGATCCCGAGGGCGTAGGAGAGGTTGTTGATGTCCTCGGAGGTGCAGCCGAAGTGCACCAGGGGCTTGAGGCGGCCGATACCGATTCCCTCGAGGCGCCGTCCGATGTAATACTCCACGGCCTTCACGTCATGCACGGTGACCGCCTCGATCTCGCCGATCTCTGCGACGGAATCGGCGCCGAAGGTCGTGACGACAGCCCGCAGGCCTGCCTCCTGCTCCTCGCTGAGCGGCTCGGTCCCGGGAAGGACGGCGTGGCGTGTGAGGTGGATCAGCCATTCGACCTCGACGTGGACGCGATCGCGGTTGAGTGCCGCCTCCGAGAGGAAATCGACGAGAGGTGCGACGGCCTCTCGATAACGACCGTCGAGCGGCCCGAGCGTGAGCGGCGCTCCCTCCCCTCGGAACAGTGCAGCGAATTCAACGCGGGGACGTGCGGAGTCAGGCATGGCCTCATCATTTCACGGAGCGGGTACCCTTCCGGGTCACGCCGCTGTCCACATACCCTTCGGGCCGTTCGGGCCGCCGTCCGTCCCCTCCTAGCGTAGAAGAACGGCCAGGGAAGGGAAACGGCGATGGACAGAGGGATGGACAGGATTGCCGACAGGCAGTCCGGATGCGAACCGGGGGGAACCGCCAGCGCGGAGGTCGCAGCGATGGGGGCTGCCCTGCAGCGCCATGCGGCGGAGCTCGAGGGCATCCGCAGGCACGCACTGTCCGTCACCCTTCTCTCCTGGGAGTCGCCGGCCGGCGGCACCTTCCGCACATACCTTTCCGAGCGCTGCACCGAACTGTCCCGGACCATCGACCTGGTGGAGTCCGCCGCGCGGGAACTCGTGGCCTTCGGTGGTCTGGTACGCGACGCCGAGGTTCTTCAGCGAGGGGTGGGATTATGACGGGCCACCTCCGGCCGGAGGTGGGCGACGACGGTCCACTCACCATCCGCGGCGGTGTCGGCGGCATCCGCTTCCAATGGGAGGAGCTGGAGGAGGCGGCACGCGTCCTGGCGCTCCTCGCCGCGGACACAGGGGGCGTCGCCGTCGCCCTCGGTTACCTCGACCGCGACGTGAGCGAACTTCCGTGGCGCATCATGCACGTGGAGCCGGTCGGCGGGGTCGCCGGACCGCACTACCAGGCTGCACTCGCACAGCTCGACGGGGCATGGGCCTCCGCGTTGGAGAACGGCCGCGCCCTCGAGACGACGGAGGAGCGGCTCCGCGCCGGGTTGCGGGCCTATCACCTCGCGGACGGTGCCGCCATGGCCGCGATGGAGGCCGCTCGCAGGGGAACCCGGGGGACGGCCACGGCCCTGGCCCGGGGAGCGATCGACGGGGGAGTGCTGCCGGTCGGCCCCATCGGCCTGCTCGCCCGGTCCGTAGGCACAGCGGTGCCCTTCGACGGGACGGTCGAGGGCGTCCTGGACCGGATGACGGCCGTCGAGGCCGAGGATCCCGGAACCTTCGAGGTGCTGCGGGCAGGAACGGACAGGGATCCGGTGTACGTCGTCGTCCTCCCGGGGACGCAGTCAGGGACGGTTGACGGTCGGTCAGGGAGCAACCCCTTCGATCCGGGCGGGATCGCAGAGGCGCTCGCGGAGGACAGCCGTTTCACCGAGGAGGCCGTTCTCGATGCCCTCGGACAGGCTGGTGCCGGAGATGGGGACCCACTGGTGGTCGCCGGGTACAGCCAGGGCGGCCTGCATGCCGCCAACCTCGCCGGCTCGGACGGGCTCGGCGGACGCTACGACGTGCAGTTGGTCCTCACGGTGGGCTCTCCCACAGGCTGGAATCCGACGGAGGGCAGCGAGTACCTGCACCTGGAGCATCTGGGGGATACGGTTCCCCAGCTCGACGCGGCGCCGAATGGCGACGACCGCCAGCGTACGACCGTCACGCTCGGCAACAGGGTGCCTCCTCTCGGTCGGGCCGCTGACGGGTACGCGGAGCCATGGGGGTTCGGACCCGCGCACAAACTGAGGAACTACTCCGAAGGTGCGCGGCTCATCGATTCCAGCGACGCGCCGTCACTCGCGCCCGCGGCCGGCCTGCTCGCGATAGCAGGCTCCACCGGCGTTGCACGCAGGTACTCCTTCACCGCCGTCCGGCGCGCGCACACCGCCGTCCGGCGCCCGCACACCGCCGTCCTGCGCCCGCACACCGCGAAGGTGCCGAAGGCCGCCGGCGGGCCTCCGGCACAGGGCGGCGGGTCTAGGCTATGGCCATGACTTCGATCGATGGCCTTCCCGTAACACCCTCAGACCCTACGGCCGGTGCCGCCCGCGGTGCCGCTGGCGTCCGTCCGCGGGGCGTCCTCGGTAAGCTCCCGCGCTACGCGGCAGGCAAGCCCCCGGTCGTCGTCGACGGGATGGAGAGCTTCAAGTTGTCGTCGAACGAGAACCCGTTGCCACCGCTGCCAGCCGTGCTCGAGGCGATTGCGTCCGAGACCTCGATCAACCGTTATCCCGATCCCATGACGACAGCGCTCCGCACGGAACTGGCGGGCTATCTCGGTGTCCCTGCGACTGACATCGTCACCGGAGCGGGCAGCCTCGGCGCCCTCAACCAGATCCTCGCGACCTTCGCCGGCCAGAATGACTTCGACGCCCCCGACGAGGTGATCTACGCTTGGCGGTCCTTCGAGGCCTACCCGATCAGCGTGGGACTCGCAGGTGCCGCCGGTGTGCAGGTGCCCGTCCGGAGCGACGGGACGCACGACCTCGAGGCAATGGCGGAGGAGATGACCGAGCGGACCCGCGTGATCATGCTCTGCACGCCCAACAATCCCACCGGGCCCATCCTCACGCACAGCGAGGTCGTCGGGTTCCTGGCGAAGGTACCCCCGCACGTCGTCGTCGTCATCGACGAGGCCTACCAGGAATTCGTCCGCCGCCCGGACGCCGTCGACGGCATCGAGCTCTATCGTGACTACCCGAACGTGATCGTTCTGCGGACCTTCTCGAAGGCGCACGGCCTCGCGGGCCTCCGCGTCGGCTACTCCGTCGCGCAGCAGGCCCTCTCTGAGCACCTGCGCGTCGGTGCCGTCCCCTTCGCGGTGTCGCAGATCGCAGAGCACGCGGCCGTCACCTCACTGCGGCACATCGATGAGGTCACGGCTCGCGTGCAGTCGATCGTGGACGAGCGGATCCGCGTCATGACCGGCCTGCGCGAGCTGAGTTGGACCGTTCCGGAAGCCGAGGGCAACTTCGTCTGGCTGGCCCTTGGCGAGCACACCCAGGACTTCGCGGCGAAGGCCGGCGAGCAGGCCCTGTCCGTTCGAGCCTTCGGATCCGAGGGTGTCCGTGTCTCGATCGGCGAGGAGGCCGCGAATACGCGCTTCCTGACGCTGTGCGCAGGCTACAGTCACAGCCCGCAACCGGTGGAACCCGTCTTAAATAGGACCGCGGGTTCACGCTGACTAGTGTTGAGCTCTATGTCACCGGAACATATGTGCTCCGGTGTATAACTTACGGCGTACATTCCCCAATTGGAATGTACACGGTCTGGTGAGGAGCACGAATGAGTGGCAGTCGTTTACCGACAGCGCAGTTCGAAGTCGCGGAGGTGGTGCGCGCCGCACAGGCAGCCGATGACGCCGGACGACGCGACCCAGGTGTGGAGATGCTGCAGGTCCTCTCGCCCGACGGAATCTTGGCTGGCGGTCTGTCTGCGCAGGTGGCCGGCGTCGTGGTGGACTTCTCGCCCTACCTCACCTCCTCCGATGCCGCCCATCTCCGTTCGCTGTACCGCGACATGGCGCTGATCCGGCGGTTCGACCAGGAGTCGACCGCCCTGCAGCGGCAGGGCCAGCTCGCCCTGTGGGTTCCCCTGACCGGGCAGGAGGCCGCGCAGATCGGCTCGGGCCGCGCACTCGAGCCGCAGGACCACGCCTTTCCCACGTACCGGGAGCACGGAGTCGCCCTGACCCGGGGAGTCGAGCTGTCGGAGATCCTCCGGCTGTTCAAGGGAGTGACGAACGGCGGCTGGGATCCGCGCAAGCGAAACTTTCATCTGTACACACTGGTACTCGCGGCTCAGTCCCTGCACGCCGTCGGCTATGCGATGGGCATGCAGCGGGACCAGCTCGCGGACCCATCCCTTCCGCAGGCGGCGTCCATCGCCTACTTCGGCGACGGCGCGAGCTCCGAGGGGGACATCCACGAGTCGATGGTGTTCGCGGCTTCCTTCAATGCCCCGGTGGTGTTCTTCTGCCAGAACAACCAGTGGGCCATCTCTGTCCCGTCGACCGTCCAGACCAGGGTGCCCATCGCCCAGCGGGCCCAGGGCTATGGGTTCCCGGGCATCCGCGTGGATGGCAATGACGTCGTCGCCGTCGAAGCCGTGACGCGGTGGGCCCTCGAACACGCGCGGTCCGGCGAGGGCCCTGTCCTCATCGAGGCCTACACCTACCGCATGAGCGCGCACACCACCGCGGACGATCCGACCAAGTACCGGTTGTCGCGCGATGAGCAGGAGTGGCAGCCCCGGGATCCCCTGATCCGGCTGGAGACCTACCTGCGGTCCGCCGGCCTGGCCGATGACGCCTTCTTCGAGGAGCTGGCGACGGAGGGCCGCGAGATGGCCACGGCCGTCCGCGAGGCCGTGCTGACCATGACGGCACCGGACCTCGAGAGCCGCTTTGCGTCCGTCTACGCGGAGCCCCATCCGCTCGTGTTGGAGGAACTGGCGTTCTTCCAGCAGTACGAAGCCGGATTCGTCGATGAAGGGAAGCATGCGTGATGGCGACGATGACCATCGCGAAGGCGATCAACGAGGGACTGCGTGCGTCGCTCGAGAATGATCCGAAGACCCTGCTCATGGGAGAGGACATCGGCGAGCTCGGCGGCGTGTACCGCGTGACCGACGGCCTGAAGAAGGACTTCGGGGCCATGCGGGTCGTCGATTCACCGCTGGGGGAGTCGGGCATCATCGGCACCGCGATCGGACTGGCCCTCCGCGGGTACCGCCCCATCTGCGAGATCCAGTTCGACGGCTTCGTCTTCCCCGGGTTCAACCAGATCACCACCCAGCTCGCGAAGCTCCGCACCCGCAGTGACGGCATGCTGAGTGCGCCCGTGGTCATCCGGATCCCCTACGGCGGCGGGATCGGCAGCGTGGAGCACCACTCGGAGTCGCCGGAGGCGCTCTTCGCGCACACCGCCGGACTGCGCATCATCACGCCGTCGAACGCGCAGGATGCCTACTGGATGACCCGGCAGGCCGTCACCTGCGAGGACCCCGTCATCGTGTTCGAACCCAAACGCCGCTACTGGCTGAAGGGCGAGGTGGATACGTCGGCACCCGTGGGCGATCCGTTCTCCGCCCATGTCCTGCGGACGGGGACGGACGCGACGATCGTCGCTTACGGACCGCTGGTGCCCGTCGCGCTCGCTGCCGCTGCCGCTGCTGAGGAGGACGGACGAAGCATCGAGGTGATCGACCTGCGCTCCATCTCACCCGTCGACTTCGACACCGTCACCGAGTCGGTGACCCGCACCGGGCGGCTGATCGTCGTACACGAGGCCCCGACCTTCGGCGGCATCGGTGGAGAGATAGCCGCGCGGATCTCGGAGCGCGCCTTCCTCTCACTCGAAGCGCCCGTCATCCGCGTGGGCGGGTTCCACATGCCCTACCCGGTGGCGCGGGTGGAGGAGAAGTACCTGCCCGACATCGACCGCATCCTCGAGGCGCTCAGCCGTGCCTTCGCCTACTGAAGGGCCATCATGACGCTGAAGACGTTCAACCTGCCCGACGTCGGTGAGGGCCTCACCGAGGCAGAGATCGTGCAGTGGAAGGTCGCACCGGGGGCCACAGTAGCGATCAACGACATCATCTGCGAGATCGAGACTGCGAAAGCGCTCGTCGAGCTCTCCTCCCCGTACGCGGGCACCGTGTCCGAGTTGCTCGTCGTCGAAGGCGAGACCATCGAGGTCGGCACGCCGATCATCTCCGTCGAGGACGCCGCCTCCACAACTGGCGGCGGGAACGACGGCGGGGCGGGTACCGCCGGTACAGGCGCGGCCGACGCGGAGGGCACCGGCGCGGCCGAGGCGGGCGGCACCGGCGCGGAGTACGACGGCGCCCGTCAGGCAGACGGTACCGAGCTGCTGGCTGCGCCGACCGGCGGTGACGCCCGCCGGGACGATACGAGCGCGCCGACCGGTGAGGCTCCGATCCCGGTTCCGGAGATGCCGGGAGAACTCGCGAGTGCGTACGACGGTGCGGGCAGCGCCGCCGCAGCGCCCGGGACTGCTCCGGAGGCCGCTCCGGGTCCCCTGGTCGGGACCGGACCGAAGGCCGACGCGGTGAAGCGCCGCCCCCGGAAGCCGACCGCTCCCGTCGCACCGGCCGCTCCGGCCGCTCCGGCCGCTCTCGCCGCACCCGCCGCGTCCGCCCCAGCTGCTGCGCCGTCGGGTCCGCGACCTACAGGCCTCCCGGAGGGCGAGGCGGCTCCTCGGGTCAACCCGCTGAACCAGCTCATCAACCGCGTGCTCGCGAAGCCGCCCGTCCGCAAGGCGGCCAGGGACCTCGGCATCAACCTCGCCGACGTCCCTGCCACCGGTTCCGCCGGTGAGGTCACCAAGCAGGACCTCATCAGCTACCAGTCGCAGCGCGACGCCGAGCAGGACGGCGCCGACTCATTCTGGTCCGACCGGAAGCTCCTCGGCGGTGGCCGTATCGAGCGGATTGCGGTGAAGGGCGTCCGCAAGGCGACGGCGAAGGCCATGGTGCAGAGCGCCTTCACGGCCCCGCACGTCAGCATCTTCGTGGACGTCGACGCGTCGCGGACCAT